>VOFC01000651.1_pt1 | contig 190001 bp, 185 predicted proteins | sample 5384161 | NCBI WGS metagenome assembly VOFC01 (sample SAMN12384722, study PRJNA508395) | human gut metagenome | isolation source: healthy gut B | host: Homo sapiens
TATTCAAAATTTGGAAAGCATAGGAAACAATATATTTAAAAGTGAACAAACAGTGGATTTTTATCAGATATTTGAAGGCTGTTATAATTTAAAAAATATACCAGAAGATTTATTTAAAAATTGCCCTAATACTAGGTCATTTAATTGTGCCTTTAATAGATGTACTAGTTTAACTGAAATACCTGAAGGTTTATTTGACAATTGCAAGAATGTTGAAGACTTCTATAATACATTTCAAGGTTGTGCAAATATAACTGGAAATGCACCTAATTTATGGGAAAGAACAAATGTAAAAAATTCAGCAGGTTGTTTTAGAGGATGTAACAAATTATCAAATTACAATGAAATTCCAACTACTTGTAATTTTAATTATATTATCAATAATAATTGTCATAACACATATCTTATTATCAAATAAAAATATAAAAGTATCTTCAGACTATTTAATAGAAAAAGAAACAAAAATAGAAGATAATGTAGTCTAAAAATTCATTAAATGGAGATGAAAATTTAGTTCTTATAATAATGTTATAAATGAATTAAGTAAGTCAGAGCTAATATTGTTTTGTTACATGATTTTTGGGAAAAAGTGAAAAAACGCTTGAAGCTTTACCTGATATAATAAACTATGATAAAAAACAAAATGGGTATACATTTGAAAATATAACAGAACAAACACCTATGATTACTCATGGAGTAAATAATTAAATATTATTTACTCCGTGTTTATAATTAATAGTAAAAAAATATTATCTCACAAATAAAAAATAAAGAAAAAAATGAATAAAAAAATTTCTTATCAGCTATTTTAGTTTATTTTATTACTATTTTTTAGTATAATCAAGATTAGCCCAAGAATCATGTATAAAACCTAAAAGTATATATATTAGTTGCATAGATATCTTTTTCAATTAATGTCTGTAGACTTTTTATTTTTATTGAGTCAATAAATTTTTTTACAGAAGTAACAATTTCTAGATTAGGATTCTTTTTAGAGATATTAGAAAGTAATTTTTTCCCTTTATCATTAAATCCAAGAATTCTAGCATATGGAACTGTTTTTTTTTAGAGAGCATGATATCTCTTTTTGTAATGTCGAGCAAAGAATGTAGAAGAATTCGTTGTAATCTAGTTTTAGTATATCTCTTAGAAGATGCGATATTAATAAAATCCTCAAGATTATTGCAAGACATAGCAGCTTTCTTTATAGTATTTTCAAGACCTTCGGATACATAAGAAATCTTTTTAATTTCTTCTATATTCATTGAACGAAGTTTATAAATAATTGTTTTTTTCAAATAAAGAAAAATCAGGAACGAAATACCATTTATTTATTTCATCAACTAATATAGTATAACTTGAAGGAGTTAAGGTATTTTTTAGATTCTTAGTTCTATTTGTTTTTATCATATTTCTAATAGCTGAGGCGCTTGAAATTTGACCAGTGTAATCATTATTTAAATGTCCTGATTTTTTTTTCTAGGAATTAAGATGGGGTTAATGTCTACTTTTATATTTTTTTAGAGCCTTTAAATATTCAATTGCTAAAATATTATTAGGTTCATTTAAAATAACAGAATATGATTTATCATTTAAATATTTTACAAGAGCATTTTCTCTTGCTTTAGGAAAGGAAATTCCTTTTTCTAGTTCTTCAGTTAAAAGTTTTAGTGATGATAAAATCTTTATTGCACCTTCTGCAAAGTTTTCTGCACTAGATGTTGCATATAATGTAGGAAGTTCAATAACTAAATCTACTCCATTAGATAAAGCCATTTCAGCTTTTGTCCATTTATCTATTAAAGAAGCTTCACCTCGTTGGGTAAAGTTTCCACCAATAATCGCAATACAATAATCATCTTTAGTAAGTTCTTTTGATTTTAATAAATGGTATAAATGACCATTATGAAATGGATTATACTCCGCAATTATTCCTAAAACCATAAATAATACCTTTCTAAATAATTTGTTATTAAACCCATAAACTAATATATAATTAATAAGTTTATGGAATAATATAATAATAACACAAAATAGCAAAAACTTCAAGAATTAATTGACTAAGAATGGTAATTTGTGTTATAAATAAAAGTAAGTAAAATTAGGAGAAGTAAAAATGTATTATGAAAAAATAGATGATATACTAGTAGATTTAGAAGAAAAAGATGTACCTCTTGCTGGTGGGAGCACAATAGGGATAGTACTTTCAGTTACAAATTCGCTTGTTAAATACATAGCTAATTTAACTATAGGAAAGAAAAAATATATATCGGTAGAAAATGATGTAATAAAAATTTCAAAGAATGCAGAAACTTTAAAACAAAGAGCAAAAAGTGTAATAGATAAAGATGTTGAAGTTTTAGACAATTTGCTTCTAGCATATAAAAATAGAAAAGAGTAGCGAAAAAGATTATGAAAACTCTTGCAAAAAAGCAACAGAATTTTCTCTAGAAGTAGCTGAATTATCAATAGATACTTTGAACGTTGTAGATGAAATTTCTAAAATAGGAAATAAAATGCTAAAAAGTGATTTTGAGATATGTGTATATTATGCATATGCAGCATTAGAAGCTAGTATTGTAAATATAAAGGTTAATTTAAATTCAGTAGATGATACTAATTTCAAAAAATTCTATAGAAGAAAAATATAAAAAAATAACCAAAGATGCGAATACTCTCAAAGAAAATATATTAAAAGAGATTTGTAAATAAAAGGAAAGGAGAAGATGCTTAAAATATTTTTTATGCATCATTAAATAAATGGATTTATTAACAGGAAAAGAAGTAGCGAATAAAATAAAAGAAAATATTTTAAAAGATATGGAAATTTTAAAAAAAAAAAAAAGAAAGTATTACCTCACTTAGCATTATTTTCTATGGGAAAAAGATGAAGCAAGTTTGGTATATGTAAGAAAAGATAGAACAAAATTGTAAGAAATATGGTATAAATATAAGTATATTCTTTGCAAAAACAGAAGAAGAATTTATAACAAGATTTTTTGAAGTTAAAGAAGATGATAAATATACAAGTATAATGTTTGCTGAGCCTTTAACAAAGAAATGTAAAGATTTAATAAATGAAATTCCAAAAGCTAAGGATGTAGAAGGTGTAACAGACGCTAATATGGGTAATTTGTTTTTAAATGGAGAAAATAATATGACACCATGTACAAGTCGAGCTGTAATAGAAATATTAGACTATTATAATATAAATTTAAAAGGAAAGAAGGTTATAATTGTAGGTAGAAGCAATATTGTTGGAAAGCCATTAATTCCTCAATTATTAAAAAGAGATGCAACTGTCACAATATGTCATTCTAAGACAGAGAATTTAGATAGAGAATTACAGGTAGCTGATGTTATAATTATGGCAATTGGAAAGCCAAACTTTTTAAAAGAAGATATGATAAAAAAAGATTCTATATTAATTGATGTAGGAATAAATGTAGTAGATAATAAAATAGTAGGAGATATAGATTTTGAAAGTGTAAAAAATAAAGCAAAAGCAATTACTCCGGTACCTGGTGGGATAGGTATAGTTACAAATGCATTATTAATTAATAATATAGTTAACTCAGTTAAATAAAAATAAGTAAAAACTTAAAAATTTTTTTTACCTATTTTTTGGAAAAATCACCTAAAAACCTTAAATATTGTGCGTTTTCAAACAAAAAATTGTATTTTGGAAAACTTTGACTTTTAGCTAATTTTGTAGTATAATAAATATGTTGATTACATAAAGGGGAAAATAATAATAAAAATTTGCTGAAAGGAGTGACTACGTACATGTATAATGTAGGTGATGAAATAGTAATGCCTATGCACGGGGCTGGAAAAATAGATGCAATTGAAGAAAGAGATATATTAGGGGAAAAACAATCTTATTATATTCTTAAGATGCCAGGTGAGGTTAAGGTAATGGTACCAATAGAGAAGGCAGAAAAAGTAGGAATAAGAGATGTAATAGACAAAAGTTCAGCAGATAAAGTTCTAAATGTTTTAGAACAAGATGAAACAGAGATGAATAAAAAATTGGAATAAGAGATACAGAGATAATATGGACAAAATAAAAAGTGGAGACATATACGAAATCGCAGATGTAGTAAGAAATTTAAGTTTTAAACAAAAGGAAAAAGGTCTTTCTACAGGAGAGAAGAAAAAAATGCTTACAAATGCAAAACAAATATTAGTAAGTGAATTAGTTTTTGCAGAAAAATCAAACAAAGATGAAATAGAGCAAATTGTTGATAATAAAATAAATAATTCATTCATGTTATTTAGAGCTAATGATGAATTAAAGCAAAGTGTAGTAGAAAAATTTATACCTTTTGATGCAAAAAACACTTAAATAATACCATTTTTGTTAATAAATAAAAAATAATAAAAGAAATAATCTATTTTTGTAGATTATTTCTTTTTTTTCTACAATAAGAAAAAAGACAACCTTTTCAATTTGTTTGTAGTAAAATATGAATTGGGTGAGATAATGACAATATATATAGATGTATTATTTTTAGAAAATTTAATTTTAAATAGTATTATTTTATATGCAACAGCGATTATCTCTAAAATAAAAATAAAACATTGGAAAATAATAATATCAAGTATTATGGGATCTGTATATGTAGTAATATATTATATTTTTAGGATTGATTTATACATAAATATTATATCGAAAGTATTTATATCGATTTTGATGAATTATATAGCATTTAGTCCTAAAAGCTTTAAATTGTTGCTGAAAGATGTATTATTGTTTTATTTAGTATCTTTCGTATTTGGTGGAGCGGCTTTAGGGATGATATACATAGTGAATTCTAATAATATAAATATAAAAGATGGAGTAATATTGGAGAATTATACATTAAAGACAATATTTATAGGTGTAGTACTGGCTTTTCTTATATCTATATTATCATTTAAAATGGTTAAGCATAAAATTGGAAAAAAAGATATGTTTTGTAGTATTATAATAAAATTAAATAAAAAGAAAGTTAAGATTAGAGCAATGATTGATACCGGAAATTTACTTAAAGAACCTATAAGTAATATTCCTGTGATAGTTGTCGAAAAAAGTGTTTTATTTGATATAATACCAAAAGAAATTTTAGAAAACATTGATAATGTGTTAGGAGGTGATTTAAGCGGGATTCCAGAAGTAATTAAACAAGAATATTTAGCTAAATTAAAAGTAATACCTTTTTCTTCATTGGGAAAGCAAAATGGAATGTTACTTGGGATAAAAGCAGATGAAGTAGAAGTAATTGAAGATGATGAAATCAAAAGAGTAGATAAAGTAATAATAGGAATTTATAATAAGGTTTTATCAAAAAAAGAGGAGATTATAAGGCTTTACTTGGGATTAACATTATATAAAATAAAAAAAGAAAGGAATACGATTCAATATGAATATTGTAGAGCTATTAAAAAAAAATAATATTAAATCTTTGAAGATAAAGTATTTAAAAGAAGACGAAGAGGATTTTTTTGAAGAGCCAATATTTTATATAGCAGGAAGTCAGACTTTACCACCACCACTTCCTGAAGAAGAAGAAAGAGAATACATAAGAAAATTATCAGATGAAGATAATTTGGAGGCTAGACAGGTATTGGTAGAAAGAAATTTAAGATTAGTTGTTTATATTGCAAAGAAATTTGAAAACACAGGAATAGGAATAGAAGATTTAATTTCAATAGGTACAATAGGTTTAGCAAAAAAGTGTGAATACATTTAATAGCGATAAAAATATAAAACTTGCAACATATGCATCGAGGTGTATAGAAAATGAAATTTTAATGTATTTAAGAAGGACAAATAAAATTAAAGGAGAAGTTTCTATTGATGAACCTTTGAATAAGGATTGTGATGGAAATGAGTTGTTACTTTCAGATATATTAGGAACCGATCCGGATATAACTTCTAGAAATATAGAAGATGAAGTTGAAAGAAAACTTTTAAAAGCTTCCATAGGTAAGTTAAGTGATAGAGAAAAAAAATATTATGGAAATGAGATTTGGTTTCAAATCTGGAGATGAAAAAACTCAAAAAGAGGTGGCAGATGAACTTCGGAATTTCACAAAGTTATATTTCTAGGTTAGAAAAGAAGATTATAAAAAAAATGAAAAAGGATATTTTGAGTAAGACGAGTTAATGTAGAGAATTTGTAATTAATAATAATATATAATATTCATTAATAAATTAAATAATTTTACTGGTGATAAAGTATTTTTTATAGTATTAAAAATATTTTAATCACCAGTTTTTATTAATGGATTAGATAACTAAGTGCAGATTGTTTGTATAATGTATCTTTAAATGTAATATCATTAATACATAAATTAAAATCAATATCATAATTTTCTCTGTTTATCATTATAATTGCAATGCTATTATCAGGGTTTTTAAATGCTGTCATAGTAATGTCAGCTATATATTTGCTAAATGCTATTCTGCGTGCGCCAGGATGTATTATTTTGCTAAAATGACCAATGTAATAATATGAAAGACTTTTGATGTAATCAGAGTTAGTATCGTTAAGCATTACAGGGCTATTGCAATAATTTTTTTTATGATTTGGGCCACCTTTATTATCTAAAAGTATATTCCAATCGATATAGCCATTTACACCGTGATTTAAATCTTCTGTAATATCATGAGCATACTGATTAGGAAAAGAATTATCTGGAGTAAAGCCAAAGCATCCTTCAGTGTGAAATAAGAGTTTGTTTGGAAAAGTTTCTCTACAAAGTGAAATGTTCTCAAAGTGATTTCCAGAGTACCAGTGGAAAGCTATTCCAGAAGCGGCATTTAGTGCTTGGGGATTTGAAAATTCTGAAAGTGCTCTTGTATAAAGTTTTTCTTTATTGTGGTCATATATTAAAATTTTCGTAGAAATATTATTTTTTTGAAATGTAGGATAGAGATAGTTTACAAGAAAGTCAACTTCATCTTCAGATGAGTAAATACATGATTCCCAAAGTTGTATAGCACCAGGTTCATTTTGAATAGTTATATAATCAATATTTATACCTAACTCTTTATAAGAAAGTATATATTTTATAAAATAATCTGCATATGTTTGTTTATATTTTTCAGAAAGTTTTCCACCTAAATAAAGCAATTTAGTGTTTTTCATAAAAACCGGGAGGACTCCAAGGTGAGGCTAAGAATTTTAGATTAGGATTAATAGCTAAAGCATCTCTTATAAAAGGAATAATGTATTTTTTATCTCTTTCAATACTAAAATCAGATAAGTCATGTTTTTTTTGCATAAGAATAGCTATTTAGTGAAAAATCAGAACTACCAATAGTCAATCTACAAAGTGAATAATTTATATTAAAAAACATGTCATTCATAAAATCCCTTTTTTTTATTAGTGGGAAGGAGGCTATAATTATAAGCAGAAGACTCAGTTATAGCAGCACCTATACCTAAAAATTCCTGATATTCTATTTTAGGGTAGATATTTACAATTTGATTTTCTTGTTTAGGTGAGTACTTTTTTTCTTTTATAATTGATTGATTAAAATATAAATTTTTATCCTTATTGGTTTCAAATTTAGTTATTATCATATAAACTTTCCTTTCATTTTTTTATTATAGTATTATAATATAATTATGAATAATTGAAAATATTTTTCGAAAATAATTTTTGAAAAAATATTGACTTTTTTGTCGAAAAATGTAATAATGATGTTGTACAATTTTAAAGAAAGGGGAAAATGATCTGATTATTCTTCAATGATACAAGAACAATTTACTACAGTAGCAATAGTGTCATTAATAATACTTGTAGTTTCTATTATTGCAAATTGGAAAATATTCACAAAAGCTGGTGAAAAAGGTTGGAAATCAATTATTCCTATATATAATTCAGTTGTATTATTTAAAATAATTGGTTTATCTCCATGGTTGCTATTAATTTATTTAGCAGCATTTATACCTGTTATTGGATCTATTGCAGTAATTGTATTATCAATTGTTTCTGTATATTATCTATCAAAATCATTTGGTAAAGGAGCAGGATTTACTGTAGGTCTTATATTCTTACCACAAATTTTTCAATTAATTCTTGCATTTGGTAGTGCAGAATATGTTGGACCATATAAAAAAGATTAATAAAATTATAAAAAATGGACTACAGAAAAATCTGTAGTTCTTTTTTTGTTTAGCTTATAAAATACCACCTAAAACAAAAATACCTAAAATTCTGCTATATATTTCGTCAAACTGAGAGATAGGGAGAGGATTTTCACCTTGACCAACTTCAACAGTATAGCCAGGTAAATTATAATTTTGAATAAACCAATCTTTATATCCTGCGAAACTTGAATTATAAGGAGTATCAGATAGTTCATATCTACTTGAGTTGGCAAATTGTGTTCCTATATAAAATGAGCGTGGAGGATTATAATTTTGAAATTGCCAGTATATTACTTCTCCTTGTGTATGAAATGCAATAACTAATCTAAAAGTATGTTCTAAAGTGAAATTATAAACGGCAAGAGCTTCAGGTTCTGTTAATGGACCAAATCCAACGAAGTCGCGAGGAGCTGGAGATGTAAATCCTTGATTATACTTTATTTCTTTAGCTTTTTCCCATCCAGCAGGAAATTGTAAGTTTAAATCGACTCCTCTTATATTTGCTTTCCAACCTGCTGGAAAAGGAATTTGAGGGTAATTATTTGCTATTAATTTGGTATTGGTATATAGAGAAGAATTTTTAGGAATCTCACCAGTTACTAAGTCAACACCATCTGGATTGACCATAGGCATAATATAAATAGAAGTATTTGAATATAGTCTTCTTGCATTATAACCATAAATATTTAAATTATTTTTATAGCAATAGCAATAATCAGCTAAAAATTTCATAACTAATGGTGAACAAATCCATTCATTTGCATGAAATGAAGCAGAATAAAATACTTCTTTTGTACCTGACCCTATTTTTATAACGGGAATGGAAGTACCTAATACACTTCTTCCTACATTAGTTATTTCAATAAATGGATACAAATCTTTTAACGTGGTCAGGTTTATTTTTAAAATTTCAGAACTATAACTTATGTTTGTAGGAATTATGAATCCTAAAGCACCACTATAGTATGGCTTAAGCCTTAACCAAGTATTTGTTCCGACTATACCGATCAGGTAGTAAACCATATTGTTGTTGAAACTGTATTACACTCATTTTGGTTGCATTTCCAAATATTCCGTCAATTTTTCCATTATAAAAGCTAAGTTTTTGTAATATATTTTGAAGAAATTCTACCATAGGTCCATTTGAACCTTTTCTTAAAGTTTTCATATTAACCTCCTAATTTTAGCAAATCTTTTTGTATTAGTATGTTATGAAGGAAAAATTGTAATTGTTAATATAGGATTATGGTTTAATTTATAGAATAATAAAATCTATTTTGATATACAAAATTATTGATAAATATATATTTTTATGCTAATATAATAAATTATGAGAGAGGGTAGATCTGATGAAGAACAAGTCTTTTGGGATGATTATTATATAAAAATGGATGTGCCTAATATTAAAAACTTAGTGTTACAAAAAGAGGAAGTAGAATCTGTTTGTTGGCTTTCTATAGATGAAATTAGTTGTTTAATGAAAGAAGGAAAATTTTTTAAGAATCACTTTGAAGAATTCGAAATATTGATAGAATGGTTAAAAGAAAGAAGAATATGATGTTGGAATAATTAAATAAAGAACAATTTTTGTTTTTTAAATTTGATATAAATAGGAGGAAAAAGTTATGAATGATATAAATCCTATTTTACATACGATTAGACCAGGAGATACATTATATAATTTGGCAATTCAATATTGTACTACAGTTGAAAATATAATAGATACAAATGCAACATTAGATCCATATAACTTAAGAATTGGTCAACAGATATATATTTATCCAAAATGTGGTTATTGGATTAGTATAAATGAAGTAAGGTTGTTAACTCAAATGAATTTAGTATGGGAACAACATATTATGTGGACACGAATGCTTTTAATTAGCATTGCAGAAAATCTAAAAGATTTAGATGCTACTCAAGCACGTTTATTGAGGAATCCTAATATAGCAAATGTTTTTAGAACTTATTATGGAAATAACGTAGCAAGCCAAATTGAAAAATTATTAACGGAACACCTAGTAATTGGCAAGAATATAATTGTTGCATTGAAAAATAATAATGAAAAAGAAGCAACAGAATTGAATAAAAAATGGTATAAAAATGCTGATGATATGGCGGAGTTATTTAGTAGAATTAATCCATTTTATTCTAAAGAAGAAGTACGTAATATGTTTTATGAACATTTAAAACTTACAACAAATGAAGTTAAGGCAAGATTGAAAGGTAATTATGTCGCTGATATAAATGCATATGATATAGTTCAAAAAAGAGATATTAAAGATGGCCCATTTTTTTTTGTTGATGGAATAGTAAGACAATTTCCAAATTTATTTAAGTAATATGATGCAAAATTTGTTTTGATTAAATAAAATCTAATATTTTAAAGAACCTCAAATTATTAAACTAAAAAAAGTTTAATAATTGAGGTTTTTATATTTTAGTAAAAAATAAAAATAGTCCTTTAAAATTTTAACATGATATAATCAGAAAAGTGAAGAAAGAGCTTTAAATTGTGAAAGAACTTTACTTTTTTATAAGATTAAGTGTTATACTACAATTTATATTTTTTAATATAGAGGAGTAGTATAATGCTTAAAAAATTATTTATAAAAAATTATAAAAATGTAACAGATCCATATGTAAGGAATAAGTATGGAATAGTATCAGGAACTTTTGGAATTACAACAAATATAATATTGTTTATCATTAAATTAATTATAGGCTTTTTGTCAAAGAGTGTTACAATTATGGCAGATGCTTTCAATAATTTATCCGACAGTTTATCTAGTATAATAACAATAATCGGTTTTAAACTTTCAAGTAAACCAGCGGATAAAGAACATCCATATGGCCATGCAAGATATGAAAATATTGCAGGTATTGTTGTTGCGTTTTTAGTATTTGCAATGGGTGTACTATTTGCAAAATCATCAATAGAAAAAATAATTAATCCGGAAGAGATTGTTTTAAATATTTCTACATATCTTGTTTTAATTATTGCTATTGTGATTAAATTATTACAAATGGCAGTATATTTAGATTTTGCTAAAGCAATAAATTCCAAGACCATAAAGGCAAGTGCAATGGATGCTAGAAATGATATTATAGAAACTTTAGCTGTATTAATTGCAATGGTTGTAATTGGAGTTTTACATATAAATATAGATGCATATATGGGGCTTATAGTTTCGATTTTTATTGTTATTTCTGCAATAAAGATGATAAATGAAACTATAAATCCTATTCTTGGAATAATTCCAAATAGAGAAGAGATAGATAATTTAAAAAGTAAGATTTTAGAATATGAAGGAGTTGAAGGAATACATGATTTAATGATACACAATTATGGAGAAGGGAAAAATTTTGTAACAGTTCATGTAGAAGTTTCTTCTGATATGAATATTGTTGTAGCACATGACTTAGCAGATAAAATCGAAGAAGATTTTAAAGAAAAATTAAACATAAATATGACAATTCATATAGATCCTTTAGATGTGAAAGATAAGAATGTAATTGATTTAAGACAAAAAATAAAAAGTATTTTAAATGAATATGATCAAAATATTCAAATACATGATTTTAGAATAGTTAAAGGAAAAAAATCAAAATTAATTTTCGATGCTGTTATACCATTCGAAAAAGATTATTGTGAAAAAGATTTGATTAAAATTCTAAATGATAATTTAAAAACAGAAGAAGAATATGACTTTAAAATTAATGTAGAAAAACCAATTTGTTAAAAGTATAAATTAGTTATAACAATTTTTTTTTGAGATATTAGGACTATTTTAAAGTAAAAGATGAGTTACTATAAATTTAGTAACTCATCTTTTAAAATTTTTTATTAATTATTTTCAGATTCTATTTTTACTTCTAAAAGTTTATTTTTTAATTCAGATTCTATTTTTACAAGTTCACTTTCAGCAGCAATTCTTTTAGCTTTTCCTTCTGAATGAATTTCTATTAATTTATCCAATGTTTCTATTAAGTCTGAGTTAGTTTTTTGAAGAGTTTCAACATCAACAATTGCTTTTTCAGATTCTGAGGCTACATCTAAAGTTCCTTGTTTTAAAAGTTCGCTATTTTGTTTCAACATATCATTTGTTATTTGAGAAACTTTTCTTTGTGATTCTAAAGCTGCTTTAGAATTTGCTAAACCTAATGCAATTACTATTTGGTTTTTCCAAAGTGGAATAGTATTTATTAAAGAACTTTGGATTTTATTTATTAATTCGCTATCATTATTTTGAATAAGTCTAATTTGTGGTGCCATTTGTATTGAAATTATTCTTGTTGTTTTTAAGTCATATAATTTTTTTTCAAATCTGTTTATTGTATCAGCCATATCTTTTACTGCTTGGACATCTAGTTGATCATTTGTTCCCTCAGCTTTTTTCTTAAGAGCAGGAAGAGTTACGGTATTTAATTCTTCAAGCTTTTTCACCAGCAATAATGTATAATGAAAGTTGTTTGAAATATTCTAGGTTTTTGTCATACATTGTATCAAATGTTGCAATGTCTTTCATCATTATTAATTTTTGACCTTCTAAAGTTTGTTCTATTTTATCAATATTATTCTCTACTTTGTTATATCTTGCAAGTAATTTGTCAAATTGTTTTTTGGCAGAATTAAAGATACTAAAAATTCCTTTTTGAGGAGCAGTAATACTTGCAGTGTCATCATTAAATGATTTTATTTCTGTTACTAAATTTGCTAATAAATCTCCAACTGCACCAGTATCTTTAGTTTTTACTTCTGTTAAAACAGAATCTGAAAATTTTGAAATGTTTTTTTGAGCAGATGAACCATATTGAAGAAGTTGTGCCGTGTTTGTTATATCTAATTTTTCTATAAATGAGTCTATAGCTTGTTGTTCTTCTAGTGTTAATTCATTATAATTTAATGATCTTTCGATTTTATTTTCTGAAACAGTATTTCCATCTAAAATTGCAGTTTCAATTTTTTTTGAGTCTACCTTTTCATCGATTTTTAATTCTAAATTATCCATATTTTTGTTAGATGATATTATATCATCATTCTCCTTTTCTATTTTATTTAGTTCTTTTATAAGTAAAAGGACCAAAAACTTTGTACAAATACTTGTATTAATCAAAGATGATATTTTAGTAATAATTATAAGTTTGAATTAAATAGATTCTTTAGTTGGTATACGACATCTTCAGATTCTGCATTTATACTTGCGGCTTCATTTATACTTGATATTTTACCAAGAGCAGCTATATTTGCATTATAACCAATTGTATAAATAGGAATATCTAAGTTTTGGATTATTTTACTTGCATCGTCTAATGTGTGCCCGATATTTGTTTCACCATCACTTAATACAAACATCATAAGTTTAGAATCTGGAACTTCTTTTTGTTTTTGTAAAAGTTCATTAGTAGCAACTAATATTGCATCAAATGTTGCAGTATTTCCTGAAGCAGATAAGCTTTCAACTGTTCCATTAAAATAAGCTCTTTGATTTAAATCGAATTTTGCTATAGGTAAATTTATTGTAACATTTGTACTATAGCTCATAAGTCCAATATAATTATTACTATTAATATATTGGCTACCGTTTATTAAAGATTCTTTTAATTTATTAATAGGGCTCCCAAACATACTTCCAGAAACATCTGCTACAAACATTGCTATTATTGGCTTTCCAGAGTCTTTCTCTTGTTTCCATAATTTTTGTGCTTGAATTAGTGTATTTCCATCATAAGATTGAACAGAGGCTGTATAATTCAAGTCAGTATTAAATCCATATGAATTTGCAAGATTTGTTGCTGCTGAACTTTTTGAGTATTTTATAAATAATTGTATAACTTGTGACTTTTCATCAGATAATGTTCCTACAGAATAAAGCGGATTATTATGTGGGGCTCCAAATGGTATAAATTTGTAATTATTTTTTAATGTTGAGTCATTTATATATGTTTGATATTCAAGTATAAAAGCATCTAATGATCCACTCTCTGCTGCAGTTCTCATTTGCATTGTTGTGTAAGATACAAATGGAATATTAGCTTGGAATGATTCGAAACCTGTTTTAGCTTTATCGCTTAATGGGTTAGTGGAATCAAAATAATTTAAAGTTGAAAGCAAAAAAAGTTTAATCCTGTTGAACTTGAATATGGATTTGTATATCCAAAATTAATTTCTTTATTAATTGTTGCTTGTACAATTGCTGCTAAATCAACATTACCATATGATGACTGTAGTTTAGAATATGTTGCATCTGAAATAAGAATACCAGCAGTATTTTTTACTAAAGCATCATCTATTTTTGAAAGATTAGCACCTTGAGCCTTTCCTAAATCTCCCCAAAGTTCATTTGATGGGGTAAAAGCGTCAGGTAAATATTTTTTTGAAGATATATAATCAATTGCTGTTCCAGAGGCAACTGAACGAATTGAAACAGAAACAGTTTTATCTCCAATTTTATAGTTTGAATTATTAAATTTAGTAGCTACTTCGTTTAGCCAACCATCAGTATTTGATCCTGCCTTTTCAGGTGAAGAAAATATTTCGATATTTATATCACCTTTACCTTCAACACTTAAAGGATATTGAGTAATTTCAGGAAGTTCATTACTTAAATTTGTTGATCCTAAATTTACAGTTGATTTTACAGGCGTTCCTGTACTATAATTTATACTTTTTAAATCTTGACTTAGTGACTTTAAAGCTTTTTCTGTATTTCTTTCTGATTCTGATTGTCCAATATTTTTAGTTGCTTGAATACCAACGAATAAAACAATTAAGAAAATAGCAATTAAAGAAAAAATCTTAGATTTAGGGTTTGAAGTTTTATTATTATTCATTAATATAAATCCTTTCTTTTTATAAATTTTCATTCTCTCCACGAAGTGTTTTTAACGAATTTGTCATATCACTTAATACATTTTCTAGTGTGTCATTAGATGCTGTATCATCTATTTGAGAAACTTCTGTTAACAATTTATTAAACTCGATTAGAATATTGTCATTGCTTTTTAAAAGTTTTTGTATGTATTCTTTGTGTTCTTTAGTTTGAGTACTACCAGAATCTGAATCAAAAATTGCAATTCTATTTAGAATTTTTTTGATGTTATTAAATAAAAAATTAGATGCTTGTTCGCCTAAATCTGTTAGTGCTGTGAAATGTGCTTTATTATTTTGCTCTAATATTTCATTTAAAACACTTTTCTTACGTGTAATAGAATCAAGTTGTGATAGTGCTTGTTTTATTTCAGTAAAAAATGGGGAATTTTTAGTAAGTCTTGATTCTAGCGCAGATTTATAATCATTTGAATTTTTTAATTTATCTAAATCGTATCCATATTTTCCTTCTGTTGAATGTGTCAAATAGATAAATTCTGCCGAAAAAGCGGCTATATTTGCTAAAATTGCTAGTATAAATAAGATAGCATTTTTTTTCAAATGTTAAAGCATAAATTCCAGGAGAAAATAATGCTACATCTGCTATTGCAAGTATAATTGTTATTATTACTAGTTTTGAATGAATTTTGTTATTCACGGTCTTTTTTTGCCTCCTTTTATTTTATTAAATTTTACAATGAATATTTTATCATATTGTGGGTAAGTTTTCAATAATAAATTTTGCAAAAATATAAGTTGTAATTATTTTTATTTTGATATATACTAAAAAAGTAATTTAGTAGTATCTTAATAAAAAATACTTAAATAGGAAAAAATAGGTCTAAAATTAATAATAGTTTAAGCCTAATGAAAGGAATGAAGTCAAATATGAAAATAGAGGATATTGAGGAATTAAAAAATAAAGCGAAAAATATAAGAAAAGATATCATTGAAGAAGTGTATAGTGCTAAATCAGGTCATCCAGGAGGTTCTCTTTCGATTGCAGATATAATGGCTGTTTTATATTTTAATGAGTTAAATATTGACGAAAAAAATCCGGATTATGAAGAAAGAGACAGATTAATTTTATCAAAGGGGCATTGTTCGCCAGCACTTTATGCAGCACTTGCTGAAAGAGGTTTTTTTGAAAAAGAAAAACTTAAAAGTTTCAGAAATATAAAAAGTAATCTTCAAGGACACCCAGATATGAACAAGGTTCCAGGAGTGGATATGTCGTCAGGTTCATTAGGACAAGGACTATCTGTTGCAAATGGTATGGCAATCGCTGGAAAGTTAGACAATAAAAATTATAGAGTGTATTGCATATTAGGTGATGGAGAGATTGAAGAAGGGCAAGTATGGGAAGCAGCAATGGCTTCAAGTAAATATAAATTAGATAATCTATGTGTAATAATTGATAATAATAATCTTCAAATTGATGGTACAATTGAAGAAGTGATGAACTTATACCCAATTGATGAAAAATTTAAGAGCTTTGGATTTAATGTAATTAACATTAATGGTAATAATATTGAAGAAATTTTAAGTGCATTTATAGAGGCAAAAAAAGCAAAATCTATGCCTACTTGTATTATAGCAAAAACAATAAAGGGGAAAGGTGTAAGCTTTATGGAAAATAAAGCCGAGTGGCATGGAAAAGCGCCAAGTGAAGAAGAATATATGTTAGCTTTGGAAGAATTAAAATAGAATGTAATATTTTTGAAATGAAAATGTAAAATAAATGTAGAATAATATTTGTTGAATAAAAAATCAAGTTAATGTATAATAGGATAAATATGAAAAGAGGTATACTATATGAGAAATAAAAATGGAATAACTTTAATTGCTTTAATAGTAACAATTATAGTATTGTTAATTTTGGCAGGAATCGTTGTTGTAACATTATTTTCAGATAATGGAGTAGTAAACAAATCATTAAAGGCAGCTTTTTATGATGAATTATCACAAATTACTGAAAATATTAAATTAGAATTGACTAATAATGCAGCTGCAGTGTATTTAGGCGAAACAGAAAAAGTTATATTTACCCAAGATTTAAAAGTAAATACAAGTGAAATGCCATCAACTCTTTTAAATGAGCAAGAAGCTTTAGGTGGAAAAGAAGAAGATTTATATTGGGTTCCGAAAAATCTTGGAAACGACAGAGAAAAAACATATGTATATGATACAAAAATAAAAGTTGTTTTTAAAGTAAATGGACTAAAATTAGGAAAAAAGATGATACATAGTATTTACGGGGCAGATGTTGATACTAAAGAAAGTAAAACAGCTAAAATGGATGTTTCAACAGAATATGGATATTATGAGCCTGATTTAAATGGGTTTGATTTAGAAAATACGTATATAGTGTATTATTCTTCTGATTGTTCTGATTATTACGCAGATATGAAGTTAAAAGATTACATTACAGCAGGAAAGCCTAAAACTTATAAATTGATTAAAGATGGAAATGAAGTTACCTATTATTTTCATGATTATAAATCTGCAACATCACAAAGTATATGGGGAAATGTTATTACAAGAGCCAATGGATTAGAATCATGGTGGGTATGGATACCAAGATATGCATATATTCCAAATTCAACTGGTAAAGATTTAGAAGTAGTATTTACAGATGTAAACAATAATTCATTAAATTCTGAAAAGACATTTACAGGAAATAATATGGGAGAATACATTGCACATTCAGGATTTAAAGTAGAAGAAACAGAACTAAAAGGATTGTGGATGGCAAAATATGAAGCATCTGTTTCAGAAAATGGAGATGATAAAATTGACGGTTCACAAAAATATTATAAGCCTAAAATTACAGGATATAATATTAATTCAACATATATAGCAACATATAATCAAGATGGAAATGAAAGTGGAAATCAATATTTATTAAAAGATGTATTATCAGCGGGATATAAAGCAAATACAGATGGAAGTTTAATATCAGGGACGGTAGATGAATCTAAATTCGGCGACGGAGAATGCTGGTATAACTATAGTAATAAAATTTGGGGTAATATTGTAACAAAAGCCAATGGATTAGAATCATGGTGGGTATGGATACCAAGATATGCATATATGTTAAGTAAAACAGATACAACAACAGATGTAGTTTTTATAACCACAAGCAACAAGCTATTTAATGGAGGAAGGGAATTAGGTCTATATACACCACATCCAGCATTTACATTAAAAGATGGAACAGAGCTTGAAGGAATATGGATGGCAAAATATGAAGCATCTATTGCAGAAAATGGAAATGATATCCAAGACGATGGGAATTTAAGGTATTATAAACCAAATTTAAAGGGATTTAATATAGAAAGTACAAGTATAGTAACATATAATGAAGATGGAGCAGAAACCGGAAATAAATATCTATTAAAAGATATTTTGAAATCAGGATATCAAGCAGATGGAAACGTTTTGATATCTGGAGAAGTAGATGAATCGAAATTTGGAGCAGGAGAGTATTGGTACAATTACAGTAAAAAGATTTGGGGAAACATTGTAACAAATGCAAATAATTTAGAAGCCTGGTGGGTATGGATACCAAGATATGCGTACATGTTAAGTAAAACGGATACAACAACAGATGTGGTATTTATTACAACAGAAGACAAACTATTTAATGGACAAAGTGATTTGGGATTTTATACACCGCATCCAGCATTTAATTTAAAAGATGGAACTAAACTTGAAGGAATATGGATGGCAAAATATGAAGCATCAGGAACCTTTGGAACAGGCGATGAGGAAATTAAATAAATTTTAGAAAGGAAATTTTTATATGAAAAAAATAAAAGTATTATCAATAATAGTTTTTATGATAGTAACAATATTAGTTATGCAAGAGAAAAGTTATGCGGGATTAACAGTTACTTCAGGGAATCCGACCGATAAAGTGACAGCATCTGCAGCATTTGCATATTGTTATAATTTAAGAGTGTCAAATTCTACATTAGGAGAAAATAAGCTAGATCCACATATGATGCTAAATTCAGATTTTGCTGCAGCATTATATTTATCAACAAGTATGTATGGAACAGGTAATTTAGCTGCATTAAGCAGTGGAGCTTATAATTATATTAATGGAAATAGAAGTGGTATAGGTGTACTTTTAAACACAAATATTAATGATCGAACAGCAGCTATGCTTGAAACATATAGTGGATCTTCTAATATAGAATATTTTACAAATTTAGTTGAGTTTGCAGATACTAAATATGTGGAAATATTACCACAAGATATAAATGCAGAAAGTAATAAAGGAAAAGCTTTTGGAGAAATTACTAGCTGGGGAAGCGACTCATATATGTATTCTTATCCAAGTAACTCAAATGCTCCAGGAGTTGCTAGAAAAGGCTTCTTATACTATACATCCTCTAATGATGCAGGTGGAGGATATGGTGTAAATGGAGGAAACTATTTTAGACCTGTAATATGGAATTAAAAATAAAAAATATACGTTTAAAAATACCAACCGTATTTTAAACGTATATTTTTTTAAAAAAACTATTTCTTTTTGTTTCTACTAATGATTATAGATGCTACAATTACTATAATTAATATAGCAATAATTAAAGCAACGCCTGGCCAACCTAAGATGGCAACTACTTTACTACCAACAGACATTATTATTCCAGCAAGTAAAACTCCTAAAGTTACAGCTAAGATACTAGTTTTAAAATCTAGATTTAAAAAGCTTGCTGCAAGTGTCCCTGTCCATGCACCTGTTCCAGGAAGTGGAACACCAACAAACAAAAGTAAAGCAATAAAAATTCCATTGTTTCCAGCTGATTCTTTAAGTTTTTTTCCGCCTTTTTCACCTTTTTCTAGACACCATGTAAAAAATTTTCCGATAAATTTTTTATCTTTTCCCCATATAAGAACTTTTCTCGCAAATAGGTAAATGATTGGTACTGGTAACATATTTCCTATAATAGCAATTGGATAATATAAAAATATATTTAGTCCGAAGACCTTCTGCAATAGGAATAGCACCCCTTAGCTCAATTATTGGAAACATACTAACAAAAAAAACTATAATATATTTCATAAATAATGGTAGACTTCCCATAATAATTCCTCCTAAATTAATACTTCAGCAATTTTTTCGTTTAAAATTTAAATTAAAAAAATAAAGCAAAAATATTTTAACATTTTCTTTAGAAAATATCAATATTTTTATTGATATTTATTTTCTTTTGTGTTAGAATTCAGTTTATAGTAAAAGAGTGAATTAAAATTATTAAATTAATTTGTGCATAACCGTTTTAAAATTTTGTTTACTAGAGTATATATAAGAAAGGGAGAAATTTGAATGAGCGATAAAAAATTTTATATAACAACACCAATTTATTACCCAAGTGGAAAATACCATATAGGTACATCATATACAGAGGTTGTAGTAGATGCTTTAAAAAGGTATAAAATTTTAAGAGGATATGATGCATATATGCTAACTGGTGCTGATGAACATGGTCAAAAAATTGAACAAGTAGCAGAAAAAAATGGAATTTCTCCAAAAGAGTATGTTGACCAAATGGCAGATATGGCAAAAGAACTATGGAAAAAAATGGATATCTGTTATGATGATTTTATAAGAACAACTGATGAACGTCATGAAAAAATAGTTCAAAAAATATTTGATAGATTTATGAAACAAGGCGATATATATAAAGGTGAATATGAAGGATGGTATTGTATACCTTGTGAAACATATATTTTTACAAAAACACAATTAGTAGATGGAAAATGTCCTGATTGTGGAAGAGAAGTTAAATTAATGAAAGAAGAATGTTATTTCTTTAATATGAAAAAATATCAATCAAGACTTCTAAAATATTATGATGAACATCCAGATTTTGTAAAGCCAGTATACAGAAAACAAGAGATGATAAATAACTTTATAAAACCGGGATTAGAAGATTTATGTGTAACAAGAACATCATTTGATTGGGGGATAAAAGTATTAAATGACCCAAAACATGTAATTTATGTATGGCTAGATGCATTAACTAATTATATTACTGCACTAGGATATGGCTCAGAAAATGAAGAATTATTTAATAAATACTGGCCAGCTGATGTTCATGTTGTAGGAAAAGATATAGCAAGATTTCATTTAATTTATTGGCCAATTTTTTTAATGGCGTTAGACTTACCACTTCCAAAGCAAATTTTTGTACATAATTGGATTATGATGAAAGATGGAAAAATGTCAAAATCAAAGGGGAATGTAATTTATCCGGAAATGTTAATAGATAGATATGGTCTAGATGCAACAAAATATTTTTTACTAAGAGAAATGCCAACAGGTTCAGATGGCGTATTTACGCCAGAGAACTTTGTTCAAAGATTTAATGTAGATTTATCAAATGACTTAGGAAATTTATTGAACAGAACAGTTGCAATGTGTAATAAATATTTTGATGGAGATGTTCCTTTATATGTGGGACAAAAAAATGAAGTTGACAAAGAATTAGAAGAGTTTGCAATTAATACAACATTAAAATTCGAAAAATTAATAGATGAGTTTGAGATGGCAAATGCATTACAAGAGATTTGGAATTTAGTAACAAGAACAAATAAATATATAGATGAAACTTCACCATGGGTTTTGGCAAAAGAAATTGAAGAAGACAAAGAAGCAAAAGCAAAATTAGAATCTTCTATATATCATTTAATTGAAAATTTGAGAAGAATTGCAATTTTAATTAGTCCATTTATGTGTGAAACAGCAAAAAATATGTTTACACAATTAGGAATAGAAAAAGAAGAACTAAAAACGTGGGAAAGTTTAGAAAAATATGATAATTTAAAAAATATAAAAGTTACTAAAAAAGCAAATCCACTATTTATGAGATTAAATGTAGAAGAAGAAATAGAATACATAAAAGATAAAATGAATACAAAATAGTAAGAAGGGAATGTGATAAGAATGTTAGAGTCAATGGACAAATTAGTAAGTCTTTGCAAAAATAGAGGATATGTATATCCAGGATCGGAAATTTATGGAGGTTTATCAAATACTTGGGACTATGGACCTTTAGGTGTAGAATTAAAAAACAATATAAAAAAAGCGTGGATGAAAAAAATGGTCCAAGAAAATAAATATAATGTTGGATTAGACTCTGCAATATTAATGAACCCAGAAGTTTGGGTTACTACAGGTCATGTAAGTACTTTTGCAGATCCATTAATAGATTGTAAAGAATGTAAAACAAGACATAGAGCAGATAAATTAATAGAAGAATGGGCTCAAAAAAACGGAAAAGATGTTATAGCAGATGGTTGGAGCGACGAAGAAACAGTAAAATATATAAATGATAATAATATAGTTTGTCCAAAGTGTGGTAAATTAAATTTTACAGCAATAAGAAAATTTAACTTGATGTTCAAGACATTTCAAGGAACAACTGAAGATGCAAAATCTGAAATATATTTAAGACCTGAAACTGCTCAAGGTATATTTGTTAATTTTAAAAATGTTTTAAGAACTACTAGAAGAAAATTACCTATGGGAATTTGCCAACAAGGAAAAGCATTTAGAAACGAAATAACACCAGGAAACTTTATTTTTAGAACACGTGAATTTGAACAAATGGAAATAGAGTTTTTCTGTAAGCCAGGAACAGACTTAGAATGGCATGAATATTGGAAAGATTATTGTAGAAAATTCTTACTTTCTTTAGGAGCAAATGAAAACAACATAAGATTTAGAAACCATTCTAAAGAGGAATTATCGTTTTATAGTAAAGCAACAGCAGATATAGAATATAAATTTCCTTTTGGTTGGGGTGAAGTATGGGGAATAGCTGATAGAACGAATTATGATTTATCAAGACATATGGAAGCTACAAAACAAGATTTAAGTTATTTAGATCCAGAAACAAATGAGAAATATGTACCATTTGTAATAGAACCATCTGTTGGTGTAGATAGATTAATGCTTATGTTCTTATGTGACAGTTATAATGAAGAGGAAATTGCAGAAGGTGATATAAGAACCGTACTTCATTTACATCCAGCAATAGCACCATTCAAATTTGCAGTACTTCCACTTTCTAAAAAACTTTCTGATAAGGCTCAAGAAGTATATGATAATTTATCGAAGAAATTTATGGGAGATTATGATGAAACAGGATCTATAGGAAAGAGATATAGAAGAGAAGATGAAATTGGTACACCTTATTGTATTACTGTTGATTTTGATACTTTAGAAGATAATACAGTTACAATAAGAGATAGAGATACAATGAAACAAATAAGAGTAAATATTAATGAGCTAGAAAATTGGTTAAATAAAAAAATTGAATTTTAAAAAAAGTGTTGACAAATTATGTAAAATAATATATAATAATAACTATGATAAGGCTTGTTGAGAAGGGGCAATTTGCTCTTATCAGAAAAAAACGCCGAAAGAGGTGAAAAGAAAATGCAGTTATAATGAATGTATTTTCTAGCCACACCCACGTGCGTCGTGGACTCACAACTTGTTATGTTTATAAAATAATAATGGAGATAATTTCCGAGAGTATTTTTTTATAGAATTATACATAAAAACAAAAAAGTTGTGTTGTATTAAAAAACAATCTAGAATTATTTATAATTCTAGATTGTTTTTTATTTTAAAGAAAAATTTTTATGAATAGATTCTAAAATCAATATCAGGGAAGATACAATCTTTCTCTTCAATTTCTTTTAAGAACTTTTTATCAATTTTATTTGCTTTAATTTGTTCATATAATTTAGTAAATCTTCCTATATGATCCTTTATTCTTTTTTTAGCATAATCAACCATTGTTCCATTAGTAATTATAAATAACCAGTCGCTACTTTGAGCTAATAATAATTCACGAGCAGCTTGATTTAAAGCTTCTTCTTGAATACCAGTAGCACCTTTGAAAAGCCATGCAAGTTCACACATTCTGTCACCTGCAATATGCAAATGTCTATGTGCATAATCATTTGAAGGATTTAACCAAACTTCACTATAACCGTTTGCCCCCCAACTAGATCTACAAGGTTGGCACTGTTGAATTTCTGGATATTTATCAATATATTCAGATGGTGTTATTAATTCAAAATTACATTCATCGTAATAAATCTTTTTAAATAATATATAAAGCCAATATGGTCCTTCATACCACCAATGACCGTAAAGCTCAGCATCATAAGGGCAAAGAACAATAGGAGGTTTATCCATATAAGGAGATGCTTCTGCAATTTGGTTAGTTCTACTATTTAAAAAGTGACCTGCTTGACGTTCAGCAGAATCTTTAGCCCATTGTAAATCATAATAGTCTTTGTTATCTGTTTTTCCTGTTATTCTATGATATTTTATACCAGTATGTACTCTAACTCCATTATGTGCAATATATGGTTTTATATAATCATAATCAGCCTCGTATCCAATATCTTTATAAAAATCTCTGTAATTGTAATCTCCAGGATATCCATTAATTGAACTCCAAACTTGTCTAGAAGATTCAATGTCTCTACCAAAGACCGTAAAGCCTTGAGGTGAAACAATAGGAGCTAATGTACCATAAATAGGTGTAGGATCAGCATATAAAACCCCATGTGACTCAACAATAGCATAGTCAACACCAAATTCTCTTAAATATTTATCAGCTTCTGGAACATATCCACATTCAGGAAGCCAAATACCTCGTGGTTTTTTTCCAAAATACTTTTCATATGTTTGAACTCCAACAGCAATTTGTGCACGAACTGTTTTCTCATTTACATATAAAATAGGAAAATATCCATGCGTAGCACCACAAGTTATTATTTCAAGTACACCAATATCTTGAAAATATTTAAATTGTTCGATTAGATTGCATTTGAAAACATCTCTAAATAGATGTAAGTCCTCAGAATATCTATCATAGTAATATTTAGAAAGCTTATTTACTCTTTCGTCATAAGTAGTTCTTTTAATTTCTTTTTCAGAAAGTTCTATTAATTGTTCTAAATAATGAATATATTTTTTTTGTAATAATTTGTTATCAAGCATTGAAAGAAGAGGAGGTGTCATCGACATTGTTATTCTAAAATTAACCTTCTCATCTACTAATTTTTTGAAATTTTTTAGAAGTGGTATATATGTTTCTGAAATTGCTTCATATAGCCAAGATTCCTCTAAATAGTCATTGCTTTCTGGATGATGAATGAAGGGAAGATGGGCATGCAATACAAAGCTTACGTATCCTTTTTTTTCCATTTTTTGATTCCTTTCTAAAGAAAAAATTGTATTTATATATATGTCTATTTATAAAATTTGAGGTTTGAATTAAGATTGTCAAACCTCAAATAATTTTAATAATTATTATAAATTTCATATATTTAAATAATTGAATTTTATTTAAATTTTGAAGAAAATGAATTTGAAGATGGATTGCCTGAACCTGGATTAGTAAATGTAATTTTGCCATTTTCTTCTGAAAAATCTTCATCTTTATAAAATTTTCTATATAATTCACGAAGTTTATGAATTCCACCGATATTTTGTATAAAAGATAGAGAGTCAATATCTTTTGCTATTATTGTATCTGTTTTTATATTTCTAAAATAAAGGGTATTTTTTTCATCATTAAATAATATTTTATCATTAGGTGATTCTATTTTGTTTGAAGATGAAACATATATATATGGGTTTGTTACAGGTTTGATATCATCAAAAGTGATATTATTTTTAATTTCATCATCATCAAAATGTATATAATTAGGATTAATTGGAATAGGTCTTCTTCCTAATTCTACAGTATAATCACATTTACTATCATTTATATGTAAATACCAACTATTGGCAAAATCATTTATATCAACTTCAAAATAATAATTCATTGTTGTGTTGTGTACTATTAAAACAGGTTTTGTTATTTCAAAAACATGTTTTCCATATGTATCTTGAAGCTTTTTTCGATCTTCATCAGAAATATCCCAATAAATAAATAAACTATTTGGTGTTTGTGCTAAAATTTTTACTACAGTTTGATTATACCTAAATGGCAAATCATAATACTCTGGAGTATATTTTTTTAGTTTAGTTATATCAATTTCTTCTTTAGATGAATCTTTTAAGTTTTTAATTTTAGATGTTTTTGAACTTGCCGTTTTCGGATTTTTAGTATTAGCTGAATTCTTTTGGGTTGTTTTTTTCGTAGCATCTAAAGATTTAGATTTTTGAGATGTGGCGTTTTTAGTTGTTTTATTTGAAGTAGTTTTTGTAGTACTTTTTGAAGAAGATTTAGTAGTTTTCTTAGAGTTAGTTTTTTTATTAATATTTACAGAACTCTTTTTAGGTGTTGATTTTTTTGAAATTTTTTCTTCTAAAGCCTTTTCAATTTTTTTAATCTCATTATCTATGATTTCTTTTGTTTTTCTAGCCATTTTTTTCCTCCCACGTTTTTAAATTCTTGAATATATCCTATAATAAAATCAAAATAAATTCAATAGTTTTTAGTAAATTTTGTGTGAAAAGTTGTAAGAGAATATAATGCTATTTGAACTATGCGTTCTAAAAAAGCAGATTTACTTTATAAATTTACTAAAAGTAGGTAAAAACATTATTTAGCAAGTATTGATTGAAATAGAGCTTTATTTTCTAATATTTAAATATAAAAAAATAGAAATTATAGTTGAAGAATTAAATTTATTATGATAATATAAAAAAAACTTACAAAATGAAGTATAAAGGTTGAACGCTAGAAAGGAATGATATAAAAAATGAGTTTTATAGTAGCAGTAGATGGACCAGCTGGAAGTGGAAAGGGAACAATAACGAAAAGAATACAAAAAAGAGTTAGGACTAATAAATTTAGATACAGGTGCAACATATAGATGTGTTGCTTTAGAAGCACTAAGAAATGGATATTCAGTAAATGAAGAAGAAAAGATAACAAAATTGATTGATGATATGAACATTGAAATAGAAAACACTGAAGAAAAAGACATAATTTACTTAAATGGAGAAGATGTAAGCAAAGAAATAAGAAAAATGGAAGTTACAAAAATTGTTTCTGAAATTTCATCAATTATACCTGTAAGAGAAAAATTAGTTTTACTTCAAAGAAAAATGACAGAAGGAAAGGATGTAATAGTTGAGGGAAGGGATATTGGAACTGTCGTTTTTCCAAATGCAGATTTGAAGATTTATTTGGATGCTTCTGTAGAAGTAAGAGCAAAAAAGAAGATATAAAGAAAATTTAGAAAAAAATATTGAATCAAACTATGAAGAAGTTTTAGAAAACATTAGGAAAAGAGATGAAATAGATAAGAATAAAAAATTTGGAGCATTAATAAAAGCAGAAGATGCTATAGTGGTAGATTCTTCGGATTTAACTATAGATGAAGTAACAAAAAAAATTAAAGATTTGATTGAAGAAAAAAGAAGAATATAATAAAAAGCAGAGTTTTGAAAGGAAGTATGTTAATTGTGAATAAAACAAAAAGAAAGATATTTGAAACTTCAATGAAACTGTTTGCAGAAAAAGGATATGATGCAACAAGTATTGAGGAAATAACCTCGACAGTTGGTGTAGCCAAAGGTACACTTTATTATCACTTTTCTAGTAAAGAAGAAATTTTTGATTTTTTAATAACAGAAGGAATAAAACTTTTACAAAATAGTGTGGATATAAAAATGTCAAAATATGAAAATTATTTGGATAAGATAAGAGCAATTGTTTTGATACAAATAAAAATCGTAAATAAATATGAAGAGATAATTTCTATTTTATTAAATCAATTTTGGGGTTCAAAGCAAAGAAATAAAAAATGTCAAGAATATATTTATGAATATATAAGTAAAATAGAAAAAACAGTTAATGAGGGAATAGAACATTCTCAAATAAAAAAAGGTGATGCAAAAATTATTGCTTCAGAAATTTACGGATTGATTTTTGCAAGTGCACTCTATAAAATGAATAATAGAGAAAATTTTTCTGTTATGAAATTATACAATCAATATGAAAATACTTTAATAAGCGGATTAAAAAAGTATAATGAAAGGATTTTAAAATGGAAGAAAAAAAAAATAAAATTTAATGATTTAAAAGAGATGCTAAAAATATCAGGAGAAAAATATGGAGAAAGACCAGCATATTATCTAGAAGGAACAACACTTGAAAATTCTAGAATAATGACACATGCTGAATTAAGAAAAAATATAAATTACCTAGGTACAGCTTTAATAGAAATGGGATTAAAGAATAAAAAAATAGCTGTTATTAGTGAAAATAGATATGAATGGGAAGTGGCGTATTTAGCAATAGTTTGTGGTACAGGTATTGTAGTGCCACTTGATAAAGCTCTTCCAAATAATGAAATAGAAAGTTCTATTGTAAGGTCTGAAGTAGAAGCTATATTTTATTCAGAAAAATATAGTGAAATAATGGCTTCAATACAAAAGAAAGGTAATACAAAAGTAAAGTATTTTATTTCAATGGATGCGGAAAAACAAGATTTCAATAAATTTTCACAGAAAGAAATAACTCAAAAGGGAAAGGAATTAGTTGAAAAGTAATAGAGACTTTATTGATGCTAAAATAGATAAAGACAAAATGTCTATAATGTTATTTACCTCAGGAACAACAAATATGTCTAAAATTGTTATGCTTTCACATAAAAATTTATGTACAAATATTATCGATATAGCAAATTGTTTTGATATTTGTGAAAATGATAGAATGCTTTCATTTTTACCATTACACCATACATTTGAATGTACAGTAGGATTTTTATATCCAATATCTGCAGGATGTGCTATTGTATTTTCAAAAGGAGTAAGACATTTTTCTGAGGAACTTAAAAATTATAAAATTACTGCATTAATATCTGTTCCTGTTATGTTTGAAAAAATATACCAAAAACTTATGAAAACAGTAAAAGAAAAAGGAAAGCTAGAGACAGTAAAAAAAGGAGCAGCAATTGCAGGAATATTGAATAAAGTTGGAATAGATGTACGAAAAAAATTGTTTAAAGAAATACATGAAGGATTAGGTGGAGAGTTAAGATTAATGGTAGCAGGTGGAGCAGCTCTAGATCCAAAAATTGAAAAAGGTTTTAATGATATGGGATTTAACCTTGTACAAGGGTATGGATTAACAGAAACTTCGCCAGTAATTAGTGCAGAATTTATGAAAAAAAGAAAAGAAGGATCTATTGGTAAAAAAATGCCAAGTGTTGAAATTAAATTAGATGAAATAGATGAAAAGGGAGTTGGAGAGCTTTTTAGTAAAAGGCGATAGTGTAATGTTAGGATACTTCAATAATGATGAAGCAAATAAAGAAAGCTTTACAGAAGATAGATGGTTTAGAACAGGAGATTTAGCTAAAATTGACAGTGATGGATATATTTTTATTGCAGGTAGAAAAAAGTTTGTTATTGTATTACAAAACGGAAAAAATGTTTATCCTGAAGAGCTTGAAGCTTTAATAGATAAATTGGAATTTGTTAAGGAATCAATGGTATATGGTATGCCAGCTGATGATGGAGATGTAACAATTAGTGTAAAGGTTGTATATGACAAAGATTATATAAAAGAACATTACTCAAATGCAACGGAAGAGGAAATACACGGTATGATTTGGCAAAAAATTAAAGAAATAAATAGAACTATGCCAAAGTACAAATATATAAAGAATCTAATTATAACAGACGAAGAAATGGTAAAAACAACAACTTTAAAAATTAAAAGAAGAGTTGAAATGGAGAAAATATTAAAAGAAAAAGAAAAAATGTAACAATATTGTAATAAATTTGTAATAAAAATGTAAAGAAAAAGCTTGAAAAAAATCTTGTAGTTTTTTGTAATTTGTTGTATAATCAAGATAAATAATGTAATAAACAAAGGAGGGAAGTTTACAATGTCTAAGTCTGGCATAGTAAATGTGAGAATGGTAATCACAGAGGAAAAAATATTATCAAATATCAACAAAATTGAAAAGCTAATAAATCCTAATAGCAAGAAAAAAATTGTTCAATTAGAAGAAGATGCTTATTTTAAAGATTTAATTGAATCAATAAAGACATATTTGATAGAATATCCGAAAAAGAAAAATTTCCCTATAAGTGTATATAATGCCGCATATGAATTAGTTGAGTTTGCAACAAGCCAATTCGAAGAAAATACAAAAAAAATTGAAGAATTAATAAGACAAAGAGAAGAAAATATAGCACTAGCAGGTGAGTTAAAAGATTTAATAGATGTAGTAGATAATAAAGAAAAAGATTGGAAATCTCAAGTAGAAAAGGCTGATGGAAAATTCTCTGAAGATATTATAGAAATATTAAACACTATTGGGAAAAGTAAGAGTAAAACATCTGAAAAATATGTTGATTCAATGAAATTGCTAAAAGCAAGAGTAAATAATTTAGAGTCTAATTTACATATAGAAATTGACATGGAAAGATTAGAAGATAGTTCAAAAGCTTTAAGTTTTATAGGAATTGAAATTGCAGATGCATTGAAATTAATACCTGTTCCTGAAGAAAGAGCTGTTCAAATTCAATCTGAAGAAAATTCTAATGTTGATAAATCTGAAACATTACAAAATGTTGTAGAAGAAGAAAATGTTCAAACAATCGAAGAACAAGAAAGAAAAGATTATGAAGATGCTACTACATTTGTTGCAAAAAAATCTTTATGGCAAAAATTTAAAGAAAGTAAAATTGTTAGAGCTGCAACATATGTATTTAGAATAAGAATAAGAATTGAATTACCAAGTAATGCACTTCCAGAAGGAAGAGGAGAAAATATTAACTAGATAAGTAAAGACTATATTACCATAGAAAGTACCTTATGATATTTTATTGTTTTGTAATTAAGACAAATGTATCAATATGGTATTTTCTTTTTTAATTTTTAGATGGAAATATTTATTATAAATATCTTTAAATGAAAATATATATGAGAAATTAGTTAATAGAAGAAATAAAAGATGGGAGATACTATTGTGAATGGATTTTGGAAAAATAAAAAAGGAATTACCTTAATTGTTTTATCTGTAACAATTATTACAGTATTACTTTTGGCTGGAATAATAATTGTAACTTTAACAGGAGATAATGGAATATTAAAGAGAACTAAAAAAGCCATTGTTTTATCAGAAGTTGGAGAAATAGAAGAGAAAATAAAGCTAAAAGTTCTAAATGAAGGAGAAAATGAGAAAATAACAGGTAAGCTAAGTAAAAATAATAAAGAAAAGATTGAAATGATAAAAGATAAATTGCCTGTTTGCTATGATGGAATAAAAGAGTATAATAAAATACAAAATTATTCATTTGATAATGGATTAGATGGAATGGAAACACTCAATGGGTTAGAGTAGGAAATTCAAAAATAGCTAATAAATATGGAGATAAATGCTATGCTTTTATAAAATATAGAAATGAGAGTATTCCAAGCGAGGATGGATTTGTTTTAAATAATGATATTATTACATTATCTAGATTTGGAAGAGGATATGATCAAATATTACTTAATAAAAGTAATTTTATTAAAAGTTACAATTTAGGATGGTCATATGTTAGTACAGTTAGAAAAATAGAAAGTAATACTTCTAATTTGGGTCTTGTTTTTAGTCTAGGTGGTGGTCCTGGAAATGGTCAAAAACAAGAATACTCCATTGACTTTGATGATATATATATTATTAATTTAACAGATGTTTTTGGAGAAGGAAGTGAACCTCAAAAACAAGAACTAGATGTAATATTTAGTAATTTTTAAATAATAATTATATAGAATATTATTTAAATGTTAAATTCTTTAGATTATTTTAAAAAAATATATAAAAAAATAAAAAAAAATTTATAAAAACTATTGACAAAAATAAAAACATACTATATAATTCAATATGTTCAATCGAATGCTCCCTTAGCTCAGTTGGTCAGAGCAACCGGCTCATAACCGGTGGGTCCAAGGTTCGAATCCTTGAGGGAGCACCATAATTTTTAAATAAAAATAGCAATTATATTGCTATTTTTTTTATGATTTGATAAAATAAATATATAAAAGAAAATAATATAAAGTTAAGAAAGGGAAAATCAGATGAAAAATAAATTAACAACATTTTTATTAACAATAATAATGATTATTTTGTTATCATTTATTATTTTAGTGGGATTTGTTTTATTTAGCGATATGGGAGAGAATTCAGCTGATCAAATCTATAAATTTGTTGGAGAAGATACTATAGAAGATAGTTCAAACACTGTAGAAAATAAAATATCAATAAAAGATGAAAATGTAACTGAAAAACTAAAAGCATTTTTTTCGTTAAATGAAAGCAATCAAAATAAAGAGTATTCATATTCGGCAAAAAGTTCAGAAAGCAATTATTATTATAATCAATTAAATAGTGTAGAAAAGATTATATATAATGGTATTCAAGAAAGTAAAGAAAATATGAAATCAGGGACATATGTAATAAATTATGGAAATAAATTTGCAGATATTTTATCAAAAGAAAATGGAAGTGAAATTCTTGGAGAGTATTATCAAGCAGCAATAGAAGCTTTTACGCATGATAATGTGGATATGTTTTATTTAAATGCCAATAAATTATTTTTAAATATTGAAATGACAAAAAAATTAACTAAAACAACATATAATGTATATATATCACCCGAACAAAATAAAACTTATTATTTAGATGGATTTACATCTGAAGCACAAGTAACTGAAGCAATTTCAAGAATTGAAATGGTAAAAGATAATGTTATAGCATCGCTTACAGGAAATACATATAAAGATATTTTAAGAGTTCATGATTATTTAGTTGATAATATTGAATATGATACGTCATATAAATCAATTGGATCATACGGAATATATGGGGCTTTAGTAAAAAATACGTGTGTATGTGAGGGATATGCCAAGGCTTTTAAATATTTAGCAAATGCTGGAGGAATTGAATGTGAATTAGTACAAGGAAATGCTACAAATTCCGAAGGAAAAGTAGAGTCGCATGCATGGAATGCAGTAAAGATTAATGATAAATGGTATTATTTAGATACTACATGGGATGATCCAGTAATTATAGGTGGGGGAACTTTAACAGCAAGAAATAAATATAGATATTTCTTAAAAGGAAAGGAAACATTTAAAAAAGATCATACAGAGATAAATCAATTTACAGAAAATGGCAAGAACTTTTCTTATCCGGAAGTTAATAATATGGATTATAGATAAACATATTTTATTTACAAAAAAGGAACTATTGAATTCAATTATTTTTATTCAATAGTTTCTTTATTTTTTTCATTTAATAAAAGTTATAAGTCAAATTTTTTCATTTCATATATTAATTTATCTTTTTTGTCTTGACTGAATTCAACTAAAGGTAGTCTTGGAATACCGGCAATCAAACCCAATAGAGTTTAAAGCACTTTTTACTGGAATTGGATTGACTTCTGAAAAAAAAGAGATTTTATAAGAGGTATAGCTTCTAGTTGCATTATTCTTGATTTACTAATATTATTATCAAAGAAATTGCTAGTTATTTCATGTGTGTATTTAGGTAGAATATTTGAAAGAACTGAAATTACACCAATTCCACCAATAGAAAGAATAGGTAAAATTTGATCATCATTTCCGGAATATATTTGTAAATCATCTTTGCATAAAAATTTTATTTCAGCAATCTGAGAAATATTTCCACTTGCTTCTTTTATAGCAACTATATTTTCTATTTTAGATAATTCTAAACATGTTGATGGCTCGATGTTTAAACCAGTTCTACTTGGTACATTATATAAAATTATAGGTAATGAGGTATTTTTTGCAATTTCTGTATAGTGAGAAATAATGCCTTTTTGTGTAGTTTTATTATAATAAGGTGTTACAATAAGAAGTCCGTCTACACCACATTTTTCTGCAAATTTTGAAAGTTCAATAGTTTGCAATGTATTGTTTGAACCGAGTTCCGGCAATAATTGGAATTCTATTTTTTGAAATATTTGTAACAAATTCTATGACTTCTTTTTTTTCTTGAAGAGACATAGTTGCACTTTCACCTGTTGTGCCACACACAATTAGAGCATCTGCACCATTAAGGATTTGAAATTCTACTAAATTTCTTAAAGTTGAATAGTTTATTCCATCTGGAGTAAAAGGTGTTACTAAAGCAGTTCCACAACCTTTAAATATAATTTTTTTCATTAATATCACTCCTAAATATTTGATATTAAAATAATATTAAGAGAATATAAAATATGTGATATAAATATTATAATTATTACAAAAAAACTACAAAATTTTGAGGACAAAAGTAAAATTATGTGTTATAATAGTAAAACAGAATAGGGAGTGAATAAAATGACAACAGAATTTGTAACAAATTATATTAACAGCAAAGTAAAAGGTGATGAAGATTTTATTAGATGTACATTTTATGAAATGCGAATAAAAAACAATCTTTCAGAAGATGAAGTAGATGACTTTTTAAGAGTGGCTAGAAGTTATTTTGAAAATAAGAATTACAATGTATATTTTACGGGTGCAAAATATACATATAAGGGAACGGAAAGAGTTGTTGAGTCTAATGAATTAATGATTGCAATCAAGGACCAAAAATAACAATAAAAAATATAAATAGAAAAGCTAGAAAGGAGAGAGGTAGAGTATTTTCTACATCCAATGATAATATGAAATTTATAAAAAAATAGTAATTGTAGTAATAATTGCATTAGTTGCTTTTTTAGCTTGGACAATCCATGGTGGGTATAAAATGTATAAAGAGGCTTTAAAAGAAGCTCAAATTGAAGAAAAAGTAGTAAATATAAAGAAAATTGATAATTATACAGAATTTGAAAAACTACCTAAGACCTATGTTAATGCTATAATCGCAATTGAAGATAGACGATTTTACGAACATAAAGGTTTTGATGTAATATCTATAGGAAGAGCTATATTAAAAGATATAAAAGAAAAAAAGTCTTGTTGAGGGAGGAAGTACTATAACTCAACAACTAGTAAAAAATATTTATTTTACTCAAGAAAAAGACTTTAGAAGAAAGATTGCAGAAATTTTTATGGCAGTTGAATTAGAAAATAATTTAAATAAAAATGAAATTTTGGAGTTATATGTTAATACGTGTTATTTTGGTAATAGATATTATAATATACATGATGCAGCAAAAGGATATTTTGAAAAGGAAGTTGAAAATTTATCAGATTATGAATGTATAATGCTTGCAGGAATTCCAAATGCACCAAGTGTATATGCACCTAATAAAAATCCCGATCTTGCGAAACAGAGAGCGGAACAAGTTTTAAATAAAATGGTAGAATATGGATATCTAAGTCAAGAAGAAGCAATAAAAATTAAAGAATAATTTGGGTGTATATATGAATTGGATACAATATATAGTTAAAAATAGAAATATATAAAGATAAGGAAGGAAAAAAATGGGAAATTTAGAAATTATAAAAAGAAAAGCGGTACAAATTTTTAATGAAGAAGATTTAGAAAAAAAATTAAAAAGTGGAAAAAAATTAACAATAAAACTAGGAGCAGATCCTTCAAGACCTGATTTACATATAGGTCACAGTGTTGTTTTGAGGGTTTTGAAGCAATTTCAAGATATGGGACATGAGGTAGTATTTGTTGTTGGTGATTTTACAGCAATGATAGGAGATCCATCTGGAAAAAGTAAAACACGTCCATCACTTACTTTTGAACAAACAAGAAAATCTGCTGAAACATATTTAGAACAAGCAACAAGAATATTAGATAAATCTAAAACCAAAATTGCATATAATTCAGAATGGCTTTCAAAAATGAATTTTGAAGATGTAATTAAACTTGCAAGCAAATATACAGTTGCTAGAATAATGGAAAGAGATGATTTTAAAAATAGATTTGAAAAGGGATTACCTCTTTCAATGCATGAATTATTATATCCATTAATGCAAGGATATGATTCAGTTGCATTAGATGCGGATATAGAAATTGGTGGAACAGATCAAACATTTAATCTTTTAGTAGGTAGAGATTTGCAAAAGGATTATGGGGAAGAAAGTCAAGTAGTAATGACATTTCCATTATTAGTTGGACTTGATGGAAAAGATAAAATGAGTAAATCATTAGATAATTATATTGGAATATCAGAAGCCCCATTTTCTAAAGTAGAAAAGAGCATGAAGATACCTGATGATGTTTTAAGACAATATTTTGAGCTTGCAACTGATTTACCAATTGAAGAAATAGACGAAATTATGGCAGGAGACATAAGAGAAGCACATTTTAGATTTGCAAAAGAACTTTTAAAAATGTATGATGATGTAAATGAGTTTGAATCTTTGAAAGAAAGATATTTAAATATTGCTAAGGGTGGAATTCCAACAGATGTGGAAGAATTAGCAGTTTCAGAAAGTGAAATTAATATTTGTGATTTATTAGTAAAAGCAGGTTTTGCATCATCAAGAGGAGAAGCAAAAAGAATGGTTACAGGAAATGGAGTAAAAATTAATTCTGATCCAGTAAAAGACATTACTAAGATGATTGAAATATCAGGAGACGTTGTACTTCAGTTTGGAAAAAATAAATTCAAAAAAATTATAAGAGTATAAAAATTAAAATATAAATATAATAGAATCTAGAGTTTCTAATTTTTGTCAATTAGTAGAAATTCTAGATTCTGTTTTTTTAGTTAAATCTAACATTTTCTATGTGTATAAAACGAATTTTTTTAAAATTATAATCTATTAATGGTTTATTAAAAGAATCGAAAGTGTGTGAAGCAATATAAATATTATTTAATTCAAAATTATTTATATTTACAACAATAGTTGAATGTTGAAATTCATTTCCTGAAAAAGATAGTTGGACTACATCTCCAATTTGAATATTTTCTTTTTCTGTTTCTAATCCAAATGGTCCAACACTTTTATTAGTAGTTAAGAATTTATATAAAAATTCAACTCCACTCCAAGAAGGAGATTTATTATAACCATTTTTATAATACCATCCGTTAATATTGTTAAAGTTCATAACATTGCTACCAGAATAAATGCATTGTGAAATAAAATTTGTGCAATCACCACCAATAGGATCGAAGTTATAGTATGCAGGATTTCTAGAAAAAGCCCACTTTTCTGCATATGAAATAGCTTGGGTTCTATTATATTGTTTAATTTTCATTAATTATAGTGTCCTCCATATAAATAAATTAATATTAATATATCTATATGGAGGAATAGTATTTTTTGTTAAAATAAAAAATACCTAAAAGTAATCTAAAAAGAGACAATAAGTATCATTAAATAAAATATAATAAGATTTATAAGATGAATTTGATAAAGACTAATTAAATATATCATGTTTATTTTTTATATTATTATTAGCATATAAGCTTAATTTATTGTCAGAATCACAAGTTCCTAAAAAGATTTCACTAAAATCGTTAAATCCTTGTTTTCTTATTTGTTTTTGAAGCCATTCTTCAGTATTACCTGTATTTTTGAAATTTTCTTTCATTACTTCGCCATCAAGAATAACGTTATAAATGATTTTTTCTTGTTTTGGTGTAATATTCATATCCTCCGGATTTAGAGGTCTTTTAGTTGAAACAGGAATAATACTGATTTTTCCATTAGCTTCCAATAAGGCGGTTTGTATATCGCTTAAATTAAAAAATCCCATATATCTACATTCCATTAAAAATTCAGATAAATCAAATTTTGCATCTTTAAAATTTCCTTTATAAAGTACGCCGTTATCGTATAATATTTTCGATTCTCCAGATATAACTCTCCTTGATTTTATGGATTTTGAAGTAATTAAAGATATAATAACTGTTGTGATACCATAAACAATAAGGGCAGTTAAAGGTTCTACAAAGTTATCTTCAAGAGATGTAGCCATTTCAGCAGCTATAGAACCAATTGTTATTCCGATAATATAATCAAACATTGTAAGTTGTGAGATTTCTCTATTGCCTGATATTTTTGTTACAATAAATAAAACTAATATAGAACCTAAAGATAGCCCAACAATTTTCAAAATAATCATTTAATAAAAGCCTCCTTGTCAAGTTTTATATTAGTTTGTATAGTTTTTTATTTTTTATACTGTTTAATAATTAATAAAAAGTGTTATTATTTTGCAAGTTCATAAATAGCTTTTGCATAAATTTTACAAGCAAGAATTAATTTATCAATATAAACGAATTCATTTGCTTGATGACACATATCGATGTCACCAGGAAAATTCATTCCAAAAGAAATGCAATTATCAAAAGCTCTTGCATATGTTCCACCACCAATCGCAATTGGCTCTAAATTTGAATTAGTTGCATTGTTATAGATATTGCAAAGTGTTTTTACAAGAGAATTTTCTTTAGGGACATATAAAGGTTCTTGAGTGTTTACTATATTGGTTTTTATAAGATATGAATTTCCTTTTTCTTGTATTTTTTTAGCAATATTTAAAAGAGAAGTGTTTACAGGAACTCTTAAGTTGAGCCCAATCTCAAGATTATTCTCGCAAATTGTAAAATTTCCAACATTTAATGTTAGATTTCCAGATTCGTCAGATATATCAATTCCTAAAGATTTTCCTGAATATTCTGTATTTATATTTTCTTCAAAGAAATTTAAAAGATTACAGTTTGAGCCAAAATAATTGAAAGTCTTATTTAAAATTATAATTAATGGGGAAATTGCATTTTTTCCTAAATCAGGGTGTGCAGCATGTGCCTGAATACCTTCAGATATTAATTCGATTGTATTTTCAGAAGTTTTTCTTATTTTTATATTATAATTAAATTTAGAGATTTCACTTGTTATAAATTGTGTAACTTTTTCTATAGAGTTTTTTGAATTGTCTATTTTTAAATCAACTTTACAATATTTAGGAACTACATTTATAGCATTGTTATTACAATCAATATTATAAATTTGTATAGGAGAATTTGAGTATTTTGTATAATCTTCTTTTAGATAAATTGTTTCAATTCCTTTTTCTGCATAGATACATGGAAAATCTGCATCAGGACTAAAACCAATAGTTGGCCATTCTTCTACTTTTTTATAATGTGAAATGCATTCCCATGATTTTTCTTCATTAAGTCCTAAAATTAAACGTACTCTTGAGTTAATTTTTAAATTACCTTTTACTGCTTTCATTGCATATAAAGCTGCAATTACAGGACCTTTATCATCAATTGAACCACGTCCATAAATTTTTCCATTCTCTATTTTAGCTCTAAAAGGATTTGAATTCCATCCATCTCCACTAGGAACAACATCTAAATGTCCTATTATTCCAACTAATTTTTCACCTTCTCCAAATTCTATATAGCCACAATAATTGTCTATATTTTTGGTTTTAAAACCTAATGACTTCCCGAGTGAAAGTGCGTAATCAAGAGCTTTTTTGGCACCTTCTCCAAATGGCATGGAAGGGTCATTTGTTTCTTCAGAAACACTGGGAATGTTTATTAGAGCACACACTTTATTTATTATTTCATCTTTTGAATTTTCAATGTATTTTTCTAACATAAAATCACCTCGTATTTTTTGAAAATTATATTATAAATAATATTAAAAGGCAATGAATTTTATTTATATTTTTCAATGATTAGTATTTTAAAAGTTTTTAAAAACATATAAATATTTGCTAAATATATGAAGAAAAGTGTAATTTGGCAATTTTTACAAATTGATTTTTTATCATACAGATGCTATAATATAGATAAATAATCTGAAGGGAGATTAACTTTATGAATAGCCAAATACTACGAAAAATACAAATGGATATTCGGGATAATTTTTCACCATGAGGAAGATAAACGTGTTTTCCTAACAAGTCTTGTAAATGAAAATATTGTTTATTTTGGAGATATTGAACAATTGGAGTGTCCTATTGAAGAATTTTCGGCTACTGGGCTTGAACTAATTGGATATTTTCGATTAAGTTTAAAAAATAACCTTTTTTTGATTAAGGACTAGGTGGCTTGGGAATGAACTCTGTATTGTACAGGGTTCATTTCTTTTAATAGAGATACAAGGATATATTTCTTGTATTTTTTGTATAAAAGTGGTAAACTATAAAAAATAAATATTAACTAATTTTGGGTCATAGAGGGAGGAAATATGTTTAAATTACACTCAGAATTTAAGCCAACAGGCGACCAACCACAAGCAATAGAATACCTATCAAAAGGAATAGAAGAAGGTAAGAAATTCCAGACCTTACTTGGCGTTACAGGATCACGGAAAAACTTTTACAATGGCAAATATTATAAATAAAGTGCAAAAACCAACACTAATTTTAGCACACAATAAAACATTAGCAGGACAACTATATTCCGAATTCAAGGAGTTTTTTCCGGAGAACAGGGTTGAATATTTTGTATCTTACTATGATTATTATCAGCCTGAAAGTTATATTCCACAGTCTGACACATATATAGAAAAAGATGCATCAATAAATGATGAAATAGATAAATTAAGACATTCAGCAACTGCATCACTTTTCGAAACAAGAGATGTAATAGTAGTTGCATCAGTTTCATGTATATATGGACTTCGGAGATCCTATTGATTATGAAAATATGATAGTATCTTTAAGACCTGGTATGCAAGTAGATAGAGATAAAGTATTAAAAAAATTAATTAACATGCAATATTCAAGGAATGAGATTGATTTTAAAAGGGGTACATTTAGAGCAAAAGGAGATATTGTAGAAATCTATCCATCAGATCAAAGTGAATCAGCAATACGAGTCGAATTTTGGGGAGATGAGATAGAAAAGGTTTCAGAAATTAATCCTTTAACTGGAAAAACAATAGGATTAAGGGAACATGTAATGGTTTTTCCAAATTCTCATTATGTAACTTCAAAAGATAAAATGGAAAGAGCTATTATTTCTATTGAGGAAGAATTAAAGCAAAGAGTAGAATATTTTAAATCTAAAAATAAATTGATAGAGGCACAAAGAATAGAAGAAAGAACAAACTTTGATATTGAAATGATGAAAGAAACAGGCTTTTGTCAGGGAATAGAAAATTATTCAAGACACATTTCAGGTAGAGAGCCTGGAAGCCCTCCATTTACACTATTTGATTATTTTCCAAAGGACTTTTTACTTTTAATTGATGAATCACATGCAACTATTCCGCAAGTAAGAGCTATGTATAATGGTGATAGAGCGAGAAAAGATTCTTTGGTAAATTATGGATTCAGACTTCCTTCAGCTTATGATAATAGACCATTAACATTTAAAGAATTTGAAGAAAGAATAAATCAAGTGGTATTTGTAAGTGCTACACCAGCAGATTATGAAAAGGAACATTCTAAAGAAAATGTAGTTGAACAAATAATAAGACCAACAGGACTATTAGATCCTAAAATTGAAGTAAAACCGGTTGAAAATCAAGTAGATGATTTAATTGAGCAAATAAGAATTAGAGTAGAAAGAAATGAGAGAGTTTTAGTTACAACATTAACTAAAAAAATGGCAGAAGATTTAAGTTCATATCTTAAGAGTCTTGATATAAAGGTAAATTATATGCATTCAGATATAAAAGCACTTGAGAGAATGGAAATAATAAGAAATCTTCGTTTAGGAGAATTTGATGTATTAGTTGGAATAAACCTTTTAAGAGAGGGACTAGATATTCCAGAAGTTTCATTAGTTGCAATACTTGATGCAGATAAAGAAGGATTTTTACGTTCAGAGCGTTCTTTAATTCAAACAATAGGAAGAGCTGCAAGAAATACAGATGGAACAGTCATTATGTATGGAGATGAATTAACAGATAGTATGGAAAAAGCAATAAAAGAAACAAATCGTAGGAGAGAAATACAGGAAAAATACAATAAAGATAATAATATAATTCCTACAACAATAAAGAAGGATATTAGAGAAACAATAAAAGCAGTGAGAGTAGAAGATATTAATGTTGAATATAAATATGAAAAAGATGAAGATATTGAAGGTATTATTTCAAAATTAACTGAAGAAATGTTAAAATATGCAGCAGATATGGAATTTGAAAAAGCAGCAGAAATTAGAGATAAAATTAAAAAATTGGAGGAGTTACTTTAAAAGAATAAGTGTGTCAAAGTTTGATTTAAAATATATGGTTCAATATATTAGTTTATATAATAAAAGTATATTAAATAAAAATGTAATTTAGAAATTTTCCTAAATTACATTTTCTATTTCTTCCCAAATTCTGTCAGAATAAATCTTCTTTTCTGATGAAAAAGGTAATGTTAATATATCTCCAATAGGGTTGATTTGTTTTTGAAGGTTTTTAGCAGTATCTAGTACTTTTGTTGGAGCAATTTTGTCTGCTTTGTTTGCAAGAATAATACAAGGATGGTTTGATGAAATAATATAATTGTACATTAATTTATCATTTTCTGTAGGATTATGCCTAATATCTATTAAAAATATAATTAAAGATATTTTATTTTCAGTAGAAAGATATTCTTCAATAAAAGTTCCTACTTTTACTTGTTCTTTTTTAGACATTTTACTGTATCCATAACCAGGTAAATCGACAAAATAGAATTCTTCATCAATATTGTAGAAATTAATTTGCCTTGTTTTTCCTGGCTCTGAACTTGTTCTTGCTAAACTTTTTCTATTTATCATAGTATTTATAAAACTTGATTTTCCAACATTTGATTTTCCAACTAACACAATCTGTGGTAAGTCATTTTTAGGATATTGCTTAGGACTAACTGCTGAAATTTCAAATTTTGGGTTTTTGACGATATGTTTTGGTTCCATTTATATTTCCTTTCATTTTTTATATAAATGATGATAACATAATGTAAAGAAAAATTCAAGAAGAAGTTATTAAAAATAATTTTAAATGAAATATCTTGCTATATTTTTCTAAAAGGTGTATAATCAAAAGTATTAAGTATGCAATAAGAAGGGAGAAATTTAAATGTTAGATATAAAATTTTTAAGAGAAAATCCAGATGCAGTAAAAGAAAATATAAAGAAAAAATTTCAAAATCAGAAATTAATATTGGTTGATGAGGTAATTGAATTAGATAAAAAAAATAGAGAAGCTAAATTAAAAGGAGATAATTTAAGAGCAGAAAGAAAAACATTAAGTAATCAAATCGGGATTTTAATGAAGCAAGGTGAAAAATTTCAAGCGGAAGAGACCAAAAAGAAAGTTGAAAGTTTAAATGAAGAACTTCAAATGAATGAAAAACTTGAGGCAGAACTTGCCGAAGAAATAAAACAAAGAATGATGAAAATTCCTAATATGATTCATGAATCAGTACCAATAGGAGAAGATGACACAAAAAATGTTGAGATAGAAAGATTTGGAGAGCCTGTTGTTCTAAACTATGAAATTCCATACCATGGTGAAATAATGGAAAGATTAGCAGGACTTGATTTAGATAGTGCAAGAAGAGTTGCGGGACAAGGGTTTTATTATTTGATGGGTAACGTTGCGAGACTTCATTCAGCAGTTTTAACATATGCAAGGGATTTTATGATAAATAAAGGTTTTACATATTGTATTCCACCATATATGATTCGTTCAGATGTTGTAACAGGAGTAATGAGTTTTGATGAAATGGATGCAATGATGTATAAAATTGAAGGAGAAGATCTTTATTTAATTGGGACAAGTGAACATTCTATGATTGGAAAATTTAAAGATCAAATTCTAAAAAAAGAAGATATGCCTTATACTATGACATCATATTCGCCATGTTTTAGAAAAGAAAAAGGTGCTCATGGTATAGAAGAAAGAGGAGTTTATAGAATACATCAATTTGAAAAACAAGAAATGATAGTTGTATGTGAACCTGAAGATAGTTGGAAATGGTATGATAAAATGTGGTCATATACAGTAGAATTCTTTAGAAGTATGAATATACCTGTTCGTACACTTGAATGTTGTTCAGGTGATTTGGCTGATCTTAAAGCGAAATCGTGTGATGTTGAAGCATGGTCTCCAAGAAGAAAAGAATACTTTGAAGTAGGAAGTTGTTCTAATTTGACAGATGCACAAGCTAGAAGATTAGGAATTAGAATTAAGGGTGAAAATGGAAATTATTTTGCACATACATTAAATAATACAGTTGTTGCACCACCTAGAATGTTAATTTCTATAATCGAAAATAATTATCAAGAAGATGGCAGTGTAATAATTCCAGAAGTATTAAGACCTTATATGGGGGGATTAGAAAGAATTGTACCTAAAAAATAGGTGAATAAGTATATAAATTTAGAATATAAATTGTTGAGGTAAAAAGGTTTAAATTTTTTTACCTCACTATTTTTTTTAATGTGAATAGAAAAAGTGGAAATCTTTATAACTTATATGTAATAAAAAATTTTCTATATAAATAAGATTTTTGCAAATATGAATTTTTTGTGAAAAATAAAAAAATATATTGACATTAAATACAAATGGGTATATATTATTAGCAGTCAAATGTAAAGAGTGCTAAAAAATGACAAAATCTTACAAAAAAGAATAATACATAAATAGCAAGTTTTTGACTATTAATGGATTTTAAGGGAGGTAATATAAATGATAAAACCATTATCAGACAAAGTATTAATAAAAATGAAAGAGGCAGAAGAAACAACAAAAAGTGGAATAATATTATCTAGTAGTAGCAAAGAAAAACCACAAATTGCAGAAGTAATAGAAGTAGGACCAGGAAGAATTCCTGAAAACAAACAAGATGGACCAAGACCAATGTTTGTAAAAAAAGGCGATAAGGTTATTGTAAGCAAATATGCTGGAACAGAAATAAAATATGAAGGAGTTGACTACATAATAGTTAGTCAAGATGATATTTTAGCTATAATTGAATAAATAGAATACATTAAAGATATTATCAAAAATTAAAATATTTTTTATAAAATAAAAAAAAGGGAGGATTTTAAAAATGGCAAAGGTAATAAAATTTGGTGAAGATGCAAGAAAATCATTAGTAGAAGGTGTTAATAAATTAGCAGATACAGTAAAGGTAACACTTGGACCAAAAAGGAAGAAATGTTGTATTAGATAAAAGTTATGGTGCACCATTAATAACAAATGATGGTGTTACAATAGCAAAAGAGATAGAATTAGAAGACAAATTTGAAAATATGGGAGCACGTCTTGTAAAAGAAGTTTCAACAAAAACAAATGATGTTGCAGGAGATGGAACAACTACAGCAACAGTTTTAGCCCAAGCAATGGTAAAAGAAGGAGTAAAAAATGTAGCAGCAGGAGCTGATCCAATGGCTATAAAAAGAGGTATAGATAAAACTGTAAATGCAGCAGTAAAAGAATTGAAGAAGATAAGTTCTCCAGTAAACGGAAAAGAGGATATAGCTAGAGTTGCAAGTATATCTGCAAATAATACTGAGGTAGGAAATTTAATTGCTGATGCAATGGAAAAAGTATCTAAAGATGGTGTAATAACTATAGAAGAATCAAAAACTTCTCAAACAGAATTAAATGTTGTAGAAGGAATGCAATTTGATAAAGGTTATGTATCTCCATATATGGTAACAGATACAGAAAAAATGGAAGCGGTATTAGATAATCCTTATATATTAATCACAGATAAAAAGATAAGCAATATCCAAGAAATATTACCATTATTAGAAAATTTAATGCAACAATCAGGAAAATTACTTATAATATGTGATGATGTTGAACAAGAAGCTTTATCAACACTTGTATTAAATAAATTAAGAGGTGTTTTAAATGTTGTTGCTGTAAAAGCCCCAGGATTTGGTGATAAGAGAAAAGAAATGCTTAAAGATATCGCAATATTAACAGGTGGGGAAGTAATTACATCTGATTTAGGATTAGAACTTAAAGATACTGATATAGCTCAATTAGGTAGAGCAAAACAAGTAAAAGTTCAAAAAGAAAACACTATAATAGTAGATGGAGCTGGAGATAAAACTCAAATTATGGAGAGAGTAAAACAAATAAAATCACAAATAGAAGAAACAAAGAGTAGCTATGAAAAAGAAAACTTACATGAAAGATTAGCTAAAATCTCTGGAGGAGTAGCAGTAATAGGAGTTGGTGCAGCAACAGAAGTGGAAATGAAAGACAGAAAATTAAGAATTGAAGATGCTTTATCAGCTACAAAGGCTGCAGTAGAAGAAGGAGTAGTTTCTGGTGGAGGAACAGCTTTGATTAATGTAATTCCTGAAGTAGAAAAAGTAACAGATTCTCTAGAAGGTGGAGAAAAAGTAGGTGCAAAAATTGTACTAAAAGCATTAGAAGAACCATTAAAACAAATAGTAAAAAATGCAGGATTAGAGCCAGCAGTTGTATTAGAAAATGTAAAGAAAGCAGCACAAGGATTTGGTTATGATGCAGCTAAAAATGAATATGTTGATATGAAAAAAGCAGGAATAGTTGACCCAACAAAGGTAACAAGAAGTGCTCTTCAAAATGCTGCATCAATTGCATCAATGGTTTTAACAACAGAAAGTTTAGTAACAGATGCACCTGAAAATAAAGGATGTGGATGCGGAGCTCACGGAGGAGAAGGTCAAATGCCAGCTGATTTGGGTGGAATGTATTAAAAACAAAAAATATAGTTAAATTCATTAATGTGAATAATTGAGGTGGAAAAAATTAAAAGTTTTCTGCCTCAATATTTTTATGCTTTAAATAAATTGTTAAAAATTCCATTGACAAAATAGAAAACAAAGGATACAATAATTAAAACAAATAAAGAGAATCAAAGGAGAAAAATACATATGAAAATAAAAAAACTAAAAGAAAAACAAGGTATAACATTAATAGCCCTAATTGTAACAATTATAGTTTTATTAATTTTAGCAGGGGTTAGTGTTTTGACACTTGCTGGAGATAATGGAGTATTAACAAGAACAAAAAGTGCAAAGAAAGCGTATGAAATAGCAGAAATAAAAGAAGAAATACAATTAGAAATAATAGCAAAACAAACAAAAAATAAAGGAGAAATATCAGAAGATGAATTAAAAGAAATACTAGAAAAATATGGAACAATAAATTATGATGAAGATGAAGAAGAAATAAAGTCAATAACGACAATAAAAGAAGGATATGAAATAGCAATGTCAGATATATGGACTGGCACAGCGACATCAGGAATAGAAATAATAAATTCAGAAAAAACAATAGTAGATTTGTCGGACACAGATATAGCAATAGATTTAACTTGGAAGAAATTAGAAAAAATTGCTGAAATGATATCACAAGATAATTTTATAGATAAAGATACAACATCAGTAACAGTAAAAGTTGGAAGCAAGAAAAAAAACTAACAGTAGGAAATTATACAACAGTAAAATATTATGGAGTAGAAAAGAAAGTAAGAATAATAGGATTTAATACAGATACAAAAGCAAGTGGAGGAAAAGCAGGAATAACATTTGATTTTGCAACGATTTTAGGAATATACCCAATGAATGGTGGCAATTCTAATTCAGGTGGTTGGGGAAGTACAGAAATGAAGAAAATAATGCCGGAATATTTAAATAAGTTAACTTCATTAGACGAAAGTGTACAATTAAGAGATATAGTAAAGCCAGTAATAAAGACATATAATATAGGTGATCAAAAAACGGAAACTGCTACAAGTACAGATAGTTTATGGTTATTAGCAGCTTCGGAGATAGTACCTAAGAATACAGATGATGATAGATATGGTTGGGCAAGCTCAAATGAAGGAGTGCAGTATAAATATTATGCATTAGCGACAAATGAAACATCTGGAAATAATCTTAGATTAGTAAAATATGAGGATTTAACAAATAAAAATTCGTTTGAATGGTGGCTTCGTTCACCTCCGTACTATGGTAGCGATATGTTTTGCGCTATTGGAATAAAAGGTGGTATGGGTGCTGGTCAGACTAGTGTGCATTTGAGCGTTGCACCTGGATTTTGCATATAAAATATAAGTTAATATAAAATAAAAAAAATGCTCGTGAGATAATAAAAAATATCAGCAATTACAATGAACATCAATAATTGAGGTGGAAAAAAGTAAAGTTTTCTGCCTCAATATTTTTTTTAGATTTTATTGATATTTTTTTTGTGTTGTAGTAGAATAAACATAAAAATATAACTTCAAAAGAAGAAAGGAAAATAAAAATGGAAAAATACTTAAATGAAGCAATAATAGGGAACAAAAGCTTACTCGCAACATTTACATTAAAAGGAGAACTTCAGAGATTATATTCTCCAAATAGAGACATTAGACAATTTATAGAATTTTCTCATATAGGAGTAAAAATAAATGATTCGGGAATAATATATTTACATGATGATATAAATAATGTATATAAACAATATTATGATGTAGATACAAATATATTAAATACAGAAATAACAAATACATATTTTAATTTAAAGGTTTTACAAACAGATTTTGTACCAATAAAAGAAAATGTTTTAGTAAGAAGATACACTTTAATAAATGAAAATAATATAGATTTAGACGTAAAATTTTTAATACATCAAAGTATATTAACAGACAAGAATAATTTTGTAGGTGCAAAGGTTATAGATGAAGGGATGATTCAATATTCACATGATTTTATGATATCAACATTCTCAAATTATAAAATATTAAATAAACAAATTCATGATTGTAAAAATAACATTGGAACAGGGGTAATTGGAAAAAAAGATTATATTGGAATGTCAGAAAACTCAGCTATATCTTATGATATAGGAATTATAAAACCAAATGAGAAAAAAACAATTGATATATATCAGTTAGTTCAAAAACAACCAGACCAAATGTCTGAATTAGAAAAGGAAATAGAAAGAATAAAGAAAATAGATTTACAAAGTGAATATTTAAAAACAAAAAATTATTGGAGAAAATATTTAAAGGCACATGATGGATTAAAGCTTGAAGAACCAAAAAATAGTTATGAAGAAAAAATAGCAGAAATATATTATAGAACAATCTTATTGTTTCCATTATTGTATAATAATGAAACAGGAGGAATAATTGCAGCACCAGAGATTGATGAAGATAGAACCAAATGTGGAAGATATGCTTACTGTTGGCCAAGAGATGCAGCATATATTACAAAGGCAATGGATATATTAAATATGCAAAAAGAATCAGAAAAATTTTATAAGGATTTTTGCAAAAAAACGCAAAGTAAAAATGGAATGTGGGAACAAAGATTTTTCACGGATGGCAAATTGGCTCCATGTTGGGGATACCAAATAGATGAGACAGCTTCTGTTATATATGGATTATATGAGCATTATAAATTTATAAAAGACGAAAAGTTTTTAAAAGAAAATCTTCAAATGTGTGAAAAGGCTATAGATTTTCTAAAAAGATATACCAAAGACATTTTAGAAGATACAAAAAAATACCAAGTAAGTTATGATTTATGGGAAATGTGCGAAGGAGTTCATTTATATTCTTTAGCAAGTGTTTATTCTGCTTTTAATGCGATGATAAATATTTATAAAGCACTTGGAAGAAATGTGTCCGATTTTGAAAATAACCGTCTAAAAGACGAAAAAATAAAAAAGTCTAAGATAGAAATGGAAGAATTACAGGTTAAAATAAAAAAATATATTAATGAAAATATGTATGATGAACAAAAGATGTCATATGTAAGAAATTCAGTAGATAAAAAAATGGATATAAGTATATTAGGAGCGGTTGTACCATTTAGTATGTTTACTCCCAAAGAGAAAAAAGTAAAAAATACAATAGAAAGAATAAATTTAAGTCTTCGTACATATACAGGTGGATTTAAAAGATTCGAAGAAGATAATTATATGAATGGAAATCCATGGCCAATTGCAAATATGTGGATGACGTTATATTATTTAGAAAGTGGCGAAAAGAAAAAAGCAAAAGAGACATTTGATTTTGTTGTTAAAACATCAGCAAACCATAACTTTTTGGGTGAACAAGTTAGTAACGAAAATTTAAAAACAAATTGGGTAATAGGTTTAGGATGGAGCCATGCCATGTTTATTTTAGTTTTAGAAAAAATGCTAAAAGGATAGGTGTTGAATATATGAATGTTAATTGCAAAAGTGAAAAAGGAATAACTTTAGTGGCTTTGATGATAACAATAATAATTACTTTAATAATAGCTGCAGTTGCAACATCTTCAGGAATTGCGACAAATAAAAAAGCTAAATATTATAATGCTATATCACAATTAAAAACTGTACAGTATGAAGTTAATTCGATGTATGAGAAGTATAAAAATGGTGACAAAGATATTATTTTAGTTGGAGAAGAAATTTCAGATTCAACTGTTACATCAGATAACAAAAAGGTAAAAGAACTTAGTAAAAAAGCTTTTTCGGCATTAGAAGTATCAGAAGAACAACAATTAAAATATAGGTATTTTTCTAAAGAATATTTAACAAATACGCTAGATATAAATGGAATTACGTATGATTTTATAATCGATGTTTCGAATAGAGATGTAATTTTATTAAAGGGAGTAAAATATGAAAATAAAATATATTATTCTCTTTCACAATTAGAAAATGAACAATATAATGTAAAGTATGTTGAGGAAAATAATACGGCAAATAATACAACAAACAATAATACAACAGATGAAAATACAGAAAATATTGAAGAAAATGTTTTAAAACCAAAAATCTCTGGCAAAGAGATGATACCAGTTGTATGGAATAAATCGATTCTATCATGGGTTAAGGCAGATGTTACATGGAATGAAACAGAACAAACTTGGGAACAAAATAAAGCAGGAAGTTGGTATAATTATTCAAAAGATGAGAAAAAGTGGGCTAATATAGTTACTGTAGCAGAAAATGGCACAAACAGTAGAGAATATTATGAACAGGCAAAATCAGGAACGCGAATTTTAGAAACAGATATTACTACAATGTTTGTATGGATACCAAGATATGAATATAAGTCTAAATATTATACTGACAACACATATTCAACACAAGCAGATGATGAAACATTATATGAAATAACGGATATCAATTTTTTAGGTAAGGATTCTAATATTACAGACGGATATCAAGTAAACAGTGCATTTTCATATGTAAATTCTTCAAATGAAACTGTGAATATAGAAGGCTTTTGGATGGGAAAATTTGAAACTAATAATGCTACGACTAAGAAAATTAATGATAATATAGGAGAAAAATATGGTTGGTCTAATAACTCTTTAGATGAACTTTCAAGTTATATAGCGATAAAACCTTTAGTAACTAGTTGGAGAAAGATAGCTTTAAATGATTCTAGTGAAATAACTATAACAAGTGCAATAAATGTATCGAATAAAGATTCTAAGAATATATATGGATTAGGATCAAATGCTGAAATGGGTCTTTTAACGGATGAAATGTGGAATGCAGTTGCAATGTTGTCACAAAGTGAATATGGAAATATAGAAAATGGAAAAAACGAAAAATTGTATGGAAACTTTTATTATGAAGGAGATGGAACAGAAAATACATCTTATTATACAAGTATAAATGGAATGGTATGTGAAATTAATTCAAATGATTATACTGAATTGACTAATAAAGATATAACAAAATTAGTAAAAGTAAGTAAAGAAGCAAAAGATGGATTTATTAAGATTAATGATAAATATACTTATTACGAATATTGGACTGAAATTGGAAATAAATCTAGTACATCTTCAAATGTATATGGAGTTTTCGATATGATAGGAGGTTCGGCTGATTACACAGTTGACAAAGAAGGAAACTACTATATTAGAGGTGGTAGATTTTATGACACTGATTTAAATAATATTAATATTTTTAGCAAAATATTGGTTTCTAATATAGAAGATAATTCAAGAAGAACATGTACATTTAGAACAGGGCTTGTTGTAAAATAGTACTTTAGCTCATTCTTATTAAAAATGGTTATTTTAATAAGAATGAGTTTATTTATTTAGATGTTTTTTCGTATTTCATACACACACTTTTATTAAAATACTTTTGATTTTGGTATTGTGATTTTTTTGAAATTATGATAGAATAGCAAAAAAAGTAATGAAAGGAAGATAAAAAAATGTCTGAAGCAAAATATAAAAGAGTTTTATTAAAATTAAGTGGAGAAGCATTAGCAGGAGAAGATAAAACAGGAATAAATATAAAAGTAGTAGGAGCAATTTGTGATAAAGTTAAAGAAGTTGTAGAAATGGGAGTTGAAGTTGCAATTGTAGTTGGCGGAGGAAACTTTTGGAGAGGAAGAAGAAATGGCGAACAAATGGAAAAAACAACAGCCGATTATATGGGAATGCTTGCAACAGCAATGAATGCTTTAGCACTTCAAGATGCAATAGAAGCTAGAGGAATATACACAAGGGTTCAAACAGCAATAGAAATGAGAGAAATTGCAGAACCATTTATAAAAAGAAAAGCAATAAAACATTTAGGAAGAAAAAGAGTAGTAATATTTGCATGTGGTACAGGAAATCCATTCTTTACAACAGATACGGGAGCAGCTTTAAGGGCAGCAGAAATAGAAGCTGATGCAATACTTTTAGGAAAGGCAATAGATGCTGTTTATTCTGCAGATCCAAAGCTAGATCCAAATGCAGTAAAATATGATGAAATAACATATGCAGAAGTTTTACAAAAAGATTTAAAAGTTATGGATTCAACAGCTACGGCACTTTGCAAAGATAATAATATTCCTTTAGTAGTATTTGGAATAGCAGATCCTGAAAATATAGTAAGGGCTGTAAAAGGTGAAAAAATAGGAACAATAGTTAAATAGAAAAGTATAGATTTAGATACAATTTCAGATTTATCTAAAAAGAAAGGAAAGAAAAATTATGGATTATAGTGAAATAAAGGAAAAAATGTCAAAAACAATAGAAGGCTTAACTTCAAAACTTTCAGAAGTAAGAGCAGGAAGAGCAAACCCTGCAATATTAAATAAAATAAAAATAAATTATTATGGAACACCTACACCTATAAATCAAGTAGCTGGAATATCTGTTCCAGAAGCTAGAATGATAGTTATTCAACCATGGGATTTAAGTGTATTGAAAGAAATTGAAAAATCAATACTTGCATCAGATATAGGAATAAATCCAAATAATGATGGAAAAGTTATTCGCTTAGCATTTCCTGAATTAACAGAAGAAAGAAGAAAGATTTGGTAAAAGAAATAAAAAAATATGCTGAAGAAGCAAAAGTTGCTGTTAGAAATGCAAGAAGAGATGGCATTGATAAAGCAAAGTCAATTCAAAAACAAGGTGAAATGACAGAAGATGAATTAAAAGCCTCAGAAGAAGAAATTCAAAAAATAACTGATAAAAATATTGAAGAAATTGATAAAATAATTGAAAATAAAGAAAATGAAATAATGTCAATTTAAAGTGTCTGAAAGGATTTGCAATATAAATGGATTTTAAAGAAGAACTAAAAAAATATCAAAAACAAATAGATAAAGAACTAGCAAATTTTTTAAGAGAAAACGATGTACCTGAGAGAATTTTAAACGAATCTATGGAATATAGTTTAATGGGTGGAGGAAAAAGAATAAGGCCTATTTTAGTATTGGCAACATATAAATTATTTAGAGATGATGTTCAAAAGTGTATGCCATATGCTGTAGCAATAGAAATGATACACAATTTTTCCTTGATACATGATGATTTACCAGGCATAGATAATGATAGTTTTAGACATGGAAAACTTACAAATCATAAAAAATATAATGAGGCAACGGCTATTCTTGCAGGTGATGGGCTTTTAAATAATGGTTATATAGTAATAAGTAATGACTTGTTAAATACAGAAAATAAATATGATTTAGAAACTAAGTTAAAAGTATTTAATGAATTTACCAAAGCAGTTGATAGAATGATTGCTGGAGAATACATCGATACAGAATATGAAGGAAAGAAAATTTCTGAAGATTATTTAGAATATATACATCAAAACAAAACAGGGGCTCTTATTAAACTGTGTGTAAGGATGGGAGCAATTCTAGCAAATTGTGATGAAGAACACCTAAAGTTACTTACAAATTATGCAGAAAAAATAGGATTAGCATTTCAGGTAAAAGATGATATTTTATCAGTTGAAGGAAATGAACTAATTACTGGAAAACCTGTAGGAAATGATGAAAAAAATAAAAAATGCACATATGTGTCTAAATATGGATTAGAAAAAGCAAAAGAGATTTTAGAAAATATAACAAAAGAAGCGATAGAAATCACAGAAAAATTTGGAGAAAAAGCGGAGTTTTTAAAACTTTTGGCAATATATATAAAAGATAGAAATAAATAAAAAGGAATGATTTGATGAATTATAACAAAGAAAATTTACCAAAACACATAGCAATTATAATGGATGGCAATAGAAGATGGGCAAAGGCTAAAAAACTACCTATTGCAATGGGACACAAGGAAGGTGCAAAGACTTTAGAGAAAATAGTAAGACATGCAAATAAATTAGGAATAGAGTATTTGACAGTATATGCATTTTCAACAGAAAATTGGAAAAGAGCAGAAGATGAAGTTAAAAGTTTAATGTTGTTACTTCAAAGCTATATAGAAGAATATTCTAAAAGAGCAAATTCGGAAAATATAAAGGTACAATTTTTAGGAGATACATCAGCATTTAGTGAAAAGATGCAAATTGGAATTAAAAATTGTATAGAAAGAACTAAAAATAATACAGGGGTAGTATTTAATATTGCACTAAATTATGGAGGAAGAGCAGAAATAATAAGAGCTATTAAAGAAATTTCAAATAAAGTGAAAGAAAATGAAATACAAATAGAAGATATAGATGAAGAATTAGTTTCAAAAAATCTTTATACAAATGGAATGCCTGATCCAGATTTATTGATTCGCACTAGTGGAGAAATAAGATTAAGTAATTTCTTACCATGGCAACTTGTTTATACAGAATTTTTATTTGTGGAGAAAAATTGGCCTGACTTTTTAGAAAAAGATTTAGAGGATGCTATAGAAGTCTATCAAAAAAGAACAAGAAAATTCGGAGTAAATTAAAATACAAATAGAAAAAAGAGGAGGATTTTCTAAAAAGTAAAATTTTTTAGAATACAAAGAATATGGATTTAAAAAGAATATTAACAACTGTACTTGGACTTCCAAGCGTAATTTTAGTATTTATATTTTGCAATAAGTATGTAATTGATACAGTTTTTATGGTTGCTGCTATAATATGTATGTATGAATATATGTCTGTTGTAAAAAAGGTAGCGCATCCTATAGAATGGATAGCATATGTAAGTACTTTTATAATTGGATTAACACCGTTTTTAGATGTAGAATATGTTAAAAATATAGTATTAATTGGAATTCCATTTATTTTTATGATTTTATTTATTAAAGTGATAATAACAGACATGAAAACAACATTTAAAGATGTAGCATATACTCTTTTAGGAATAGTTTATATAGTTACATTTATATTGTTTTTATCTTTAATTATGGAACTAGAGAATGGAAAAATATTAATTGGTTATATATTTGTTGTAGCTTGGGCGACAGACATATTTGCATATTTAATAGGAAAAAAATTTGGAAAACATAAATTTAGTAAAGTTAGTCCTAAAAAGTCAATCGAAGGATGCATTGCAGGAATTTTAGGAGCTGTTGTAGTAGCTACATTATATACAATAATAATAAATAAAAGTTTCGGAGTAAATTATTCATGTTTAATATTATCATTATCGGCTGTTATTTTTAGTATAATTAGTCAAGTTGGCGACTTTACTGCATCAAGCATAAAAAGATTTGCAGATGTGAAGGACTATGGAAATTTACTTCCAGGTCATGGTGGAATGTTAGACAGAATAGATAGTTTGATTTTTATAGCACCATTTGTATATTTAATGTTTTTAATGGTATAAAAATAGTAGAATATAGATTTGTTTTATAAAATAAATTTATAGTGAGATTTTAGAAATGTTGTAGTTGATTTAAATAATAAAGGAGGACAGAATTGTTAAATTTTATTATATCAGCAATAAAAATAATATTTTTATTAGGATTTTTAATTTTTATACACGAAGGAGGACACTTTTTAATAGCAAAATTATGCAAGGTAAAAGTTAATGAATTTGCTATAGGATTTGGACCTACAATTTTCAAAAGAAAATATCAAGAAACTCAATATGCTGTAAGGCTTATTCCACTTGGTGGATTTGTAAGTATGGAAGGCGAAATGGAAGATTCAGCAGCAGAAAATGCTTTTAATAATGCAAGTATATCAAGAAGAATAGCTATTGTTGCAGCAGGTGCTGTTGTAAATATTGTTTTTGGTATTATTGTATTTATGATTATTTTTTCGATTAAATATGGAAGCATTTTGGAGGGATTGCAAGTTACAGGTGCTTTTTTACAATCAATTTTAGAAAGTTTAAGACTTATTTTTACTGGAAATATTAGTATTAAAGATCTAACAGGTCCAGTAGGGATATCAAGTGTAGTATCTCAAACTTCAGGAATAGCACAATATTTTTATATAATGTCTGTAGTTTCTGTTTCACTTGGAGTTACAAATTTACTTCCAATTCCTGCTTTGGATGGAGGAAAAATTTTATTGTTAATTATAGAATTAATTAGAAAGAAACCTTTAAAGCAAGAATTAGAAGTTAAAATTCAGTTATTAGGATTTTCATTTTTAATTGCATTATCAATATTTGTAACATATAATGACGTTTTAAGAGCAATAGGAAAATAAAGTAAAAATAATTAAGAGAATAGTGAGTTTTAAAAGAAGAAAAGAATGGAGAATGAATGGAAAAGTTTAAATCAGGTTTTGTATCTATAATAGGAAGAACAAATGTAGGAAAATCTACATTAATAAATTTATTAGTGGGAGAAAAAGTTGCAGCAATTGCAAACAAAGTTCAAACAACAAGAACCCAAGTAAGGGGAATTGTAAATAGAAAAAACTCTCAAATAATATTTATAGATACACCGGGAATACATAAACCAAAAACAAAATTAAATGAAAATATGATTGAACTTTCGTGGGGAGCGATTGCAGATTCAGATGTTGTGCTATTTTTAATTGAAGCAGACAGTAAAGAGGTTGGACGTGGAGATAGAAAAATTTTAGATAAAATAAAAGAAGCTAAAAAGAAAACGATATTAATAATAAATAAAGTGGATTTAGTTAATAAAGAAGAACTTGCAAAATTAATAGATTTATATAATAACGAATACAACTTTGAAGCAATTATTCCAATTTCTGCTAAAAAACCAAAATATAAAGATGTAGTTTTAGATGAGATTGAGAAGAACCTTAAAGAAGGAATTGCATATTATGATATTGAAGAATATACAGACCAAACTTTAAGACAGCTTGCAGAAGAAACTATAAGAGAAAAAGCTTTAATATTACTTCAAGACGAAGTGCCACATGGTATTTTTGTAAAAGTTGAAAAAATGACTTTAAAAAAGACAAGAGATGGAGAACCAGTTTATTTAATAGAGGCTACAATTTATTGTTTAAGAAATGCACATAAAGGCATTATAATTGGAAAAAATGGAACAATGTTAAAAAGAATTGGAACACTTGCACGCAAAGATATGGAAGAGAACTTTGGAACAAAAATCAATCTGAAAACATGGGTGAAGGTAAAAGAAAATTGGATGAATGATACAAAATTTTTTGAGTCATAAGTTTTCTTGTATTTTAAAATGAATAAAAAAATAAAAAAAGTTAAAAATAACATAAGAAGGAAGTGAGCATATGATAAAAGATTTAGCATGGAATGCATTTAAAAATACAGGGAATATTAATACCTTTTTAGAATTAAAACAAATTGAAAAAATCCAAAAAGAAAATAGCAATATTGTATTAAATCAAGAAATGCAAAATATAAAAGATATGCAGAATTTAGGTAGAAACAGTAACATGTATATACAAAAGGTGGAACAAGATGGGGATAATAAAAACAAATGGAATAATAATTTCTGAAAGTAATATGGGTGATTTTGATAAAATGTTAACAATGTTAACACCTGGGCAAGGAAAAATTTCGTGTGTCGCAAAAGGGGCAAGACGCCCTAGCAGTTCATTGCTTGCAGGCACACAATTTTTATGTTTTGGAGAATATATAATGTATAAAGGAGCAGAACATTACAAGATAAATTCATGTGAGACTATAGAAATGTTTTATAATATAAGAACAGATTTAAATAAATTAAAATATGCTGTTCATGTTACAAAAATAATTAAGGAAGTAACAAGTGAAAACGAAAATAGTTATAAAGTATTAACATTATATTTAAATACTTTATATATGATATCAGAATCAAAAAAAGATTTAGATTTTATTATTAGTATTTTTAAATTAAAATTATTATGTTATTTAGGTTTTAAACCTATGGTAGAAAAGTGTGTTAACTGTGGAAAAAAAGAAAATTTATGTTATTTTAGTATTAGAAATAATGGAACAAAATGTGAAATATGTAGTAGACAAGATAAAGGAGCTATAAAAATTACAAATAGTACATATATTGCTTTGAAATATATTATTGAAGCACCTTCAAAAAAATTGTTTTCTTTTAACTTAAAAGAAGAAAGCTTAAGGGAACTTGAATTAATTTGTAAGGTTTATTTTAACGAGAAATTAGAAAAAGAATATAAATTAGAAGATTTATTCTAAAAAATTATTGCAAAAAAAAATAATAAATAGTATAATAACAAAGTAAAAAAATTAACGAATAAAAAAAATCAAAAAAAATATATATAAATAGATGGAGGAATAAATTATGGAAGTTTTACATGCAATGATATTAGGAATAGTTCAAGGATTGACTGAATTTTTACCAGTTTCAAGTTCAGCACATTTGAATTTATTTCCATGGATATTTGGATGGGATGAAATATCGGATTCTTTTGATGTGGCATTACATCTAGGAACCTTACTTGCAATTATGATATTTTTCTTTAAAGATTGGATTGTTTTAATTAAAGGTGGATACAATCAGGTGGTTAAGAAGAAAAAAACTACTGAAGGAAGAATGTTTTGGAGTATTGTATTTGCCACAATACCAGCAGGAATTCTAAGTTTAATTTTAGATAAGATATCAGCAAAAATAGTTGGAGATAATTTTAATTTTGAAATGCTTATAATAGCTATAACTTTAATTGTAATGGGTATAGTTTTATATGTTGTAGATAAAAAAGCAAAATCTAAAACAAAATACGAGGATATAACATTAAAACAATCAATGCTTATAGGAATGTCACAAGCAATAGCAGCTGCCTTTCCAGGTGTTTCACGTTCTGGAATCACAATGACTGTTGCAAGAGCTTTAAATATAGATAGAAATAGTGCAGCAAAATTTTCTTTTATGCTTGCAGCACCAATTACAGCAGCAGCAGTTATATTTGACTTATCAAGTTTTACTTTTAATTTAGCTTTTTTAGTAGGAGTTATGTCAAGCTTTGTTGTAGGAATGTTAATAATAAAATTTTTATTAGATTTTTTGAAAAAAGGAAGTTTCAAAATATTTGCTATATATAGAGTGGTAATAGGATTAATTGTAATTGCTTTATATTTTACAAGAATCTAGTCCAAATTAAAATTTTGCATAAAATCAATTTTTTTACATATATTACTATTAATGGAAAAACGGAATGTTTTACGAATAGTATAAGCAAAAGGAGGAATGGTAATAGTAAAACTATTATCTACTATAAAATGGAAGAGATTTATGTAAAAGAGAATAAAATTTTTGAATTAACACAGAAAGAAAGTGAGCAAGAATTAATAAGAAGTATTATAGAGGCAAAAAGAAATTTAGAAATTGCTCATAATAATTTTGAGTATGCAGAAAAAGATTTGATTGATTATTACACATATCAAATAAAAGCAAATTCATCAAAAATAGATTATTTAACTAAATTAGCTAAATCAAAAGGAATAATAGTTAGTTTGGTAGATAAAATAAAAATTTCAAGTGCTATATAAAATATAGTACTTTTTTTTGTGTGAAAAAAGTACTAAAAATGTAATAAATTTGTAAAGAAAAAGTAAAAAAAAATTAAAATAGATCAAAAGCTTTGATTATAAGACTTTTAAAGATATTTTTTTTGGAAAGAGCAAAATTTGAAAAATTTTCTATTGAAAATAAATGTAGAAAAATGTATACTTATATATGTAAGTGTTTAAATGGTGATTTATGAGTAAAAATATATTATTAATAAAAGGTTGAAGTCTAAAGAAAGGAATGATATAAAATGAAATCTAAGAAAAATAAAGTCATTGAAGCTAATTTGAGCTTGGTTATTGGTATCGTAACGACAGTACTAATAATTATAGTATCTATAGTAACGACCAAAGCTCTTACAACTAAATTTAAAGGAAATGGCAGTGAATTAAAATCTTCAGAAGAATTAAATGAATTTTCAAATAATGAATCGTTAAAAGAAAATTCTTCAAATATTAACAATACTATCAATAATAGTGAAGTTATAAAAAATAATACATCAATCAATAATGTTATAATAAATTCAATAGAAGAGAAAAATACAACAGTTTCAAATGAAATAGCCAATAATGTAGTAAATAATACTGCAAGTGTTTTACCAAATAATTTTTCTAATGATAATTTAAATACTAAGGAAAATGATGATATATTAAATGGTTCTGAAATTAAAAAATCTCCTGAAGTTAAAAGCCAAACGTCATCAGATGCTACTGGTGAAAATAGTTATGTTTCATCAATATCTATTACAAATATTATAACAGGAACATCGCCATTTAACCAATCGGAAACTGCAGATTGTCAAAATTCAGACGGAACAGTAAAATGGAAGTCAGGAAATGACGAATCTGAAAATGATAAAATTGTAAGGTCTTTCGATAAAATTAAATATAATTTAGATGCAAATTTAGCAATAATTGAAGGAAGTACAACTAGTTCAAGCCTTAAAGGTGGAACAATATGCATAAAAGCAGAATTTAGTGATCAAACACTTGAAAATATGGTTAAGTGGGACATGAGTTCAATGAGTTGGGCAACAACTAGTACATTATCGGATAATGGATTAGTATTTGAGGCATCATATGAAATGTCCAAAGATACAATTAATGTACCTGCTATAAAAAATTTTGAATTATCTTTAAATACATTAGGTATCTCAAATGGAAAAGAAATAACTCCAAAAATAACAATGTGGATTAAAGACAATGATACATCATTATACAAAACTATTGAAACAGAAACAACATATGCAAGTGCAGAACCAAGATACAACATAAAATTAACAAGAAATACAGACTTTGCTAAAAGAGTGCAGGTGGATTATGGAAATGGTAATACATCTGGAAGAATGTATGGATATGGATTTATTTTACAATTGTACAATAATGATGCTTCATATGGATTGAAAGGTATAGAGCTTCCAAAAGGAAATATAAGTTTTGACATTAACTTACAAATGTTAAGAAAGTCAAAAACTACATTAAATGTTGAAGATATAACAGATGATGCTGATATTGTTCTTTGGAATTATAAAGTAAATAGAAATACAAAAAGTGGTACAATTCCAGGAAGAACTATGTATTTTGATTCGGTTGCGTCAAACTATAGTTTTAAGTGTTTACCATATGGTATGGCTTTTAATTCAGATAGAAAATGGGTAGTTTTTGATTCAGGTAACATTGAAATGAATCAAAATGGAAATACATTAAATGTAAATGTAAAAATTACAAATTTGATTATAAATTTCCAAAATATAATTATAATCAAACTATTGGAACTGATGCAATTTATGGAGAGGATTTAGGTATTGGATGTTTTTCAGCTGGTTATTTTCAAATTTTTGTACCAGATAAGGATATAACGTCTCAAGAAGACTATAGTTATTATTTTAATTTAATAGATACGAATTTTTCGGCAACATCATTGTCTAATGTTTCTACATCTGTAAAAAAAACACATCTGACGATAAATATCAATAAAGTATTTAAGTCGAAATTTATCATATAATCATTGTTTTAGATTATATTCAGCTACTTCAAATTCAGCTTTATATTCAGGACAAATGATTGGAGATGCAAAAATAACAAGACAAACACCATTTTTAGCAATACCTTGCATAGTGTTGAATTTAAATAATGATTCAGATGACCGTTTATATAGTATAGATAAATTAATAAAATTTGATGGTGACGGATTTGAGCCTACTAAAATAAATGGAACTTATTATTCTGTTTCAGAAGATGCTAATACAATGAGTTTTACGCAATGGTTTGTTACTAAAAAAGATGGTACTAATTGGGTAAGTCAAACTGAAAGAAATGAGACTCAAATAGAAGATTTAGTAATGTATAAAAATTATGAGGATATTCCTGAAGGAGCAATATGTATTGGTGAATATTTTGAGTCAACAGATGGTTATATACAAACGCCTCAAAAGGCAGCATCTTTATATATAGAATTGGGATTGCAATTAAAAAGTACAGCTAAAATTGGAAGAACATATGGAATGGTTCAAACAAGTAGATATTGGCATGAAGACTTAGATAGAACTATATATTCACAATCTATTGTAAAAGGATATGATAGTTATCCAACAGCAATTTTTGAAAAACTAAATGATAATTATTTGAAAACTGAATATGACGATGTTGGAAATATTGTTAACGGAACTCATACAAATGGATATGTTGGAGGTCAAACAATTCTAGCAGTTGCAGGTGAACAGAATGTTACAATTGATGCAATAGATAGCAGTAATAATTCAAAAAATAAATATGATTTTAGCAAAGGTGAATATAAAATAAAATATAAAATAAGTCCTTCTGTTACAACTGATTCAACTATAGAAGAGCCTGCTAAAGGTGTAAATGAAAAAGTTAGAGTGACATTGCCAAAAGGATTGAGCTATGTATCTGATAGTACTAACAGTACTTATTTGAATACACAAAAAATTGAAACAAATGAAGATGAAACTACAACAATTGAATTTTATTTATATAATATTTCAGTAAATGATGCTTTAGAAGATATATATTTTGAAGCAGCAATAGATCCTGAAACAATTAATGAAACTGTGTATGATGTAAAGGCAATAATATCTGAGATTCCGTCTACTTCAACAGATGCAGAGGGAAATATAACAAATATATATAAAATAGGAAATTGTTTAGTAGATACAAGAACAGCAATTAATAGTGTTAATATTGTAAACTTAGCATCATATAGTTTATATAAAACAACAGACACAGAAATAGTAGAAAAAAATGGAGAAATTCATTATAAAATAATTTATAGAAATAATACTGAAAATGATTTAAATGATTTTGCTATATTAGATATTATGCCATATAATGGAGATAGTATTGGAACATCATTTAAAGGAACATTTGAAATAGAAAAAGTTAAAGTATCACAAAGTGATTTATCAGGAGTAATACCAAATGATAATATAAATTTATATTACACACATGATGAAATTGTAAAAGGTTTAAATGCTAGCAATGTTGATGCAAATGATGGATTGGAAAGTAGTTCTATATGGACAAAAGTTTCGGAAAATAATGGTGAATATATTCTAAATACAGAACAATTAAATAATGGAGTAACTGGAATTGCAATAAATGGAGTAGCTAAAGCAAAAGATAATATTATTATAGATATTTATATAAAAACAATTGGAAATGAAGCTTTAGATAAATATGTTAATTATACGACAGGACAAACATATTCATCAACAGATGTTATGGTGTCGACACAAGTAAAAACTGAGGTAATAAAAAGAGAAATAAATGGAATAATATGGTATGATTCTAATAAGGATTCATTATTAGATGTTGATGAAGAAAATATGACATCGACTAATCCAGATTTTAGCAAAAGAAATGATATTTTAACAAATACTGTTATTTCGCTTTTAATGAAAGATGAAAAAGGTGAATATGTACAAGCTAAAGATTTAGAGGGAAATAAAGTTGAAGATATTAAACCAAATAATGATGGAACATATAGTTTTTCTGGGTTACCAAAAGGAATATATAAAGTAAAAGTGACATATCCAAAAGGTTATTTGTTAGTAGAAAAAGAGAAGACATCAAATGAAATTGTAACAAGTAAATTCAATAAGTCAAGCGGCAATTCAAATATTGTATATACAGATGAAATAACAAAGTTGGATACAAATGTAAATGCTCAAATTATTCAAAACTATGTTAATCTAGGATTATTAAAGGGAGTAGATTTTGAGTTTACTAAGGTAGCAGAAGAAAATCACAATAATGCTTTAGGAGGAGCACAATTTAAGTTATATAAATTAGTTTGTGTAAAACATGAAGAAAATTATCATAACGATAAAACAATTGATGTTGAAAATTTGGAAGGTTGTTGGGAATTAGTAGATACAGTAAATAGTACAATTGACTTAGTAGTAAATTCAAATGCAGGAAAAGTATCTTTTAAAAATCTATATCCACAATATGAATATAGATTAGTTGAAACCAAAGCACCACTTAATAGAATAAAATCATCAGGACAATGGAAGATTAATTTTGATTCAAATAATGAATCTGTAATTACAGCAGTTGAAAATCCACCAGCATTTATATTAGAAGATGGAGGAATTTTAAAAGTACCAAATAGATGTAGTGTATCATTACCAATAGCAGGAGGAATAGGAATTGAGAAAATTTGTGGTATTGGATTAGTAATAATAATAATAGGATTATTTAAAACGAAAAGAATATACTTTTGTAAAACAAATATTAGAACTGCAGAAAAAAGTAAATCAAGAAAAAAACAGAAATAATTTCTAAAAATAGTTTAAATTAAAAGGAGGAAATCAAAATGAAAAGAAAACTCAAAGTAAAATTTAACATAGTATTATTTATTATTTTATTAATTGCTTTAATAGCAATTTGTGGTAATAGTTATGCTAAGGATATTTCTATAACATCGAATACTGGGAATATAACAGTTGAAAAAGTCGAAGCAGGTGTTAAAATTTCAGAATATAAGTTAGCAACAGTTAATTATGATTATGAAGCAAACCAACCTAAAGACCCAGAATATACATGGGTAGATGAAGTACAAGAATGGATAGATGCATCAAGTGTTTATAATAAATATTCAAAGACAAGTGATTTTGCGAAAGAATCATCAGCAGATGAAATAAGAGCATTTTATGATGCTATTGCAGCAGCTATAAAGGGTGGAGATATTAATATTGTTGCTGTAGATACAATAAGCTTAACTGGAAAAAATTCATATCCTGTAACAAGTGAAAAATTAACAGGTGTTGCAAATTTTGAGAATCTAGAAATGGGAACATACTTAACTTTAATCGAAAATGGATATAGAGTTTATACACCATCTGTAGTTAGTTTAAATCCTAAATACGATTCTGCAAATTCTAAATGGATTTTGAATGATGAAAAAATAACAGTAAAATCCATAGAACCAAGTGTTACAAAAACAGTAACAGATAATGTAAAAATCAAAGATAATTATTCAATAGTAGATGAAATTAATTATAATATAGTTGCTGATATACCAACATATTTAGAAAATAGTTTAGGAAAAAAATTTACATTAAAAGATAAAATGGATAAGTCTTTAAGTTTAGATAATTCATCAATAGTTGTAAAGGGGGCAAATGGAACACAAAATGATATATTAACAGTAGGAACAGATTATACAGTATCATACGATAGCGAAAATAATACATTTGTTGTAAACTTTATTTATGAAAAGATAAAAAAATATTCTCAAGTTTTAGTTTCTTATAAAGCTAAATTAACTCAAAATAGTGATTTAGTTATAGGAGAAAATGGAAATAAAGATGTAGTTACTTTGGAATATAGTAATAACCCTTATGATGCATCAAGTCAACAGATACAAAAATCATCAGAAAATACAGTATATACTTATGGAATAGAATTGGTAAAAATAGATAAAAATTCAGGTTCTCCTTTAGCAGATGCTGAATATGAGATTAAAAATTCAACAGGAACAATATTATATTTTGTTGCTGACCCATCAAATGAAGGAATATATTATTTATCAGATGTTTCAACTGCAGGTGCAACAAAAAAATTGAAAACAAATAGTGAAGGAAAATTTACGATAAAAGGATTAGATGAAGGAAAGTATACATTAACAGAGACAAAAGCACCAAATGGTTATGTAAAATCACAAACATCAACAGATATCGAAATAAAAGATGATAATATAGATGGAATTTTGGATGGATTAACATCAGGTATATATAGTATAACAGAAAAAAATAGTGCAGGTTTTTCACTACCAGTAACAGGTGGAAAAGGGACAGCAATATTTATTATATTAGGAACAGTATTTATAGTAGTAGGACTATTTGTAGTACGTGGTTTTTCTAAAAAAAAGAAGAATAATATTTAATAAATGAGATAATAGAAACTTTTTAAAGTTTTTATTATCTTTTTTTATTGAAAAGAACAAGTTAGAATGTTATACTTAAAAAATCAATAATAAAAGATAGAAAGGTATGGAACGTGAAAAAAAAAAATAAAGATATAATATCTAATTATTTGGGATTCTTATTTTTAATTGTTGGATGCTTAATATTTTCATATCCTGCAATAAGCAATTTTATTGCTAAGAAAAATCAAGCAGAAATAATTGAGAATTATGAAGAAAATATAAAAAATTATGATGAAAAAACGTTAGAAGAAGAATTGGAAAAAGCAAAGATATATAATAATAATTTGGCAGGTACCCCTGTAAAAGACCCGTTTGTAAATGGAAGTGGATATGCATTGCCAAGTAATTATTTAGATGTTTTAAACTTAAATAGTAATGGAATAATGGCATATATAGAAATACCAAAAATAAATGTAAAATTACCAATATATCATGGGACAGATGAAAGTGTAATGCAAAAAGGTGTAGGTCATATTGAATATACTTCACTTCCAATAGGAGGAAATTCTACACACTCAATACTTACGGGACATAGAGGATTACCAAGAGCAGAATTATTTACAAGATTAGACGAATTAAATATAGGAGATAAGTTTTATATACATATATTAAATAAGATATTGGCATATAAGGTTTATGACGTAAAAACTGTATTACCAGATGATTTAAGTGAATTAAATATTTTAAAAGATAAGGATATAATAACATTGGTTACGTGCACACCTTATGGTGTGAATACTCATAGACTTCTTGTACAGGGAGAAAGAACAGAGTATATTAATCAAAAAGAAGAAAATAAGGGAATACAGCAAAAAAATATTAGATACAGTATTACTTATTATATTATCCCAATAATTTCAGGAATAATTATATCATTTACAATTATTGGCTTATATAGTAAGGTAAAGGAAAGATATAGAAATGAAAAAGAAAAGTAAATTAATTATAATTGGGTATTTGTTTATTTTTTGTGGGATAATTGTTATAACATTTCCGTATGTTTTACAAAAAATAAATCAATTAGATGCAAAAGGAAGAGCAGAATCTTATGATAAAAATGTAGAAGAGTTGAATGAAGAAGATATAAAAAACAAAATTAATGAAGCAAATGAATACAATATAAATATATACAATAATGGAACAATTGGAATATCATTGGAGAATATTTTCGATATAAAAAATAATAATAAATTAAAAATTTTAGGGTATATTATAATTCCAAAAATTCATGTAAATTTGCCTATTTATGAAGGAACTGGAAAAAATGTACTATTAAAGGGAATTGGTCATCTAGAAAATACATCAATTCCAATTGGAGGAAAAAATACACATTCAGTGCTTGCAGGACATACAGGACTTGCAAGAGCAGTAATGTTTGATAATTTGAATAAACTTGAGATAGGTGATATTTTTTATATAAAAAGTTTAAATTTAAAATTAGAATATAAAGTTCAGGAGAAGAATACAATTTTACCAAATGAGATTGATAAGCTATCGATAAAAGAAGGTCAAGATTTGGTAACATTAGTTACATGCATACCTAAACATGTTAATACCCATAGATTACTGGTAACTGGAGTAAGAAATAATTATTAATAAAATATATAAAAAATATTGAAAAAAAACATAACTTATGATATAACATTGATGATTGAAGAGAAGAGGTGAAGCTATGGTAAAAGCGTATGCTAAAACAGATATAGGTAAATCAAGAGACATAAATCAAGACTCTTACTATATAACTGAAGATCAATTTAGCGATATCCAACTATTTATTTTAGCAGATGGAATGGGTGGATGCAATGCAGGAGAGATTGCAAGCAAAATGGCTATAAACTGTGCAAAAAGTTATATAGAAAATAATATACAAGATACACCAAAAGATAAAGATAGTCTTATACAATTAATTGGAAGTAGTATGGAATATGCAAATATGGTTGTATATGAAAAATCATTAGAAATAAAAGAATACGAAGGAATGGGCACAACATTAGAGGTGTGCTTGATATATGGGGCAAGAGCTTATATAGGACATGTGGGAGATAGCAGAATTTATAGAATTAGAAAAGATTTAATAAGAAAATTAACGCAAGACCATAGTTATGTTCAAAAATTAGTTCAAGAAGGAACTATAACAAAAGAAGAAGCAGAAACACATCCTAAAAAAAATATGTTAATGAAAGCTCTAGGATGTAATGCTTTTGTTGAACCAGATGTAATGGTAAGAGGTTTTCAAAAAGAAGATACATTAGTAATGTGTTCTGATGGATTAACTAATATGGTAAAACTTCAAGATATCTTTGATTTGGTTAAGAAAAATTTTGAAACAGCACCAAAAGAACTAGTAGAATTAGCTAATCAAAATGGTGGATTAGATAATATAACAATAATTACAATAAAAAATTTATAAACTATAAGAACATTCAAAAGAAAGGAATGTAATCATGAATTTAGAAGGAAGATTATTAGGAAATAGATATGAAATTATCAAAAAGATAGGAAATGGCGGAATGGCAATGGTATATAAAGCAAAGTGCCATGTACTAAATAGATATGTAGCAGTAAAAATACTAAGAGACGAATTTACTACTGATGAAGAATTTATAAAAAGATTTGAGGTGGAGGCACAAGCAGCAGCTAGTATAACACATCCCAATATAGTTTCAGTATATGATGTAGGCAGAGATGGAGATCTTTATTATATAGTTATGGAATTAATTCAGGGAAAGACCTTAAAAGAAATAATAATTGAAGAAGAAGGACCTCTTCCATGGAAATGGTCTGTAAATATTGCAATTCAAATAGCTTCTGCATTAGAAGTCGCACATAAAAAAAATATTGTTCATAGAGATATTAAGCCACATAATATTATAATTACAGAAGATGGAGTTGCTAAAGTAACAGATTTCGGAATTGCAAAAGCTGTATCTAATTCAACAATGACAGCGTTTGGAACAACAATTGGTTCAGTTCACTATTTTTCACCAGAACATGCAAGAGGTGGCTATACTGATGCAAAATCAGATTTATATTCATTAGGCGTTGTAATGTATGAGATGTTAACAGGAAAAGTACCATTTGATGCAGATACTCCAGTATCTGTAGCGTTAAAACACATGCAGGAAGAACCGATACCGCCAATTGAATTAAACCCGAAAATACCACAGGCTGTAAATGATATTATTTTAAAAGCAATGAGAAAAGATACCACTCTTCGTTATCAAAGTGCAACATTGATGCTTAAAGATTTGAATAGGGCTTTAAAAGATCCTGATGGAGATTTTGTTGATAATTCAGATTATGAGGAAGATTTTCCAACACAAAAAATATCAACAGAGGAAATTGAAGAAGCTGCAAGAAATGCAGAAAATAAAAATCAAAATTTTATTCAAAGACATAAAAAGCTTTCAATTGCAATTGGATTGATTCTTTTATTTATAATAAGTTTAGCAGGAACTCTAGGAATTTTACATTTAAAAGTACCAAAAGAAACAACACTTCCAAAATTAGTAGGGCTTGTTAAAGAAGAAGCACAAAAACAGGTGGAAGCTAAAAAACTTGTATTTGAAGTAGAAAAAGAAGAATATAATAGTGAATATGCAGCTGGAACTGTAATATCTCAAAATCCAAATTATGTAGCTAACTATAATGTTAAAGAAGGTTCTACAGTTAAAGTTACAGTTAGTTTAGGAATAGAAGAAGCAACTGTTCCAAAAGTTACAGGATTAACACAGGATGAAGCACAAACAGCCTTAGAAAACGCAAAATTGAAATATGAAGTTGTAGAGGAAACAAGCAAGAAAGTTGAGGCAGGTTATGTAATAAGTCAAGAGACTACAGCAGGAACTAAAGTCTATGCTGGAGATATAGTAAGAATTCATGTAAGTACTGGTTTAGATATGGCAGAAGTTGTATCTGTAATAGACAAAAAAGAAGATGAAGCTAAAAAAGCATTAACTGATTTAGGTTTAAAAGTAAATGTAGTATATGATGAAGATACAACTAAAGAAACAGGAATAGTAATAAAGCAAAGTACAAATGCAGGAGAAAAATTAGAAAAAGGTTCTACCATAACTATTACTGTTAATAAAATTGCAGAAACAAAATCTGCAACACTTACTGTAAATGTAAAGTCACTACTTGGTGGAAAAGTTGAATATGAAAATACAATAACTGCTAATTCTGGTGCAGATTCTAACAATACTACAAATACTACATCAGATAAAAAAATAAAGAATGTTCACGTTAGAATTTTAGTTGGAGATGATAAGGTTTATGATGATAGTATTGATCCAACAACTACTAATCTAGTTCAGACTATAACAGGAAAAGGAACTGTAACAGTAAAAGTGTATATAGGTGATCTTTTGGCAAAAGGAACACCAAAAAATGTAAACTTAAACACAACATCAAAGTTAACAATAGAATAATTTGCAAGGTGGCCAATAGCCACCTTGTTTTATAAGTAATATTTATGAAAGGAAGTTTAAAGATGAAAGAGGTATCAACATCAATTTTAAATATAGAGAAAAATAAAGAAGCTGAAATTATAATGAATTTAGAAAAGTCAAAAACAGACTATTTTCATATAGATGTAATGGATGGGAAATTTGTAGAAAAAAATACATATAATAAAATGAAAGAAATTTCAAGTTATATAAAAAGAATCTCTAATTTACCTCAAGATATTCATCTTATGGTAGATGACGTAAAAGAAGCAATAAATGATTTTTTAGCAGTAGAACCTAATATAATAACATTTCATTTAGAAGCATGCAAAGATGAAAATGAAGTTTTTGAAATAATCAATTATATAAAACAAAATTCATGTAAAGTTGGAATTGCAGTTAAACCAAATACTAATATAGAAAAGGTCTATAAATATTTACCATATGTGCATATGTGTTTAGTTATGACAGTTGAACCAGGAAAGGGTGGACAAACACTAATTTCTGATATGGTAAAAAAAGTTGAAATATTAAAGAAATACATAGAAGAAAATAATATTGGAATAGATATAGAAGTAGACGGAGGAATTAATTTAGCATCATGTGAAAGAGTAAAAGAGGCTGGAGCAGATATTTTAGTTTCAGGAACAGCAATTTTAATGGCAAAAAATTATAAAGATATAATTGATGAATTAAAAAAATAGGTGATTAAGATAGGTGGTGGAAATCATGACTATAAAAGAAGCAATAAATCAAGGTGTAATAATGTTAAAAAATGAAAATATTGAAACACCAAAGATAAAATCAAGAATGATTATGGAACATACTTTAAAAAAATCAAAAGAATATATAATGATTTATGATAATAAAGAGATAACAAGAGAAGAAAGAGATCTTTTTGTAAAGAATGTAAAAAGATTAATACTAGGTGAACCACTTCAATATGTAATGGGATATCAAGAATTTATGAAATTAAAATTTTTAGTTAATAGAAATGTATTAATACCAAGACAAGATACAGAGATTCTTGTAGAAGAAGTCATAAAAATTGCAGAGAAAATAGAAAATCCTGAAATTTTAGATTTATGTACAGGAAGTGGTGCAATTGCAGTTTCTATTGCTAAATATTGCAAAGATGCAAGAATTACAGCAGTTGATATAAGCGAAAAAAGCCATTGAAATTGCAAAAAAGAATGCAAAATTTAATGGTGTATTATCAAAAATTGAATTTATTGAATCAGATATGTTTAAGAAATTAAAAAAAAGAAAATTTGATATAATAGTTTCAAATCCACCATATATACCAACAAATGAAATTTTAAAACTATCAAAAGATGTACAAAATGAACCTAAATTAGCATTAGATGGAGGAAAAACAGGACTTGACTTTTATGAAAAAATTGCTAAAGACGGAGATAAATATTTAAATAATCAAGGATTTATTTGTTTAGAAATAGGATATGATCAAAAAATAAAGGTTAAAACTATATTAGAGAGTGAACATAAATATGTTAATATTAGATGTATCAAAGATTTATGCGAAAATGATAGAGTAATAATTTGTAATGTTTTATAATTAAAAAACACTTTGGGGAAAATAACCAAAGTGTTTTTTTGTACATAAAAAATTAAAATATTATAAAAAATGGAATAATCTTTATTTTATTGTTAAGAATAAAGTAAGAATCAGAAAAATAAAAAAGGAGAGATTTTATGAAAGTAAAAGATTGTATGAGTAAAGATATATGTTTTGTAAAACCAAATTGTAGTGTTTATGATGCTGCTAGAATCATGTGTGAAAATCATGTAGGATGTATTCCTGTTTGTGATGATGAAAAAAATGTATTGGGACTTTTAACAGATAGAGATATCGTTATTAGGGGAGTAGCTTGCAATAAAGATTCAAAATCAACAAATGTAAGTGATATAATGACTTGTAATGTTTGTACTTGCAATTGTGATAGTAGTTTAAATGAAATACAAAATGCAATGGCAAAAAATCAAGTAAGAAGAGTACCTCTTGTAGATGAAAATAATAAAATGGTAGGAGTAATAAGTTTAGGTGATTTAGCACAAAAGGCAAATGAAATTGAATGCAAAATGTTTGTACTACTATTGAAAATATTTGCAATTGTAAAGGAAATGTAAAAAACGGATTCTAAATTTGAAAGATTATATATATTAAAAAATATTACAAAACTAATGTTAGTTAAACAGTTAATGAAAATATAAAGATTCATTAACTGTTTTTATTTAATAAAATTTTTAATATAAAACTATTGACGAAAAATGATAAAAGCAATATTATTATTGCAGAAAAGGGGGAGGTAATGTGAAAGTTAAGATAGTAAATAAAAGAAAATTTATATCTAAAATTATATTGTTAATGGTAATTGTTATGATAGCATTATTTTATGTTTCGAATAAAAGTAAATCTGAAAGTAAAAGAAATAATAATAGCATAGAAACATTTGAAAAAAGTAGTCAGGAAAAGAAATATGAAGCGGAAAATGATAGTGAACTTAATTCGAATGAACAAAATAAATTTATAAACCCGAAAGTAACAGAAGATACAAAAATAAGTACAACAAGAGGTTTGCCTGTATTAATGTATCATTTCTTTTATGATAAAGAAAAAGAAAATGGAAAAGACAATAATTTTATGGAAGTCACAGATTTTGAAAATCAAATGAAATATTTATCAGATGAAAAATACTATTTTCCATCATGGCAAGAAGTGGAAGATTTTATTGATGGAAAATTAGGATTACCTGAAAAAAGTGTTGTAATTACAATTGATGATGGAGATGAAACTTTTTTGGATTATGCAATACCAATTATAAAAAAAATATAATGTAAAGGCGACATCATTTGTTGTAACAAGTTGGAATGGAGACTGGGTTCCAAATACTTATCAATCAAGTCATTTGGACTTTCAGTCGCACTCACATGATATGCATAGAGCAGGAAAAAATGGAAAAGGAAGATTTGTGAATTTAAATTATGAGGATGGTGTTGCAGATGTCACAAAATCAAAAGAAATCATAGGAGAGAATTGCAATATATTTTGTTATCCTTTTGGACATTTCAATGACACAAGTATAAAAGTTTTAAAAGATTCTGGATATAGACTTGCATTTACTACTAAAGGTGGAAGAGTAAAGCAAGGAGCAAATAAATATGAATTACCTCGTATTCGAATTTCGAAAGGAATAAGTATGACTGCTTTTTAAAGATGCTGTAAAATAGATTAATAATAGATAATTAGAAAAGAGAGGGAGGATAAAATGGAATTAATAATAGGATTAGCAATACCTTTTTTAGGAACAACACTTGAGCTGCAATGGTTTTTTTTATGAAAAATAAAATGAATGGTAAAGTAGAAAAATTGTTATTGGGTTTTGCATCAGGTGTAATGATTGCAGCTTCTATATGGTCATTAATTATACCATCAATAGATATGGCAAAAGAGCAAGGAAAACTAGCATGGGTTCCAGCAGCAATAGGATTTATGATAGGTATTATATTTTTACTTATATTAGATAGTGTAATACCACATCTACATTTAAACAATAGCAAACCAGAAGGAATAAAATCAAAATTAAAAAAAACAACAATGATGGTATTTGCTGTTACACTTCATAATATACCAGAAGGAATGGCAGTTGGAGTTACATTTGCGGGTGCACTTATAGAAAATACAGGAATAACAATGGCTGGAGCTTTTGCATTAGCAATAGGAATTGCAATACAGAATTTTCCGGAAGGTGCAATCATATCAATGCCATTAAGGAGTGAAGGAATGTCAAAATCAAAGGCTTTTTTATATGGAACTATTTCAGGTATTGTAGAGCCAGTAGGAGCGATTATTACAATATTGCTCACAGGTATAATAGTTCCAGTTCTCCCATATCTTTTGTCGTTTGCTGCTGGTGCAATGATATATGTAGTTGTTGAAGAATTAATACCAGAATCACAATCGGGAGAACATTCAAATATAGGAACTATAGGAGTTGCCATAGGATTTGTAATTATGATGATTTTAGATGTAGCATTAGGATAAAATAAATTGTGAGTAACAAAACTTCTCATAAAGTCATAAAATAAAAAAAAAGATTTTAGGAGGAGTTTTTTTATGGACTACGAATTGATGATGAATGGAAATGTAAAGATTGGGCAGATGGCACCTGAATTTGAAGCTGAAACTACATATGGAAATATAAAATTTTCAGATTACAAAGGAAAATGGATAGTATTTTTTTCACATCCAGGAGATTTTACCCCTGTGTGTACTACAGAGATGCTTGCATTTACAAAAATGTATCCATATTTTAAAAATTTAAATACAGAACTTTTAGGATTAAGTATAGATAGTAACGCTTCACATCTAGCTTGGATGTATGACATTTATAAAAGAACAGGAATTACAATTCCTTTTCCGATAATTGCTGATAGAAGCGGGGAAATAGCTAGAAAATATGGAATGGTATCTCAAGATGTAAGTAATACAGAAACAGTAAGAAATGTGTTTATAATTGATGATAAGGGAATTGTAAGAACAATTTTAATTTATCCTTTAAATGTTGGAAGATTTATCCCTGAAATTTTAAGGACATTACAAGCATTACAAATGGCAGAATGTGCTAAAGCTTCTACTCCTGCAAATTGGATGCCAGGTCAGCCAGTGATAATGTCATCTCCAAAAACTTATCCTGAATTGCAAGAAAGAATTAAATATATAGAAAAAAATAATAATGCTTTTAGTTGGTACTTAACATTTAAAAATCCACCAAAAAAATGCATGGAAAATAAACAAGAGTGTATGAAAATAGAAGAAAGTAAAGAACAAATAGAAGAAAAATGATAAAAAAATAGAAAGAATATTTTTCAAAAAACAGGACACAATATTTAATGCAAAAAGAAACAATGGAGGAACCGATAATGGATAAAAATCAAACAATAAACTGTACAGTTGAAAGCTGTAAATACAACAATTGTAAGAAAAATGCTTGTAATCTTCAAGCAATAAATGTATGTCCTGTAAAAGGAAAAAATACAGCAAACCCTGATGAATCAATGTGTTCTAGTTATGAATGTCATTAAGATTATACTGTTTAATTTATGAAATAGCACAATATTAAAAACTATTAGAATTAAAATAAAAATATTTATTTTAGTTCTAATAGTTTTTAATGTTTTAATTATAAAATAATTAAAAAGACAATAGTAAAAATGAAAAAATTCCCAAAAAATATTGCAAAAAAAAATTAATAATAGTATAATATAAAAAGTGACAAAATATATATAATAATAAAAAATGAAAAGAGGAAAAAATATGGAATATATAAGTATATTAAGAGAAGCTCTAATATATATTATAACAGTATTTTGGGTATATCAATTAGCAATAAGTTTATGCTCACTAATAAAATTTAAAGATAAGCCATTATTAATTAATAAAAAACATAAATTTATGGCAATAATACCTGCTCATAATGAAGAAGCAGTTATAGCCAATTTAGTAGATAGTTTACAGAAACAAGATTATGATAAAAATTTATATGATATATATGTAATAGCAGATAATTGCACAGACAATACTGCAAAAAAAATAGCTAAAGCACACGGGGCAATTGTTTTTGAGAGATTTGATGAAACTAAAAAACAAAAGGTTTTGCATTAGATTGGTTTTTAAAGCAAAAAAAATAAAAGAAAATGCAGATTATGACGCTTTTTTTGTATTTGATGCAGATAACATAGTAGATAAAAACTTTATAAAAAATATGAATAAAAAATTATGCCAAGGTGAAGAAGTTGTTCAAGGATATAGAGACATAAAAAATCCGACAGATAGTTGGGTAACAGCAGGATATGCATTATTTTATTGGACAATGCACAAATTCTATCATTTAGCAAGATATAATATTGGTTTATCTCCATTGTTAAATGGTACCGGATTTATGGTAAAATTTGATTTAGTAAAAGATACAGGATGGGATACAGTAACACTTACTGAGGATATAGAATTCTCACTAAAAAGAATTATAAAAGGAAAAAGACTTGGATGGGCAACAGATGCTATAGTATATGATGAACAACCAGTATCATTTAAAGCATCTTGGTCACAAAGAAGCAGATGGACAGTAGGACACATTCAGTGTATGGAAACATATACTAAGGATTTAGTAAAAGCGGTAAAAACGCATAAAACTGCAATGAATCTAGATGGATTGTTATATATTTTAGGTAGTATACCAGTTTTTATAGCAACAATTGCTTTAGTGTTATCAAATTTTGTTATATATTTAGCAAATGAAATGACAACAGTTGATTTAATTGTAAATATTTTAAGATATGTATTACCTACATTTGTATTACCAATTTTTACGGCTGTTTTAACAATGTGTTTAGAAAATAAGCCTATAAAACCAATGCTTAAATGGCTTATATATTATCCACTATTTATGGGATCATGGCTATTAATTAACTTTAAATGCTTATTTAAACGAAATACAACATGGGAAAAAATCGATCATGTTCGTGATATAAAAATAAAAGAAGTAGCTTAAAAGATTTAGACTAGGCCATAACCTAGTCTAATTTTAGTATTTAATAATATTAGACTATTAATAATAGATTATAATAAAAATTATATAAAACGGAGGAATAAAAATTGAAAAAAACAAAAAACATACATACATATATTAATAATAGTAATAGGAATTATATTTATTTCTATTTCATCACTACATCAAACTATATGGTTTGATGAGAGTTATTCTGTTTCTATAGCAAAACATTCTTTTACTGAAATATGGAAAATTACTGGAAATGATGTACATCCAGCTTTATATTACTGGCTTTTACATATAATTTATATGATCTTTGGAAATAATATAATTGCTTTTAGGTTATTTTCTGTTTTAGGAATAGCAGTTCTAGGAATTCTTGGATTTACACATATAAGAAAAGATTTCGGGGAAAAAACAGGAATTTTATTTTCTTTTTTAACATTCTTTTTACCAATAATGTGTACATATGCTACAGAAATAAGGATGTATTCATGGTCAGCAGTTTTTGTTACTTTAATGGCTATATATGCATATAGATTTTATAAAGATGTAAAAGAGAATGAAAAATTTAATAAAAAGAATTTGTGTTTTTTTGGTATTTTTAGTATATGTTCATGTTATATACATTATTATGCATTAGTTACAGCTGGATTAATAAATTTATTATTGTTAATTTTTGTGATAAAAGAGGTCAAGAAAACATCTAAACCACTAAAAGCATTTTTAATGGTTGCACTTGTACAAATAGTTTTGTATATTCCTTGGCTTATTTATCTAATTACACAAATGCAACATGTTGGTGGAGGCTTTTGGATAAAAGTTGGTTTAGTTAATACAACAGTTGAAGTATTAAGTTTTCAGTTTAGGAGGATGTTAGAAGACAGTTTTTCTTTTAATATTGCAACTGTAATTCCACTTATTATTTCAATTATTGTATATTTATATATAGGAATAAAAATCTATAAGGATATAAAAGAAAAAAAGAATATAAAACCGGCTATTTATGCGATTGCAATATATCTAGGTGTTATAGCAATTATACTTATAATATCGATAGTTATGCCGATATTATATTCAAGATATTTATTGGTAATAACAGGAATATATATTTTTGCAATTTCATATATTCTTGCTACTGAAAAAAATAAGGTTTTAATATATTCAATTTGTATTGTAATTGCATTAATGTCAATATGGGGAAATATAGAAAATATTAAGACAAACTATGATTCTTCAAATATGCAAGCAATAAATTATATAAAAGACCAAATAGAAGATGACGATATAATAATATACTCAAATTTTGCAAATGGTGGAGTAATTGCTGCATATTTTCCTGAATATAAGCAATATTATTTAAATTTGGAAAAATGGGATATAGAAGAAGCATATAAAGCATATGCACCTGGAATGCAAATAGTAAGAGATTATGACTTTTTAAACGAGTTTTCAGGGAAAATTTGGGTTATTGATACAGACTCAAAAGATGTATGTAAAAAATTAGAACAATATGATATTAAAATATTAAAAGAAATAAAAAGATTTAATGCAAAATATCATAATTATACCTATAATATAATGTTAATTGAAAAAAAAGTAATTCTAATTAATGTTACGTAAAATAGATGAGGTGAAAGTATGTTTGAAAATATAAATACATATGCATTTGTTGGACCATCAGGAACGGGAAAGAGTTACAGGGCACAAATGGTTGCTGGAGAACAAAATATACATTTTATAATTGATGATGGACTTCTTATAAAAGACAATGAAGTTATTGCAGGGGAATCAGCAAAAAAAGCTTCAACCAAAATTGAAACAGTGAAAAAAGCCCTATTTTTGAATGACGAAGAAAAAGAAGTAATTCAAAAAGCCTTTAGGAAGTATAAGCCTAAAAAGTATTTTAATATTAGGAACGTCAGATGGAATGGTACAAAAAATAGCAGAAAATTTAGGATTACCTAAGATAACAAAAATTACTTATATTACAGATGTTGCTACAGAACAAGAAATGGAGACGGCACGAAAAATAAGAGTAACAGAAGGAAAACATGTAATTCCGGTGCCAACATTTGAAATTAAAAAAGATTTTTCAGGTTATTTATTAGATCCACTTCAGATTTTTAAGTCTAAAGGGAAAGGAGAAGTACCATATATCTCTGAAAAGTCAATAATAAGACCAACATTTAGTTATATGGGGAATTTTACAATATCTGATTCTGTATTTAGGCAAATATTAGAGTATTTAGCTCAAAAAAATAGCGAAGTTTATAAAGTTCTAAGAACAAGAGTGGAAAAAATACGATTATGGTATTAGTATTTATATGGAAGTTACAGTTATTTATGGATATAATGTAAAAGAGACATTAATGAAATTTAAAAGAAAAGCAATTCAAGAAATAGAGAATTTGACATCAATGAATATAATCAAGATGGAAGTAATTGCAAAAAGCATATATATAGAAGAAAAATAGAGAGCTAATAAAAAGAAATGAGGATTTTGAGATGGACAAAGATACGAAAAAAGAAGTGTTAAAAATATTTTTGATGATAATCGCATTAATACTATTAATATTAGGAATTGTATGGTTGAATAAGTCTAATATAGAAGAAAAAGTGGAAAATAAGATTGAGTCTTTAGAAGAAGATTCAACTAAATCTGTAGATAATATAAATTCTCAAGAAGAGGGAAGCAAAAACTAAGAAAAAGATAATGAAAATTAAGTGTATAATTTAAGGAATAAGTGATAAACTAAAATTTATACAATTATGTATAAACAAAATAAGTATTAATTATATGTTATATTTTATATAATCTTACATATATTTGTATAGTAGGAGGCTTATTATGAAACCAATAGAAAGATTATATAAAAAAGATGAAATAATTCCAAGGAGTTTGCATATAGAAGAAAACTTGTATTATGAACTTCAGAAATTATCAGAAAACGTATATGATGCATCAGTAAGTAAACTGGTAAATATCTGTGTTGAAACATTGTTACAACATAAGGATAAAATAAAATATTATCCAAAGCCTAAAGATGCGGATTCAATTTATCGTTCTATACTTTTTAGAAAAACTTTTTATGATGAACTTATAAAAATTAAAAAGAGTACAGGAATTTCATTTAGCAGATTGGTTAATGGAAGCATTAAAGAATTTCTAAATGAATATGATGCGAAAAATAAATAAGTAGATAAAAAAAAACAATAGAGAAAAATAATTTCTATTGTTTTTTTATTTTTTTTAAAATAAATGTTTAAAAAAAAACAAAAATATGTTATAAATATAGAATAATTAAAAATTTAGAAATGAAAGGAGTAAATGGTTTTTTACCGTATAAATAAAAATGTCAATAAATATAATAATAAATGTAATAAAACATTTCAAACTTGTAGCTAAACATAAATTTTTAGTGTTTAAATTTTGTTGTAAATTAGGAGTACCTTTTAGAGGTCTTGTGCACGATTTGTCAAAATACTCATTTGAAGAATTTGGAGAAAGTATAAAATATTATACAGGAACCAAAAGCCCAATATCCGAATGTAAAGAAAAAAATGGGTATTCTAGAGCCTGGCTACATCATAAAGGAAGAAATAAACATCATCTAGAATATTGGGTTGATTTAACAGCTCCAAATCCTGCACCAGTTATTGAATATAAATATGTTGCAGAAATGGTATCTGACAAGATGGCTGCGGGAATTGTTTATAATGGGAAAAATTGGACTAATTCTTCTCAGTATGATTATTGGGAAAAAGAAAAGAAGAAAACGATAATGAATCCTAAAATAGAAAAATTTTTTACACAAGTTTTCTTAGATGTAAAAGAAAATGGTATAGATAAAATATTAACTAAGCAAAATATTAAAGAGTTATATAAGAAATATTGTATAGAAGATAATACGAAATATAAGCTTGAATTTGAATTTAAATGGATTAAAGAAAAATAAATTCAATAAAGTTAGATTATCAAAAAATATAATTATTTTATAATAAAGAATTAATTTAACTTATGAAAGGAACTAGATAAAAATGAAAGAAGAAAAAAAAGCAACACGTCAAAGTTATGGTGAAGCACTTGAGATTTTAGGGACAGAAGATAAAAATATAGTTGTATTAGATGCAGATTTATCTACTGCTACTAAAACAATAAACTTTGCAAAAAAATTTCCAAATAGATTTTTCGACATGGGGATTGCAGAACAAAATATGATGTCAACTGCAGCTGGTTTGGCAGTAAGCGGTAAAATACCATATGTAAGTACTTTTGCTGTTTTTGCTGCAGGAAGAGCTTATGATCAAATAAGAAATAGTATATGTTATCCAAATTTAAATGTTAAAATTTGTGCAACACATGCAGGAATAACTGTTGGAGAAGATGGTGCCACTCATCAAATGTTGGAAGATATCTCGATGATGAGAACATTACCAAATATGATAGTAATGTCAACTTCGGATGATGCTCAAACAAAGTGGGCAGTCAAGGAAATATCAAAAATCAAAGGACCAGTTTATTTAAGGTTAACAAGAATGAAAACGAGTAAAATTTATGAGCAAAACCAATTTTTTGAAATTGGAAAAGCAGTACAAATTGGAGAAGGAACAGATGGCACCGTTTTCGCTACTGGAGTAACTGTAGAACAAGCTTTAAAGGCACAAATAGAATTGAAGGAAAAGAATATTGAAATACGTGTGGTGGATATACACACAATTAAGCCAATAGATAAAGAAATGATTATAAAGTGTGCAAAAGAAACTAAAAGATTAGTTTCGATAGAAGATCATAATATAATTGGAGGATTAGGGTCTGCAATAAGCGAAGTATTGACAGAAGAGCATCCAGTAAAATTAGAAAGAATGGGAATTAAAGATACATTTGGAAGATCTGGAAATACAGAAAGTTTAATGAAATATTTTGAAATTACTGCAGCAGATATAGTCAAAAAGTTCGATAAATAGGAGTGTATATTTTTTATTTTAAAGAAAAATATTATGGGACAAATTTCTATCTTTTTTTGCAAAAAAAACTATTGCAAAAAAAGAACTTTATTGTTATGATTAAATAGAATAAAAGAGCATGGATAATTAGAGAGAAAAACAAAAGGTAAGGGGTACCAAAAATGATTGAATTTAAAAATGTAAAAAAAGTATATAATACCGGAACAGTTGCGGTAAAAAATGCAAATTTTTTGATAGAAAAAGGAGAATTTTGTTTCTTAGTTGGAAGCTCTGGAAGCGGAAAATCGACATTAATAAAATTAATATTAAAAGAAGAAGAACCAACTTCAGGAAATATAATAATAAATGGAAAAGATACAACATTTCTTAAACCAAGTAGAATTCCATATTTAAGGAGAAGTATGGGGGTTGTATTCCAAGATTTTAGATTACTTCCGGATAAAACAGTATATGATAATGTTGCATATGCAATGTATATAGTTCGCGCAACTCCAAGACATATTAGAAGACAAGTACCAATGGTTTTATCATTGGTAGGATTAAGTGAAAAGGCTAAAATGTATCCAAATGAGCTTTCAGGAGGAGAACAACAAAGAGTTGCTTTAGCAAGAGCATTAGTAAATAATCCTTCAATGCTTATTGCGGATGAACCTACAGGAAATCTTGATCCAGATACAGCGTGGGATATTATGAATTTATTAAACGATATAAATATGAGAGGAACAACAGTAGTTGTAGCAACACATGCTAAAGACATAGTTGATCAAATGAAAAAAAGGGTTATACACATAAAAAAGGGTGACATAGTAAGAGATGATAAAAAAGGTGGTTATGAATTGTGAGATATAATGTACTAAATTATTTAATAGGAGAAGGATTTAGCAATGTATTTAAAAATAAAAAACAGGCATTAACATCATTCGGTATGATGACTGTTACAATGATACTTTTTGGAATATGTTTTATAGTTGCACAAAATTTGAATCACTTTGTAAAACAAGTAGAGTCAGGACAAGGTATACAGGTGTATATACAAAATGATGCAACTAATGATGAAGTTGAAGAACTTGGTAAACAAATTAAACAAATTTCGGGTGTAAACACAACAGAGTTTATCTCGAAAGAACAAGCTTTAGAACAAATGAAAGACAGATTAGGAGATAGAGGATATTTATTAGATGGATATGAAGAAGTTAACATTTTTCCAGCGTCTTATATTGTAACACTTACAGATTTAAGTTTGAGTTCTAATGTTCAAGTTCAGATAAATGAATTAGATAATGTAAAAAGAATAACAAGCAGTGATGAAACAATAAATACTCTAGTAAAAATAGCAAAAGGTATAAGAATAGTAACTTATGTTGTATTAATTGCACTAATTATTTTCTGCATATTTATTATTTCAAATACAATAAAATTAACTGTACACGCTAGAAGAAAAGAAATTTCTATAATGAAATATGTAGGTGCAACAAATAGTTTTATTAGATGGCCATTTGCAGTTGAAGGAATAATAATTGGATTAATTTCTGGTGCAGTTTCTATTGGAATTTTAGCCGGAATATACACTTTAATAGCTCATAGTGCAGGATTTACAGAATTTTTAGCTAAATTAAGTCTAACTTTATTAGATTTTTCAGATATGATTAATTTGATAATAATTGTTTATTTAATATTGGGTGTAGGAATAGGAATAGTAGGAAGCAGTGTTTCTATGAGAAAATACTTGAAGGTTTAGAGAAGGAGAGAAATAAAAGATATGCATAAAAGAATAATAAAAATAATTTTTATATGTGTTACTATTTGTGCTATAACTTTTGTTTCTTATGCTGATGATTTAAACGAACTTCAGGACAAAAAAAATGAAATACAAAATAAGGTAACAGAAAGTGAAGAAAATCTTCAAATAATAAATGGTGAGATTACAAGTAATCTTGAACAAATTCAAAAAATGGACGAGACAATTGAACAAAACCAAAAAACATTAGATGAATTAAATTCAGGGATATCTGATATTGAAGAAACAATAAAAAAAGTTGAAAAAAATTTAAGAATTGTTGTAAAAAAATATAATAAGCAGAAGAAATTACTAGATCAAAGATTAGTTGCGATGTATGAAATGAAAGAAACAAGATATCTAGATATGCTTTTATCTTCTTCAAGTTTAACTGATTTTATCTCAACATATTATTTAGTAACTGAACTTGCTGAATATGATATAGATTTACTTGAAACAGTAGAACAAAAAAGAAAACTATTGAAGATAACAAGAATAATTATTTAATACAAAAGAAAAATTTAGAGGAAAAAAGAAATTTACAGGTTAAAACAAAAATAGCTTTAGAAAATTCTAAACTAATAAGAGAGAGTTACGTTGCAAAATTATCTGAAGATGAAAAAAAAGTACAAGTACAACTAGATGAATATAATGCTCAAGTACAATCAATTGAAAATGAAATAAGAAGTTTAGCCAAAATAGCAAATTTCGGGGAAGATTATATAGGCGGAGATATGAAATGGCCTATAGATGGACATTATACAATGACTTCTCCATATTCAATGAGAGTGCACCCAATAACTAAAGTGTATAAACTTCATACAGGTATAGATATAAGTGCAAGTATGGGAACAGACTTTAAAGCTGCAGCTCATGGAATGGTTGTAAAAGCAGAATATAACAAGGCATATGGAAATATGGTATTAATTGATCATGGAGGAGGAGTCCAAACTCTTTATGCACATGGAAGTAGTATTGAAGTTCAAGTAGGACAGGTTGTAAATTCGGGAGATATAGTTTTAAAAGTTGGGTCGACGGGATATTCAACAGGTCCTCATGCACATTTTGAAGTAAGAATAAAAGGTGAACCTGTAAATCCACTAGATTATGTATCTATACCGGGGCAAGAAAAAAGTCAAGATGAAACACAAGAACAAAGTCAGTAAGAATAGTATTAAAATATTTCAACTTTTTTATTATTGGTAACTAATGAAGAAAAAATTTGAATACAAACTTTGAAAAAGGAGGAAGATGCAAAGAATTGCATCAAAAAGTCTATGAAAAAAATTATAAAAGGTTTATTAATAGCAGTAATTATTGTTGAAGTTATGACATATAACAATATAGTAACAGCTGCTAATAAGTCAGAGCTTCAAAATAAAAAAAGAGGATTTGAATTCAACAATTTCAGAAACAGAAGATCAAATTGAGGATATACAAGAAAAAAAAAATCAGAAACTTTAAATACTGTGGAAAAATTAACTGTTCAGATATCAGATTATGAACAAGAAGTTGAAGAAATTGATGGTAAAATAAATGATTTATCTAAACAAATAGAAGAGGCAAAAAATAAAATTAAGCAAGATGAAGAAGAATATCAAAAAGATCAAGAAGCATTGAATCAAAGATTAGTTACTATATATGAAAATGGAAATACTACATATTTAGACTATTTTTTATCATCAAATAGTTTAACAGATTTTATTTCAAGTTATTACCTAGTGTCAGAACTTGCTACTTATGATAATCAGATGTTAGAAAAAATTGAACAAGAAAAAAATCAGATAGAAAAAGAAAAAGATACTCTTGAAGAAAATAAAAGAACATTAGATACTGCAAAAACTTCAAAACAAGTAAAAGTAAATAGTTTACAACAAGCGAAAGTAGAAAAAGAAAAATATGCAGCAAATTTGTCAGAAGAAGAAAAGGTTGCACAAGCGGAATTAGAGGAATTACAAAAAGACAAGGCTGTAATAGATAAACAATTAAAAGAGATTGCAGCTAAAGAGGCAGCTGCAGAGGCAGCAAGAAAAGCTGCGGAAGAAAATGCTAAAAAAAATAATTCAGGAAAATCAAATACATCAAATAGTGGTTCATCAGGTAATACAAGTTCTCCAAGTACAAGTGGTTTTATTTTTCCAGTAAAAGGTTTAAGCAAAGCTAATATAAGAAACAAGACATACCCTTCATATACAGGACATACAGGTGTAGATATAAATATTAATGTAACTGGAAAAAGCGTTGTTGCAGCAAAAGCAGGTACAGTAATAACTTCAACAGCATTAAAGTATCCTAATGGTAAATATAGAAGTTATGGAGAATACATAATTATAAGTCATGGAGATGGAACGGTTACTGTATATGCACATATGTTAGAAGGATCAAGAACTGTATCACCTGGTCAAACTGTTTCACAAGGGCAAGTAATAGGAACAGTTGGCTCAACTGGAAACTCAACAGGTACACATTTACATTTTGAAGTAAGAGTAAGATCAGGAAATACTTATAAAGCAGTAAACCCATTACCATATTTATAATAAAATAGATGATTTATTTAGCAGTTTGGTACTAGATGATGTAATACATATTAAATGATTTTTACCATCAAGACCAAATTGCTCATTTTTAAGAAAAGAGGATAAAAAATGGAAAATAAAAATCAAAGTCAGAAAATACAAAATTATAATGCTTGTTATTTTAACAGCATTTATTACGTTTTTGGTAACATTGTTTACAATGTATAAATATTATTCAAAAAATGATGTTTTAAGTTCTATAAAATCAATAAATTCATCAAGTGAAAGACAATCTAATGGATCGACATTGTCAATAAACTCATATTTAAATAAAATAAAAAATGCAATAGATAAATATTATTTATGGTCAGATAACATAGATGAACAAAAATTAAAGGACTCTGCAATAGAAGGGTATGTAAAAGGATTAGGAGATGAATATACAGAATATATTCCTTCAAGTGAAATGTCTGAATATACAGAAAAAATAAAAGGGACTTTTTATGGAATTGGAATTTATATGATAGCTGATGAGGATTCTGGAAGGGTAGTAGTATACTATCCTATACCAGGGACTCCGGCAGAAAAAGCAGGAATTAAAGCAGGAGATAAAATAATTAGTGTAAATGGAAATGAATATACAGATAAAGATTTAAACAATATTTCTAATTATATTAAAGGGGAAGAAGGGACAACAGTAAAACTTGTTATAGAAAGAGATGGAGAGAATATAACATTTGATATCAGAAGAGAAAAGATTAATACAAATCCAATAACAGCAGAGATCCTCGATGGAAACATAGGATATATCAAAATTCCAAGTTTTGATGAAGGTGTTGCAGAGAATTTTAAATCAAAATATCAAGAATTGCAGGAAAGGGGCGCAAATTCACTTATAATTGATTTGAGAAATAATGGTGGAGGAATCGTTGATGAGTCTACCAAAATTGCAGACTATATTTTAGATAAAGGTCAAAAAATTATCTCAACTCAAGATAAAGATAAAAAGGAGCAAATAACTAAATCAGAGAATGAACCTATTATAAAAACTGAGATTGTTATTTTGGTTAACAAAAATACTGCAAGTGCATCAGAAATTCTAGCATGTAGCTTACAAGATAACGAAAAAGCAAAAATTGTAGGTACAAAAACTTATGGAAAGGGTGTAATTCAAACTGTATTTTCACTTTCTGATGGAAGTGGGCTTAAAATAACAACAGCAGAATACTACACTCCAAAAGGTGCTACAATACATAAAGTAGGGATTAGTCCTGATATAGAAATAGAGCTTCCTGATTCAGTTAAAAATATATATGCAGTAACAAAAGAAAATGATAGTCAATTAAAAAAAGCTATTGAAGAATTAAAAAAATAATACTTGAAAGGATTTCAAATAAATGAATTTACCAAATAGATTAACAATATTTAGAATAATATTAGTACCAATAATGGTAATTATACCAATGTTAAATTTACAAGGTCAGGTTTTGGGGTTACCGGTAGCATATTTTATAATAGATTTTATATTTATAGTTGCTTCAATTACAGATAAATTAGATGGATATTTAGCTAGGAAATATAAACAAGTTACAACATTTGGAAAATTTTTAGATCCAATTGCAGATAAAATTTTGGTACTTTCCGCTTTTATCCTACTTGTCGAGCAAGGAAGGATTCCTGCATGGATACCTATAATAATACTATTTAGAGAATTTGTTGTTTCAGGTTATAGATTAGTTGCAGTAACATCTGGGGGAAAAGTTATTGCTGCATCAAAATGGGGAAAAATTAAAACAGTAACGCAAATGATTGCTATAATAGTTGCATACCTAAACACTGGAATTTTATTTGAATGTTTTTTAGGAACTTTAAATGGAGTTAATTATTTTATGAATTTGATAGAAAGTATTATGATGTTAACATGTATATTTGCAACTATATTTTCAGGATGGGATTATTTAAAGAATGGTAATGATGTTTTATTAAAAAACAAAAAATAGAAAAAGACTGTAGACAAAAAAGTCTACAGTCTTTTATATGAGATAAAATTTTTTTAAATTATCTCACAAATAGGAAATTTAATAAGAAAAGTTCTTTTTCCTGTTTCTAAGCTTATATAAGGCTCAATTTCTTTAACCTTATACTGTTGAAAGGTTTCCATAATAATTTCAAGAAAACATTTAGGTACAGGATTTGTAATTGCAAAGCAACAGGTTCTGTATACACCATTTTTTGGATCATCAATATCTGGTGCTAACAAATAGCTAAACCTTAAGCCATAAAATGCATTACTTAATTTGCTTAAAACTTTTTCTTTTTCTTCCTGGGTTTGCGCTTGATAAATTTTAAAATTACCAGCAGCAGATTGATACATACAGTATCATCCTTTCTTAATTTATTAGTTCGAATTTAAACGAACGAATAATATTATATCACTATATTATGTAAAACGCAAGCAAAACAAAAAAGAATTTTTTAAAAATGAAACGGTCAGGCACTTTTGAATTTTTATACCATATAATAAAATATATTGGTATAAAGATTTGGAGGTGCTTTTTGATGTTTTCGAGCCTTTTTTTTACTAACTTTGTTGAGTTTTTAAAAGTTACAGTTTTTGTATTAGGATATATTACAGGGAGTAATTTATTTCCAGAGCCATTAACATTAGAAGAAGAAAGAATAGCTTTAATAAAAATGAAAGATGGAGACGGAGATGCTAGAAATTTACTAATAGAAAGAAACTTAAGATTAGTTGCACATGTATGTAAAAAATATGGAAACACAAAGATAGATCAAGACGACCTTTTATCTATAGGAACAATAGGTCTAATAAAAGGAATAAATAGTTTTAATATAGAAAAAGGAGCAAAACTTTCTACATATGTATCTAGATGTATAGATAATGAAATATTAATGTACTTACGTTCAAGTAAAAAATTGAATGCAGAAGTTTTTTTGAATGAACCGATAGGAAAAGATAAAGATGATAATGTTGTAACATTAGAAGAAGTATTAGAAAATGATGAACGAAATGTAGATGATGTGGTTGACCTAAAAATGAAGATAAAAGAACTTTATGATAAAATGAAAAGTATTTTAAAAGACAGAGAAAGAACAATAATAGAACTCAGATTTGGTCTTGGAGGAAAGAAACCAAAAACACAAAATGAAATAGCTAAATCTATGGGAATATCTAGATCATACGTATCAAGAATAGAGACTAAAGCTATTGGAAAATTAGCTAAAGAAATAAAAGAATAAAAAAATATTAAAAAGGGGTAGAAAAAAGAAAGTATTTGTGATAAAATGCAAATGGATAAAAAGGAAGTTCTTAATTTTTATCTAATAAAGCAAAAAAGGTAAAAAATTAAATTACCAAAAGGAAGGAAAAATAATGCTTTCGGAAATATTATTATTAGTATTGTTAATATTACTAAATGGTTTTTTTGCTGCATCGGAAATAGCTTTCATATCATTAAATGATGCAAGAATAGAAAAACAAGCAAAAGAAGGAAATAAAAAAGCAAAAAGTATAAAAAAAATGCTAAAAGACCCAAGTAAATTTCTAGCAACAATTCAAATAGGAATAACACTTGCGGGATTTTTATCAAGTGCATTTGCATCTGAGTCTTTTGCTAGCAGATTAGCACCTGTTTTAAATAAACTTGTTCCATCAATAAGTGTAGGAGTATGGAATAGTGTATCAATTATAATAATTACAATTATATTGTCATATTTTACTTTGATATTTGGAGAATTGGTTCCAAAGAGATTAGCAATGAAACATTACGAAAAAATAGCTTTTGCAACAATAGGTATTATAAAAACAGTTTCAATAGTTACAGCACCATTTGTTAAATTTTTAACAGCCTCTACAAATTTAGTTTCTAAGCTATTTGGGGTTTCAGGTGAAGAAGAAGAAACTGTTACCGAAGAAGAAATTAGAATGATGGTAGATGTTGGAGAAGAAAAAGGTGCAATAGATTTAGAAGAAAAAGAGATGATAAATAATGTATTTGAATTTGATGATAAAATTGTTTCAGAAATAATGGTTCCAAGAACAAGAATTTTTGCTGTTGATATAAATTCTTCTATATCTGATGTAATAGAAGAACTTACTGAAGACGATAGATATAGCAAGATACCAGTATATGACGAAACAATAGATGAAATAAAGGGAATTGTGTATGTTAAAGATATATTAATTTCTCAAAAAAATAAAAATACAAAGATAAGAGGATTAGTAAAAAAAGCTTTATTTGTGCCTGAAACAAAGCCTGTAAATGAGTTGTTTCAAGAAATGCGTAAAAATAAAAAACAGATAGCAATAGTTATAGACGAATATGGAGGAACATCAGGTATAGTTACAATTGAAGATATATTGGAAGAAATTGTTGGAGAGATATATGATGAATATGATGAAATAGACGAAAAATTTGAAAAAATAGATGATAATACGTTTATTTTAGATGGAAGTATTTCGATATATGATACAGAAAAGATTTTAGGATTTAAAATACCGGAGGGAGAATATGATACACTTTCGGGATATTTAATAGAAGAACTTGGTAGAATACCAGAAGAAAAAGCAAAAGATACAATTGAAACAAAAGATGCAACGTTTAAGATTGAAAAGGTAAAAAACAAAAGAATTGTAAAAGTAAGAGCTTGTAAAAATAATAATGTAGAAATAAATAATGAATCAAGTGAAGAAGCAAAATCAGAGGAAGAAAGTAAAGAGTAAATTTTATTATATAAAATTAAAGTAAATCTTTTATAATAATTAAAAGATTTACTTTAAAATGCCACTATAGCTCAGTTGGTAGAGCACCAGCCTCGTAATCTGGGGGTCAGCAGTTCGATTCTGCTTAGTGGCTCCATTTGAAGACAACTTACGGACTTAATCCCATACCCTTCTTAAAAGAGGTAAAGGCTTTGCATTTATCATTTTTATATTTATCAACAGTTTATTTTATTTTTATATTTGCTTTTTTTACAACTAATTTATTTTCTTCTAGAGATTTTTTTAATGCTTTTACATCTCCAATACAATTTGGCATTTTTAAGTGTAGTCCGCCAATTATATTAGCACCATATTTTTTAAACAGTCTCGCTGAACAACCTGCACCATCACCACTAAACAATCCCATTGTAACAATAATAAATATATTTTTGTTTTTAAAAATCTCTTTATTATCAATAATGAAATTTCTAACAATAATTGGTAAATCACTATAATAAATTGGATATGCTAGAGTAATTTCTTTATTAGCTATTATTTCTTTTATACAATTTCTATCTTCAATAGAATATAATTTATTTTCTTTATTTTCACTATAATACTCTAAAAATTTATTAAGACAGTATTTTGTATTTCCTGTTCCACTAAAATATATTCCAACCATTTTATCAAATCCTTTCAAATAAATTTCAAAATTAGTTTTAATTCTCCATAATTAGTTCTCTTCTTATAACTAAATCTCTGATATTATAAAAAATATTATTTATTTTATTATAATTGTTTATTAATTTATTAATCATTGATTTCCTCAAATTATTATATATTTAAGACTTCATCATATAATAAATTATGAATACTATTATAATACAAAATAATGAAAATAAAAATATTATAGACAAAAAAAATAAAAAATAACTTATGAATTAGTAATTAAAAATTAAACAAAAGAGAAAAACACATATGGAATATTACTAATTTTTTTATGCCTAAAAAATGTTTTAAAAAAATCAAAAAAAAATTAAAAAAAGCTATTGACAAAATATAAAATGCGTAGTATAATACAAATTGTTCTGCGAGGAACAGAAAAGTACATTGAAAAGTAAACAATTAAATCCTTTAGAGATAAAACCAAAACGGTTATTACATTTTAACCTAAATGTAGTACCAAAAAATAAATTATTTTTAAAAAGCTTATAAAGCGAAAGTCAAGATAAATAATCTTAAAAAGATTTATAATGTAGCAAAGTAATTTGCGAAAATATAAATACAATAACAAGAGAGTTTGATCCTGGCTCAGGATAAACGCTGGCGGCGCACATAAGACATGCAAGTCGAACGAACTTAATTCATTCTTTTAGATTGAAAGCGGTTAGTGGCGGACTGGTGAGTATAACGTAAGCAACCTGCCTATAAGAGGGGAACAACAGTTAGAAATGACTGCTAATACCGCATATGCCATAATAATCACATGATTAAAGTGGAAAGGAGCAATCCGCTTATAGATGGGCTTACGCCTGATTAGCTAGTTGGTGGGGTAACGGCCTACCAAGGCGACGATCAGTAGCCGAACTGAGAGGTTAAACGGCCACATTGGGACTGAGATACGGCCCAGACTCCTACGGGAGGCAGCAGTCGGGAATATTGCGCAATGGAGGAAACTCTGACGCAGTGACGCCGCGTGCAGGAAGAAGGTTTTCGGATTGTAAACTGCTTTAGACAGGGAAGATAAAAGACAGTACCTGTAGAATAAGCTCCGGCTAACTACGTGCCAGCAGCCGCGGTAATACGTAGGGAGCAAGCGTTATCCGGATTTATTGGGTGTAAAGGGTGCGTAGACGGGAAATTAAGTTAGCTGTGAAATCCCATGGCTCAACTGTGGAACTGCAACTAAAACTGATTTTCTTGAGTACTGGAGAGGAAAGTGGAATTCCTAGTGTAGCGGTGAAATGCGTAGATATTAGGAGGAACACCAGTGGCGAAGGCGACTTTCTGGACAGAAACTGACGTTGAGGCACGAAAGTGTGGGGAGCAAACAGGATTAGATACCCTGGTAGTCCACACCGTAAACGATGGATACTAGGTGTAGGGTGTGATGAACATTCTGTGCCGTCGCAAACGCAATAAGTATCCCACCTGGGGAGTACGGCCGCAAGGTTGAAACTCAAAGGAATTGACGGGGGCCCGCACAAGCAGTGGAGTATGTGGTTTAATTCGAAGCAACGCGAAGAACCTTACCAGGGCTTGACATATACAGGAATAATATAGAGATATATTAGCTCTTCGGAGTCTGTATACAGGTGGTGCATGGTTGTCGTCAGCTCGTGTCGTGAGATGTTAGGTTAAGTCCTGCAACGAGCGCAACCCCTATTCTTAGTTGCCAGCATGTAAAGATGGGAACTCTAGGAAGACTGCCGGTGATAAATCGGAGGAAGGTGGGGACGACGTCAAATCATCATGCCCTTTATGTCCTGGGCTACACACGTACTACAATGGCTATAACAAAGAGAAGCGAAACAGTGATGTAGAGCAAAACTCAAAAAAGTAGTCTCAGTTCGGATTGAAGGCTGAAATTCGCCTTCATGAAGCCGGAATTGCTAGTAATGGCAGGTCAGCATACTGCCGTGAATACGTTCCCGGGCCTTGTACACACCGCCCGTCACACCATGAGAGTTGGGAATACCCGAAGCCTGTGAGCCAACCGTAAGGAGGCAACAGTCGAAGGTAGAATCAATGATTGGGGTGAAGTCGTAACAAGGTAGCCGTATCGGAAGGTGCGGCTGGATCACCTCCTTTCTAAGGAGAAAGAAAAGGGTTTAAAGCTAGAGAGATTTAATTGTTTATTTTTTAATGTACTTTTAAAGTACATTAACAATAGAGTGAAGCTCATGTAACGATTATTGACAAACTCTAATAAATGGGCTCATAGCTCAGATGGTTAGAGCGCATGCCTGATAAGCATGAGGTCGATGGTTCGATTCCATTTGAGCCCACCAACTAAAACATAAAAGTTTTAGTATTCAAGCACATTGAAAAATATATAGATGAATATTAATTATAATATAGGTAAACTAGAATTATAAAAACTAGAATAACTAGAAATGTTTTAGGAAATTAACCGAATCGAATTTCGATAAAATAGGTTAAGCTACTAAGAGCATAGGGTGAATGCCTTGGCATCAAGAGCCGAAGAAGGACGTGATAAGCTGCGAAAAGCCACGCGTAGGTGCAAATAACCGATAAAACGTGGATATCCGAATGAGGAAACTCAATTAGAGGTAAAAGTCTAATTATCTATACATAAGTAAAGTAGTGTATAGAGGGGAACGTTGGGAACTGAAACATCTTAGTACCAACAGGAAAAGAAAGAAAACTCGATTTCCAAAGTAGTGGCGAGCGAAATGGAAAGAGCCTAAACCATGAGAAGTAATTCTTATGGGGTTATGGACTATATAATTGATTCAACGAAGTTAGAAGAATTGTTTGGGAAAGCAAACCAAAGATGGTGAAAGTCCAGTAAGCGAAAACTAAGTTGACATGATAGTATCCGGAGTAGTGCGGGACACGAGGAATCCCGTATGAAAAATGGGGGACCACCCCCAAAGGCTAAATACTACTTGATGACCGATAGTGAAGAAGTACCGTGAGGGAAAGTTGAAAAGAACCCCGGGAGGGGAGTGAAATAGAACCTGAAACCCTATGTTTACAAGCAGACAAAGCGATTTAAGGCGCGATGTCGTACTTTTTGTAGAACGGTCCGGCGAGTTATTTTATATGGCAAGGTTAAGTACTAGGAGGTACGAAGCCGAAGGGAAACCGAGTCTGAAGAGGGCGAACAAGTCATATGAAATAGACCCGAAACCGAGTGACCTAACCATGGCCAGGTTGAAGCTTGAGTAGAATCAAGTGGAGGACCGAACCCATAGACGTTAAAAAGTCTCGGGATGAGCTGTGGTTAGCGGAGAAATTCCAATCGAACTCGGAGATAGCTGGTTCTCCTCGAAATAGTTTTAGGACTAGCCTTGAGAGAATAATGCGCGGGGGTAGAGCACTGAATGAGATAGGGGTCATACCGATTACCGAACTCTATCAAACTACGAATACCGTGTAGAGGAAACTCAGGAGTCAGACTGCGGGAGCTAAGTTCCGTGGTCAAAAGGGAAACAGCCCAGATCGCCAAATAAGGTCCCAAAGATATAGTTAAGTGGAAAACGATGTGATTTTGCGTAAACAACCAGGATGTTGGCTCAGAAGCAGCCACCCATTTAAAGAGTGCGTAATAGCTCACTGGTCGAGTGAAGTTGCGCGGAAAATTACCGGGGCTAAACTATACACCGAATTTGCGGATTTGCACTTGAAAGATAGTGTAAGTGGTAGAGGAGCATTCTAAGAGGATGAAGCATAACTGAAAGGATATGTGGACGAAGTAGAAGAGAGAATGCCGGAATAAGTAGCGAGAGCATGGTGAGAATCCATGCCATCGAAAGTCTAAGGTTTCCTGGGGAAGGTTCGTCCGCCCAGGGTAAGTCGGGACCTAAGGAGAGGCCGAAAGGCGTATCTGATGGACAGCAGGTGGAAATTCCTGCACTGCAGTATACTTAAAAGATTTAACTGACACAGGAGTGGAAGATAAGCGAGGAAGAGGAAAAACTCGTATCGCAAGATATAGTGAAAAAAAGTAACGAATTATCAAGAAGCACACTGGCGAGAAAAGGTTAAAGAAATTGTATAATGTACCCGTACCGCAAACCGACACAGGTAGATGAGGAGAAGATCCTAAGATGAGCGAGAGAAGCATTGTTAAGGAACTCGGCAAACTGACCCCGTAACTTCGGAATAAGGGGTGCCATAGTAAAATATGGTCGCAGAGAATAGTCCCAAGCAACTGTTTAACAAAAACATAGGTTTCTGCTAAATCGAAAGATGAAGTATAGGAGCTGACGCCTGCCCAGTGCTGGAAGGTTAAGGGAAAGAGTTAGGAGTAATCCGAAGCTTAGAACTAAAGCCCCAGTGAACGGCGGCCGTAACTATAACGGTCCTAAGGTAGCGAAATTCCTTGTCAGGTAAGTTCTGACCCGCACGAAAGGCGTAATGATTTGGGAGCTGTCTCGACAATGTACTCGGCGAAATTGTAGTACTAGTGAAGATGCTAGTTACCTGCGACAAGACAGAAAGACCCCATGGAGCTTTACTGTAGCTTGATACTGGGTCTTGGTAATTTATGTACAGGATAGGTGGGAGACTGAGAAGCTTTGGCGCTAGCTAAAGTGGAGTCAATGTTGGGATACCACCCTTAAATTACTAGGATTCTAACCTGTAGTCATAAACTGGCTAGGGGACAATGTCAGGCGGGCAGTTTGACTGGGGCGGTCGCCTCCTAAAGAGTAACGGAGGCGCGCAAAGGTTTCCTCAGCGCGGACAGAAATCGCGCGAAAGAGTGCAAAGGCAGAAGGAAGCTTAACTGAGAGACTGACAAGTCGACCAGATACGAAAGTAGGTCTTAGTGATCCGGCGGTAGTGAGTGGAAATGCCGTCGCTCAACGGACAAAAGTTACCCTGGGGATAACAGGCTTATCTCCCCCAAGAGTTCACATCGACGGGGAGGTTTGGCACCTCGATGTCGGCTCATCACATCCTGGAGCGGAAGTACGTTCCAAGGGTTGGGCTGTTCGCCCATTAAAGTGGTACGCGAGCTGGGTTCAGAACGTCGTGAGACAGTTCGGTCCTTATCTGTCGCAGGCGAAGGATATTTGAAGGGAGTTGGCCCTAGTACGAGAGGACCAGGCTGAACATACCAATGGTACATCAGTTGTCACACCAGTGGCATAGCTGAGAAGCTAAGTATGGAAGGGATAAACGCTGAAAGCATCTAAGTGTGAAGCCCACCCTAAGATAAGATATCCCATATCGAAAGATAGTAAGATTCCAGGAAGACTAACTGGTAGATAGGTTGGAGGTGTAAGTATAGTAATATATTAAGCTAACCAATACTAATAAATCGAGGGCTTAACCACAAAACGTTAAGTAAAGAAAGAAGAAGAAGTTAATAACTAAAACATAAATATTCGTCTATGTATTTTTGAGTGTGCTTATAGTTTGTTTTTTATATTTAAAAAAAAATCAAATTTTTTTGAATAAAGTATTGATTTTTTAAATATAATATATTATAATTATAAACGTATTAAGTAGACATTAATTTTCTAGTGATTATGACATCGAGGTAATACCTGTTCCCATTCCGAACACAGAAGTCAAGCTCGAATGTGCTGAAAATACTTGCGGGTTACCCTGCTGGAAAGATAGGTTGTCGCTAGATTTTATATATTCCTCGTTAGCTCAGTTGGTAGAGCGCTCGGCTGTTAACCGATAGGTCACTGGTTCGAGCCCAGTACGAGGAGCCAAAAATGTAGAGTTTGAGTAATTTTGCTCAAACTTTTTTTTTTTTGAAGTTTGCTACTATTAAAGGCTTAGAAATTTTTATTTTAATCAAATATTTTTAAAATTAGAAACTTATTTAATTTGCAAAAATTGGGAAAGTATGGTATTATTTAAATAGATGTTAAAGAGCAAAGTAAGCGAAAGTTTATGACGCAAAGCCGAAGGTCTAAAAGTTATAAAACTCAAGATAGCTAGGTTGCACCAATGAGAAGGAGTGATTTTTATGAGTAAGAAAAAAATTTTAAAAATTATAGGAATAATACTTTTAGTTGTTTTGGTGATATTACTAATTCATACTATTAGAAATTATATTATAATTACAGATTTGCAAGATAAAATTGCAAAATATTCGGATAGTACAAATTATTATACAAAATCTGTTGCAACAGAAAGCGATAATACGACTGTTACTATGGAATATTATAAGAAAGACAATAGAGAGGTGGTATTTTTAGAAAGAAATTTAAATGGTGAAATTTCGAAATTATCAATATATAATAATGGTGAAAGAACAGATACATTTTGGAATAACAAAGATGGAAAAATAGCTAAACTGGATAGTGGGACATTTTTAGGTGTCAGCATTTATAATTTTACAGAAACAGATAATAATTTGCAAACATTTTTAGGATGTATAGCTGCTAATATAAAATCAAAAAAATGTAATGGAAAAAAATGTTATGTTATCAAAGGATTTTTCTCATCAGATTCCTTAACTTCTAAAGGTGCAGAAATTTATATAGATAAAGATACAGGATTATACTTAAAAACAATAGAAGGAGAAAGAACTACTTCAAGAGAGTATGAATTCGAAAATGTAGATGAAAATATATTTATAGAACCTGATATAAGCGAATATACGTTAAAAGTAAATGAATAGGTAATAAAAGAAGACGATTTTTATTTATTGTCTTCTTTTTATATTGTATTTCAATTTATAATATGATAAAATATTCTATGGTGATATTATGAAAAGAAAAATTATAAGAATATTAGTATTAGAAATGATGTTATTTTTAATAATAGCTTTAAAATCAACTGTAGAAGCAAATTCAATTGATTCAATTAATATGGATATATATATAGATTCATCAGGAAATGCCAATGTAACAGAAACGTGGAAATGCAATACAAATAGCGGAACAGAATGTTATCATCCATATTATAATTTAGGAAACTCTAAAATTACTAATTTAACTGTTTCAAGCGATGAAAGAGAATACTCGACAATAAATTCGTGGAGAACTTCAGACTCTTTTGAAAGAAAATCATATAAATGTGGTATAAATAATATTAGCAAAGGAACTGAAATTTGTTGGGGAATAAGCAAATATGGTCAAAATACATATAAAGTTAAATATAGAATAACAAATTTCGTTTCAAACTTAACAGATTCCCAGATGGTATACTGGACTTTAATACCATATGAATTTTCAAATACTATTAAAGAAGCAAAAGTAAAAATATATTCAGATAATTCTTTTGAAGATACTATTCCTGTATGGGGATATGGAAATTATGGTGGACTTTGCTATGTAAATAATGGTGCAATTTATATGCAGTCGAATGGAAGTCTTACAAGTGATGAATATATGACAATTTTAGCTAAATTTCCAAAAGGAATGTTTAATAGTAATAATAACTTAAACGAAAGTTTTGAATATTATTATCAAAAAGCCCAAGATGGTGCAGAAGTTTATAATAAAAATGGGAATAAAGAAAATAATTTAAAAGTACTTATATTTCCTTTCATTTTTAGTTTTATTATGAACATTATACCTGTAGTTTTAATATTTATTGTAATTTTTAAGGGATTAGGTAAATCAAATTATTATGGATTTGATTATGGAAAAGAAGGAAAAAAGATTGGTAAAAATGTTCCATATTTTAGAGACATTCCATGTGAAGGAAATTTATTCAAATCTTATTATATTGCATATCAGTATAATTTAATAAAAAATAAATCAGATCTTCTAGGAGCTATACTATTAAAATGGATTAAGGATGGTCTAATAAGAACAGAAAATAAACAAGGCAGATTTTTTACAAAAAAAGAAGATACCATTATAGTATTAGGAGATAGAGAAAATAAAAAGTTTGATAATTCGTTAGAATCGGATTTATTTGAAATGATGTATATTGCAAGTGAAGATGGAATTTTAGAAAATAAAGAATTTGAAAGATGGTGTAAAAAAAGTTTTTCTAAAATACTAGGATGGTTTGATGATATTTTGTCTAAACAAAGATCAGCTCTTGTAGAAGAAGGATATATTGAAAAACAGAATAGAAAATTTTGGGGAATAAAATATATTGCAACAAAACGTATAAAAGATGAAGCTGAGAAAATTGAAGGATTAAAAAGATATTTATTAGAATATACGTTAATAAAAGATAGACAAGCTATAGAAGTTGAAGTATTTGAAAATTATTTAATATTTGCACAAATGTTAGGTATAGCAAAGAAAGTATCAAAAGAATTTAAAACATTATATCCAGAATTAATAGAGAAAACTAATTTTGCAAATTATGAAGTAATAGAATATATAAATTATTCTTCTTTAAGAGGAATTCAGAAGGCAGATAATGCAAAAGCAGCACATAAAGCTGCATCTAGTTATTCTTCTGGAGGAGGAGGATTCTCTTCTGGAGGAGGAGGTTCAGGTTCTTTCGGAGGTGGAGGAGGCGGAGGCCGGATTCCGTTAATTTTAAGATGTTTCAATTGAGAAAATAACTTAATTAAATAGTGTACAAAAATAGAGAGTATAATTCGTACTCTCTATTTTTGAATCAATATTAGTTTTTCAATATTGATTTAGATAAAGTTTCAATATCAGTTTGAACCTCTATCGTAAGATCGGAGGCTATAACATAATAGTTTGAAGCTTCTAATTGCAAGTAAGGATCTTCAACACAATCTGCCTTTTTTCCTTTTGCCTTTTTTCCTTTCTCAAGATATAACTTAGATAGAAAAATCTTTTTTCTTAAAAATTCGACTTCTTTTAAGACTTTAAAGTCGTAATTGGAGTAGAAAAGAATATTTGCAAGCAGATTTTCACACGATTTGAGACTTATTTCGATTTGGTTTGATACGTTTTCGATTTGGTCAGCCAAGTTTTTCATTTCGCGTTTTACGTTTGAGTCCATAAGTACCTCCTGCCTATAAAGGCTGTATTAAGATGTCACTTTTTAGTGATGTGTGACCTAATTGTCACTACATAATTATATTATAATATTTTATGTAAATTTTGTCAATTTAAAATTAAAAAAATAAATGTTAATGAAGTCATAAAATATAAAAGAATACATATTATTATATTAATTTTAAGTTGTTAAGCTAAAGATGTAGTAAAGTAAAAAGGAGAAAATAGTGTATGGGTAAAAGAACAATAAGATTTTCTTTAAAAGATATTATATTAAATTATGTTACGGAAAATTTTAATAAATATTTATTAGTTATAGTAATTTTTTTAATAGGAATTTTTACAGGTGTTATTGTAATAAATAATAGCTCAGAAGAAACAGCCTTTAGAACAGCAGATTATGTAACTGGTTTTATTCAAACACTAAAAAATACTGAAAAAATTAATTTTTCTGAATTATTATTAAGTTCAGTAAAAAGAAATTTTGGATTAACTGTAATTTTGTGGTTTGCAGGAACAACAGTTATTGGAATACCAGTTGTATTTATTATTTTATTTATAAGAGGTTTATCTTTAGGTTATACCATCTCTGCATTTACAAGTATTTTAGGAACTTCTAAAGGGATTATGTTTTTAATTTTATCTTTATTTTTTCAAAATGTTATGTTTATTCCAGCAATTCTAACGATAGGAGTAAGCAGTATAAAATTGTATAAATCTATTTTGAAAGATAGAAGAAAAGAAAATATTAAAGTAGAAATAATAAGACATTCTATATTGTCATTAATAATGTTTGGTGTTTTGATATTAGCAAGTTTTATAGAAAATAATATATCTTTTGTAATGCTACAAAAAATGATAAAATATTTTTAAAAATTACAAAAAAACTATTTACTTTTTTTAAATAGTTTGATATAACATAAGAAGTTTATGTAAAGAATACATAAAAAATATGGAGATGGAGATAAGCGAAATGGAAAAACAATTAAAAGAATTTTTTAACTTTTTAAAGAACGAAAAAAAGGTATCAGATAATACACTTCAATCATACAAAAGGGATTTAGCGCAATTTAAAGAATATATAACAAATAAAGGTATTAAATACAATAAAATAAAAGAAAAAGATATTAAAGAATTTTTAGAATTTTTAAAAGAAGAAGAAAAAAAGCCATCTACAATTTCAAGAATGATAGCTTCAATAAGATCATTTTATCAATATGAGGTTAAAATTAAGAAAATAGAGAAAAATCCTACAGATAATATTCAATCACCAAAAATTGATAAAAAGATGCCATGTATATTAACCTCAGAGGAAGTAGAGTTATTATTAGATCAACCAAAAGATATAGATTTAAAAGGTACAAGAGATAAAGCAATGTTAGAATTTGCGTATGCTACAGGAATGAGAGTAACAGAAATTATTTCATTAAATGTAGAAGATGTAAATTTGGAAAGTGCAAACGTTGTTTGCAAAACAGGTTCAAGACAAAGAGTTATTCCACTTGGTAAGATGTCTCTTGCTGCATTAAAAGAATATTTGGAACAAGCAAGAAACATTTTAGTAAAAACAGACAAGGAAAAAGCTTTATTTGTAAATTTAAATGGTAAAAGATTAACAAGACAGGGATTTTGGAAAATTATAAAATATTATCAAGAACAAGCAAATATTGAAAAAGATATTACACCACATACATTAAGACACTCATTTGCTACTCATTTATTACAAAATGGTGCAGATTTAAAATCAATCCAAATTATGCTTGGACATTCAGATATATCATCAACACAAGTATATATGCAATTTCAAAATGACGGATTAAATGATATTTATAAAAAAGCACATCCACGTGCCTAAGAGAATATAACAAAAGGGGTGTCCTATAATATAAATTAAATTTATATTATAAGGCACTTTTTATATAATATATGTAAAAATACTTTTTTTTATAGTATACGTATGTTTATAAAAATTGGAAAGGAGAAAATATATTAACAAAATAGTTAATATTATTTGAAATTATGAATGATAAGATAATTATAAAAAAAGCAAAAGTGCATAATTTAAAAAATATAAGTTTGGAAATTCCTAGAGATAAATTAGTTGTTATAACAGGTCTTTCAGGTTCGGGAAAATCATCATTGGCATTTGATACATTATATGCCGAAGGGCAAAGAAGATATGTAGAAAGTCTCTCATCTTATGCGAGACAATTTTTAGGAATAATGGAAAAACCTGATGTAGAAAGAATAGATGGATTATCACCAGCAATATCAATAGATCAAAAAACAACATCAAAAAATCCTAGGTCAACTGTTGGAACTGTTACAGAAATTTATGATTATGTACGTTTAATATATGCAAGAATAGGAATTCCATATTGTCCGAATTGTGGAAGAAAAATAGAAAAACAATCTATAGATCAAATTATTGAAAAAATAATGGATATAGAACAAGGATCTAAAATTCAAATACTTGCACCAATAGTAAGAGGTAGAAAAGGTGAATATCGAAAAGAATTAGAAACAGCACAAAAAGAAGGGTTTGTTAGAGTTCGTATAGATAAAGAAATATATGAATTATCTGATTTACCTAAATTAGATAAAAATAAGAAACATGATATAGAACTTTTAGTAGACCGACTTGTTGTCAAAGATGAAATTAGGAGCAGACTTACAGAGTCAATTGAGACAGCGCTTAAACAGGCTAACAATATGGTTGTTATAAATGTTATACAAAAAAATCAAACTAAAGCGGAGCCTGGTGAGGTTATTTTAAAAGATGGTTCAAAAGATATTTTATTTAGCTGTAATTATGCATGTCCTGATTGTGGTTTTAGTTTTCCAGAGTTAACACCACGAATGTTTTCATTCAATAATCCATTTGGAGCTTGTCCTGATTGTATGGGAATAGGATATTTGATGAAAATGGATGAAGATTTAATTATTCCAGACAAAACAAAAACACTATATGATGGAGTAAAAGCTTTTGGTGCTAGCAATATGAAAAAGGGAGAAACAATGGCTAAAATGTATTTTGAGGCTATTGGTAAGTATTATAATGTTGATATAAAAAAGCCAATAAATAAGTTACCTAGGGAATTTTTAGAAAAGATTTTATATGGTACAGGTGAAGATGAAATAAATTTTGAGTATACTTCAAGTATAGGCACAAGAAAATTTACTGCTCCTTTTGAAGGAGTATTGCCTACTTTAGAGAGACGTCATAATGAAACAAAGTCAGATGGAATGAGAAGATTTTATGAATTATATATGAGTAATTTGGATTGTCCAACATGTAAAGGAACAAGGCTAAAAAAAGAAATTTTAGCAGTTAAGCTAGGAAACAAAAATATAATAGAATTAACAGATATGTCAATAAAAAATATGCAAGAATATTTAAGAAAATTAGAGTTAACAGATACTCAGAAAATTATTGCAGATATGGTACTAAAAGAAATAGATAAAAGACTTCAATTTTTAATAGATGTTGGTCTAGAATATTTAACACTTTCAAGAAGTAGTGGAACTTTATCAGGAGGAGAAGCACAGAGAATCCGTTTAGCAACTCAAATAGGATCTGGGCTAACAGGAGTATTGTATATATTAGATGAGCCAAGTATAGGACTTCATCAAAGAGACAATGATAAACTTTTGGCAACTTTAAAAAAATTGAGAGACTTAGGAAATACTTTAATAGTTGTAGAACATGATGAAGATACAATGTATGCTGCAGATCAGATAATAGATATTGGACCTAGTGCTGGTGTTCATGGTGGGAAGATTATGGCACAAGGAACTGCAGAAGAAATAAAAAATATTCCTGAATCTATAACTGGTCAATATTTAAGTGGAAAGAAAAAAGATAGAAGTTCCTAAAACAAGAAGGAAGACCAATAGAACAAAATGTATTGAAGTTAAAGGTGCAACTGAAAATAATTTGAAAAATATCGATGTGAAATTTCCACTTGGTGTTTTTAATTGCGTTACAGGGGTTTCAGGTTCTGGAAAGTCTACATTGGTAAATGAAATTCTATATAAAAATATAACTAAAACATTAAATGGCTCAAATGAAAAGCCAGGAAAATGCAAAGAAGTAAAAGGAATTCAAAATATAGATAAAATCATTGATATAGATCAATCACCAATTGGACGTACACCACGTTCAAATCCAGCAACATATACAGGAGTATTTGATGAAATACGTACAATTTTTGCAAATACAAATGATGCTAAATTAAGAGGTTTTGATAAGGGAAGATTTAGTTTTAATGTATCTGGAGGCAGATGCGAAAGTTGTCAAGGTGACGGTGTACATAAAATAGAAATGCATTTTTTACCAGATGTATATGTTCCTTGTGAGGTATGTAAAGGTAAGAGATATAATTATGAAACTTTAGAGGTCAAATTTAAAGGAAAAAGTATATCAGATGTATTAGAAATGACTGTTGAAGAAGCACTAGAATTTTTCGATAAAATACCTAAAATTAAAAATAAAATACAAACTTTATATGATGTTGGTTTAGGATATATTAAATTAGGACAACCTTCTACAACTTTATCAGGAGGAGAAGCACAAAGGGTTAAGCTTGCAACAGAACTTTCTAAAAGAGCTACTGGAAAAACTCTATATATTTTAGATGAACCAACAACAGGACTTCATATTGCAGATGTTCATAAATTAGTTAATATTTTACAACGTTTAGTTGATACTGGAAATACAATAATAGTAATAGAACATAATTTGGATTTAATAAAAACTGCAGATTATATAATTGATTTAGGTCCTGAAGGTGGAGAAAATGGTGGAGAAATTGTTGCTGTTGGAACACCAGAGCAGGTTTGTAAAAATGATAGAAGCTATACAGGAAAGTTTTTAAAGAAATATATAAATAGATAAAAAACGTCTTGAATTTTAAGGGAAAATAAAGTATAATACTTAAAGATTTTTAATATTTATTTGCACATTAGAGAAAGGAGATAGTAAACTAATTTTTTAGATTACTAATTTAAAATATGAAGAATAAAAATTGGATAATAATTTTGATAATGGCATTGCTTTAATGATTTCATTAGGATATAGTTTAAATTTAAGAAGAAAAGTTAATGAAATTGCGGCTAAAGAATCTGTAATAATATCAAGAAGTATTGTACAACTTACAGCTAGTAATGTCTCAATAAAAAATGTTTTAACAATACAAGGAAATGTAATAAGAAAGTCGGAAATAAATAAGATTATTTCAAATTCTGAAGGTTCAAATCAAAATAATGAAATAAATAGTGATGTTATTGAAGAAAATGAAAGTGTTGAGAAAATAGAATATGTTATTGCAGTAAATTTATCAACAGAAGAATCACAAAAAAAAGTAAAAGTTGGACAAGATATAGAAATAAAAATTGAAAAAGATGGTAAAAATTTAAAATATACTGGTAAAATTACTAAAATAGAAAAAAATGAGCAAAATAATCAAAATGTAGCAATCATTGAATTTAATTTTGATGAAAATATTCAAGAAAATATGAAAGTTACATGTACAATAATTGTAGAAGAAGCAGAAGAAGTAATAGCAGTGCCAATTGCAGCAATTAAAACTAGAGAGAAAAAAGACCTAAATACTATAGATGATAAAAATAACTTAAAAAATGAAGTAAATGAAAATTCTCAAAATACACAAATGCAAAATGAAGATAGTTCAAAAATTGAAAAGTACGTAATTGTTGTTAATGATGATGGCACAACAAGTGATGTTGTAGTGGAAACAGGAATATCAGATGATTCTTATATAGAAATTGTTTCAGGTCTATCAGAAGGACAAAAGGTACAAATTGTTGAAGAATAAAAAGAATGGAGCTGATAGAAATTGCCTAGAAGGAAGAAATTAGAGTTAGAAAGTGCTATACAAGAAAAGTTGGATTATATAGGTTTAGATTTGCAAAAAGTACCTGCAAGCATTACTAAGTATGAAGAATTAAATTATAAAATAATAAAAAATTATGATGAGAAGCAATATAAACAATATAGATTTGTTAATATAAGTGATATTCAAATATTATTTTCAAATACAAATAGGTTAAATACAGTAAAAGAAAAATACGAAAATGCAAGACCTATTGCCTATTATTTGGATTACAAAAATCAAGAGAATTTAGAGTATTATACAACTTTTCTAAGTATGCTAAAAAAAGTTGAAATATATGAGATAGACAAGATTGAAGAAGAACAGAAAAGACTTTCTAAAAAAATACCTTTTAAAGTCAAATATGAAGGAAATTATTTATGGCAAATATATTATTCTGAATATGATGACAAATATTTTATGATTGTTCCAACAGAGGATTCAGACTACTCAACTTTATTTTATCTATTAAAAAAGAAGTTGGAAAATAATAAAGATGAAAAGATTTTTGTTCCTGTAAGTTATGTGGATTATTCTAGCAATATTCTAAGAAAATCAGAAATAAAAGACTTAGAGAATTATTTATGGTTATTTACGAGAGATTATCCAATGATTTACGAAGTATATGACAAAAAAGATAATGCATCAATACAAATAGTTGGAGAAACAGAGATATATGGTAAAATAAAAACATTATATAAAGTGATTTTAAATAGTTCAAAAGATGCTAACAAGTTTTATAAAATTGTAAAGGCTCTATTTATAATTCAATCAGAATTACCAAATTATTTCGAATTTCAAACTAATATTGACGAAAAAGGAATATTAGGATTTTACTTAAACAATGCCAAAATAGAATATGAGAGTTTGCCGGAATTTATTGTAGAGCAATATTTAAGATCTATTAGTTTAAAGGAACAAAATAATAATGATCTTTGTGAGTTAAAAAATAAAATTCAGAAATTAAAAACTGAGGGAGAAAGGTTAGAAGCAGATTATATTGCTAAGGAAAAACAAATATCAACATATTTAGAGTGCAAAAAAACATTTTTTGGGAAAGTAAAATTTTTCTTTAAGTCTGGCAAGAAGAAAGAGAAAATTCATCCTCAAAAGATAATTTTAGAAGATAGGATGAATAGAGTAAAAAATGAAGATATAAGAAAAGAAAAAGTTAAATTAAGTGTGAAAAATTATACTTTAGAGGAATTGTTAGAAAGGTATAGAGAATTAGAACAAAAAAGAAACAGAAAAAAAGAATGTTATAATGGATATAAATGCCTTAAAACTAAAAAATAAGAATTTAAAAAGAAAATTATTTAATGCGACAGCATATGTAGATGAAATAAATAAACATAAAAGAAGTATATTTGAATTTTGGAAGTATTCTAATAAAGATGAAGTAGCTTCTTTAGATGAAGGTGAAGAAGAAGAAAATATAACAAAGGATATGGAAAAAACATTTAATTATGATGATGATTTTGAGACTTTTGGAAATAGAGCAGATAAACTTCAAAGAAAATACTTAACAGATGATGAATTGGAAAGTGCTTTTATAGCAACTACAGATCTTTTTGATTTATTAAATAGAATAGACAAAAATGAAGCACCTAATAAAGAAATTGCAGATGCTCTAAAAAAGATAAAACAAGAAAAAGAAGAACAGATGCAAGAAGAAAACGAAGAGAGCTTTGATATATTTGGAAAACTAAATAGTATAATAGATTCAGAAAAAACAATTGGAAATAGAGTTCATAGAGAAGTTGAAAGAAATAAATATGATATTTTAGCAATAAAAAAGGGTTTAAGAGGTATTGAATTTAAAAGATTATTAGATGATGTAATTGATAAAATTAAGTCAGCAATAAACAAGATCACTTTAGATAATCAAATATATGTATATAAAGCAACAAATTTTGAATTAGAGTTAGACAGAATGCAAAGGCTTTCGTTAAATGTTAAAGAAGAGTTAGCCAATTGTTTAAACGAAAAAAAAAATCAAAGGATGATATATATTTATATAAAATCAAACTAAATAAAAATACTAATTTTTTAGCTTTTTCAAATATAATTTTCTATAATAATAAAAATATGACTTTGCCGCTTGGAATGAATTTATCTTCAGAAATTTTAGTTGATTTAGGAAATTTAAAGTTGAATAAAGTTGGAGAGAAAACACTTCATAAATTAAAATTTGATGATGAAGAGAATGATTTCTCAGATATGAAAGTAAAAACAATTAAAGTTATTGAATTAGAATAAATAAGAAAAAAGACCAATTTAAATTTATTGGTCTTTTTTTGTATAATTTTTTCCTTTTTATGTAATACTAAGTATAAATTTAATAAAAATTTAAGAATACTAAATAATATGGAAGGAATGTGATTAGATATGAAAGCAACAGGAGTTGTAAGAAGAATAGATGACTTAGGAAGAGTCGTTATACCAAAAGAAATAAGAAAAACGCTGAGGATAAAGGAAGGAGACCCATTAGAAATTTTTACAGATAAAGAAGGTGGAATAATTTTAAAAAAATATTCTCCGATAGGTGAACTTACAGAATTTGCAGAGGAATATGCTGAAACACTTTCAAAAACAACAGGTCATATTGCTTTTATAACCGATAAAGATACTGTAATTGCAGTTTCTGGAGGTTCAAAAAAAGAATATCTTGAAAAAGGTGTAAGTTCAGAACTAGAACAATTGATGGAAGATAAAGAAGTATATACAAGCAAAGAAAATAGAGATATGGCAATGCCTATTATTAATAATGAAAAAGATGATAGAAAGTACAATTCTCAAATAATTTATCCTATTATTTCTAATGGAGATACAATTGGAACAGTTATACTTTTATCAAAAGAATCAAACATAAAAATGAATGAGGTTGAAAAAAAGGTGGTTCAATCTGCAGCGACTTTTTTAGGAAGTCAAATGGAAATATAATGTAAATTTTAATTGTATAAAGACCCTAAATTAATTTTATTTTAGGGTTTTTTATATAAAAATACTTTTTAAAGTTGACAATTTCTATCAAAAAGTATATACTATGTGCATAAAATAAATATAGGAGTATTATATGGAAAAAATTATTAAAAAAAAATACTAATAATAGTTATATACGTAGGATTAATTTTAATAAGCACGAAAGTATATGCAGATACAGGGGTTACAACAGCTGAAACAACTAGAATAAGAGAAAAAAGTTCGACTGATTCAGAAATTGTAGCATTGGTATCAGTCGGAGAAGAAGTTACAATTTTATCAAGTGAAGATAACTGGTATAAAGTAGAATATGAGAAAAATGGAAAAAATCATTCAGGATATATAAGAAAAGATATGTTAGATGTAACTAATAGTGAGGATACAAATAATACAACATCAAATGACAAGCAAGAAGAAACAAATTCAACTGAAATAAATCAGACAAGTGAGAATAATGTTAGTGATATTGTTAAAGATGAAGAAAATGATAGTATATCAGTTGGTTATACAGCTAAATCAGATAAAATATTAGAGTTGAAAATTTTGCCAACAATTACTGCTAGTGTAATTTCACAAGTTGAAAGCAATCAAGAATATAAAGTAAAAGAAGTAATGAATAAATGGAGCTATATAGAATCTAATGAAATATCAGGTTGGATTTCAAATAGTAAATTAAGTGGTAGTGTTAAAGCAAGCGATGTAAAAGAAGAAAATTCTAATACTGAGGAAAATGAGCAAAAAAAAGAAGAAAATATTTCAAAAGAAGAAGATAAAAAACAAGAGACAAATGAGCCAGTTAAAGAAGAGAAGACAACAGAGGTAACAAATAAAACAAAATATATTAGTGCAGAGACTCTTAATATAAGAGAAGAAGCTAGTTCTAGTGGAAAAATTATATCGCAATTAGATATGAATACAAAAGTAAAAGTAATTGAAGAAGTTAATGATTCTTGGTGTAAGATTGAAGCAAATGGTGTAAAAGGTTATGTATCAAGTAAGTTTTTATCAGATTCTAAAGTACAGACAACATCAAGAAATGAGGGAACAGCTAGAGAAGAATCTAAAAATGAACAAAAAAATAATGAATCGACTGAAAAGACAACAAATAATAATTCAAGTGATGAAAAATCAGAGAATAACACATCATCTTCTACAACTGGAAGTAGTGTGGTTCAGTACGCAAAACAGTATTTAGGGTGTAAATATGTAATGGGTGGAACATCGCCATCAGGTTTTGATTGTTCAGGTTTTACAAGCTATGTATATAAACATTTTGGAGTATCACTTAGCAGAGCATCTGGTGCGCAAGCATCAAATGGAACAGGTGTAAGTAGGAGCAATTTGAATTTAGGTGATATTTTAATATTTAATAATTCATCGAATACTGCTGTAGGTCATGTAGGAATTTATATAGGGGAAAACAAATTTATACATGCTGCAAATCCATCAAAAGGAGTTATAATAACATCACTTTCTGATAGTTATTACTCAAAAAGATATGTTGGAGCAAGAAGAGTTTTATAATATTATATAAAGGTGGTACATATTGTTAGAAAAAAGATTAACATTAAATATATCACTTGGTTTTATAATAGGAATTATAATGGGGCTATACTGTAAAATCAGTATAGCCTTTTTGTATCTATTAATATATGTGATAATATTTATAATAAAATTAAATAAATCAAAAGAAAAGAAATTTAAATTAATTTCATTAAAACGATATAGTAGATATATTAAAATAATTTTTACTAAAAAAGTACTTATAATTATTTTAATATCGTCTATAGTATCTAATAGTATGATTTTAATTCAAAATTATAAGTATGAAAATTTGTATAAAAAGTATAATGATAAAGATATTATATGTAAAGCAGAGATTATTTCAGATTTAATTCAAAATGATTATAAAAATGTCTATAAAATAAGAGTTATTTCTATAAATGAAGAGAAAAAGATATTTAGTAATTCAAAATTATATGTATATGTAAATAAAAAAAATTCCAAAAAAATAAAATATGGAGAGAAGGTTATAATAAAAGGTGTTTTTAAAGAACCAAATGGAAGAAGAAATTATAAAGGTTTTAATTATAAAGAGTATTTGAAAACTCTTAAAATTTATGGAAGTATAAATGCAGAAAATATTGAATCTAGCGAAGAATTTGTATTTTATACAAGTATAAAGAGTATTAATAAAAAAAAATAAATCTTTTAGTCGTTTTGAATAATTTAAAAAATGAAATAAAAGAAAATATAAAACAATATTTTGACAAAGAAACATCTGCACTATTAATTGAATTTTGCTAGGAAGTAAAGAAGATATTAAGGAAGAACAAATTGAAGAATTTTCGCAAAGTAATATTTTACATATATTAGCAGTTTCGGGTATGCATGTAATTTATATTATTTTAATATTTAATTTTTTATGTAAGAAACTATTTACTAAAAAAGTTGGGAATTTTATAACAAGCATTATTTTAGTAGTCTACATGATTATTACTGATTTATCCCCATCAGTTGTAAGGGCTGTTGTTTCGGAAATTATTGTATTATTTTCAGAAATTTTATATTTAAGAAGTGATAAATGGGAAAATATTGGAACATCGTGTTTAATTTTGCTTATGTGTAATCCGTTCGCTTTAGAAAATGTGAGTTTAATTTTATCTTATAGTGCCACTTTGGGGATTTTGATAATAAAAAATGATTTTTCTTTAATGTATAAAAATTGTATTCAAAAAATAGAAAGAAAAAATGAATACCGAAGAAGAAGAAAAGAGAAGATATTCTTGAAATTATCAAAGAATAAATTTTATAAAAAATTGATAGAAGCGGTAATTTTAACGTTGTCGGTTAATTTTATTTTGATTCCAATAAATATGTATTATTTTAATAAAATAAATTTATTTAGTCTTATAATTCCTATAATAATAAGTTTTATAATAGGTCCAATAATGATAATAGGAATAGCTTTTATAATATTAAGCTTTACAAAAATACAAATTATCTTAATTATCATTTCAAAGATTGAAAGCAATTTGTTAAAAATTATGTCGATTTTAGGACACTTAGGAAGTATTATTCCATGTAATAATGTTTTTGTTATAACACCTAATGCTTTCGAAATTTTAATTTATTATATAAGCGTATTTTTATCAATTAAAATAGCTGTTGTTTATTCTAAAAATAATTTGAGTCAAACAGATATTAGAATTAAAAATTTAGTAAATCTTTTTAAATTCAGATGCATTCAAAATAAAAAAAGAATCATAAGTGTATTTATGTGTGTAATTATAATTTTTTCAGTTTTTAATTGCTATCCACGTAATTTAAGAATTTATTTTATAGATGTTGGACAAGGGGATAGTACACTTTTGGTAACTCCATATAATAGAAGTATTTTAATTGATGGAGGTGGTAGTAAATCTAGTAGTTTTGATGTTGGTAAGAATACATTATTACCTTATTTATTAAATAGAAGAATTAAAAAAATTGATTACTTATTTATAAGTCATTTTGACTCAGATCATTGTGAAGGATTGATGTATATTATAGAAAATTTAAAAATCGGAACTATAATTATAGGTAAGCAATATGAGTTATGCGACAATTATAAAAAATTTGTAAGCATAGTAGAAAATAAAAAAATAAAAGTTAAGATAGTTGAAGCAGGAATGAAGATTAATATAGAAAAAGATATATATTTTAATATTTTATGGCCTGATTCTGAAAATATGATATCAGATAATGCTATTAATAATAATTCTTTAGTTTGTAAATTATTATATAGGAATTTTTCGATTCTTTTTACAGGAGATATAGAGAAAAAAGCAGAAGAATTAATTTTAAGTAAAAATATCAATTTAAAAGCAGATGTATTAAAAATAGCGCATCATCGGTTCAAAAACTTCAACAACAAAAGAATTTTTAGGTCAGGTTTGTCCAAAAATAGCTTTGATTGGAGTGGGGAAAAATAACACTTTTGGACATCCATCTGATATAACTATAAAAAAATTAGAAGAAGAAAATGTACAAATATATAGAACAGATTTTATGGGAGAAATAATAATAAAAACAAATGGAAAAAAGATAAAAATAATGAGTTTAAATAAATAATTAAAAAATATTATTGTAGCAAATATTATATAATCGTAAATTAATGAAATGTTTTGTATAAATAAGAAGAAAAAAGCAAATAATAAAATAAAAAAGAGGCGATTTTATGAAGAAAAAGTATAATAATTGGTATAATTGTATTGTTTGCTATCGTAGCAGGAATAATTTTAGTCAAAAATAATGGTAATAAGGAACAAAAAATAAATCAAGAAGAATCTAAAGAAATAAAAAATACGACACAATTATCTGAGCAACTTGTAGATGATGAATGTATATCAGAGTGGGAAGATTATAGAATATATGAAGAATCCAAGATAAAGGAGTCAAGTTCTGTATATGAGAAAAATCAAAAACATTATTTGCTAAGAAAAGAAGAAAATATTATTAATGTTTATTATATTGATGAATCAGATAATGAAATATTATATAGAAAAACAAATATTTCAACAGATTATTTAGAAAAAGATGATGTTGAAAAATTAGAAAATGGAATAGATGTATATGGAGAAGAAAATTTAAATAAGGTAATAGAAGATTATGAATAAAAAAAGTAAAATAGGGAGAGGTAAAGTCCCTATTTTACTTTTTTTGTATTTCCTATAAGAAATTTTTTTGCATACATTATTCCTGCAAATATGGTCATTGTTAATGCGATATAATATAGATACAGTGATATTTTTGATAAAATAGTGAATTTTATCGAAAGTAAAGAAAGTACTATAGCAATATATAATATTACAGTTGCCGTTTTTCCATACCATTTACTGTTAACGGTAACGATTTCATTTTTATATAGGAAGAAAGCACCGCAAATCATTGATAGTTCTTTAATTGTTACGATAATTAATATTCCTAATGGAATAATTCCTTTAGCTACTAATCCGAGAAAGTGTTGTAATCTGAGTAAGTTTATCTGCGAGAGGATCCATTAATTTTCCCCAATCTGTAATTAAATTGAATTTTCTTGCTATAAAGCCATCTGCAATATCAGTAAAAGAAGATAGTGTAAAAACAGCAAATGCTATCAAATAATTTTCAGTAAGTATAAAATAAAGTATAATTGGAATAAATATAAATCTAATTATTGTTAAATAATTTGGTATAGTTTTTGGCATAAGTTCCTCCTAAAAATAAATTTAATTTGCAGATATAATTAAAGAATTTTCATTTAAATTAACTCTAATTGTTTGACCATTTTGAATTTCTCCTTTAAGTATTTTTTCAGAAATTTCATCTTCTAAATATCTTCCAATTGCTCTACGAAGTGGTCTTGCACCGAATTTTAAGTTTGTTCCTTTTTCTAAAAGATATTTTTTAGCATCGTCAGAAACTTCTAATAATAGATTTTTATCAGATAATGCTTTTTTTGTATCTTCAAGCATTAAATCAACAATTTGTAACAATTGATCTTTATTTAAGGAATCGAATACAACAATTTCATCAATTCTATTTAAAAACTCTGGTCTAAATACGTCTTTTAGTCGATCTTCAATTTTTGATTTATTAACAGTTGATCCATCTCCAAAACCAATTGAATTATTATTTAAGTTAGAACCTGCATTTGATGTCATAATAATAATCGTATTTTGGAAACTTACTGTATTTCCTTGAGAGTCTGTAAGCCTACCATCATCTAGTACTTGTAATAATAAATTAAATACATCAGGGTGAGCTTTTTCGATTTCATCTAGAAGGATGATTGAATAAGGCTTTCTTTTTACTTTATCTGTTAATTGACCTGCATCATCGTAACCAACGTATCCAGGAGGTGCACCAATTAATTTTGCTGTTGAATTACTTTCCATATATTCTGACATATCAATTCTTATAATAGAATCTTCAGAACCAAACATTTCATAAGCTAAGCTTTTTGCAAGTTCTGTCTTTCCAACACCAGTAGGACCAACAAATATGAAAGATGGTGGACGTTTAGTACTTTTTAAACCAGCTCTATTTCTACGGATTATTCTCGAAACTGCATTTACAGCTTCATCTTGACCAATAATTCTTTTATGAAGATTAGCCTCTAAGTTTAAAAGTTTTTGAGTTTCGGCTTCTGTTATTTTTTTAACAGGTATTTTAGTCCAGCTTTCAATTACATTTGCAATATCTTGAACAGTAAGTTCTCTTATTTTCATTGTAGATTTTATTTTGTTTATATCTTCAATTATTTTACATTCTTCAGTTTTTAAATTAGCGGCTTTTTGATAATCTTCTGTTGAGTCAGCTTCAGCGGCTTCTTCTTTTTTTGATTGAATATCTTTTAATTTTTTGTTTAATAATTCTAGTTCATATAAATCTTTGTTATCGAGATTTATTCTTGAACAAGCTTCATCTAAGATATCTATTGCCTTGTCAGGTAAAAATCTATCATGTATATATTTTTCAGACATAATTACAGTTTGTCTAATAACATCAGTTGAGATTTTTACTTTATGGTATTCTTCATAATATTTTTTTATTCCATCAAGTATTCCAATTGAATCATCAACAGATGGTTCATCAATCATAACTTGTTGAAATCTACGTTCTAAAGCAGTGTCTTTCTCGATATATTTACGATATTCTTTAATAGTAGTTGTTCCAATTAATTGTATTTTTCCGTCAGCAAGAGCAGGTTTTAAGATATTAGCTGCATTCATAGAATTTTCATTATCTCCACCAGCACCGGCTCCAATTATGCTATGAATTTCATCTATTACAAGAATAATATTTCCAAAATTTACACATTCAGAAATTATTCCTTTCATTCTAGATTCAAATTGTCCTCTAAATTGTGTTCCAGCAACTATTGAAGTCATATCTAGAAGATAAACTTCTTTATCTAACAATTTATAAGGAACATTTCCAGTAGCTATCTTTATGGCTAATCCTTGAGCTATTGCAGTTTTTCCTACACCGGGTTCACCAATTAAACAAGGATTGTTTTTAGTACGTCTATTTAAAATTTGAATAACTCTTTCTAATTCCTTATCACGACCAACAACCATATCTAATTCACCATTTTTGGCTTTGTTTGTAAGGTTTGTTCCAAAGTTATCTAAGAACTTTTTCTTTTTATTTTTCTTTTTTTCATTTTTTACAGCTTTTTTTGTGTTATTTGAACTTGATTGCTCGTTTGAATTTTTGTTTTGATTCTTATTTATCATATTATTAAAATTTCCAAAAATAGAGCCAAGTGGAATAGCACCTGCTAAAATTTTAGGAGGGTTATCATTGAATTCTTCATCATCTGAATCTGGAGAATCATCATTGTAATTTAAAGATGACAAATCTCCTATTTCTAAACCATCTATACCTTCCAAATTCTCTGATAAACCTTTAAATAAATTTTCTAATTGTTTATTCATATCTTTTGCTTGGCTTTCTATAAATGCTTTATTTTGTTCTGATAAGATTTCATCTGTATTTATTCCTTGTTTTTTAGCACATTCAAGACAAAGACCTTCCATTGTTCTTTTATTATTCTCTATTTTACTAGAAAATATTACTGCTGGATTTTTTTTGCATATTGAACATATCATAGTTTATTAATTCCTCATTTCTAAAATAAATTTTAAAATGTAAAATTCTTAAAATTTTACAAACTATATAATATCCTAAAATTAAAATAAAGTCAAATTTTCTTAATAAAATTTGGCTTTATTTTATAATAAGATTATATTTGTAAATTGTAATATTTAAAACTATATATAATTTTTTAAATTACTCAACAGTAACAGATTTAGCTAAATTTCTAGGTTTATCAACATCTAGGCCTTTTTCTTTAGAGATGAAGTATGCAAGAAGTTGAAGAGGAATTATTGTAACAATAGAAGATAAGAAAACATTCGTATTTGGAACTACAATTACATTATCAAAAATTGAAGTATCAATATCTTTATTAACATCTTCTGAAATAACAATGGTTGTTTGAGCACCTCTTGTAATAATTTCTTCCATATTGCTTACAGTTTTCTTAACTAAATTTTTGTCTGTAATTACACCTATTACATTTATTCCTTTTTCTATAAGTGCAATTGTACCATGTTTTAGTTCACCTGCTGGGTATGTTTCAGAATGAATATAAGAAATCTCTTTTAGTTTTAAGCAAGCCTCTTCAGCTGTTGCATAATCAATTCCACGTCCTAAATAAAAAACATCTTTTTCTTTAAACATTATTTTGGCAATTTCTTTAATAGGTGATAAATCCTTTAAAGATTCTTCAATTTTAGAAGGAAGATTTAAAAGCTCAGTCTTTATGTCTTCTAAAATTTCTTTATCAGAAGATTTTAAACTTTCTGCAAAATACACAGCAATTAAGCTTAACATTGTAATCTGAGAAGTATATGCCTTTGTAGAAGCAACTGCGATTTCTGGACCAGCATGAGTATAGATTGAGTAATCAGATTCACGAGTAATAGAGCTTCCTATTACATTTGTTAAGGCAATAGTTTTAGCACCTTTGGATTTTGAAAGTTTAAGGGCAGCAATAGTATCAGCAGTTTCTCCAGATTGACTTATAAAGATGCAAAGAGTATTTGAATCTATAAGAGGATCTCTGTATCTAAATTCTGATGCTATATCGACTTCAGTATGAATTCCGCATAATTTTTCAAATTCAGCTTTTGTACTTAGACCAGCATGCATTGCAGTACCGCAAGCAACTATATAAATTTGATTTAAACTTGATAGATAGTTTTTATCGAATTTTAATTCATCAAAATGACAAATACCATTGTCTAATCTTGAACCAATAGTTTCACGAATGGCTGTTGGTTGTTCATATATTTCTTTAAGCATATAGTCTTCAAAATCACCTTTATCGCTTGATGTAGCATTCCAACTTATTTGAGTAGGGTCTTTTGATATTTTATTTAAATTAGTATCATAAAATTCGATTGTTTTTTTTGAAAGAAAAGCAAATTCTAGGTTATTTAAAAAGTAAAAGTCTTTTGTATAACTTAAAATTGCAGGAATATCTGAGGCAATATAAACTTCGTCAAAACCTTTTCCAATTACAAGGGGACTATCTTTTCTTACAACAACCATATATCAGGAAAATCCTTAGATAATATTTCTAATGCGAAACTTCCAATTAATTTATCACAGGTATTTTTTATAGCTCTTAATAATTTTAATCTATCATTTTTAGTATCTTTATTGTAAAAATAATGAATTAAGTTAGGAATTACTTCTGTATCTGTATCAGAAATTAATCTATATCCATTTTCTGACAAAAATTTCTTTAATTCTAGATAGTTTTCGATAATTCCATTATGAACAACTGCAAAATCTCCTGAATTATCCGAATGAGGGTGTGAATTTATTCTAGAAGGCATTCCGTGAGTTGCCCATCTAGTATGAGCAATACCAACGGTTCCGTTTAAGTTCGATTTTTGCTCTAAATCGTATAAATTTCTAACACGACCTTTATCTTTTAAAATTTCAATTTTTCCTTCTTCAATAGTTGCTATTCCAGCAGAGTCATAACCTCTATATTCTAATTTTGTAAGTCCATTAATTAAAATTGGGCTTGCTTTTTTATTTCCTATGTATCCAACGATTCCACACATAATAAATTCTCCTTTAAATTATAAAAATTTAGAATATGAAAGTATCTTTATAGTTAAATTTTGTTAAAGCATTACTGCTAGTTTTTGTTTTAACCTAATGACTTAAAGCAAGCCACCAAAGTATCCGCCGAATGTTTCGATAACTTTGAACCTCGTCAACACCTTTAGAATAAGGTGTCCTGGCGCTTAAATTTAAACTCCTTTCGTTATTTTTTTTTACAATCATTTCTATTGGTAGTATATTATATTAAAATAAAAAAAGTTTCAAGTATTCATATATAAAAAATTTGGTACAAAATTAGTAATTTTAATGAAAAAATATTAAATAAATGATATAATGTTTTCATCAAAAATAAAAAAGGAGTCAAGATGTTTGATATTCATGAGGAATTAAAAAAATTACCTAAAAGCCCAGGCGTATATTTAATGAAAGATAAAAATGATAAAATAATATATGTAGGAAAAGCAATAAATTTAAAAAATAGAGTGAGTTCATATTTCAGAAAGACAAATAAAACAGATAGAATTTTAAAAATGGTATCGTTAATTGATCATTTTGAATATATTGTTGTTGACAATGAAGCTGAAGCTTTGGTTTTAGAATGCAATTTGATAAAAAAAAATAGACCAAAATACAATGTTTTATTAAAAGATGATAAAACTTATCCATATATAAAAATTGATGTAAAATCTGATTTCCCTGGCGTAACAATAACTAGAAGAAAGGTTAATGATGGATCAAAATATTTTGGACCCTATGCTAATCCTGGAGCTGCTAAAGAATTAGTAGATTTCATAAAACAAAAATATAAAATTCGTCAATGTAAAAATTTTAAGTCTACTGTAAGAGCGTGTCTAAATTATCATATAAAAAAGTGCCTAGCTCCATGTGTAGGTTATATTTCAATAGAAGAATATAAAAAGCAAATTGAAGAAATAATAGATCTTTTAGAAGGAAAGACAGATAAAATTTTAAGTGAATTAAGAGTACAGATAGAAGAAGCGTCTAAAAATCTATAATTTGAAAAAAGCAGCATATTTAAGAGACAAAATGATAGCAATTGAAAGGGCGATGCAAAAACAAAAAGTATCTAATCTCGGAGAAAATAATATAGATGTTATTGGATTGGCAAGGTTAGATTATTTGGTATGTATAGAAGTTTTCTTTGTAAGGGGAAGCAAGATGGAAGGTAGAGAACATTATTTTTTTGAAGGATTACAAGAAGTAGAAGATAGTGAAATATTATCAGGTTTTGTTAAACAATATTACTTTGACAACCCAAATATTCCAAGCAAAATAATGTTAAGAGAGGATATAAATGATGCAGAAGCAATAGAACAGATTTTAGAAAAAATGGCAGGTCATAAAGTAGAATTACATACAACAAAAAAAGGTGGAAAATTAAGATTTGTTGAAATGGCAGAACAAAATGCTTTAGTTACATTAAAAAATAGGCAAAAAGATAAAAGCGAAATAATGTTAGAATTAAAAGAAAAGTTAAAAATGGATAAGCTTCCTAGAAAAATTGAAACATATGACATATCAAATATATCTGGAGAATTTATGGTGGCAGCAATGTGTGTAATGCAAGATGGACAAATAAAGAAAAATCTATCGAGAAGATTTAAAATAAAAACGGTAATAGGACAAGATGACCCAAGATGTATGGAAGAAGTAATAACAAGGAGATTAAAACATTCTATAGAAAGTGTAAATGAAGGATTTGGTAGTTTGCCAGATGCAATTTTTGCCGATGGTGGAATAACACAAATAAGAGCAGTAAGGCGTGCAATAGATAAATATAATGTAGATATAAAGATTTTTGGAATGGTAAAAAATGACAAACATCAAACTAAAAATCTGATAGATGAAAATGCAAATATAATAGAAGTTTCAGAAAATTTAATGAATTTAATTACATTGTTTCAAGATACGGTTCATGATACTGCAATAACATATCACAGAAAACTTCGTGAAAAAGCAGTGACAAAATCTGAATTAGATTATATAAATGGTATAGGAAAAATAAAAAAGCAAGAACTTTTAAAATATTTTGGAAGTGTCGAAAGAATAAAAAAAGCAAATATTGAAGAATTAAAGGAAGTTAAAGGCATTACGGAAGAACTAGCAAAAAAAATTCTCGATAATTTAAATTAAAATATTCAAAAGAAAGAAGGAATAACATGAAAATAATACATTGCAGTGATTTGCATTTAGACTCTAAAATGACAAGTAATTTAGATTCTAAAAAAGCAAGAGAACGTAGAGACGAAATATTATTAACATTTCAAAAATTAGTAAGATATGCTAAAGAGCAAAAAGTAAAAGTTATTTTGATTGCAGGAGATATGTTCGATAAAAACAAAATAACGGTAAAAGCTAAAAATATTGTAAAAGATGCTATTTTGAATGCAAATGATATAGACTTTTTATATTTAAAAGGAAATCATGATGAAGCAAGTTTTATTGGAGAAGATGAAGAAATTCCTGAAAATCTTAAAATGTTCAGTAAAGAAAAGTGGATTAGCTATAAGTACGATATTGATGATAAAAATGAAGATAAAATACATCAAAGGAAAATAAATATAACTGGAATAGAATTTGGAGGAATATCTGATTCACAGATTTATAATTCATTAATATTAGATAAAAATGACATAAATATTGTTTGCATGCATGGTCAAGAATCAGTTTATGATGGAAAAGATAAAACTGAAATAATAAATCTTCAAAATTTAAAAAACAAAAATATAGACTATTTAGCTTTGGGACATATTCATAAATATAAAAAACAGAAATTGGATTCTAGAGGAATATATTGTTATTCTGGATGCTTAGAGGGAAGAGGATTTGATGAATGCAATGAAAAAGGCTTTGTATTATTAGAGATTAAGAATAATGAAATTTCAAGAACTTTTATACCTTTTGCCAAAAGAACATTACATGAAGTAAAAGTAGATATAACAGGAACAAATACAACAAATGAAGCAATAGAAAAGATTCAACAATATTTAAGGGGAATTTCAAAAAGTGATTTGGTAAAAATTATATTAACAGGAAAAGTTGAATTAGAATCAGAAAGAGATATAGATTTTATATTAAGAAAATATCAAGAAGAATTCTATTTTGTTAAGGTTTATGATGAAACTTCTCCAATAATAGATTATTCAAAATATGAGTATGATGCATCTTTAAAAGGAGAATTTATAAGACTTATATTATCAGAAAAAATCACAGATAAAGAAAAACAGGAAATAATCATGACAGGATTAAAAGCGCTTTCAGGGGAGGAATTAGACTAATGAAATTATTAAAATGTCATATAGAAAATTTCGGAAAATTGAACAATTTTGAATATAAATTTACATCAGGATTAAACATAATAAAAGAGCCAAATGGTTTTGGAAAGACAACATTTGCTAATTTTATAAAAGCTATGTTTTATGGATTAGAAAGTACAGCAAAAAGAACGACAGCTTTAACAGATAGAAAAAAATACTATCCTTGGCAAGGTGGTAATTTTGGTGGAAGTATTGAATTTGAAATAGATGGAAAAGAATACAGAGTTGAAAGATTTTTCGGACAAAAAGAACAAGAAGATACATTTGAATTATATAATCTAAAAACTAATTTAAAAAGTACAGATTTTACAAAGAATTTGGGAGAAGAGATATTTAAAATAAATAAAGAAGCTTATGAAAGAAGTACATATATACCGTCAAAGGGTATTCAAATAAAGATGAATGATAGTTTAAATGCAAAATTAGGAAATATATTAGAAAGTGAAAAAGATATAAATACTTCTGAAATGGCTTTAAAAAGAATAGATGATGCGATAAAAATATATAAGAAAACCGGTTCAAGAGGGTTGCTAAATGAAAATCAAGATAAAATACTAAAACTTCAAAGGATAATAGAAGAAAAAAAATCTGAAGAAGAAGCTTATGAGGAGAGAAAAACAAAATTAGAAGAAACAAAAAACAAAATTAAGGAATTGGAAAAAATACAAAAACAAGCAAGAGAAGAATTAGAAAAGGGACTAGAATTAGAAGGTAAAATAGCTAAAAAACAAAATTATGAACTTCTCAGAAAGAAATATGAAGAGAATTTGACAATGAAAAAAGAATTAGATAATTTCTTTAAAGGAGAAGTACCAAAAGATGAAGAAATAGATATATTATTCGACAAATGTATTCAGGTAGAAAAATATAGAGTCGAGGTTAAAGGATATGAGCTAAGTGATGAAGAAAGATTAGATATTTTGAGATTAAAAGAAAAATTTGAAAATAAAAATATGACAGAAAGAAAGATAAACCAAAAAATAGCAGATTGTAATGAAATAAAAGATGTAAAGAATAAAATTGAAAATATAAGCAATGAAAAAGATAAAATTAAAGAAAAAATTTTAGATGATCAGGAAGGTATATCTTCGAATAAAAAAAGAGGAATAATATTATTAATTATTGCAATAGTATTTATTATTGCATCTTTGGGCACATTTTTCTTTAACATATTAGAATTGAATATTGCAAGAGGAATTTTCATATTTAGTATTATTTTAATTATTGTTTCGATTTCAAAATTTATAAAGTCAGGAAAATTAAAAAAAGAAATGAAATTGAAAGAAGAAGAAAAAGAAAATGTCGAAGAAGTCTTAAACAGTTTAAACTCTAAATTATATGAAATAGAAAATGATTTAAGCGAATTTTTAAGTGAATATTTAGGAACAAGTTATGATGAGGATAAAGTTATTGCGTTAACAGAGGTAAAAGCAGATCTAAATAAATATCATGAATTAGAAAGAAAATTAAACAGCACATTAAGTAAACAATTTAAAACAATGCAAAAACTTGAATTGCTTCAAGATAGCATAAAAAAATACTTAGAAAAATATTTTGATAAAGTAAAGGAACCATATTCAAGACTTGCTCAAGAGATGAGGAACAAAAAGAATGAGTTTAATACTGTTACAGTTAGTCTTGAACAAAGTAAAAAAGAAAAAGAAGAGTTTGAAAAAGAAAATGAAATTAACCAATTAAATGATATTGAAATCAATTCGAACTTTAAAGAATCTAATAATTTTAGTGTTTTTGATAAAGTAAAAGTTGAAGAAAGAATAAAAAATGCAGAAATACAAATAAATCTTTTAAATTCTGAAAAAATATCAAATAAAAATCAAATGGAATTATTAGAAACAAGTTTAGATGAAGTTGAAGAGAAAGAGTCTGAACTTGAAGAATTACAGAATGCCCAAAAAGAATATGAAGAAAAGTATGACATTTTGAAAAGACAGAAAAATATTTGAAACAGGCAAAAGAAAGTTTTTCTTCACATTATTTAAATCGTATGGAAAAAGGCTTTAATAAATACATAAAATTAATAGATAATAATGAAATTAAGGCTAATATAGATGTTAATTTAAATGTAAAATTAGAAAAAAATGGTGCAAAGAAGGATAGTAGCTATTTTAGTACAGGATATCAAGACTTAATATATATATGTATAAGATTTGGTTTGATAGATGCACTTTTTGAAAATGAATCACCATTTGTTGTTTTAGATGACCCTTTTGTAAATTTGGATGAAAATAAGATTGAAAATAGTATTGACTTAATAAATAAAATTTCTGAAAAATATCAAATTGTATATTTTGTATGTCATGAAAGCAGAACTTAAACACAACTTAAATTATAAACATAAAATAAAATAAAAATCAAATAATGAAAAAAGTATTTTAAATGAGTAAATTATAAAAAAAGTAAGTAAAAATAAAAATAACATAAGTATAGATATAATTTATGCAAAAAATAAAATTTGAACAAATAAATTATATATGCTATTATAAGATTAATAAAACATACCCTGCATAGTTCGTGTAGACAGAATTTTTAGAACCTACAAGTTATAAGAGGGGCTAATCTCTTTGTATGGCGTGCATGCTTACACCTTCGGGTAGTAAGAAGCCCATGAGTATTAAGGTAGGCACCCACCTGTTTTTAGGAGCAGGTTATTAAAAATTTTGGCATAATCTTGCGGCTAAGGCGGGGATGTTTTATTTATTGAATGAACGCTTATAAAAATTATGAAAAATTTTAAAAAAGCTATTGACAAAATATTATTTTAGCTTTATAATAGCAAATGTGTTACACAAAATGTATCATATTTGGGCAAGTGGTCGAGTGGTTAATGGCACCAGACTGTAAATCTGGCCGCGAGAGCGTACGATGGTTCGAATCCATCCTTGCCCACCAAAATACAAGGAAACTTGTATTTTATTTTTTATATTCTTTACGAACAAAAATTTGAACATTCCTTAAATATTTAAGAAATAGAGGTGAAAAATCTTTAACTTTTAGATTCAAAATAAATAATTTAATTCTATCTTAAAATTAAATTCGAAGAAAATTAATAAGGAGAGAAAATTATGACTCAGTTAAAAGAAAGAAAATTAAGAAAAATTTTAGAATATTTTAAGAATAAAGATATCATACTAGAATTTAATGATGGAATAATTGGTAAAATAGAAGTGAAAAATGCTATTATAGAATTTGATGAATATGGATTTATCAATATAAAAAACGAAAAAATTGATTTAAAAGTAAATACGACTTTACTATACAATACAAAAATAAAAGAAGAGAAAAAAAGATTAGAGACAAGAATAGATGGTCAAATAGAATTAAAAATAAAAACACTTGACATTAAAAAAAAATAGCAATAGAATAAAGAAAAATTTAAATTCAAAAGAAGAAAATAAGATAAAGAATAAAGATTAGGAGGAAAAATTATGTTAGTAACAACAAAGGAAATGTTTGAAAAATCAATGAAGGAAGGATTTGCAATAGGTGCTTTTAATGTAAACAATATGGAAATAATTCAAGCAATAATGGATGCAGCTGCAAGTCAAAAAGCACCTGTAATTATGCAAGCTTCATCAAGTGCTATAAAATATGCAAGAATAAATTATTTAATGAAAATGGTAAAAGCCGCAGAAGAGGAACATCCTGAAATACCATTTGCAATTCATTTAGATCATGGACCAGATTTTGAAACATGTAAAATGTGCATAGATAATGGTTTTACATCAGTAATGTTTGATGGATCAAAGTATGATTTCGAGGAAAATATAAGATTAACAAAAGAAGTTGTAGATTATGCACATGCACATGGTGTAGTTGTAGAAGCTGAACTTGGAAAATTGGCAGGAATAGAGGATGACGTAAATGTAGCAGCAGATGATGCAATGTATACAGATCCAGCACAAGCAGAAGAATTTGTAAAAAGAACAGGATGTGATTCTTTAGCAATAGCAATAGGAACAAGTCATGGAGCATATAAATTTAAAGGAGAGGCAAAATTAAGATTTGATATTTTACAAAAAATAAAAGAAAGAATACCAAATACTCCAATAGTACTACATGGAGCATCAACAGTAATACCTGAACTTGTAGAACAATGTAACAAATATGGTGCAGATATTCCAGGAGCAAAAGGTGTTCCAGATGAAATGCTTCATACAGCATCAATTTCAGGAGTATCAAAGATAAATGTTGACACGGATTTAAGATTAGCAATGACAGCAGCTATAAGAAAAGAATTTTTTGAACAACCAGAAGTATTTGATCCACGTAAATATTTAGGACCTGCAAGAGATTTGATAAAAGAAACAGTAGAACATAAAATAAGAGATGTATTTGGCTCAAGCAATAAGGCATAGTAATTATACAGATTTTTATAAATATTATTATACAATAAAAAAGGTAGAATAGGAGTTATAAAGTAAGCGATGAAACTAGAAATTCGTTCAGTAAAATAATTCCTATTTACCTTTTTTATTAAATTTGGATATTTCAGTTGTATTATTAAAAACTAATAGTTATTTTTTTCACTTAAAGCTTTTTGTATTCTCCTTTCAGAGTCTTTTTTTGCAATATCTTGCCTTTTATCATAAAGTTTTTTACCTTTCCCAATTCCAAGTTCAAGTTTTACTTTATTCCCTTTAAAATATAAACAAATAGGAACTAAAGAACAACCTTTTTGTTGAATTTTTCCTATTAATCTATTTATTTCATATTTATTTAATAATAATTTTCTATCTCTTAGAGGGTCTTTATTATATATATTACCAAATTCATATGGGCTGATATGCATATTATATATAAAGCATTCTCCATTTTTTATGTTAGCAAAGCTATCTTTAATATTTACTTTTCCATTTCTAATGGATTTTATTTCAGTACCAAAAAGAACTATGCCCACTTCTATAGTATCTTCAATTGAATAATTGTGATAAGCATTGGGATTTTTTGAAATTATTTTTTTATTTTCCATTATAACCTCCAAATGAATAAAAAGTCTTTATATTATTTTAGTATAACATAATTGTTTATAAAGTTCAAATAAAAATTGTAACAGTAATTTAAAATTTTGCATAATATAGTGTATAAATTATGAAGGAGGTATTGCTATGCAAGACAATAGTATGAATGCTGGATTCCAAAATCAAGAAGAATTCAATCGTTGTTGTAATAATGGAGGAAATTCTGTAGGGGGAGTATTTGGTGGAAATAATTGTTGTTGCGATAGTGAAATTTTATTTTTTATAATAATATTTTTACTACTTTTTACTAACTATGGATGTTGTAGAGGATAGAAATAGGGGCTCTTGCCCTTTTTCTTTTTTATAAAAAAGTTAAAACTATTGAATTTGAAATAAAAATAATGTAGAATGTAAAAAAATAAAATTATGGGAGGATTTTTAATTCATGAACAAACAGGAAATTTTAGAAGAATATAAAAATCAAGAAGAAAGATTATTAATAGCCAAAATTTTAGACAAGCTTGATTTTATAAAAACAAAAAATAAAATAGAATATACAGATTTTTTAAATTTACATGAACAAGATTTAGTTTTTAAATTAATGAAAAAAATAAATTTCAAGAATTATTATCTTTTCGGAGGAAATGAAATATCAGAAAGAAAATTGGCAATTTTTTATCCCGAAAAATTAGACGAAGAAATGTGTAAAAAAAATCATAAAAATATTTTAAAAGTAGTTCAAATTAAACTTCCTAAAGAATTAGATGATGAGTATGATCATAGAACATATTTAGGAGCTTTGATGAAATTGGGACTAGAAAGAGAAAAGATAGGAGATATTATTACAAATAGTCAAGGTGCAGAAATTATAGTTAAAAATGAAATTTTTAACTTTTTAATACAAAATTTAAGTTCTTTAAGTAGATTTGAAAAAGCCGAAATAGAAGAAAAGTCAATAGAAGAATTAACAAAAAAAGAAGTTGAAAAACAAGAGATAACTGCAATTATAGCATCTTTAAGATTAGACAATATTGTAGCAGTTTTAGCAAAGACATCTAGAAGCAAGGCAGATGATATATTAAAGCAAGAAAGAGTATTTGTAAATTTTTCATTAGAAACAAAATCTTCTAAACAAATAAACGAAGGAGATATTATCACAATAAGAGGTAAAGGAAGATTTGAGTTTAAAGAAATTAAAGGCAATACAAAAAAAAGGAAGATTTGTAGTAAAAATGGAAAAATATATATAAATTTTAGCACATTTTATGGAATTTTTTATGAAAACTAATGCAAACATAAAAACAAAAAAATGTTCGAAAAAATATTGACAAATTTTAAAAAAAGTATATAATAATACCAAACAAAAGTTTAATAAACATTTGGAGGTATTTTATGATCACAAATTTGCATATAAAAAATATAGGGATAATAGAAGATATAGAAATAGATTTTAATAAGGGTTTGAATGTATTAACTGGAGAAACTGGAGCTGGAAAAACTCTTATAATAGATTCACTTCAAATAATTTCAGGAGGAAGATTTTCTAAAGAAATGATAAGAAAAGGTGAGACAAACTCATTTGTAGAATTATGCTTATATGAACCTGAAAATGAATTTTCAATAGATGGAAATATAATAGTTTCAAGAGAAATAAATTTTAATGGAAAAAATATGTGCAAGATAAATGGAAGAATGGTTACAGTTAATGAATTGAAGTCTTTTATGAAAAATTTTATAGAGATACATGGACAAAATGATAATCAATCTCTATTAGAAGAAAGTAAACATCAAAAATATTTAGATGAATTTATAGGAAATGAAGTAAAAAAAATAAAAGAGAAATATTTGGAATATTATATAGAATACAATAAGATAAAAAAAGATTTAAAAGAAAATTTCGGGGATGACAAAGAACGTCAAAGAAAATTAGACCTTTTAAAATATCAATTAAATGAGATAGAGATTGCAAACCTTAAAACAGGAGAAGAAGAGGATTTGCAAGAAAGAAGAAGGATAATGCTGAATTCAGAAAAAATTGCAACAAATCTAAAAGAAGCAGATGAAGCAGTAGGAGAAAATGCAATAGATCTTATTTCAGATAGTATAAGAGCACTAGAGAAAATAGAAGATTATGACCCAAAATACAAAGAAATAAGTACAAATTTAAAAAGTGTTTATTATGAATTGCAAGAAATATCTAGAGATATATCAGATTATAAGGAATCTACATTTTTTGAAGAATCTGAAAGGGAAGAAGTAGAAAATAGATTAGATATTATATTTTCATTAAAAAGAAAATATGGAAATTCAATAGAAGAAATAATAAAATATAAATTAGAATTAGAAAGCGAAATAGATAGAATAGAAAATTTGGAAGAATACAATAAAAATTTAAGAAATCAGCTAGAAAAAATATTAGAACAATTGAATATATATGCTAAAGAAATACATATTTTAAGAGAAAAGCAAGCAAATATTCTTTCTAATAAAATAAATGAAAGTTTAAAAGGACTTGAAATGAAAAATGCAAAAATAAATATTCATGTAGATTATTTGGAAGAAGAATTTTTTGAAACAGGAAAAGACAAAATAGTATTTTATATTTGTACAAATTTGGGGGAAGATGAAAAGCAACTTAGTAAGATAGCATCTGGAGGAGAAATGTCAAGAATAATGTTAGCAATTAAAACTGTATTGGCTAAAACAGATAATATGCCCGTTTTAGTTTTCGATGAAATTGACACAGGAATAAGTGGAAAGGCTGCAAATTCTGTTGCAGAAAAACTAAGTAAAATATCAAAGAATCATCAAGTTCTATGTATATCACATTTACCAAATATAGCAGCATATGCAGATTACAATTATTTTATAAGTAAAAATGTATTGAATGAAAGAACAAAAACAGGAATAAAATTATTAAATGAAGAAGAAGTATTAAAAGAAATTGCAAGAATTTCATCAGGAGAAGTTAATGATGCAACAATACAATATGCTGCAGAATTAAGAAATAAAAAAGTAGCAAGCTAAAAATAGCAATGGAAAATTTGAAAAATTATAAATTTAAGAATTAAATATAAAATCTATTCTTTTATAAAGCCTTTTGAGTAACTTGACATTTCATATAAAGACGTAGTATCATATACAAAAAAAGCAAAAAGAGTGAGAAAAATGTTAGAAAAAAATAAATGAACCGAAAGATTTAAAAAAATTAACTATAAAAGAAAAAGAGCAGTTAGCTGAAGAAATAAGAGAAAAATTAATAAATATAGTTTCAGAGAATGGAGGACATTTAGCTTCAAATCTTGGAGTGGTAGAATTAACAATTGCTATAGAAAGTGTTTTTGATTTACCAAAAGATAAAGTAGTATGGGATGTAGGTCATCAAACATATGTCCATAAAATGTTGACAGGAAGACAAGCTCAAATGAAAAATATCAGAAAATTAAATGGGATTGCAGGTTTTCCTAAAACTAATGAATCAAAATATGATAGTTTTAATACAGGACATAGTAGTACGTCGATTTCAGCAGCAATGGGAATGGCAAAAGCTCGAGATATAAAAAAACAAAACAATAATGTAATAGCAGTAATAGGAGATGGAGCATTAACAGGTGGAATGGCATTAGAAGCTTTAAATCATGTGGGAAGTAGCCAAACAAAAATGATGGTAATTTTAAATGACAATGAAATGAGTATTTCAAAAAATATAGGTGGAATAAATATGTTTTTAAGTAAATTAAGAGCAAGAAAAGCTTATACCGTTTCAAATAAATCTGGTAAAAAAGTAATTTATAAAATACCACTTGTAGGAAAAAAGATTGTAAAGATAATTCAAAGAGCAAAACAGAGTATGAAGCAATTAATAATTCCAAAAATGTTTTTTGAAGATATTGGTTTTAAATATTTAGGACCTGTTGATGGACACAATATAGAAGATTTAGAAATTTTGTTAAGTAGAGCAAAAGATTTAGAAGAACCAGTATTAGTTCATGTTTTAACAAAAAAAGGAAAAGGTTATAAATATGCTGAACAAAATCCAGATAGGTTTCATGCTATTTCTAGTTTTAATAAAGAAGATGGTACTTTAAAAAAGAAGAAGGAAAAAGATTATTCAGCAGTATTTGGAGAGAAGTTAATAAATATGGCGGAAAAAAACGAGAAAATTGTTGCAATAACGGCTGCCATGAAAGATGGAACAGGACTTAATGAATTTTCAAAAAAATTTCCAAATAGATTTTTTGATGTAGGTATTGCAGAGCAACATGCAGTAACATTTGCTGCTGGGCTTGCAAAAGAAGGAATGGTTCCATTTGTACCAATTTATTCATCTTTTTATCAAAGGGCTTATGACCAGGTTATTCATGATGTGTGTATGCAAAATTTACCAGTTATTATGTGTGTTGATAGAAGCGGAATTGTGGGAGCAGATGGAGAGACACACCAGGGGATTTTTGATATGTCATTTTTTAAAATAGTACCTAATATAAGTATTATGTCACCAAAAAATTTTAAAGAATTGCAAGATATGATGGAATTTTCAGTCGATTTAAAAAGACCTGTTGTAATTAGATATCCTAGAGGAACAGAAGGTAACGAAAAATTTGAAAATCAAGAAAAAATTATTTTAGGTGAACCAGAAATTTTAAAAGATGGAAATGATGTAACAATAATTGCAATAGGAAATCAAGTTGATAAGGCAATTAAAATTTCAAAAGAACTTAAAAAACAAAATATAATGGCGGAAGTAATAAATACTAGATTTTTAAAACCTTTAAATGAGGAAAAAATCATAAAATCAATTTCTAAAACAAGATTTGTAGTTACAATAGAAGATTCAACTATTATAGGAGGTCTATCTTCTACAGTAAATGAAATGATTATTAAAAATAAATTAGAAAATATAAAGCTTAAAAATTTTGCATATCCAGATGTTTTTGTTGAGCACGGTAAAGTTGAAGAAATTGAAGAAAAATATGGATTGGATGAAATAAGTATACTTCAATTTATAAAAAGCAATATAGAGGATAAAATAAATTAGAATCGTAAGCTGTAATATGATTTTAATAGTATAATCCAAAATTAATTACATTTATAGAGAACTTTAATATTAAAAAAGTATGAAATAGAATAAAATGGAAAAAATAATATTATAGCTTTTTTAAAAGGAGCGATAATATTGTTTTTTTTAATTTTAATATTAATTATAATATGTATTATAATTTCATTTTGTTTTTCAAGATTAGAATTATTTATAGAAAATTTAAATATAAAAATATATAATTTCAGAAAAATTGAAGTTATACCTAACTATAATGTGATTTTTAAAATGTATATATTTAAAAAAGTAAGAGTTTTGGATTTTAACACTAAGAAATTAAGAATAATGAATAAAAAAGTTGATTTTAATAATATACAGAAAAAAATGATAGAAAATAAACCTAAAATTAAAATAAATCAAATAGGACTTTTTATAAAATTATTAAAAAAAATAAAAATAGAAATTAAAAATAAATATTTTGAAATAGAATTAGGAACCGAAGATGCTGCACTAACCGCAATTTTAGTAGGAATATTGTATATCTTTTTTTCGAAATCCAAAATAACACCAGTATATAATGATACTAATAAAATAAGTCTAAATTACGAGGGCATAATTTCAGTGAAAATGATACATATTATTAGTACTTATATTTTATATAAAAAGATATCAAAAAAAACTTAAAAAGCTTTATATTGTTTTATTAATTAAAAGTATTGAAAAAAATAACAAAATTATCTATAATAAAAATGAAACAAAAGATATAAGGAGAAATTAAATAATGAATATAGAAAAGTTAATAAAAATAGAAAAATTTAACAGAGGAATTACTTTAATTTCTTTGATAATAACAATAATTATACTTTTAATTTTGTCAGGAATAACAATTACAACTTTGACAGGCGATAATGGAATATTAACAAAGACAAAACTAGCAAGAGAACAAACAGAAATAGGAAAAGAAAAAGAAATAGTACAATTAGCAGTAACTGCAGTTATAAACACTACTAATAATAAAATAGAAAAAGAGCTTCTACAAACTGAATTAAATAAGAACGTTGGAAATAGAAAAACAGAAGTATACGATTATAATAAAAAATTGCAAGTATATTTTACAGAAACCAAGAGATACTATGAAATTGACAAAGATTCAAATGTAAAATTAATTAATGTTACAAATGGTGAAAAGAAAATAAAAATTAAATGTGTTAATAGTAAAAATGAAGTAATAGGGGAAAGAGAACAATTCACATTAAATGATAATTGTCTAATAGAACCACCTGAAATTGAAAAATACGAATGTGCAGAAAGTAGCTTTTCAAAGACAATAACACAAGATACAGAAATAAATATAATTTATAATTATATAATACAAAAAGAAGATTTAGTATATACAGGATTAAACTCTAGTGGAAATATCACAGAAAACGAAGAAGAAATAAAAAGTTATATGATAGGAAATGGAAGTTCAACTTCTAAGAATGCTTTAAAGAATTCAATAGATTATGATTTTATCTTAAATGTTCCTGAAGAATATAATGGAAAAGTCATAAACAAAATTGGGAATTATGCATTTAGTAAAGCATCAAATTTAATAAGATTGCAAATATCTAATAATATGGAAACAATAGGTTTATGGTCTTTTAATGCATGTACAAAAATAACACAATTAAATATACCAGATAACGTTAAAGTAATAAGTACAGATTGCTTCCATGATTGTAGTGGAATAGAAACATTACAAATAGGAAAAGGAGTAAAAAGCATAGGAGGAAATGCCTTTGTAGCTTGTAATAAACTAAAAAAAGTAATATATAATAATGAGTCAACAGCAATTGCTGGAAATGGTTTCACAAGTTGTTTAAATTGGAAAGAAATAGAAGTAAATAGTGAATCTAAGAATTTTAAAGTTATCGATAACATACTATATTCATATGATTTAAGTAAAATAATAAAAATTCCAACAGGTTATGAGGGAGATTTTGATGTAATAGATAGTGTAACATCTATAGGAAATTGGGCTTTTCATGGATGTATAAAATTAACAAGCGTAAAATCAGTAGGCAATATTACCAATATAGGTGGAGGAGCTTTTAATGGATGCAAAGCATTAGAAAATGTTGAGAAATTAAGCAATATAAAAAGAATTGAAGGAGATGCATTTCATAATTGTCCAAAATTAAATAATGTTATCATTGGTGAAAATGCTACATATATAGGTGGAAATGCATTTGTCGAATGTTTTGAATTAAAGACAGTAACTGTTGATGCATCTGCAATACTAAAAAATATTACAGCTTATAATGCTAGTGGATGCTTGGTAAGATACGCAAATGATATTTATATAAAAGATTCTATAACAGAAATTGGAAGTTATATTACCCAGAACTTTGTTAGAACGGATTCTGATAGAGATGGATATATAAAATATGAGAAAGTAAATAGTTAATATTAATTTACAAAGACAATATGGTTTTCGAAATTTTATTCAAATTTTAAGGTATAATTACAATAAGAAAGTACATAATAATAATATATTTTATAAAAAGAAAATCAAGGTAATATTTTTTACAAAGTTTTAACCTTGTGAAAGGAATGAGATTAGAATGGAACATCCGATAGAGAATCTAATGCATATAACAATGGATAGCATAAAAAATATGATTGATGTAAATACAATTATTGGAGACCCAATACAGATGAATAATACAACAGCGATAATTCCTATATCGAAAGTATCATTTGGATTTGCGTCTGGAGGCAGTGAATTTAAAGGTGAGACAATTGATGAATACAATAAGAAAGATAAAGATGAGCAAATTCAATATAGGCTTCCATTTGGAGGAGGGGCAGGTGCAGGAGTCACTATAAAGCCAATTGCATTTTTAATTATGCAATCAGGACAAGTTAAATTAGTATCTGTAGAACACGAGAACTGTCTAGATAAAATATTAGATTATGTACCAGATTTTTTGGAAAAGATGAGCAAATCTTTTGATAAGAAATTGGACTTTCAAAAGTCAGAAGTAGATAAGATTATTAATCATTTTAATCAAAAAAAGAAACAAAATAACAATAATAATCAAAATAGTAAAGATAATAATAACCAAAATGAAAAAAACGAAAATAAAAAACAAAATGAAAATACAACAGAGAGTATAGAAATTGAAACAGAAGTAATAAAAGAAGAGTAAATAATAAACTGATGTTAAATACATCAGTTTATTATTTGTCAAATTTTTGAATAAATACATTTATGATCACCTGAAATAAAATTGTTTGAAACCAATTCGTAGGTACAATGACCATCTTTTTGATATTGACAATTTTCAGTACAATTAATTGTAGTCATATAATGCCTCCATAATTGTATTTTATTATAATAGTATTTGAAATTTTTTAAAAAATATGCAAATATTTAATGAGATATATTGGTATTAACAAATTTACAATATTTTTTAACAGTGCATGAATCGCATTTTGGATTTCGGGCAGTACAAGTATATCGTCCATGCCAAATAAATAAATGATTTACATCTTTTAAAAATTCACTGTTGATTTGTTTTAATAAATCTTGTTCTATTTTGATAGGATCAATTTCTTTAGAGAGCCCTAATCTATTAGAAATTCTTTTACAATGAGTGTCCACTGCAATACCTGTAGCTATGCCAAATACCTCAAGTAAAATAACATTTGCACTTTTTCTTCCAACACCAGCTAAAGATAAAAGATTATCCATAGAATCTGGTACTTTATTATTAAAGTTATTTATAATTTGATTGGCACATAACTTAATATTTTTTGCCTTATTTTTATAAAATCCGCAAGAGTGAATTAAAGATTCTAGTTCATCTAATGGAATATCACGAAAGCTCTCAATTGTCGGACATTTTTTAAAAAGAGTTGGAGTGACTAAATTTACCCTCTCGTCTGTACATTGAGCTGAAAGCATTACTGCAACTACAAGCTGAAAAGGAGTTTCAAAATTCAAGCTACATTTGGCTTCGGGATATGTTTTTATTAAAATTTTAATTAAATTATTTACGTCAACTTTATTCATTAAATAAAATTCCTTTCCTTAGAAAAATATGTATTATTAATAGTTTAATTATAAAAAAAATCAGATATTTTGTCAAATAAAAAAACAATAAGGTAACATAAAGTTAAAATAAAACATATTATATAATAAAAATATTGGAGGTAGAGAGTATGAGATGTTTATTACGAAAAACTTTAGGTGTATGTTTAATAGGTTTTGGACTTGGGATTTTATTGGTGCTTTTTCTTCCAATATCAGGATGGTTATTTATAATAGGTGTCGCACTTGCTATTCTAGGAATAGTATGGCTTGCATGCTAAAAAAACCAACTATAATTTTTTAAGTGGAGGTACATAGAAATGACAATAGTTGTAAAAAAAGTTCCAAAAGCTTTTAGGGGAATAGTAAAATTTATATTTGGAATAAAAGATAATTAAAAATAAATAATTGAAGAAATAAAGGAAATAATGAACTTAAAAAGCAAAGTTATAACATTAAAATATGTTATTATAAAGAAACGTTAGGAAAATTCCTTTCGTTTTTTTTCTTACAAAAAAAGTTATAATATTTTAGAAAATATAGAAAATTTAAATTTTAGATAAAAATAAAAACTATTGACAGAATATGACAATAGCTTATATTTTGAGATATTACACTCTATTAACTTTTCCATTTTTTAAACATTTAGCACAAACATGAATTCTTTTAACTTCACCATCTATTTCAGCTTTAACGCTTCTTAAATTTGGTTTCCAAGTACGAGGAGTTCTTTTACTTATATGTGAACGAGTTATACTAAGTTTGTTTCCATGAATTGCTTCTTTTTTGACAAATTGCACATACTGCCATGATTAAATGCACCTCCTAAATTTCTTAAATAAAATCGATTATAAACTAGTTTAACACAAATGAAAAAAAAATACAAGTAATTTTAAATAAAATTTTATTTTTTTATTGCAATTTGTTAAAAATGTGTTATAATATATAAACGTAAAAATAATGCGAGCGCAAAAATGAAAGGAAGATTTTAATGAATTGTAAAGTAGAAAAAACAAAAAATGCAAATGAAGTAAAATTAGAAATTACAATTGAAGCAGAAAAATTTGAAAATGCAATAAAAAAGGTATATTTCCAAAGTGCAAAATATTTTAACATCCCAGGATTTAGAAAAGGAAAAGCACCACAAAATATAGTAGAAAGATATTATGGAAAAGAAATATTTTATGAAGATGCTTTTAATGAAGTAGTTCCAGAAGAATATGAAAAAGCTTTTTAGAAGAAAACAAAATAGAAGCAGTTTCAAGACCAAAAATAGATATAGTAAAAATGGAAAAAGGACAAGACTTAGTATTTACAGCAATTGTTTCAACAAAACCAGAAGTTGAATTAGGAAAATATAAAGGTATAGAAATAGAAAAAGTAGAGTATAATGTAAGCAAAGAAGCAATAGATTCTGAAATAAAATCAATGCAAGAAAAAAATGCTAGAATGATAACAGTAGATGATAGAGCTGTTGAAAATGGAGATATAGCTACAATTGATTTTGAAGGATTTGTAGATGGTGTTGCATTTGATGGTGGAAAAGCAGAGGGACATGATTTAGAAATTGGAAGTGGATCTTTTATACCAGGATTTGAAGATCAAGTAATTGGAATGAATATTGATGAAGAAAAAGATATAAAAGTAACATTCCCAAAAGAATATTTTTCTAAAGATTTAGCAGGTAAAGAAGCAACTTTCAAAGTAAAATTACATGCAATTAAGAAAAAAGAAATGCCAAAATTAGATGATGAATTTGCTAAAGATGTAAGCGAATTTGATACATTAAAGGAATTAGAAAATTCAGTAAAAGAAAAATTAGAAAAACAAATGCAAGATAAAGCTAAATATGAAAAAGAACAAGCAATAATGAAAGCAATATGTGACAATTCAAAAATAGATATTCCAGAAGGAATGATAGAACTTGAAGTTGATAATATGATAAAAGATATGGAACAAAGAATGTCATATCAAGGCTTAAAATTAGAGCAATATTTGAAAATGCTTAATAAAACAGAAGCTGAATTTAGAAAAGAATCTGAACCACAAGCTATAGAAGCTATAAAATCAAGACTTGTCTTAGAAGCAATTGCTGCTAAAGAAGATATAAAAGCAACAGAAAAAGAAGTTACTGAAAAAATAAAAGAAATGGCTAAAAATTATGGCAGAAATGAAGAAGATTTATTAAAGAATGAAAATGTTAAAAAATACATAGAAGAAGGAATTGTAAACGAAAAAACAATTGATTTATTAATTGAAAACGTTAAAGAAACAAAGAAGGCAAAAGCAGAAAAGAAAAATGAAACAAAATCGGAGAAAAAAGAAAAAAAAGAAAAGGCAGAAAAAAAATCTACAAAATAGTCAAATTATAAATTGGGAAAAGTTAGGGGGTTAATAAATTTAAAAAATGTTACAACCTAGCTTTTTGTTTTTTAAAATAAGGAGGAGTTATTATGTTTGAAAAAAAAGATAGTTTAGTACCATATGTAATTGAGCAAACAAGTAAAGGAGAACGTTCATATGACATTTTCTCAAGACTTTTAAAGGATAGAATTATATTTTTAGGAGAGGATGTAAATGCAACAACTGCAAGTTTAGTTATTGCGCAAATGTTATTCCTAGAATCTGAGGATCCAGATAAAGAAATATCATTATATATAAATTCACCAGGTGGTAGTGTAACAGATGGATTAGCTATTGTTGACACAATGAATTATATAAAATGTCCTGTAAGTACAATTTGTCTAGGGTTAGCAGCAAGCTTTGGTGCAGTACTTTTATCAAATGGAGCGAAAGGAAGAAGATTTGCAACACCAAATGCTGAAATATTGATTCACCAACCTTTAATTGCAGGTGGTGGAATTTCAGGCCAAACAACAGACATAAAAATTCATGCTGAGCAAATGATTAAAACAAGAGAAAGATTAACAAAAATATTAGCAGATAATACAGGTAAACCTGTTGAACAATTAATGAAAGATACTGAAAGAGATAATTATATGACTGCTGAAGAAGCTTTAGAATATGGATTAATTGATGAAATAATATATAAAAGAAAATAAAATTAAATAAGGAGAATTTGTTATGCCTAAAAAAGATACAACTAAAAATGTAATTTGTTCTTTTTGTGGTAAGCCACAAAACAGTGTAAAAAGAATTGTTGCAGGACCTGGAGTTTATATTTGTGACGAATGTATTAATTTATGTAATAGCATAATTGGAAATGAAGAATATGATGAAGATGATGAAAAATACACTTTAGCAGGACTTGAAAAAATACCAAGTCCAGAAGAAATAAAAAATATATTAGATGAATATGTAATTGGTCAAGATAAAGCTAAAAAAATACTATCTGTTGCTGTGTATAATCACTATAAAAGGATTAATCATGAAGAAAATGAAAAGCATAAAGATGATGTAGAAATTCAAAAAAGTAATATATTATTATTAGGACCAACAGGATGTGGAAAGACTCTTTTAGCAAGTACTTTGGCAAAAATATTAAATGTACCTTTTGCAATAGCAGATGCTACTACTTTAACGGAAGCTGGATATGTGGGTGAAGATGTTGAAAATATTCTTTTAAAACTTATTCAAGCTGCTGATGGAGATATAAAGAAGGCTGAAAAAGGAATAATTTATATAGATGAGATAGATAAAATTACTAGAAAGTCAGAAAATCCTTCAATTACAAGAGATGTAAGTGGTGAAGGAGTTCAACAAGCATTATTAAAAATAGTTGAAGGAACTGTTGCATCTGTTCCTCCACAAGGGGGAAGAAAACATCCGCATCAAGAGTTACTTCAAATAAATACTTCAAATATATTGTTTATCTGTGGGGGTGCTTTTGAAGGGTTAGAAAATATTATAAAAGACAGAACTGGTCAAAAATCTATGGGATTTGGTGCAAATATACAATCAAAAAAAGAGCAAGATAGAAGTAAAATTTTAGAGGAATTATTACCACAAGATTTATTGAAATTTGGATTAATACCAGAGTTTATAGGCAGACTACCAATTGTAGCTACTTTAAAAGAATTAGATAAAGAAGCTCTAAGTAAGATTTTGGTTGAGCCAAAAAACTCTTTAATAAAACAATATAAAAAACTTATGGAAATGGATGAGGTAGAATTAGAAATAAAACCAGATGCAATAGAAGCAATAGTTGATAAAGCTATAGAAAGAAAAACAGGAGCTAGAGGTTTAAGATCTATAATTGAAGAAATAATGACAGATATAATGTTTGATATTCCTTCAAATCCCCAAATTTCTAAGTGTATTATAACAAAGGATACAGTTATAAATGGAGAAAATCCCAAAATAGTAATTGATGAAACGAGAGCTGTTACTGATAAGCAAACTTTTGTAAAAAAAGCTCAACCCAAAGTAACTGCTTAAAAATAAGGAGAAAAAGTCATGGAAGCAAAAGAAGTAACAGAAATGAAAAAAAACTGTGACAATAAAGATTATGTTTTACAGCAGGTAGCAGTTCAGGGAAAATTATTAGAATTTGCAAGTGAAAGCTTAAGAGACGATGAAGAAGTTGTAAAAGAAGCTTTAACCCATGATGGTGAAGCTTTGGAATTTGCCTCAGATAGGTTAAAAGACAACAAAGATGTACTTTTGCTTGCGATAAAATCTGCCCCCTGGACTGCATGCTATGCATCTGAAAAATTACGTGCAGATAGAGATGTTATTCTAGCTAGTGTAAAAACATATGGTCAAACTCTTTATTTTGCAAGTGAGGAGCTTAGAGATGATGAAGAAATTGTAAGAAATGCAGTTTCAAATAAAGGTATTATTATAAAATATGCAAGTTTTAGATTACGTGATAATAAGGAAATAGCTGAGATTGCAGTTAAGCAAAATAAAGTTGCTTTTCATTATCTAAGTGATAGATTAAAACATGATGAAGAATTCAAAAAAGTTATAGAATAAATTAAAAAGTAGCTATCATAATTAATAGCTACTTTTAATTATTTATGGCAGGGGTAGAAGGATTCGAACCCTCACAGGCGGTTTTGGAGACCGATGTGCTACCATTAACACTATACCCCTAAAAAGAACATATCTATAATAGCACAATAAAAAAAAAAAAACAATAGATTTTGTGATTTTTTATAAAAAATTACAAAAAAATTGAAGTATCGTATAAAATAAAAATGTAGAAATATTCAAATTAATAAATATAATAAAAAAATATAATAAAAATCATTAAAAAAAGAAATAATAACTTTTGAAGGTGAAAGGTTTTTAAAATGAAAAAAGTTATAAGAAGTTTATTAATTATATTATTAATTTTTATATATATTTATGTTTGTAAAATAAATAATATACCAAATGAAACTATAATTTTTCAGGGAGAGAAATTAGATTTTGGTAATTTTTTTGGATTATCTCTAGATTTAGAAGATAATCAAGAAAAATTAATAGATGTTTCATCAGATTTAAATGAAACAGTAAGTTCCAAGAATACAGAAATCACTGCTAAAGTAAAATTATTTGATCTTTTTACTATAAAAGATGTAAATGTAAGTGTTATCAAAAAAATGAGTGTAGTACCTGTAGGACAAGTAGGAGGACTAAAGTTATATACAAATGGAGTGTTAATTGTTGGACTAGGTGAGGTAGTTGATGAAAATAATGAAAAAATAAAGCCATATGAAACAACAGGATTAAAAGAAGGTGACACAATAATAAAAGTAAATGAAAAAAATTTAATAGATACAGAAGATTTACTTAATTTAATAAAAAATTCTAATGGTGAAGTGTTAAATATCACGTATTTAAGAGATGGCAAAGAAGAGAAATGTTCAATTACACCTTCAAAGACAGGTGAAAAAGAGTATAAAATTGGTTTATGGGTAAGAGATAGTGCTGCAGGAATAGGAACTTTAACATTTTATGATCCTGAAACTAAAACATTTGCAGCCTTGGGTCATGGTATAACAGATATAGATACAGGGGATCTAATTGATATATCAAATGGTGAATTTATAACTACAAAAATATTATCAATAATTAAAGGAGTAAAAGGAAAACCGGGTAGAATACAAGGAACAATAGAAAATCAAAAAAGATATAGGTAAAATCTATAAAAATTCAAAATTAGGGATATATGGGAAGATAGATAATTTTGGAGATTTAAATATAAAGGATTTTAAAGAATATGAAGTGGCAGATAGAAATGATATAGAACTTGGAAAGGCAAAGATTATATGTAGTTTAGATAGTGAAAGTCCAAAAGAATATGAAATAGAAATTGAAAAAATTTATTTAAAGAATAACGATAATAATAAAAGTATGCAAATAAAAGTGAAGGATGAAGAATTATTAAATAAAACAGGTGGAATAGTACAAGGAATGAGTGGCTGTCCAATTATACAAAATGATAAATTTATTGGATGTGTAACAAATGTAATGATAGATAATCCAGCAATAGGATATGCAGTTTTCTCTGATTTAATGATTAAAGAGGCTCAAGAAATAGAAAAATTAAAAAATATTTTATAAGCTATGAATTATAATGAGTTACAGTTCATAGCTTATAGATAATTATATTAATAAATTCAATATAAAATAGAAAAAATAAGTAATTTGTAGTTGCAATAAAATATAGAGTATAAAATACACTTGAAAAAAATAAAAAAATATGTTAACATAAATAATAGCTTTTAGAAAAGGAGTATTTTATGAAGCAGTTAAGATGTGTAGAGCAACTTTATCCTGCAAGTCAGTATACAGTTGAAGATATAGAAAAAGTGCTGTCACATAAGATTAAATTTTTTCCAAAGAAAAATGCAAATATTAAGATAGAATTAAACGAAAATGGAATATATGTTGCAAAAATCTCTTTTATGTTTGAAGAACGTATAAAAATTAAAGATAAAATTCTTGAATTTAAAAGAAAATATAAAGGAGTTTTAATACACATGAATACTGTTCAAAGAAATAATAACATAACAAAGAAAGAAGTTCAAGAATTACTTGAAAATAAACAAAAAAAGTTAGGGTTAAGTGATAAAAATCTAAAAAAACTGATAAAATCGATGAGAAGCAATACAATAAGTAGACAGATGCGAAAAATATTTTATCAGGAATGTTTAAAGAAAACAGAAAGAAATGAAGAAGAACAAGGAAAATTTAAACGCTTAACGTTAGAAGACAGAATAAGTATTGAAATATTGCATACAGCAGGATTTAACAATTCTTTTATTGGAGCATTTATAGGAAAAGACCGTTCAAGCATAAAAAGAGAAATAGATAAGAATGCAATAGAAATATGGGATATGAATAGCACAAAATCGCCATATAAAGAGAAAAAACAAATAAACATAAAATACTATTCATCAGAAAAAGCACAAAAGAATGCAGAAGAAAATAAGTTGAAAAACAGAAAAAAATGTAAGTTAGATAAATATCCAAATTTAAGATATGCAGTAGTTTCATTATTGAAAGAGAAGAATATAGAATATAGCCCAGATATAATAGCAAATTTAAGTAAAGAAGGAAAAATAAAAGGAGCAGAAGGAAGTATTGGAACCAATGCAATATATAGAGCAGTAAAAGCAAGAAAGTATGGCTTAACAATAAATGATTTGCCACATGGCAGAGGATATTTTAAAAAGCAAAATAATAATCCACATACACAAACAAAAGAAATAAAAGAAAGCAAAAAAGAAATATCAATAGAAGTAATGCCAGAGGAAATAAAAAGAAAAGAAGTAGCTACACATTTTGAAGGAGATAGTGTAGTAGGAGTAGCAAAAGGAAGACATGAAACGCTAATAACATTAGCTAATCCAGTGAGTCAATTTGTATTTATTAGAAGATCAGAAAATAAGACAGGTCAAGCAACAGTTAATACGTTAGATAAGCTTGAAAATGAGATCCCAGAATTAAATAAAATTATGACAAGTATATTGTTTGATAATGGAGTAGAATTTAGAAAATTTGAAGATATGATGAAATCAATAAAAAATAAAGAAGAAAAAAGATTTCAAATATATTTTACACATCCATATGCATCATATGAAAGAGGCTGTAATGAAAACAAAAATCGAATGATAAGAAGGTATTTTAAAAAAGGAAAGTTAGTAGAAGAATTAAGTGATGAAGATATATTAAATATAGCAAGAAAGATAAATAATATGCCAAGAAAAGCATTAGGTTATAAAACACCATTAGAAGTATTTGAAAGTAACTTAAAAAAAAAATCTGCAGTTCAGGCAAGGACAATGCTAGAAAAAGCAGGGAAAGAGCCTATTAGAATTATTTGTCCAGGTAAAACATATAGAAGAGAAGATGATGCCACACATTCACATCAATTTAATCAAGTTGAAGGATTAGTAATTGATGAAAATATTACACTTGCCCACTTAAAAGGTACATTAGAAGTATTTGTTAGAAAAATGTTAGGAGAAAAATCTAAACTTCGTTTTAGACCAAGTTATTTTCCTTTTACAGAACCAAGTTATGAAGTTGATGTATCATGCTTTAAATGTGGAGGAACTGGATGTAATCTTTGTAAACAAACAGGATGGATTGAAATTTTAGGTGCAGGTATGGTTCACCCAAATGTTTTGAAAATGAATGGATATGATCCAAAAAAATATGGAGGTTTTGCATTTGGAACAGGTTTAGACAGACTTTCAATGTTTAAATATGGAATTACTGATATGAGATATTTGTATAGAAATGATATTAGATTTTTAAAACAATTTGATCAAATGGATATAGAATAATAGAAATGCAAAAATATTTAAAAGAAAGGGAGAATTACAATTATGAAATTAAGTTTAAATTTTGTAAAAGATTATATAGATTTAGATGAAAATTTAAATGCTAAAGATATAGCAGAAGAAATGACAAATAAAAGCAGTGAATATGACTCAGTTGGAAAACTAATAGATGTAAATAATTTAGTAATAGGAGAAGTAACTGAATGTGAGCCACATCCAGATTCAGATCATTTACATATATGTAAAGTAAATATCGGAAGAGACATTTTAGACATAGTTTGTGGAGCACCAAATGTTAGAAAAGGTTTGAAAGTTATTGTTGCTCTTCCAGGTGCAAAGCTTCCTGGTGGGACTATAAAAAAAGGGGTAATAAGAGGTCAAGAATCAAATGGAATGCTTTGTTCTATGTTAGAACTTGGATTAGAAAGTAAGTTTGTAGACGAGGTGGATAAAACAGGAATTCATGAATTGGATGAAAATGCTCCAGTAGGAGAAAATCCTATAAAATACATGGGATTAGATGATGAAGTTATTGATTTTGAACTTACAGCTAATAGAGGTGATTTGCTTAGTGTTTTGGGTATGGCTTATGAACTTGGTGCGATATATGATAAACCTGTTAAAAAGATAGATTTATCTCATAAGGAAAATGACGAAAACATAAATGATTCTTTTAAAGTAAAAGTAAATACAGAAAATTGTTCAATCTTTCTTGCTAAAGAAGTTAAAAACGTTGTAATAAAGGAAAGTCCAACTTTTATTAAATCAAGGTTAATTGCATCTGGTATAAGACCTATAAATAATGTTGTAGATATTAGTAATTATGTAATGCTTGAAACAGGTCAACCACTTCATTTTTATGATGCAGATAAATTGAATGGCGTTTTAGAAGTAAGAATGGCAGAAAATGGTGAAAAGCTAATTACATTGGATAACATAGAAAGAACTTTACATGATGAAAACATCGTTATTTCAGATGGGAAAAGAGCAATTGGTTTAGCAGGAGTTATGGGTGGATTAGATACAGAAATTACAACAAATACAAAAAATATAATAATAGAATCTGCAATTTTTGATAGTGTTAAAGTTAGAAAAACCTCAAATGAGTTAATAAGAAGTGAATCAAGTAATAGATTTGAAAAGGGATTAGACCCAAACAGAACATATATGGCACAAGATAGAGCTTGTAATTTACTTGAAAAATATGCTTCAGGAGAAGTAGTAGGAGGAACTGCAAAATATGATACAACTACTTTAGAAGATAAAAAAATAGAAGTTAATTTTGCTGAAATCAATAAAGTTCTTGGGCAAAATATTTCAGATAATGAAATTATAGATATTTTTAGAAGGCTAGGTTTTACTTGCGAAAAAATAGAAGGAGGAGCAATAGTTTCTGTTCCAAGAAGAAGAATAGATATTGAAATTAAAGAGGATTTGAATGAAGAGATTGGTCGTATCTATGGAGTAAACAACATTGAAGGAATTCTTCCTGTTATGCCACTTAAAAGAGGAACATTTGATAGAACATCAAGAGAGATTAGAAATAAAATGATTGGTTTAGGTTTAAACGAAACTTTATCTTATGTTCTAGTAGGAGAAGAAGAGGCAAGTCAATTTGTGTGTGATAATAATGAAGCTATTAAATTATTGGATCCTATGTCAGAAGATAGAAATACCTTAAGAAGAAGTATGATACCATCTTTAATTAATATTTATAAATTTAATGAAGCAAGAAATAATAAAAATGTCTCAGTATTTGAAATAGCAAAAATATTTTATAAAAATCAAAATGAATTTTTTGAAGAAAAGCATTTAGCAGCACTAATGACAGGAGAATATTCTTCAGGAATAGATAATTTTAAAGAAGTAGATTTTTATACAATAAAAGGTATAGCAGAAGAAATTTTAGATTATTTGGGTTATAAAAATAGATATAGTTTTTTAGCTGATTCAGCAAAAATTGCAAAAGAATTTCATCCAGGTCAATCTGCTATAATATCGTTAAATAATGATATTGTAGGGTATATTGGAAAAGTCCATCCATCTGTATGCAAACAAGATGTATATGTTTTAGAAATTAACTTAGACAAACTTTTATCAAAAAAAGTTGGAAAAATGAGATTTAAAGAAATATCAAAATTCCCATCTGTAGATAAAGATTTAGCTGTAGTAGTCGATAAAACAATGGAATCAAGTAAAATTGCAATGCAAATAAAAAAATCAGCTGGAGCAATTTTAAATGATGTTAAGGTATTTGACATATATGAAGGAAAAGGAATAGAAGAGGGAAAAGTAAGTATTGCATTTAAATTAAATTATGGAAAAATGAATGCAACTTTAACGGATGAAGAAATAAATTCATCAATGGACAAAGTAATAAAAGACTTAGAAAATAAATTAGGAGCAAAATTAAGAGGGTAAAAGGAGAAGTTTAATGGATATTTTAACACTAGGAATTGAATCAAGTTGTGATGAAACCTCAGTTTCGGTGGTGAAAAATGGTAGAGAAATTTTATCAAATATAATTGATACTCAGATTCCAATTCATGAAAAATATGGTGGAGTTGTACCTGAAATTGCTTCTAGAAATCATATTGAAGCAATTTCTAGGGTGACTAAAAAAGCATTAAAAGAAGCTAAAGTGAATTTCGATGATATAGATATAATTTGCCCAACATATGGACCAGGGTTAGTAGGAGCATTACTTGTGGGTTTGTCTTATGGAAAAGCTTTAAGTTATGCTCTAAATAAACCATTAGTTGCTGTAAACCACATTCAAGGACATATTGCTGCAAATTATATTACTTACAAGGATTTAAAACCGCCTTTTTTATGTATGTTAATATCAGGAGGAAATACACAAATTGTTTATGTAAAAGATTATACAGAATTTGAAGTTCTTGGAAAGACCCGTGATGATGCAATTGGAGAAGCATTTGACAAGGTGGCAAGAGTTGTAGGATTAGGGTATCCAGGAGGTCCGAAAGTTGATAAGCTTGCTAAAGAGGGAAAAGCCAATATAAAATTACCTAAAACACATTTTGAAAATTCTTTAGACTTTAGTTTTAGTGGTATAAAAACAGCAGTTATAAATGTAAATCATAACACATCCAATATAAATAAAGCAGATTTATGTGCAAGTTTCGAAAAAACAGTCACTGAAGTTTTAATTGAAAATATAAAAAAAGCAATTAATCAAACAGGAAGTACTAAACTTGCTATAGCAGGTGGCGTTTCTGCTAATAGTTATATAAGAGGAGAGATTTTAAAACTTGAAAGTGAAAATTTAAAAATATTTATGCCAGATATGAAATTATGTACCGACAATGCTGCAATGATTGCATCTGCAGGATATTATAATTTTATTAATGGGATTAAAAATGAGTTAAATTTGAATGCTATTCCAAATTTAAAGTTATGATAGACTGTATATAAATTGTATTTTAAGTTTGATGTATCTATTGACAAAATTATATAATAAAGTGTACAATAATTGCAAGAAAAAGAGAGTGTCAAAGGAGAAAAGTGCATATGAAAAAGGAAAAAATAGAAAAAAACAAAGGACATCCTTTATTTTGGTAATATGGAAAAATATTAAAAAACTAAAATTGGAGGATAAAATGAATTTTAAAAATTTAAAAGAAAAACAAGGTATAACATTAATAGCTTTAATTATAACAATTATAGTATTACTAATTTTAGCAGGAGTAAGCATTGCAATGCTTACAGGAGATAATGGAATATTAACAAGAACAAAAAGTTCAAAGCAAATATCATAAATAGCAGGAATAAAAGAAGAAATAAAAACAGAGATAATGGCAGAGCAAGCAGAAAATGAAGGAAATATATCAGAAAGTGCTTTAAAAACAATATTAGAAAAATATGGTACAATAAATTATGATGAAGATGGAAAAAAGATAAAATCTATAACAACGACAAAAGAAGGCTATGAAATAGCAATGAAAGATATATGGACAGGAACAGCAACTTATATCGTAGTAGCAGATGGCAGTTGGAATGGAACAGTAAATACGCCCAAAATAGATGGAACAGGTTTAACAGCAGTATATTGGAATGGAACTAATTGGATAAAGTTAACATCAACAAGCAGTAAAGAAGAATGGAATAAATGGTATGACTATTCAAAACAAAATTGGGCGAATGCTCAAAGTGATGATGGAAGTATGTGGGTATGGATACCAAGATATGAATATAAAATTGATAGTACTAATAAAACTATTAAAGTAAACTTTGTTAAAATAGGAGATACTACAACTGATGGATATACATTGCATGCAGCGTTTGGTACTGATATAGATAATGGTGGATGGTCAACTGAATTACCAGGATTTTGGGTTGCAAAATATGCAGCAGGATATCAAAATTCAACAGTAGGAGAAGAAACTAAAGCTGTACAATATTCAAACTTACCATATACAGCATTATATAAATCTACTAGTAATTTTTTAGAAGAGACATTAACAAAGGGAGAAACGAAAATATCTTATCCAGTATTTAAGGCAAATACATATGCATATAATATAATTAGTGTAGGAGATGCATGGCTATTATCACAAGAAATTGATTCGGCAAGTATGTATGGACTAAGTAATGTAGATAGCCATATGGAAAAAAACAGTGAATGGGGAGCAGTAGCTTATTTAACACATAGCCAATATGGAGTAAATGGGAATACCGAAAATATGAATGAAATAACTATAAATAATAAAAAATTAAATAATAGTATATATGTAAATAATGCATCAAGTGGAACAAAAGCAAATGTATATGCAGTAACGAGTTATGGAAATAATAATACACCAAATGATGTAAATGCAAGTAGTACAAAAAATATGACAGGAGTATTTGACTTAAATGGATGTGTATTGGAAAGAGTTGCAGCATTTTATCAAGGTGGTTCAGCAAGTAACCCAGCTTGGCATAGTGCAATGGCAAATTCAAGTACAACAAATAGTACAAAATATTTAACATTATATACATCTACTAATAAAAAAGGAGATGCAACAAAAGAAACGTCAGGCTGGAATTCAGACGACTTTAACTTTGTTAGTTCAAGCTTTCCAGTTTTCGAACGTGGGGGCAATTACAGTAGTGGAGTCTCTGCGGGTGTGTTTGCTTACAATAAGTTTTCTGCTGGCAGTCCTAACTACGCCAGTGGTTTCCGTGTGTGCCTAGCTTTCTAGTACATTAATATGTAATTAGTGAAATTATGGAAGAGAAAAATAAAAAATATTTACAAATTTATAGAAAATGTGCTATAATAGAAAAAGTTTGAGTAAACTAATTAGTCGCTGGTAAAACTCGAAAGGGTTTGCGAGAGGAAAGTCCGGGCTCCATAGAGCAATGATGCTAGATAACGTCTAGTGAGGGTGACCTTAAGGAAAGTGCAACAGAAAATAAACCGCCACTGTTTCAGTGGTAAGGATGAAAAGGCGAGGTAAGAGCTCACCGCTTGCATGGTGACATGCAAGGTCAGTGTAAACCCCATCTGGAGCAACACCTAAGTAGACTTAACGCCTGCTCGGCGGTCTGAAATGCGTGGCTTGAGATATATAGTAATATATATCCTAGATAAATGACTAATTTTAATGACAGAACCCGGCTTACAGGTTTACTCTTTAATTTTAAAATTTTTTCAAGAGTAATAAAATATATATTTGTAAAGGTTAAAATAAAATGTAGGAAAATGTCGTTTTCCTACATTTTTTGTAGTACAAATTTTATAATGTAGTTATGTTAATTAGCATTAACATTTACATCTGGCACAAGCTTATAAAATTTTTAAAAAAATTTTCTTTAGGTAAACACTTTAAAGAAATTGTTTGCTTAGATAAAGGATGAATAAAAGAAATATTATAACAATGCAAAGCTTGTCTATCGATAAAATTACATTTAACTCCATATAAAGTATCACCTGATATAGGGTGAAAAATAGATTTCATATGGACTCTAATTTGATGTGTTCTTCCTGTTAAAAGATTAAATTTAACAAGAGAATAGTTATTAAATTCTTTTAAAACTTCATAATCAGTTATAGAAGGTTTTCCATTTATTGAAATGGTTCTTTCAATAATACTATTTTCTTTTCTAGAAATTGGCTTGTCTATTCTCCCTTTTTTTATAGAAAAAATTCCATCACAAATTGCGATATATTTTTTATGAAAGGTATTATTTGCCATTTCACGAATAAAAAATTCTTGAATGTATTCATTTTTAGCAAAAATAACGATTCCTGAGGTATCTATGTCTAATCTATTTACTGGTCTAATTTTTTTCTTTAATCCAATGGAGTCAAAATAAAATTTAACTCCATTTGAAAGAGAATCTGTAAAATGAGCTCTTGATGGATGAGTAGAAATCCCTGCGGGTTTATTAATTGCTAGAAAAGAATCATCTTCATAAATTATATCTAAGTCCATTTTAGTAGGGATAATATTAGATGAATCTTCTTCATAATCGAAATCAATTTTTAATATATCAGAAGTTTTAGGAAATTTTCTTGTATCTATGGAAATATCATTTAAAAAAATTTTTTTAAGCTTTATTAATTTATATCTAAGTCTTGATGAAATTTTTAGTTCTTCTTCAAGAATTCGATTTATTGAAATGTTTGAATTTTTTATTTTATATTCTATAATCATATTTAATTTAGATCCTTTCTATTACATAAATTTATTCTAGAAATTTTTAAAATTACAATATTTTTCGAAAGTAACAATATTTTATAATTAATGAAAGAAATTATCAAGTAAAATGGCTTGAAAAAAAGAGATACAAATGATATATTATAAAATATAAATTAAAATATAAAGGAAAGAAAATGATAGCAGAAGTAATAATAGATAGTAAAGCTAAATCACTAAATAGAAAATTTGACTATAAAATTCCGAAAGATTTGGAAGATATTATAACTATTGGAAGTAGAGTATTAGTTCCTTTTGCGAACTTTAAAAGCTTGGAACAAGGATATGTTATTAAAATTAAGGAAACGTCAGAATATGAAGTTAAAGAACTTGCAGGACTTGAAGAGAATTTAGAAAAAAATAAAATCGATCTAGCAAGATGGATGGCACGAAAGTACTTTAGTAATGTATCAGAGTGCATTAAACTAATGTTAACACCAGGAACACGAAATAAAGATAAAGAAAAGAGAACCTCAGATAAAAAAATTGAGTTTGTATATTTGGAAAAAACTAAAGAGAAAATTGATGTTAATCAATTAAGAGGAGAAAAACAGAAAAGAGTAATTAAATTCATATTAAAAAATGAAGGCTGTACAGTATCAGAGATAGAAAATTTTACAGAATGCTCGAAATCAACAATAAATTCTTTAGCACAAAAAGGAATAATAAAAATTCAAAAAGAAAAAATAAATAGAAATCCATTAATTAATAAAGAAGTTTTAAAGAGTTATAATTTAAGGCTGACAGATGAACAAAGCCAAGCTTACAAAAAAATATCAGATTCAATGGAGGAAAAAACATTTGAAGAATTTTTAATTTATGGAGTCACAGGTTCTGGAAAAACAGGAGTATATCTTCAACTAATAGAAAAATGTCTAAAAAATAATAATTCAGCTATTGTACTTGTTCCAGAAATTTCTTTAACACCACAAATGATAGATAGATTTATTGCAAGGTTTGGAAAAGAAAAAATCGCAGTCTTACATAGCAAACTATCTATTGGTGAAAGGCATGACGAGTGGCTAAGAATAAAAGAAGGAGAAGCAAAAATTGTAATTGGAGCAAGATCTGCAATTTTTGCACCTGTTAAAAATTTAGGAATAATTATAATTGATGAAGAACATGATTCATCATATAAGTCAGAATCAGATCCAAAATACGAAGCTAAAGAGGTTGCTTCAAAAATTGCAAAAGATAAAAAAATACCTCTCGTCCTAGGAAGTGCAACACCTGATTTGAAAACCTTTTATAAAGCAGAATGCGGAGAAATAGTGTTAATAAGATTAACTAAGCGTGCAAATAATTCGAGTTTACCAACTGTTGATGTAGTCGATTTAAAATATGAGCTTGCGAAAGGTAATAAGTCAATGTTAAGTGAAGAACTATATCAAGAAATGGAAAAAAATTTGAAAGAAAAGCATCAAACGATTTTATTTTTAAATAGAAGGGGTTTTTCAACATTTATAATGTGCAGAGATTGTGGGTATACTTTGAAATGTCCAAATTGTAATATTAGTTTAACATATCATAGCTATGAAAATAGACTTAAATGCCATTATTGTGGACATGAAGAATCTGTGGCTAAAGTTTGTCCAAATTGTCAAAGTACAAAAATAAGGTATTTTGGAACAGGTACTCAAAAGCTTGAACAAGAAGTAAAAAAACAATTTCCAAATTCAACAACAATAAGAATGGATATAGATACAGTAACAAAAAAGAATTCACATGAAGAGATTTTAAATAAATTTAAAAATGAAAATATAGATATTTTAATAGGAACGCAAATGGTAGTAAAAGGGCATCATTTTCCAAATGTTACGTTAGTTGGTGTTATTGCAGCAGATGGATCATTAAATATGGATGATTATAGAGCAAATGAAAGAACTTTTCAAATTTTGACGCAAGTTGCAGGAAGAGCTGGAAGAGAAAATTTGCCAGGTAAAGTTATAATTCAAACCTATAATCCAGAAAGCTTTCCAATTGAATATTCTAGAAAGCAAGATTATGATCTATTTTATAAAACTGAAATTGAATTAAGAAAACAATTGAAATATCCTCCATTTTGCGATATAATAATGGTGAATTTTGTTGGAATATTTGAAGATGAAATAAAAAAAATTAGTGAATATATGTATAAGTTATTAAAAACAAATTTAGAAAAATATAAAATTCTAATTTTTATGCCAACACCAGCTCCAATAGACAAAATTCAAGGAAAATTTAGATGGAGAATTATAGCAAAAGGAATAGTAAATGATGAAGCAAATATCATAATGAATAAATGTTTAAAAAAGATATTTGAACTAAATTTAAAAAATACTAAAGTATCAATTGATATAAATCCAAATAATATGATGTAGAAAGGAAGAGTAAAATGGCGTTAAGACAAATAAGAGAACAAAAAGAAGAAATTCTAAGAAAAAAATCAAGAGAAGTTGCAATAGAAGATATAAAAACTGATAAAATTCAAAGTTTAATAGAAGATATGATAGAGACTATGCATCATTACAATGGAGTTGGACTAGCAGCAGTTCAAGTAGGAGTGTTAAAAAGAATTGTTGTAATAGATGTAGATGACGGTAATGGAGAATATATTTTAATTAATCCAACTATTACAAAAACAAAAGGAGAAAAAGAATGTGATGAAGGATGTTTAAGTTTTCCAAATGAGTTTGGAAAGGTTGTAAGACCCACAGATGTAACAGTTGAATTTTTAGATAGAAACGCAAAAAAGACTAAATTAAAAGCAAAAGATTTATTGGCACAAGCGATTTGTCATGAATGTGATCACTTAGAAGGTGTATTATTTGTTGACAAAGTTATAGAAGGAACTTTAGAATATATAGATAAATAAAAATATATTTAGGAGGTATAACGGTTGAAAGTTTTATTTATGGGAACACCTGATTTTGCAAAGAAATCATTAGAATCAATATATAATAATAATTATGATATAATTGGTGTGGTTACAAATCCAGATAAACCTAAAGGCAGAGGAATGAAAATGATTGCAAGTGATGTGAAAGAATATGCGGTCTCAAAGGGTTTAGATATTTATCAACCAATTAATATAAGAAAAAATGAGGAATTTATAAATAAAATAAAAGAATTAAATCCAGATATTATATGCGTTGTTGCTTATGGAAAAATTTTACCAAAAGAAGTTTTAGATATTCCAAAATATGGTTGTATAAATGTACATGCATCACTTCTTCCAAAATATAGAGGTGCAGCACCAATTCAATGGGCAGTTATAAATGGAGAAAAAACGACAGGAGTTACAACAATGTATATGGATGTTGGAATGGATACAGGTGATATGATTTTAAAAGAAGAAGTAGATATTGGTGAAGACGAAACAACAGGTGAATTATGGGATAGACTTGCAGATATAGGTGGAGATCTTTTAGTAAAAACTTTAAAGAAAATTGAAAATGGAGATATAAAAAGAACAAAACAAGGAGATGATTATACTCTAGCACCAATGCTTCAGAAAAAGAAATGGCTAAGATTAATTGGGAAAATAAAGATGCTTTTGAAATAAAAAATTTAGTAAGAGGATTAAATCCAATAATGGGTGCTTATTCTATGCTAAAAGGTAAGAAAATTAAATTTTGGAAAGTCAAAGTTTTGAAAGTAGAAAATGAAGAAATTAAAAGCAAGAAAAATGGTGAGGTCATTCTTTCAGATTGTAAAAAAGGGTTACAAATAAAAGCAAAAAATGGAGTAATAAATGTTCTAGAAATTCAAGGTGAAAATGCTAAAAGAATGCCAGTAGTAGATTTTTTACGAGGAAATAAAATTGAAGTTGGTGAAAAATTTGAGTAAATATAAAAAAAACTTGATAAAAAAATAAAATATTGGTATAATTCAAAAAATAAAGGTAGAAGCTCTAAAAAATATATATTTTGAGTTTTTAGCTTATATTTAGGAAAGGAATGATATTAAAGATGGAATTAAAAGGATCAAAAACAGAAAAAAATTTATTAGCTGCATTTGCAGGAGAATCACAAGCAAGAAATAAATATACATATTTTGCTAGTAAGGCAAAAAAAGAAGGATATGAACAAATAGCTGCAATATTTGAAGAAACAGCTTTAAATGAAAAAGAGCATGCAAAAATGTGGTTCAAATTATTAAATGGTGGAGAAATTCCTACAACAGCAGAAAATTTAAAATCAGCTGCTGATGGTGAAAATTATGAATGGACAGATATGTATAAAGAATTTGCAGAGGAAGCAAAAAAAGAAGGATTTGATAGAATTGCATATCTATTTGAAGAAGTAGGAAAAATTGAAAAAGAACATGAAGAAAGATTCAAAAAACTATTAGAGAATGTAGAAGATGGGCTTGTATTTTCAAAAGATGGAGATAAAATTTGGAAATGTAGAAATTGCGGACATATTTGCATAGGTAAAGAAGCACCAGCCGTTTGCCCTGTTTGTAGTCATCCACAAAGTTATTTTGAAATAAAAGCAGAAAATTATTAATAAAATATTTTGAATAAAGAAATAGGACAGCATAGTATTTTTTGCTGTCTTATTTTATACGTTCAAATAGGGTAAATTAAATAAAAGGAGGAAAATTTTTTGAAAAAGAAAAATTTAATAATCATTGTTTCGATTCTTATTGTTTCAATTATTTTTGGAACTGTGTTTTGTATAAAAATGGATAAAACAGAGTTGAAATCTATAAAATCAGAAAAAGAATTAAAAAAAATTTATGAAGGTAACACAAATGAATATGAAATATCAGATTATGCTAGAGTTATATTAGCAGCACCAGTCTTCATATTTGAAGGTATAATGGGTTATTCTACAAATGGAGTAGATTATACTGACTCTATTAATTCAACTACTTATGGTTCTGAGTCAGATTCATCTTCAAATTTGCCAATTTTAAATAATGAAAAATCTTCTTCAAAGGAATATTCAACAACTAATATTCAAGTTGAAAATGTAGATGAAGCTGATATAACAAAAACAGATGGAGACTATATTTATTCAATATCAGAAAATCAAGTTATAATAACAAATGTACAAAATCCAGAACAACCTAAAATAGAAGCAAAGATCCAATCAAGAGATAATGCTTATCCAGAAGATTTAATGTTATATAATAATAAGCTTGTAGTAATATCTACAAAATATAATAGTCGCGGTTCCGATGGTAATGATACTGTTGTTGAAATTTATAATATTGAGAATAAAGAAAATGCTAAATTAGAAAAAAGTTATAAACTTTTAGAATCATATTATACATCAAGATGTATTGGAAGCAAATTGTATGTTATAGCATCAGGAAATTTAAGAAAAGAAGATAATAAAATAGTTACATATTATCATGAAAATTATTCTAAAAAAGAAATTAAATTATCTGATATAAAATATTTAAAAGATATTAAAAATAAAAAGCAAACATTGATTTCAATGGTTGACTTAGATGATATATCGAAAGATGTAAATGTAAGTTCGTATTTAATAGATATATCAAATGCATATGTTTCTCAAAAAAGTTTATATTTATTAAATGATAGATATAATTACAGTAATAATAGTGAGAAAAAAGAAATGATTAAAAAAATGTTTGGATTAAAAGGTATTCTAGGACTAATTGACTATGAATCAAATAATAGTGATTATTCTGGAAGTGTTACAGATATATATAAATTTAATTTTAAGAAGATGGAACAATTGAATATAACTGTAAAAATAACATAGAAGGTAAAACAATAAATCAATATTCATTAGACGAGTATCAAGGAAATTTAAGAATTGCTACATATAATAATAAAGGTTCACAAGTAACAGTATTTAATGACAATTTAAAAGTTCTAGGCAAAACAGACTATTTAGCAAAAGGTGAAAAAATGTATTCAACAAGATTTATTGGAAGTAAAGCTTATCTTGTAACTTATAAAACAATAGATCCATTGTTTGTAATAGATTTAAGTGATTCAAGCAGCCCGAAAGTATTAGGAAAATTAAAAATCCCTGGATATAGTACATATCTTCATCCATATGACGAAACGCATATTATAGGAATAGGAATGGAAACAGAAGAGAAAATAAATAGAAATTCAAGTGGAAAGGTAGTTTCTACAAGTTCAAAAATAGTTGGTATGAAAATGGCATTATTTGATGTATCTGATGTAGAAAATCCTGTTCAGGTTTCAAATACAATAATTGGAAATAAAAATACAACATCAAGTATACTAACTAACCCAAAAGCATTGTTATTCTCTAAAGAAAAAGAATTAATAGCTATACCAGTAAATAATTATTCAGAAGATTTTGAAGTAACCAATAATAGTAATACTTATGAATCTGCAATTAGTGCATATAAAAATTCTTCTAAATCTTATATTGGAGAAGGATATGCAGTATTTAAGATAGATTTGAAAGATGGATTTGTAAAAAAAGGAATTATTACACATGAGAAGCAGAAACAAAATGTTAAAAATTATTATGCAAGCAAATTGCTTCGAGGAATGTATATAGAAAATAATTTATATACTGTTTCTGAAGATATGCTTAAAGTAAACTGCATAGACGATTTAAAAGAAATTAGTGAATTAAAAATTAAATAGAAAATATAAAATTATAGTATAAAGTTATGGAGGAAAGTTTTATGGAAGAAAATAAAAATAAATCTGCAATGGTACCTGCAGCTTTAACATTAGGGATAATATCAATTGTATTTGCAATTTTTTGGTACATATCTTTACCAAGTGGAATTTTAGCAATAGTTTTTGGTGTAAAGACAAGAAGAAGATTTGGCAGTAAAATTGGTACTGCAGGAATGATTACAGGAATTGTTGGATTATCAGTACTTGCATTGTTTTATATTGGAATGCTTGGCTTGATTTTTAGTAATATTTAACCTTGGAGAGGTGTGTTTAAAGAAATTTTTAAAAATACTTGAAATAAATTAAATAATGTTATAGAATAGATTTGCCTTTAAAAGGGCATAATAACAAAAAAAGGAAAACATACAAAATTGTATGCTTGAAGGAGGAATTTTATATGTCAGTAAAAGTAGCCATTAATGGTTTTGGAAGAATTGGACGTTTAGCATTTAGACAAATGTTTGGTCAAGAAGGGTATGATATAGTTGCAATAAACGATTTAACAAGCCCAAAAATGCTAGCTTACTTATTAAAATATGATTCTGCACAAAAAAAATATGAAAAAGCAGATACAGTAACAGCAGGAGAGGATTCAATAACAGTTGATGGAAAAACAATAAAAATATATGCAGAAAAAGATGCAAATAATTGCCCTTGGGGTGAATTAGATGTTGATGTTGTACTTGAATGTACTGGATTCTATACATCTAAAGATAAAGCTCAAGCACATATTAATGCAGGAGCTAAAAAGTTGTTATTTCTGCACCAGCAGGAAATGATTTACCAACAATAGTATATAGTGTTAATGAAAATACATTAACAAAAGAAGATAAAATTATATCTGCAGCATCTTGTACAACAAACTGTTTAGCACCAATGGCTAATGCATTAAATAAATATGCACCAATTCAATCAGGAATTATGTGTACAGTTCATGCATATACAGGAGATCAAATGCTTCTTGATGGACCTCAAAGAAAAGGTAATTTAAGAAGATCAAGAGCAGCTGCAGCAAATATTGTTCCAACTTCATCAGGAGCAGCTAAAGCAATTGGTTTAGTTATACCAGAATTAGATGGAAAATTAATTGGGGCAGCTCAAAGAATTCCAGTTACAACAGGATCTACAACTATATTAACAGCAGTTGTTAAAGGTGAAAATGTAACAGTTGATGGAATAAATGCAGCAATGAAAGCAGCAGCAAGTGATTCTTTTGCATATAATGATGATGAGATAGTTTCTTCAGACATAGTAGGGGAAACACATGGAAGTATATTTGCTGCTACACAAACAATGGTATTAGATTTAGGAAATGGATTATACGAAGTTCAAGTTGTATCTTGGTATGATAATGAAAATTCATATACAAGCCAAATGGTGAGAACAATAAAATATTTTGCTGAATTAGGATAAAAGCAAAAATAAAGAAGTTCGGCAACAAAATGCTTGAACTTCTTTGTATTTAAAAGGAGAGAATATTATGAGTAAAAAAACAGTTAAAGACATTGATTTAAAAGGAAAAAAGGTATTAGTAAGATGTGATTTTAACGTACCAATGGATGAAAATCAAAATATAACAGATAATAGAAGAATTGTAGCAGCATTACCTACAATAGAATATCTAATAGAACAAGGATGCAAAATAGTTCTTTGTTCACATTTAGGAAGACCTAAGGGAGAGGTAAAAAAAGAATTTTCATTAGCCCCAGTTGCTAAAGAACTTTCAAAATTATTAGGAAAAGAAGTTATAATGGCTAATGATGTAATAGGAGATGATGCTAAAAACAAAGCTTCAAAATTAAATAATGGAGAAGTAATGTTATTAGAAAATGTAAGATTCCATAGAGAAGAAACAGATAATGATCCTGAATTTGCAAAAAAATTATCAGAATTTGGGGAAGTATTTGTAAATGATGCATTTGGTACAGCTCATAGAGCTCATGCATCAACAGAAGGTGTAACACATTATTTACCAGCTGTTTCAGGATTCCTAATAGAAAAGGAATTGAAATTTTTAGGTGATGCTCTTAAAAATCCAGAAAGACCATTTATGGCTATATTAGGAGGTAGAAAAGTATCAGACAAAATAGGTGTTATAGAAAGTCTTCTAGAAAAAGTTGATGTATTAATGATTGGTGGAGCTATGGCATACACATTCTTTAAGTCAATGGGATATGAAGTTGGAAATTCGGTATGTGAATTAGATAAAATTGACTTAGCAAAAGAGATAATGGAAAAAGCTAAAGCAAAAAATGTAAAATTTATGCTTCCAGTAGATACAAAAGTTGGAAAAGAATTTGATCCAAACACAGAAAGTAAAACAGTTAAATTCTCTGAAATTCCTGAAGGATGGGAAGGATTTGATATAGGAGAAGAAACAATTAAGATGTATTCTGAAGAAGTAAAAAAAGCTAAAACTATAATTTGGAATGGTCCAGTTGGATTATTTGAATTTGATCAATTTGCAATTGGAACAAATTCAATTGCAAAGGCATTAGCAGATGTAGATGCTGTTAAAATTATAGGTGGAGGAGATTCAGCAGCTGCTGTAGAAAAAGCAGGATTAGCAGAAAAATTCACACATATTTCAACAGGTGGAGGAGCATCTCTAGAATTCCTAGAAGGAAAAAAATTGCCAGGAATAGAAGCTTTACAAGATAAATAAAATAAAAAATAAACAAGGGAGAAAAAAGATATGAAAAAAGAAAGTGGAAAAATTCAAATGATTGTTTTAATAGAGGTTTTATTAATATTAACAGCAGTGTTATTTATATTGGTTATGTATAATAAAAATGTAAAAAATAAAGAACAAGTTACAGCCAACCAAACTAAAACAACTCAAACAAGTATTGAAGAAAATAAAAACGTAAATAATGAAATATAGATTCTTAAAGCCTATTATAAAATAGGAAAGGAGTGATTTTATGAGAAAAAAAGTGATAGCAGGAAATTGGAAAATGAATATGCTTCCAAATGAGGCTATATCAATGATTACAAACCTAGCACCATTAGTTAAAGATTCAGATGTAGAAGTTGTGCTATGTGTACCTTATACAGATTTATTTTATAGTTTATTAACTGCGCAAGGAACAAATATCAAAATAGGTGCACAAAACATGCATTTTGAAGAAAAGGGAGCATACACAGGTGAAATATCTGCAAAAATGTTAAAATCAATAGGAGTAGAGAATATGTAATAATAGGACATTCTGAAAGAAGACAATATTTTGCAGAAACAGATGAAACTGTAAATAAAAAAATAAAAACAGCATTTGCAAATAATTTAAAACCAATAGTTTGTGTTGGAGAAACATTGGATCAAAGAGAACAAGGAATTGCGTTTGATGTAATTCAAGAACAAACAAAAAAGGCGTTAGAAGGTCTTTCAAATGAAGAGGTTCAAAAGACAATAATTGCTTATGAACCTATTTGGGCAATCGGAACAGGAAAAACAGCAACAAAAGAAGATGCAAATGATGCAATAAAGAAAATAAGAGAAAAAATTGCCGAAATCTATGGACAAAACATTGCAGAAGGAGTTATAATACAATATGGTGGAAGTATGAAGCCTGAAAATGCAAAAGACTTACTTACAATGTCAGATATAGATGGAGGACTTATTGGAGGAGCAAGTCTAAAGGCTGAAAGTTTTGCCAAAATAGTAAATTATAATAAATAGATAGAAGGTAAGAAATATGGAAAGTAAAGTAACAATGCTAATGATATTAGATGGTTTTGGAGAGAATTTAGAAAAAAAAGGTAATGCTGTAAAACTTGCCAATAAACCAAATATAGATAGTTTGATGAATAAATATCCTACTACCAAAATTGCAGCAAGTGGTTTAGCAGTTGGACTTCCTGAGGGACAAATGGGGAATTCAGAAGTTGGGCATACCAATATTGGTGCAGGTAGAATTGTTTACCAAGAACTAACAAGAATAACTAAATCTATAGAAGATGGAGAATTTTTTTCAAACGAAGAATTTGTAAATGCTATAGAGAACTGTAAAAAAAATAATTCAAAATTACACATTCTAGGGCTAGTATCTGACGGTGGAGTTCATAGCCATATAAGACATCTTTTTGGATTGCTAGAATTAGCTAAAAGAAGAGATTTTGAGTATGTATATGTACATTGTTTTTTAGATGGAAGAGACACACCACCAGCATCAGCAGAAAGTTATATTACAAAGTTGGAAGAAAAAATGAAAGAAAAAGGTGTTGGAAAAATTGCTTCTATCTCAGGAAGATTTTATGCAATGGATAGAGATAAACGTTGGGAAAGAGTAAAAAAAGCATATGATGCAATAGTAAATGGAGAAGGAGTTAAATCATCAAATGCAATAAATGCAATAGAAAGTTCATATCAAAAAGAAGTTTTTGATGAATTTGTTGAACCAACAGTAATAACAAATGGAGAAAAACCAATTGCAACAATATCTGATAATGATTCAGTAATTTTCTTTAACTTTAGACCAGATAGAGCAAGACAATTAACAAGAGCAATAGTAGATCCTAATTTTGATGGATTTGAAACTAAAAAATTAAACACATATTTTGTATGTTTTACAAGTTATGATGAAACAATGCCAAATGTTCATATTGCATTTAAAAAGGAACAAGTTAAAAATACGTTAGGTGAAGTTATAAGTAAAGCTGGAGGAAAACAACTTCGTATAGCAGAAACAGAAAAATATGCACATGTAACATTCTTTTTCAATGGTGGTGAAGAAAAACAATATCCAGGAGAAGATAGAATTTTAGTTCAATCTCCAAAAGTTGAAACATACGATTTAAAACCTGAAATGAGTGCATACGAGGTAACAGATAAAGTATTAGAAGCTATAAATTCAGAAAAATATAATTGTATTATTTTGAATTTTGCAAATCCAGATATGGTTGGACATACAGGAAATCTTGAGGCAGCTATTAAAGCAATAGAAGCAGTAGATGAATGTGTAGGAAAAATAGTATCAGCAATAAATGCTAAAAAGGGAAATTTAATAATTACAGCAGACCATGGAAATGCAGAGCAAATGATTGACCTTAAAACAGGAGAACCTCATACAGCTCATACTACAAATTTAGTGCCACTTATATTAATTTCTGAAAAGGAAGGAATTAAATTAAAACAAGGAAAACTTGCAGATTTAGCTCCAACTATATTAGAACTAATGAACATTGAAAAACCTGAAGAAATGACAGGAGAAAGCTTAATAGAAAAATAAAATAAATTTTAAAAAATAAAATTTATAGAAAAGGAAACAATATGCTTAGAACTACTAAAAACATGAAAGATAAATATGAAAAAATTCAAAATCAGATATTCAATATGATACCTGAAAAATGGGATAAAATATTTTTATATGCATCTGTTACAGACAGAACTGGTAATGTTCAAACTGGAGAACTATTCTTTTACTATTTTCCTAAGAGTATATTAAAAAAGAAAACCAGTAAATGTCTATGAGGTACCAGCAAAATTCAATATAGATGAAGCTGAGTATACTATATTAGTAGATAATTTGTATGAAAGTATAAAAGCATTAAGACAAGATTTCGAAGATACAGACCAGGATATTTGGACTAATCTTACAATATCGATTGAAAATGCAAGGTTTAAAATAGAATATAAATTTGATGAACTAAAACAAGATGAATATTCAAATTATGTTCATCATGTCATTTGGAGATATCTTTATCTTGGAATAGGTGGAGAAATCAAAGAAGAAAAAAAGATATTAGATAAGTATTTTTCTGAAAACAAGAAAGAGAGAATAGAAGAGTATCAAACAGGATTATATATGAAAACTTCTAATAATACTATAGGATTTGGAAGAGTCGAGGATGAGACAGAAAAAATCCAAGAAGATATAGATGGATTAGAATATAAGAAGAAAAGAGAAATAAAAGAAAGAGCAAGTCAAAAGAAATATAGTCCTCTTGGAAATGTAAAAAATGGAAAATTAGAGAAAAATAATAATCGTATTTTAAAAAATAAGAAATAAAAAAGAAGGTTGTATAATAAATATTAATTATGCAACCTTCTTTGATTGATTATATTTTAATGAATATCACAAAGTGAAGGTAGTGTTCCTTTTAAAAAATATTCTGTATATGTTTCTTTACAATTATTTGTAGCTACCATTCCGTGATTTACTACATATTTTTGATGAAACTATATTATTAGGAGCTACAAAAGTTCTTTTACTAAGTTTAGAGTGTATACTTTTCATAACACTTGACCAAATTAATCCTGCAGGGTTTTTTCCATCATAATTTATAGATTCATTTTTATCAAAGCCATACCATGTAACTGCTGTATAGTATGGAGTAAATCCACAAAGCCATCTATCATAATTGTAATTTGTTGTTCCTGTTTTTGCTGCAACATCTATATTTGTAATATTACAATATGTAGCAGTTCCATTATTACCAATAACAGGTTGTCTTAAAAGTTCTTTTAATAAATATGCTGTAGAAGTAGAAAATACTCTACGCCTTTTTTGGTGACATTGTAAAAGTGTTTCATTATTATTTGAAATTACTTTGGTATAAAATATTGGTTCAATATAAATACCATCATTTGCGATTGTGGCATATGCTGCTGCAAATTCAAGTGGTGTCATGCCATCATCAAGACCACCTAAGGCTAGTGCTAGATTTTCATCTTCTGGTTTTAAAGTTGAAATTCCCATTTGCTTTAAATATTTTATAGATGTTTTGGGAGTTAATTTTTCCATAATTTTTACAAATGGAATATTTTGAGAAGATTCAACAGCTTTTCTTACAGTAATGTTTCCTAAATAGCCATCATAATTTGTAGGAGAATAGCCTTCTTTAGAGCCATCATTAAATGTAGTTTTAACGTCTGAAAACATAGAAGCATTTGTAATTAATTTCTTTTCTAAAGCAGGTGCTAAAACAGCAATAGGTTTTATTGCAGAACCAGTTTGACGCTTACTTTGGGTTGCTCTATTAAATCCTCTTGAAGTCTTTTTTTCGCCGAGACCTCCAACACAAGCTAATACCTTACCATTTGATTGATCAATTATTACCATTGCGGCTTCAGATGTTATACTTTTATCTTTTGAAGAATAAAGTATATATTTCTTTTTAGCAAATTCTTCTTCTACTTTACTTTGAATATCAATATTTTGTGTACTATATATCTTAGTTTTTGAAAGTGCAAAATAGTTTTCAGCAAAATTTTTAGGAATAAGATTTTTTTTAGAAAAATCATCAATTATTTTACTGGTTAAGGCATCTGTATGATATGAATTAATATTTTTAGAATTACTTGTGATTCCTTTGCTAAATTTTAAGCCTTGTTTAGTTTCTAAAATTGCATTATTATAATCATTGTAATTTATATATTTAAGTTCAAGCATTTTCTTTAGAACTACTTTTGTTCTTTTAATAATTTTTTCAGAGTGATCTGTATCTGAAAAAGGATTATAACTATTTGGACTATTATTAATTCCTGCTAAAAATGCACATTCTGCTAAACTCAAATCTGTTACATCTTTATTAAAATAATATTTGGCACCTGATTGAACTCCATAAATATTTGGACCAACATAGATTATATTTAAATAAGATTCTAGGATTTTATCTTTTGACATATTTTTTTCTAAAGATAGGGCATAAATCCATTCTTTAATTTTTCTGGATGCAGAATTAGAGTTGTCTCCTGTTAAATTTTTAACCAGTTGTTGAGTAATAGAGCTACCTCCAAAATCTGCTGAACCTCTTTTTATTATATAATGAAATATAGCAGAAGAAGTTCTTAGAATATCAATTCCATGATGTTTGTAGTAGCGTTGATCTTCTATTGCAACATATGAATTTTTTAGATTATTTGGTATTTTATCTAAAGTTACATTTTCTCTTATTCTTTCACAGCCTATTTCTGCAATTTTGGTTGTTCCATCATCTGTTACTACAATAGAGGATTCGTTTTTTATCATTTCTTTAGAGAGAGTCAAGAAAGTATGTATTTTAAAGCCTAATATTAATGAAAAGATAATTATTAACGGTAAAATAACAAATATAAATAGTTTTAAAATTATATGTTTTTTTTTCTTATTTATTTTTTTTTGTTTGAATTCTTGAGTATCTAAAGTATTATCTATTGAATCATTTTCATAATCGTCAGAATCATATAATGTATTATCTGTAGTATTATTGGTTTTACAATCATTTTTTAAAAAGGCTTTAGGTACCCATTTTTCATCTTCTTTTTTTCTTTTTTTAGATATATCTGTGTTTTTATTGGAATGTTTTCCTCTTTTTTTCAAAATTTAGTCACCTCATTTGGGATTATAACATAATAAATTAAATAAATCTAATTTTATAAAATTATTCATAAAGTAATTTAATTTTTCTACCATTTTTTTCAATAAAACCTTCATCTTTTAAATGAGAAAGCTCTCTCATCATAGCACTTCTATCAATACTTAAATAATCTGCTAAATCGGTTAAAGATAAAGGAAGAATAAAACTTTTACTCAATTTTTGACTAGCAAGTAAATCAAAATAAGAAAGTAATTTATCTCTTATATTTTTTTTACTCAAAAGTTCAATTTTTGTATTTAAATTTACAACATTATTAATAATGAGTAATTGCAATTTTTGCATGAACTCATTGTGGACTTTGCAATTTTGTTTGCATTTGTAGTTTATATTGTTGTATAAAAAAATTAAAACTTTACTGTCCTCTTTTGCCATTACAAAAAGTTCGTTATTTGTTTTAGCTGGATAAAATGCTTCACCAAAAATATCTCCTGATGTAAATTGACCGATTATTGTTTTATTACCATTAAAGTCATATCTGATTAGCTCCGCACTTCCTTCTAATAAAATACACATTTGGTTTCTTTTTTCAATGTAAGTTGTAATGCTTGATCCTCTAGGAAAAAATTTGCTAGATACTCTGAAACACTTGGAATCAAGCGATTTAAAAAAATTTAAAATTTCTAATTTAGTCTCCACAAGCCTTTCCGCCTTTCGAAAAAAATATATCACACTTTTGTTGCAAATGCAACAGATTTTTATTTTTTTAATTATATAATATCAATATAAAAATTACTAATAATTATTTATAAAAAATATAGTAAAACAGGGGGCAAAAAACAATGAAAGTTATTAAAAGAGACGGAAGAGTAGTAGATTATGATAGAGCAAAGGTTGTTATAGCTATTCAAAAGGCAAATGAAGAAGTAAGAAGAAAAGAAAAAGCAACAAAAGAAGATATAAAAACAATAACAGATTATATTGAAGAAATAGACAAGAAGAGAATATTAGTTGAAGATATCCAAGATGTTATAGAAGAAAAATTAATGGAAATTGGAAAATATGAACTTGCAAAAAAATATATAGTATATAGATACACAAGAGCACTAGTAAGAAAAAGTAATACAACCGATGAGTCAATTTTAGGATTAATTAGAAATGAAAATAAAGAGTTAGCAGAAGAAAATTCAAATAAAAATACTGTTTTGGCCTCTACACAAAGAGATTATATAGCAGGAGAAGTTTCAAGAGATTTGACAAGAAGACTTTTATTACCTGAAAAAATTACAAAAGCAGATAGAGAAGGTGTTTTACATTTTCATGATGCAGATTATTTTGTTCAACCAATATTCAACTGTTGTTTAATAAACTTAGGAGATATGTTAGATAATGGTACTGTAATGAATGGAAAATTGATAGAAAGCCCAAAGAGTTTCCAAGTTGCATGTACTGTTACAACTCAAATTATAGCAGCAGTTGCAAGTAACCAATATGGTGGACAATCTGTTGATTTAAAACATTTAGGAAAGTATTTAAGAAAAAGCAGAGATAAATTTGAAAAAGAAATAAGAGAAGAACTTGGCACATCTGTTAATGACAAAATAATAGAAAAATTAGTACATAGAAGACTAAAATCAGAATTAAGTGCTGGTGTACAAACAATTCAGTATCAAATAAATACATTAATGACAACAAATGGACAATCTCCTTTTGTTACATTATTCTTACATTTAGAAGAAGATGATGAATATATAAATGAAAATGCAATGATTATTGAAGAAGTAATTCGTCAAAGAATTCAAGGTATAAAAAATGAATCAGGAGTTTATGTAACGCCAGCATTTCCAAAATTAATATATGTTTTAGATGAATGCAATAATTTAACTGGTGGAAAATATGATTATTTGACAAAGCTTGCTGTTGAATGTTCTGCCAAAAGAATGTATCCAGATTATATTTCAGCAAAAAAAATGAAGGAAAACTATGAAGGAAATGTATTTAGTCCAATGGGATGTAGAAGTTTCTTATCTCCTTGGAAGGACGAAAATGGTAATTATAAATTTGAAGGAAGATTTAATCAAGGGGTAGTAAGCATCAATTTGCCACAAGTAGGAATAGTTGCAGATGGAGATGAAGCAAAATTTTGGAAGGAATTAGATGAAAGACTAGAGTTATGTAAAGAGGCTTTAATGTGTAGACATTATGCACTACTTGGAACTTCGGCAGACATAAGCCCAGTTCATTGGAGATATGGAGCAATTGCAAGACTAAAACAGGGAGAAAAAATTGATAAGCTTCTATATGGAGGATATTCAAGTATATCACTTGGATATATAGGAATATATGAAGTTACTAAATTAATGAAAGGTGTATCACATACTGACCCAGAAGGACATGATTTTGCAATAAGAGTAATGAAGCATTTAAAAGAAACAGTTGATAGATGGAAAAGTGAAACAAATATTGGCTTTGCACTATATGGAACCCCAGCAGAAAGTTTGTGTTATAAATTTGCACGTATCGATAAAGAAAAGTTTGGAACTATAAAAGATGTTACAGATAAAGGATATTATACAAACTCTTACCATGTGGATGTTCGTGAAAAGATAAATGCTTTTGATAAATTAAAGTTTGAATCAGAATTCCAAGCGTTATCAACAGGTGGAGCAATTTCTTATGTAGAAATACCAAATATGAAAAATAATATAAAAGCATTAGAAGATTTAGTTAAATTTATATATGAAAATATCCAATATGCAGAATTTAATACAAAATCAGATTATTGTCATGTTTGTGGATATGATGGAGAAATAAAAATAAATGAAAATAACGAATGGGAATGCCCACAATGTGGAAACAAAGATCACAATAAATTAACTGTAGTGCGTCGTACATGTGGTTATTTGGGAGAAAATTTTTGGAATGCAGGTAAAACTAAAGAAATAAAATCAAGAGTATTACATTTATAATATCATAAAAAGGTAATAGGAGATTAAAGTCTCTTTTTACCTTTTTATAGTATTTCAAAAAAAAATTTTGGAGAATTTTGAATTAGTCATAATTTTGAAAAGTTATTAAAAAAATTAGATTTTCTAAATAGAAGGAGAAAATATGTCATACAAAACAATTTATAGTAATACTTCAAGTGAGGTAGTAGAAAAGAAATCAAAATTTATTGCTAATTTAATTTATGTAGAAAGTAAAGAAGAAGCGGAAGGTAAAATAAGAGAATACAAAAAGAAATATCATGACGCAAGACACAATTGCTCTGCTTATAGAGTTTTGGAGAATGGTGTTATCTATGAAAAGTCAAGTGACGATGGAGAGCCTTCTGGAACGGCAGGAGCGCCTATGCTTAATATTTTACAAAAAAATGAATTATGCAATGTTTTAATTATTGTCACAAGATATTTTGGAGGAATTCTACTAGGAACAGGAGGTTTGGTCAGATGTTATTCAGATTCTTTGATTGGAGCAATAGATAAAAGTTTGTTTAATGAGATATGCGAAGGAATTGAATATCAGTTAGAATTAGAATACAATAGTTTTGAAAGTTTTAAATATTATTGTAAAAACAATGAGATCAAAATAAATAATATTAATTATTCGGAAAAGATAATATTAGACATCGATTTAGATATGGAAAAAAATGTAAAATTTTTAAATGATATTGAAAAAAAGAATATAAATATAATTAAATTAAGGGAAATAGCTAGAAAGATTCTAAAGAAAAATGTAAAATAAAAATATAAAAATAAAAAAATGGAAAAAATTTCCAATTTGCTCTTGCTTTTTTATGGATACTGTAATATAATTCGAAATGTAAATTTTTTACAATAAATTATATTTAGGAGGATAAAGCTGTGAAAGAAAAAATTACAGTATTAATTGCAGATGATAATCAAGATTTCTGCAAAACACTTGCAGGATATTTAGGAAATCAAAACGATATGGAAATTATAGGAATAGCAAAAGATGGATTAGAAGCAGTAGAAAAAATAAAAGAATTAGAACCAGATGTAGCTATTTTAGATGTAATAATGCCTCACTTAGATGGAATTGGAGTATTAGAGAGTATAAATATAAGTAGTAATATAAGTAAAAAACCAATGTGCATTATGCTTTCAGCTGTAGGTCAGGACAAGATAACACAAAAAGCAATAACATTAGGAGCAGAATATTATGTGGTAAAGCCATTTGATATAGAGCTTTTAATAAAAAGGATAAGAGAGATAAGAGAATTTAGACCAAATCTAAATCAGAATTTTATTTCGAGAGAACATTCAAAACCTTACATAAAAGTTCCTGAAAAAGAAGGATCTGATCATTTAGAAGTATTGGTAACAAATATTATACATGAGGTAGGAGTACCTGCACATATTAAAGGATATCAATATTTAAGAGAAGCAATAATGATGGTTGTAAATGATATAGAAGTTATTAATCAAATTACTAAAAGTTTATATCCAGAAATAGCAAAGAAGTTTTCAACAACACCTTCAAGAGTTGAACGTGCAATTCGTCATGTCATTGAAGTTGCTTGGGGTAGAGGAGAACCACAAGTTATGGAGAATATTTTTGGATATACAGTTTCAGCTTCAAAAGGAAAGCCTACTAATTCTGAATTTATAGCAATGATTAGTGATAAATTAAGATTAGAATTAAAAAGTGCATAAAATATTGACAAATTATGTAAAATAAGTTATAATTAAGGATGCAAAAATTGCAGATTAATTTAACTTTGGAGGAATCAAAATGACAGTAAGTGAAAAGTACATTATGGAAAAGTTTGAGGAAACAACCAATTTTGAGAAACAACAACAAGAAAGATTTCTTAAAGATTTAATTAAAATTGAACCTAATATAGAGTTACTCAAACGAAATTTAATGTCGCTGGTAATACATGATTATCATTCAGATTCAATGGAAAATTATATCTATGAATTAATTAATTTAATCGAGAAAAAAAGCAGAAGTTAAAGAAAGAAATAGTGCAGATTATTATTTTATAATTTGCACTATTTTTTTTTTACAAAAATACGGAAATGTAAGCAAAAGAGATGAAACAACCAGACCTTAGTCAAAAGTTGATTGAACAGTTATTAGAAGATAAAGAACAGAACATTATACTTCAATACAAAATATAAAAAATATGTAAAATTAGAAAAATTACTTGAAAAAAAATAAACTTAATATTATAATAGAAAAGTAGATTAAAAAAAAACCAAATTTGTTGTTTGAATTTAATCTATTTTTTTATTTTATGAAAAAATTAAAATATTACTTAAAAAGTTTGGTTTAAGAAAGAGAGGAAAAGATGAACACAAAGTACATATTTGTAACTGGAGGAGTTGTATCAGGATTAGGAAAAGGAATAACAGCAGCATCATTAGGAAGACTACTAAAAAATCGAGGATATAAAGTAACAATTCAAAAGTTTGATCCATACTTAAATGTAGATCCAGGAACAATGAGCCCATATGAACATGGAGAAGTTTTCGTAACAGACGATGGAGCTGAAACAGATTTGGACTTAGGACATTATGAAAGATTTATAAATGAAAATTTGGAAAAAAATTCAAGTATTACGATGGGAAAAATTTATTCTGAAGTAATAGAAAAAAGAAAGAAGAGGAGATTATTTAGGAAAAACAGTACAAGTTATACCACATGTTACAAATGAAATAAAAGAAAAAATATACAGTTTTGAAAACACAGACATTGACATTGTTATAACAGAAGTAGGCGGAACTGTAGGAGATATTGAAGGATTATCAATAATAGAAGCAATAAGACAAGTAGGATTAGAAAAAGATCCAGAAGATGTTCTATATATTCATGTGACTCTTCTACCATATATTTCAGGTTCAAATGAAATAAAATCAAAGCCAACTCAACACTCTGTTAAGGAACTTCAAAGTTTTGGAATTAAGCCTGATATTTTAGTATGTAGAACTGAACAAGAGATTCCTGAAAATATTAAAGAAAAATTAGCATTATTCTGCAATGTTAGAAAGACAAGTGTAATTCAAAATACAACAGCAGATTGTCTATATGCGGTTCCTTTGATGTTAGAAAAAGAAGGACTTGCAAGAGAAGTATGCAATCATTTAAGATTAGATAGCTATATTCCGGACAATTCAAAATGGCAAAAAATGATTGATGATATTAGAAAAATAGATAAAGACAATAAAGTTAAAATTGCAATAGTTGGAAAATATGTACAATTAGAAGATTCATATATATCTGTAATTGAAAGCATAAGACATGCAGGATTTAAAAATGAAGTAAATACAGAAATTGAGTTAATAGATGCAGAAGAAATTACAAAAGAAAATGTAAAAGAAAAATTATCAAATATAGATGGAGTAGTAGTTCCAGGAGGTTTCGGAACAAGAGGAATTGAAGGAAAAATAGAAACAATAAAATTTGTAAGAGAAAACAATGTTCCATTTTTAGGAATATGTCTTGGAATGCAAATGGCTGTTGTAGAGTTTGCAAGAGATGTTTTAGGAATTAAAGATGCAAATTCTTCAGAATTTGATGATAGAACACCTAATCCAGTTATTCATATTATGGAAGACCAAAAGGATGTAGAAAAAAAAGGTGGAACAATGCGTTTAGGAAGTTATCCTTGTGTAATAAAAAAGGGAACTTTAGCTTATGAAGTATATGAAGAAGAGAATATAAATGAAAGACATAGGCATAGATTTGAATACAATAATGATTATAAAGAAAGACTTGAACAGGCAGGGCTTATTTGTTCAGGTAATTCACCAGATGGAAATTTAGTTGAAATTGTTGAAATAAAAGACCATCCTTATTTTATTGCTGGTCAATTTCATCCAGAATTAAAATCAAGGCCAAATAAACCAGCACCATTATTTGTAGGATTGGTAAAAGCTGCAAAAATTAAGAAAAATAGTTAAAAAATATATGAAAGGAAAGATATATGCAACTATCGATACAAATGTATTTCCTATTATTTATGATTTATTCTTGTCTAGGATGGTGCCTAGAAGTTACATGTAAATTAATAGAATTAAAAAGATTTATAAATAGGGGATTTTTAATAGGACCATATTGTCCTATATATGGAAGTGGAGCTGTCCTAATAACGTGGTTATTATACAGATATGAATATGATCCTTTGGTTTTATTTGTTATGACAACACTTACTTGTTGTATATTAGAATATTTAACTAGTTTTATTATGGAAAAATTATTTAAGGCTAGATGGTGGGATTATAGCAAAAGAAAATTTAATATTAATGGAAGAGTTTGCCTTGGAACTTCAGTTCCATTCGGTATTTTCGGATTAATTTTGACATATATTGCAAATCCATTTTTTTTATAGGGCAATTGAATAAATTAAATTCAAATACAATTAATATAATTGCAATTGTGTTAGCAACTATATATGTGTTAGATGCTATAATTTCAACAGTTGTAATATTTGGATTTAGAAAAACTTCTGTAAATGTAAGTAAAGAAGGAAGCAGTGACAATACTGAACAAATTACCGCAAAAGTAAGAGCAATTTTAACGAAAAAAACTTGGATTTACAGGAGACTTATTAAAGCATACCCAAATTTTGTGGCAATAAAATCAAAAATTAAAGAAATAAAGCAGAATATAAAAGAAGATGTGGAAGATGTTAAAAGTAACCTTACAGAAAAAACAGATGATTTAAAAAATAATATTGTCGAAAAAAGAAATGAGATTTCAAACTCTTTTAATGAGAAAAAAGAAGACATAAAAAAAGTTTTTAAGAAAAGTGATGAAAATAATGGAGAGTAGGTGATTATATGAATATTTTAGCAGTAGGAGATATTGTGGGACAAGTTGGAGTAAAAGAGCTTCAGAAAAAACTCCCAAAAATTAAAGAAAAATATAATATAGATTTTTGCATAGTAAATGGTGAAAATGCAGCAGATGGAATGGGACTCACAGAAAAGCTTTATCATGACATTTTACGTGCGGGTGCTGATTGTATAACAATGGGAAATCATACTTGGGGAAAAAAAAAATATTCAAATTTATTGATGACAAGGAAATATTAAGACCAATAAATTATCCGGAAGGTGTATGCGGTAAAGGGATAGAAATTTATACATGCAAAAACAAGAAAATAGCTGTAATAAATGCTATGGGGAGAGCTGAGATAAATATTTTAACAGAAAATCCATTTTTGGAGGTTGAAAAAGCTGTAAATATGGTTAAAAATGAGGTAGATATTATTGCCCTTGATTTTCATGCAGAAGCAACTGCAGAAAAAAAGGCTATGGGATATTTTTTAGATGGAAAAATTACTTTTATGTTTGGTACACACACTCATATTCAAACAGCAGATAATCAGATTCTTGAAAATGGAACAGGCTATATTACGGATATAGGTATGACTGGACCAAAAAATTCTGTTATTGGTATGGATCCGAAAGCGGCATTGAAGAGATTTTTAACTGCACTTCCGGAGAAATACAAAATAGCAGAAGGAGAAGCTATTTTTAATGCTTGTGTTTTTGAAATTGACAATAATAATAAAGTAAAAAAAAATATTATTAGAATAAATTAAAGGAAATAAAAATTATATGATTCATATAAATATAATATGTATAGGAAAATTAAAAGAAAGATATTTAAAAGATGCAATAGATGAGTATTCTAAAAGACTTAACAAATATTGTAAAATTTTCCTTTCCATGGATGTATCATCCTAGGAATATAAATTTTTCTTTCTTTTATTTTTTCAATTTCATCAAAATTTTCTGATTTAGCTTGTATTTCTGATATTTTTTCTAATGCAAATATAGATTCATCTACCGTAGCAAATAATTGACCATTTAAAGACTTTATAACTGTACATTTGGTTCCTTTATTAAAATAAATAGGATTACCATTTTTATTTATAAATCTATAATATTCATTATTATATTTTATTGAATGACCACTATCAATAACCCTTTGGCACAATATAGCTAAAGTTAAATTTATTTTTTCCTCAGAGGGTTGCTTTTCGAAGGCAGATTTGTTATTATTAATACACAGAGCAAACTTGTTGTTGTATTGAATTATGAATTGTTTTAAGAACTCATTAGCTTTGTCTATGGTAGTGATTTGAGCTATTCTAAGTTCTTGTGGAAGTCTTTGTTGTAGAGTTTGAAATAGTCTTTCCACACGCGGTTTAAATTCTGGTACAGAACTTGTTTCGATATGTATGCCTAATTGTTTACAGGCATAGGCATACTGCGTGAAAGTATCTTCTTCAACTTTAGAGGATGCTTTCTTTTTGTATTCAAATACCGTTCTTTTATCTGTTTTAATTAGATATGGAATACCATATTTAGAAAGTATTTGATGAGTTATATTGTAGTAACCATTCAAAGTTTCTTGCTTATCAAAATATAAACCAACTACTTGGCCAGTAGCATCATCAATAGCTGCGTGCAGAGCTGTTTTTTCTTCACCAAACCATGGATGTATACAAGCATCCATTTGAAGTTCTTCACCAAAATATTGGCACCTAGGTTGTCTTGGGTGAGCATCTTCAGCAAGTACCAATTTAGTTTTTAGCTTTTCTTGTTCTTTCTTTTTAGCTGTTTTGATTTCATTTTCAAGTTTTTTTCTAAATTTTCTTTTAGTTGATTTATGAGTTCTAGGAGAGAATATAAATCTATCTCTTAAAATAACTCTAATTTCATCAACAGATAGATTTATGTTTTCTCTTCTTTCTAGTAATTCTTTAAATAAAGTATAAGTACAATCAAAATATTTATTTATGTATAATAATTCTATTTCTGTTTTTAATTCATCTGTAAGAGCATTCTTGGGCTTTCTACCACGATTTCCGTGAACGAAAAACTCTTTACCAAATTCTTTGTATCCAGCAATCATTCTATCAATTTGCCTGATGGATCTTTTTTTAATTTAACAGCTGCTCGTTGCTTGTTACCTTTTGTTTCTACTAATTTTTTTATTATTTTATATTTCTTATATCATAAATTAGCAAACATGATAATAAAAGAAGAAGCTCCTGAAACTCCAATTCAAAGAAAATTGGGAGAAGTTGGAAAAACACTTGGAATAGTTTGCTTAGTAATATGTATAATTATATTTATAATTGGCATATTTAAAAAAAAATTGCCCCTATAGAAATGTTTATGACATCAGTGGGGTTAGCTGTTGCTGCAATACCAGAAGGACTTCCTGCTATAGTAACAATAATGTTATCAATTGGTGTTACTAAAATGGCAAAAAAAAATGCCATTGTTAGAAAACTTCCTGCAGTAGAAACATTAGGAAGTAGTAGTGTTATCTGTTCAGATAAAACAGGAACATTAACGCAAAATAAAATGACAGTTGTAAAGTGTATGACAATGGCTTCTGAAGATGAGAGATTTTTATTAGAGTTAGGTTCGATGTGTACTGATAGTTCAATTGAAAAAAAGGATGGATTTATAAATGTTATAGGTGAACCAACAGAAGTGGCAATTGTAAACAAAGCATTAGATGAGAATATAAATAAAAATGATTTGTATAATAAAATGGAAAGAATAAATGAGATACCTTTTGATTCTAGTAGAAAAATGATGTCAACAATACATAAAGTTGGGGGAAGATATAGAACTATTACCAAAGGAGCAACAGATGTATTAATAAAAAAATGTGACAGAATTTACAATAATGGTAAAATAGAGAATTTGTCAAGTGCTAGAAAAGAAGAGATTTTAAACAAAAATATTGAAATGGCAAAAGATGCATTAAGAGTAATTGCTGTATGTTATAGAGATGATTCTGTTTTAAATAATAAAATAGAAAATCAAGAAAATAATCTAATATTTGTTGGGCTAATTGGAATGATAGACCCTCCTCGTGAGGGTGTGAAGGAAGCAATACGAACATGTAGACAAGCAGGAATAAAAACAGTAATGATAACAGGGGATCATATTGTTACTGCTAAAGCAATAGCAAAAGAATTAAATATTTTAAGAATGGGAGATAAAGCCATAACTGGTAAAGAACTTGACGAAATGAGTGATGAGCAATTAGAAAAAAATATAGCATCATATTCAGTTTTTGCAAGAGTAAGTCCAGAGCATAAAGTAAGAATTGTAAAAGCTTGGCAGAAAAAACAGGTGGTTGTTGCAATGACAGGAGATGGTGTAAATGATAGTCCAGCTCTAAAAAATGCAGATATTGGTATTGCAATGGGAAAAGGAGGAACTGATGTTGCTAAAAATGCATCAGATATGATTTTAACAGATGATAATTTTGTAACAATAGTAGAAGCGGTGAAACAAGGTAGAAATATATATGATAATATAAAAAAAGCGATTCACTTTTTATTAGCAACTAATATTGGTGAAATTGTAACTATTTTTATGGGATTACTATTGGGGTATAAAAGTCCACTATTAGCAATTCAATTGCTTTGGGTTAATCTAGTAACAGATTCGTTTCCAGCAATAGCATTAGGATTAGAAAGACCTGAAGGAAATATTATGAAGAAAAAGCCGAGAAGTGCAAGAGAAAGCATCTTTGCAGGTGGATTATGGTATAAAATAATAATTGAAGGAATAATGATAGGAACATTTACATTATTTGCTTTTTCTTTAGGAAATAAATTATACGGAATAGAAGTAGGAAGAACAATGGCATTTGTTGCATTAGGACTTTTAGAATTAATACATAGTTTTAATGTAAAATCAGAAGAATCTATATTCAAGTCAGGATTGTTTGAAAATAAATATCTAATTTTTAGTTTTTTAGGAGGTGGATTTTTACAGATAATTGTTGTTATTATACCATTTTTTGCAAACATATTTAATTTAGTACCATTAAATAAAGTTCAATGGCTATTTACAATACTAATTTCAATTTTGCCTTTAGTAATAGTTGAAATTCAAAAAAATTACAATGAATATAGTAATGAAAAAAATATTCTTAATGAAAATGTTGATTAATTTTTCTTAAAAGTATATAATGTTTTTTGATTATTAAATAAAAAAAGGATGTTATTATGAGAAAAGTATTAATCTATATAATTATAGCTATTATATTATTAGTTACAATATTTCAAGTTTGGAAATATTGTAACATAAAAAAATATCAAATACCGGTGTTAGTATATCATAATATTGTATTAAGTGAGAGCGAAAAAGAAAAAGATGCAGATGCTTTAACTGTGGATGATTTTAAAAGACAAATGAACTATTTAAAAGAGAATGGATATGAAGCGATATCTATGGATGATTTTTATAATTGGAAAACGGGAAATAATAAAATACCAGAAAAAAGTGTTGTAATAACATTTGATGATGGATTTTATTCTTTTAAGTATTTAGTCGAACCAATTTTGAAACAATATGATTTTAATGCTACTTGTTTTGTTATTGGAAAAGTTACAATGCCCGAAACACCCAAATATGAAGCAGAGAGATATGGAACTATAGGATTAGATGAAATAAATTCGAAACTTGAAAATATAACTTATGGTTCTCATACATTTTATTTTCATGAACAGGGTGAAGATGGAAAACCAATTATAAAAAACAAGAATTATGAAGAAATAAAACAAGATACAGAAAAGTTCAATACAGAACTATTTGATGCAAAATATTTAGCATACCCATATTACACATATACGAAAGATTTTGTTAAGGTTTTAGAAGAAGAAAATTATAGATTAGCATTTGCAGGTGAAGAAGAGATGGCGTGTAAAGATGTAAATAATTATAAAATACCAAGAATATCAGGAGTTAGAAATTTTGAGGAATTTAAACAAATATTTGAAACTAATAATTATAAAAATAAATATGGAAATGGTATTTTAAGAAAGATTTTTGTAAAAATTAATAGAATAATGTTTAAATAAATGTTGACTTATAAAATGGATAAGTGATATACTATTTTTATATTTTTAGTAAAAAATAAAGATAAATAAAAGTTTAAAACAAGGGGAAAAATAATGATGAAAAAAATATTAAAAACTATAATATTATTAATAATTTTAAGTTTTATGTTAGTAATGATGAATTCTAATAGTTCAAATGCTGTAAATGAAGTAAAAAAGAATACTAGCACTAAAAGTGAAAGTTCATCTGATTTTAAAACTACAAATGAAGTTGTTTATACAAAGGGGACAACATATTTAAGAAAAAGTCCAGATGCAAATGAGGTTTCTAAGGTAAAACTAACAAAAGATGTAGAACTTACTAGGACAGGTTATAGTACTTCACAAATTGATGGATATTCATGGAGTAAAGTAACATATAAAGGTGATACTTATTATTGTTTAACTTATATGCTTACAACATCAAAAACAAATGTAGCTGTAAATTCAAATAATACGGAAACAACTAATACGAATAGCAACAACAATACTAATAGTTTAAATATAGCTAATACTAATGTTACAAATGAAAATACTGTTACTAATCAAATGAAAAATGAAGTTTCAAATGAAATTTTAAATAATTCATCAACTGAAAATGTAGCAGTGGTAAAAAATGAAGTAGAAGAAGATAAAGATATAGAACAAATTTCAGAAGATCCACAAAAAGCGGCAAAAAAGAAAAAGCTGAAAAGATACGAAAGCTTATTTTTGAAGTTGCAATAGCAATTGTAGTAATAGTAATGGTAGTTAGTAGTATTGTTGCTATAAAAAACAGAAGAGATTCAGATTATTATGAAGAATATGATGATGACGACGATAATTATGAAGAAGACGATGAAAAAGAATATCTAAAGAATTATAATAGTAATATGAAGGAAAGTTCAGAATATAAACAGTCTTTAGGTTATGATAAAATATTTGATGAAAATAAAGAAAAAAATACAAGAAATGAGAATTTTGATGAAAAATTAGAAAGAATCAGAAAGAGACAACAAGAAGAAGCTAACAAAAATAAAAAATCAATAAATAAAGGAAAACATTTTTAAATAAAATTCAAATTATTTGCATAAACTTTAAAACCTCTTAATATAGTTGTAATAACAACAAAATATTAGGAGGTTTAATTTTATGGACATAGAAGTAAGCAAAGAAAATATATGCATAAATAAACTTGTTTGTGAAAAAAAGGAATTAATTTTTATACAGAATGATTTTATTGTACCTGATTCAAAACCAGATGTTTTAAGTAGTATAAATCTATCAGGAGAGGTATGTGTTTATAAAAAAGAGGTACAAGATGAAAAAATAAAAATGGAAGGAAATATTAATACATATATAATGTATTTGCCAGATAGCAAAGAAGATAAATTAAGAGCATTAAACGCAAAGTTCGATTTTTCTGAATTCATAAATGTAGCTGGGGCAAAAGAAGGAATGCAATTAAGTCTAAAAGCAAGTATAAAAGATATGGAATGTAAAGTATTAAATGGAAGAAAATTAAGCGTAAAGACAGGTTTAGAAGTAACAATAAAACTTTATTCAAATGAAGAAGTAAGTATGATTAGTTCAATAAATAACGTTAGTGATGTACAATTTCAAAAACAATTTAGTCTAAATTCATTACTTGGTATGGGAAACACTAAAGTTTATGTTAAAGATACATTAAACATTGAAAAACAAGACGAAGTTGCTGAAATATTAAAAACAGAAATTAATTTAATTAATGTAGATAAGAAGATTAGTTATAACAAGATATTGGTAAAATCAGAAGCAGATGTAAAAGTAATGTATTTGACTGAAGATAATAGAATAAATAGTGTAAATGGAAAAATTCCTGTGGTTGGATTTATAGATTTACAAAATATTACTGAAGAGAATATTTGTGATTTAGATTTTGAACCTACAAATATACAAATAAGGCCAAATCAACCAGAGGAACATTCTATTTATGTAGAACTTGAAGTGGAGGCAAATTGCAAAGCATATGAAAAAAAAAAACAGATAAATTTAATTCAGGATTTATATAGCCCTTCTATGGAATTGAATTTTGAACAAAAAAGAATTTCTACAGCTACAAACAAAAATATTAAGATAAAAGATACTACAATAGAAAGTACTTTAAATATAGAAGGAATTTCAAGAGAAAAAGTTTTAGATGTAGAAGTTAGACAGACATTAAATAAAGAAAATATTACATCATCTAAGATAATATATGAAGGAGAATTAGAACTTAATTTTATAATAGAAGAAGGAAATAATATAAATACAAGAATAGAAAAGGTGCCTTTCGATGTCTCAATTGATAATGATTTGTCAGATGATAAAATAAATGTAAATAATAAAGTTATAGTAAACAATGTTGATTTAGATTTTGAAAGTAGCAGTGTTAGATCTAAGGTTGGGCTAACTTTTAATGTAGAAACAAGCATAAATACTTCAATAAATATAATTGATAATATACAAGAAACAAAAACAGGAAAAACAAATATTGAGGATTATGATAGCCTTATTTTGTACGTTGTTCAAAAGTCAGACACTTTATGGAAAATCGCAAAAAAATTCAGAAGCACAATTGATGATATTGCTTGTTCAAATGGTATTGAAGATAAAAATAAAATTGATGTTGGTCAAAAGTTATATATTCCTAAATTTAAGTATGTAAGAAAAGAAAATAATTAAAATGCAAGACAACAAATCTCAATATAAAATATATTCTCGAAGAAGATTCAGCATTTTTAATAAAAGAAAATCACTGGGTACAAGAAAAGCAAAAAAATGCGAAAAGTTTTTTCCAGTATTTGTGGTTTTTATGATTGCAATTTTGGTTTGTTATTTTTTGTGGGAATCCATAAAACCAGTATTTATGAAACTGTGTGAGGACGAAACAATAATTATTGCTAATAAAATAACAAACGAAGAATCTTCTAATGTAATGGAGAAATATGGTTACAATGATCTATTCAAGATTGAAAGAAATAAAAATGGAGATGTACAGTTAATTAGTGCCAATGTTTTTATGATAGATAAAATTACTTCAGAAATTGCTTGGAATATTCAAGAAAAGTTAGAAGAATATGATGATGCAAAGGTGAAGTTCCCAATAGGAGTATTGAGTGGAAATAATTTTTTTGTAGGATTTGGGCCTGATATTAAAATAAAATTCAAAACGACAGGTATTGTTATGGCAAATCTTAAAAGTGATTTTATTTCACAGGGGAATAATCAAACATTACACAAAGTTTATCTACAAGTTGATTGCAGTGTAAGTGTAATTACAACACATGATATTGAGTCAATTAATATCCAAAATGAAGTTTTACTTTTAGAAAATGTAATTGTGGGAGATATTGGATTAAATGGGTTGCCTCTTTTACAAAAAGATAATTAAAAAAAACCTAAAAATTTTAGAAATAAGATTTTTAGGTTTTTTTTTGTAGAAAAGTTTAGTTATAGAAGAATACTTTCTAAGGCTATTTTTATCATTTTGTCTAGTCCTTTTAATCTTTCTTCACTTGTTGCGTGAGCTTCTTTAAATGGAGTGTCAACTACCGTCATAAGGCAAGATGCCTTTTTATTTAGTAGTTTTGCATTATAAAATAGAGCAAATGATTCCATTTCGCTTCCGATAAATCTTATATTAGAAGGTATACGTTTAATATAAGATTTTTCATTTGTTATATAAGGATCAAAACAATCAGTACAAACGGTATTTCCCTTTATTAAATTAATATTCAACTTGTTGGCTGAATTAATGATTGTTGCGTTTAAAGAAGAATCTGAAGAGATTAAATGATTATTGTCATTATTTAAGGTTAAAGCATAATTGCTTTCTGTATAAACATTTTCAGAAATAATAATATCAAATAAATTCAAATCCTTTACTAATGCTCCACAAGACCCTATTCGTATAATCTTTTCGACATTGTAAAATTTAAAAAGTTCATATGAGTAAATTCCCATACTAGGTATTCCCATTCCAGAAGCCATTATTGTTATTTTGTGCTTTTTGTATAAACCTGTATAAGCATACATTCCTCTTACTGAATTTACCAATTTGTAATCATTTAAAAATTTTTCGGCTATATATTTAGCCCTTAATGGATCTCCTGGCATGATAACTATATTTGAAATATCTTCTAAATTTGCTTCGTTGTGTGGTGTTGACATTTTATATCATTCCTTTCTTAAGGCAAACTATATGGCACAAAGAAAGTAAAAAATTTTGAGCCATCATGCCTTTTTTGTTTTTTATAGTGTACTATAATGATTTAAAAAAAAAAAAATCAAGCTTGACTTGAATGTTAAAAGATGATATAATTTTAAACGTATAAAATGAGATTTTAACAATAAAAAGAGAGATTAAATAATAAGAAGAGATTTTGAAAAAAGAGTACACTAAATCGGGAAATGTATTCGAATTATTTCAAATGTCTTTTTACTATTGCAAAAATTGGCGATGTAGTTTTAAAGGGAAAATCATTATTGTTTTATATAACTATGCCAAAATAAGAAAGGAGTATTTTAAAATTATGGAAGAAATTAAAAATTCAGAAGATAATATAGGAAAAACAAGAAAGAAACCGACTAGAAGAAAAGAAGGGGAGATAGAAAAAAAAAAGAAAGAGTTGAGAAGGTAGAAAATTTTGATAAAAAAGCAGAACCTGAAGAAACAAAAAAAGTAAGAACGAGAAGAACAAGCAAAATTATAAGAGATGAAGAGAAAAATGGTAAAAAAGTAGAGAATTCTAAAAAACAAAAAAAGTAAATTCTTTAAAAAGAGATGAAAAAGATATAAAAAAAAAAATAAACGAAGTTGGAGAAGAAAAAAAATTAGAAAATGACGAACCAAAAAATTCTAAAAGAAAGCAACATTCAAAAAATGGATTAAATATAATCCAAGAAAATAGAAGTTTAGTTGTAAAAGGAGAGAATAGACTTAAAGAATTTGATTCTATTTTTAAATCTAAGAAGAGAACGAGTGCAGATTTTGGTTTCAAAAAACCAACACTTAAAATAATACCTTTAGGTGGACTTCATGAGATAGGAAAAAATATTACAGTATTTGAATATGGAAACGATATGATAGTTGTTGACTGTGGTTTATCTTTTCCAGAAGATGATATGTTAGGAGTAGATTTAGTTATACCAGATATAACATATATAGAAAAAAATAGAGAAAAACTAAGAGGAATGGTCATAACACACGGACATGAAGATCATATAGGAAGTGTTCCTTATTTTTTGAAAAAGGTTAATACACCAATTTATGGTACTAGACTAACATTAGGTTTAATAAAAAATAAATTGGAAGAACATCATTTAACGGCTTCAGCTGAGCTTAATGATGTAGAACCAGGAGAAACTATAAAACTTGGATGCTTTAAAATTGAATTTATTCAAAGTTCACATAGTATTCCAGACTCTGTTATGCTTGCAATTACTACACCTGCTGGAACAGTTCTTCATACTGGAGATTTCAAAATTGACTATACACCAATAGATGGAAAATTGATAAATTTAGGAAGAATTGCAGAACTTGGAAATAAAGGAATTCTAGCTTTGATGTCAGATAGTACTAATGCAGAAAGAAAAGGATTTACAATGTCAGAAAGTTCTGTTGGAGAAGTTTTTGATAAGCTATTTTTACATTGTACTAAGAGAATTGTAGTTGCAACATTTGCTTCAAATGTTCATAGAGTTCAACAAATAGTAAATTGTGCAATAAAATATGGAAGAAAAATTGCTGTTTGCGGTAGAAGTATGATAAATATGATAACAACAGCAAGGGAACTTGGATATATAGAATGTCCAGATAATTTATTTATAGATATAGACATGATAAATAATTATACAGATAATCAATTAGTTATAATAACAACAGGAAGTCAGGGAGAAACAATGTCTGCATTAACAAGAATGGCTGCAGGTACACATAAAAAAGTAAAAATTACACCAAATGATTTAGTAATAATTTCTGCAAATCCTATTCCAGGAAATGAAAGCAATGTTTCAAAAGTAATTGATGACTTGATGCAAATAGGAGCAGAGGTTGTTTATAGTGCGTTAGAAGATGTTCACGTTTCTGGACATGCTTGTCAAGAAGAACAAAAATTAATCTTTGCTTTAACAAAACCGAAATATTTTATACCAGTACATGGTGAGTATAGACATTTAATAGCACATAGTGAAACTGCTAAAATGATGGGTGTAGATAAAGACAACATTTTTATGCTTGAAAATGGTAAAGTTCTTGAATTAAATCAGGATCAAGCAGGATTTACAGAAACTGTACCAGCAGGAAGAATTTTAGTAGATGGATTAGGTGTTGGAGATGTTGGAAATGTTGTTTTAAGAGACAGACAACATCTATCGCAAGATGGTCTAATTGTAATAGTTCTTACAATGGATAGTTCAACTGGTGAAGTTGTTGCTGGACCTGATGTTATTTCAAGAGGATTCGTTTATGTTAAAGAGTCTGAAAATGTAATGGACGAAGTTAAAATGGTTGTAAGACATGAAGTTCATAAATGTGAAGAAAAAGGAATTCGAGATTGGTCAACAATAAAAAATTCTTTAAGAGAAAATTTACGTGAGTATATATTCTCTAAAACAAAACGTAACCCTATGATAATTCCTATCATAATGGAAATATAGTTTAATGGAATTTGAAAAATATAAAGTGTGGAAAATTTATTTATTGAATAGTAATCACATGCATAATGTAGCAAAGAAAGGATTGTTGAATTTATGGATTATAAAGAATTAGCAAATTTAATATTTCCAAATGCAAAGGAAATAAGTTATTATGAAGAAAAATACCCAAGAAGAAATTTGTCGGAGGGAGCAATGGTACTAAGAGTAGCTCCAAGTCCAACGGGTAATGTACATATAGGAACAATATATCAAGCCTTAATTGGAAAAAAAGTTGCAAATCAAAGTGGAGGAGTTTTCTATTTGAGAATTGAAGATACTGATCAAAAAAGAGAAGTTGAAGGTGGAATCAATCAAATAATAGAATCTTTAAGAAATTTTGATATTGAACCAGATGAGGGAATGATTTCAGAAACAGAATCTAAGGGAATTTATGGTCCATATAGACAATCTTTAAGAAAAGATATTTATCAAGCTTATGCAAAACATTTATTAGAACAAGGAAAGGCATATCCATGTTTCTGTTCATTACAAGAATTAGACGAAATAAGGAAAAAACAAGAAGCAGCGAAAGTAAGAACAGGATATTATGGAGTTTGGGCTAAATGTAGAAATTTATCTGTTGAAGAAATGGCAGAAAAAATTAAAGCAGGAGAACCATACATAATTAGATTTAAATCACCAGGAAGGGAAGACAAAAAAATTAAACATAAAGATGTTATAAAAGGAAATGTGGAATTTCCAGAAAATGATCAAGATGTAATTATAATAAAAGCAGATGGACTTCCAACATATCATTTTGCTCATGCAATCGATGATCATTTGATGGGAACAACTCATGTAACAAGAGGGGATGAATGGCTTTCTTCAGTTCCACTTCATTTACAACTTTTCCAAGAATTAGGATTCAAAGCACCAAAATATGCTCATACGCCAACCCTTTTAAAAAATGATAATGGAAATAAGCGTAAAATAAGTAAAAGAAAAGATCCTGAGGCAGCTGCATCATATTATGCAGAAGTTGGAATTCCAAGTTTAGCTGTAAAAGAATATTTAATGAATATTGCAAATTCAAGTTTTGAAAATTGGAGAAGACAAAACCCTGAAAAATCATTCGAAGAGTTCGATTTCCATTTAAACAAAATGAGTGTAAGTGGAGCACTTTTTGATATGATAAAATTATTAGATGTTTCAAAAACGGTTATATCAAGATTTGATGCAGAAAAAGTTTATAATTTATCATTAGAGTGGGCAAAAAGATATGACAAAGAATTAGCACAAATGTTAGAAAATAAAGAATATTCATTAAAAGTATTTGGAATAGAAAGAGGAAATAAAAAGCCTCGTAAAGATATTGCTAAATGGTCAGATGTAAAAGAAAATATTGAATATATGTATGACGAAAAATTCGAAAACAATACAGACGAATATGTGTATAATTTGGTTTGAACGAATCAAATGTACAGGAGGTATTTTTATGTTCGAGAATATTTTAACAAAAGAAAGTGTAACTTTCAAGGATTTAGAAGAAATTGCTTTTAAAATTGCGTGTGAATTTGCAAATGAGATATTAAGAAATATGTTAGAGGAATATGATAAACAAGTAATGGATAATAGAGATACGAGTGTATACAGACATAAAGGAAAAGAGACTACTACAATAAAAGCTAAGACTGGACTAGTAGAGTATACAAGGACAAAATATATAACCAAAAATGAAGAAGGAAAAAATAAATGTGTATATTTAATAGATGAAATGCTTAATATCAAAGAAAAAGGACAAGTATCTGGTGGAATAATAGAATTAATAGTAAAAAATATTGCAGAAGTTTCTTATAGAGTTTGTGCAGAAATGATAAATAATATGACAGGGTTATCAATTAGTGGAGTAGCAGTTTGGAATATAGTACAGCAATTGGGAGAAGAAATAAAACAATATGAAAAAGAAAAAGTTGAGGCATTTCAAGAGGATAAGCTGAAAGTAGGCGAAAAAGAAACTCCAACAGTATACCAAGAAGCAGATGGAATAATGATATATACACAAGGAAATGATAGAAAAGAACAAATAGAAAATTATAAAAAAGAACATCCAAACGAAGAAGTTCCAAAGAAAGTAAGAAATATAGAAATAAAATTAGGAATGACTTACGAAGGCTGGAAAGAAATCGGCAAAAATAGATATGAACTAGTAGGCAAAGAATTTGTTGCAGGATATATGACAGGAGAAGAAATGGCAGATATTACCAATGCAAATTTGCATAGTAAATATGATATGAATAAAGTTGAATTAAGAGTATTAAATAGTGATGGTGGAAGTTGGATAAAAAAATTATTAACAGCTAAAGCAATATATCAAGCAGATAGTTATCACCTCAAAGAAAAAATATCAACACATGTAAGAGATAAAGAAGATTCTGAATATTTAAAAACATTATTTTACAAAAAAGAATATTCAAAAATGATAGAATATGTAGAAGAATTAAAATATAAATATGATGGTGAAGCCCAAGAAATAGAAAAACTACATGAATTACAAAAATATCTAAATAAAAGAAAAGATACAATGAAACGCTATAAAGACTATGAAGGAGTAAAACAAAAACTAAAAACATATAGTAAAAAAACAGGGCTAAAATATAGAAATATGGGCTGTCAAGAAAGCAATAATTACTGCAAACTAACAAGAAGAATGAAAAAGAAAAGAATGAGTTGGAGTAAAAATGGCTCAGAAAATATAGCAAAAGTTATTACATTTTATGCTAGTGAAAGTTGTACAGATATAATAAAAGATTTAAGTATTCAAATATTACCAGAAAGTTACATTGAATATGCTCAAAGATATATAGAAGAAATAGAAAAAAATATAAAGGAATTAAAGAAAAATAAAGTAAAGACAAAAGAAGTGTATACCTTTAAACAAGGAACTTTAGAAGGATATCCTAATTTAAAGAAAATATTAGAAAATAAAGCGATTAGCGAACTAATATATAGATAGTAAACTGTGATAAAAAAATTAGGCAAATTTGCGAAGGGAAATAAAGGGTAGTAAATTTGCCGGTATTACAGGCTTCTTTGAGTTACCCTGGAAGCA
>VOFC01007045.1_pt1 | contig 189561 bp, 247 predicted proteins | sample 5384161 | NCBI WGS metagenome assembly VOFC01 (sample SAMN12384722, study PRJNA508395) | human gut metagenome | isolation source: healthy gut B | host: Homo sapiens
GGTAAAGGCCAGATGGCGGCTTCGTATCATCTGCCGTTGCCAAAATTTACACTTGTCGGAGCAACCACAAGAGCAGGTCAGCTGACCGCTCCTTTGCGTGACCGTTTCGGTGTGGTGTTAAGACTTGAGCTCTACACTCCCGAGGAGCTTGCACAGATTGTTGAAAGAAGTGCCGGAATCCTCGGAATAAAAATTGAACATGACGGTGCGCTTGAAATTGCGTCCCGTTCAAGGGGAACACCACGAATTGCAAACCGACTTTTAAAGCGTGTGCGTGACTTTGCACAGGTTATGTCAAACGGCGTCATCACACTTGAAACCGCAAGGACAGCACTTGACAGACTCGAAATTGACGAACTCGGTCTTGACCGCAACGACAGAAGAATGCTTGAGGCAATCGTTCGTTTTACAACGGCGGTCCTGTCGGACTTGAAACACTTGCGGCGGCAATCGGTGAAGAGGCTGTAACAATCGAGGATGTCTATGAACCGTATCTTTGCAGATAGGTTTTGTCAGCAGAACACCGAGAGGCAGATGCATAACTGCCGAGGCTTGCAAGCATCTCGGCTGTGAATTTCCTAAGGGCGTTGTAAATGCACAGCCTACACAGCCGACTCTCTTTGGTGACAGGGAGTCATAAATCAGTCACAATATGAGTGTATAATTCAACAGAGTGCAAGGTTTTTACTTGGGTTATACCGAAAATTTCAGTTTTGAAAATTTACAATCTACAAATTATTTAACGGAGGAATATATATAATGGGAAGATTATTCGGTACAGACGGTGCAAGAGGTGTTGCAAACGCAGAGCTTACACCCGAACTTGCAATGAATATAGGCAGAGCGGCGGCAATGGTTCTTATCAGCGATGAGGTTGAACACCCACAATTTTAATCGGTAAGGACACAAGACTTTCGGGCGATATGCTCGAGGGCGCACTTATTGCAGGACTTTGCTCGGTAGGTGCAAATGTTCACATTCTCGGGGTAGTTCCTACTCCTGCGGTTGCTTATCTTGTAGGCAAATACAATGCCGATGCAGGTATTATGATTTCCGCATCACACAACCCGTTTGAATTTAACGGTATCAAAATTTTTAGTTCTGACGGATGCAAGCTCCCCGATGCCCTCGAAAACAGAATTGAAGAAATCGTACTTGACCATGTTGTTCCGTATGCATCCGCAACAGATGAAAATATCGGCAGAGTAACATATGATACAGAGGCGGCTGATTTGTATATTGACCACCTTGTTTCGGCAGTTGACTGCGACTTTGAGGGTATGGAAATCGCACTTGACTGCTCAAACGGTTCTTCTTCAAGAACAGCCGAAAAGCTTTTCACAAAGCTTGGTGCAAAGGTTCATATGCTTTTTGACGAGCCTGACGGTGTGAACATCAACCGTGACTGCGGTTCAACTCATATGAGCAAATTGCAGAAGTATGTTCGTGAACATAAGCTTTCATGCGGTCTTGCATTTGACGGTGACGCCGACAGATGTCTTGCGGTTGACGAAAACGGTAACCTTGTTGACGGCGATTATCTTATTGCAATCTGTGCAAATGATATGAAGCAGAGAGGCGTACTCAAAAAAGAATGCCGTTGTCGGAACAATTATGACAAACATGGGCTTTAACAAGTTCTGCGAAGAAAACGATATGCACTTTGTTTCAACAAAGGTTGGCGACAGATATGTTCTTGAGGCTATGATGCAGGAGGGCTACAATATCGGCGGCGAGCAGAGCGGTCACATCATTTTGCTTGACTACGCAACAACAGGCGACGGTCAGCTTTCAGGTGCAATGATTCTCAGCATTATGAAGAGAACAGGCGAAAAGCTCAGTCAGCTTGCAAAGATTATGGAGCGTTTGCCGCAGGTGCTCATTAATGTAAAGGTCAGCAGAGAGGGCAAGCTCTCATTCTATACAGACAGGGAAATCAAGGCTGAAATCGAAAGAGTGAGCGAAATCCTCGGTGACAGAGGCAGAATTCTTGTTCGTGTATCGGGAACAGAACCTCTCGTAAGAGTAATGCTCGAGGGCGAAAACCTCGAAGAAATTCAGAACCTTGCGGAAGAAGCCGCACAGGTAGTAAGGGAAAGACTTGCATAATGCGATTATCTGATAAATGGAAAGATTATGAACTTATAGATACCTCTGACGGGGAAAGACTTGAAAGATGGGGAGATATAATCCTTATCCGTCCCGATCCGCAGATTATCTGGTCAAGCGAAAAGAAAAATCCTCTTTGGTATTCGGCACATGCCCGTTACCACCGCTCAAATCGTGGCGGAGGAAGTTGGGAGCAGTACAAAAAGTTCCCGACCGCTGGACTGTAAATTACGGCGACCTCGTTTTCAACATCAAGCCTATGGGATTCAAGCACACGGGTGTGTTCCCCGAACAGGCAGTTAACTGGGATTTTGCCGCAGAAAAAAATTAAAAACGAAAACAGACCGCTTAAAATTCTCAACCTTTTTGGTTACACAGGATGTGCAACTCTTGCGTGTATGAACGCAGGTGCAACCGTTTGCCATGTTGACGCATCAAAGGGCATGGTTCAGTGGGCAAAGGAAAATGCCGCATCAAGCGGTATTGCCGACAGACCTGTCCGTTGGCTCGTTGACGATTGCGTAAAATTTGTACAGCGTGAAATCCGCCGTGGCAACAGGTATGACGGAATAATTATGGATCCTCCGTCATACGGCAGAGGATCCAAGGCGGTGAGGTCTGGAAACTTGAAGAACAGCTTTATTCACTCGTAACCCTGTGCAAACAGGTTCTCTCAGACAATCCGCTGTTTTTCATTCTCAATTCCTACACAACGGGACTTTCTCCCGCTGTAATGGAGTATTTGCTCGGAGTTCTTTTGCAGAAGGACTTCGGCGGAAAAGTATCAAGCGATGAAATAGGACTGAAGGTGAGCGACACGGGACTTGTATTGCCGTGCGGCTCAACCGCAATATGGGAGAAATAATAAATGAGCTTTATTTCACTTGACAACATCAGCTTTTCATATTCCGACATTGAAAGCGGTCAGCCGTACAAAAATGCGGTTGACGGTGTTTCTCTCAATATCGAAAAGGGTGAATTTGTTGCCCTTCTCGGTCACAACGGATGCGGAAAGTCAACTGTTGCAAAACATCTCAACGCAATGCTATTGCCGGATAAGGGCAAAGTGTATGTTGACGGAGATGACACATCAGATGAAAACAAGACATATGACATAAGAGAAAAAAAGTGGGACTTGTACTTCAAAATCCCGACAATCAGCTTGTTGCAAGCGTTGTTGAGGAAGATGTTGCATTCGGCCCCGAAAACCTTGGAATACCGCCAAAGGAGATCCGACAGAGGGTTGATGATGCCCTCAAAGCCGTTGATATGTACGATTACCGTGAACACGCTCCGTTCAAGCTTTCGGGCGGTCAGAAACAGCGTATTGCAATTGCCGGAATTCTTGCAATGCAACCGCAATGCATAGTTCTTGACGAACCCACGGCAATGCTTGACCCTAACGGCCGTGACGAGGTAATGACAACGCTTTTAAAACTCAACCGTGAAAAGAATATGACTGTTGTCCTCATCACACTATATGGAAGAGGCAGTCCTTGCCGACAGAGTTGTCGTTATGGACGCAGGAAAAATCCTCACTCAGGGTACACCCGAAGAAGTTTTTTCACAGGCGGAGCTGCTCAAAAAGCACCGTCTTGATGTTCCGCAGGCAACAGAGCTTGCATACAGACTCAGGGGGTGCGGAGTAAAATTTGACAAACTTCCTCTCAATGCAGAGCAATGTGTAAAAATGCTTGAGGAGGTGCTGTCATGAGCAAGGTGCTTGAACTGAAAAATTTAAGCTATGTTTACGGAACAGGCACTCCGTTTGAGAAAACCGCTGTCAATAATTTGAGCCTTTCAATTGAAAAAGGCGAGTTTATCGGCATTATGGGACACACGGGCTCGGGCAAGTCAACACTTGTTCAAATGCTCAACGGACTTATGAAACCAACTTCGGGACAGGTTCTTCTTGATGGTGAGGATATCTGGGCAAATCCCAAGGATATCAGAAAAATCCGTTTCAAAGTTGGAATGGTATTTCAGTATCCCGAATATCAGCTTTTTGAAGAAACCGTTGCCAAGGACATCGCATTCGGCCTACGAATATGGGTAAGAGCGGTGCAGAGCTTGAAAAAAGCGGTAAATGACGCCGCAAGATTTACCGGACTTAAAGATGAACTTCTTGAAAAATCTCCGTTCGACCTTTCGGGAGGTGAAAAAGAGAAGGGCGGCAATTGCAGGGGGTATTGCAATGAATCCCGAGGTTCTCGTTCTTGACGAACCAACCGCAGGTCTTGATCCTATGGTCAGAGATGTGCTGTTGAGCCAGATTGTGCAGTATCACAAGGAACGCAAAAACACCGTTATCCTTGTATCCCACAGCATGGAAGACATTGCAAGGGTTGCCGATAAGATAATCGTTATGAACAAGTCAAACCTCGTTATGTTTGATAAGACGAAAGAAGTTTTCTCAAAGGGACGAGAGCTTGAAAAATAGGACTTCGAGTACCGCAGATAACAAAGATTATGCTTGAACTGCGTGAAAAAGGTTTTAATGTTCCCGAAGGAATACTTACTGTTGATGAGGCAATGGACTGTATTTCCTCACTGCTTGACAAGGAGGGTAAAATATGGTAAGAGATGTTGCGTTCGGTCAGTATTTTCCTGCGAACAGCGTAATCCACAAATGTGATCCCCGTGCAAAGCTGATTATGCTTGTCGGATTTCTCGTAATTATTTTCTGTACTTTTAATTATGCTTCGCTTGCGCTTGTTGTGCTTTTTACCGCACTTTTTTGTTGCGGCAAGCAAGGTGCCTGCAAAGTTCTATTTCAAAAGCATGAAAGTAATTATATTTATTATAATAGTAACCTCAATTCTCAATGTGTTCTACGGTTCGGGTGATCCGCTTGTACAATGGGGAATTTTCAAAATTACCTTAAACGGCATTAACAGAGCAATTTTTGTTTCGGTAAGAATCATATGTCTTATCCTTGCAAGCTCATGTCTTACATTCACAACCTCTCCGACAGAGCTTACGGACGCAATCGAAAGACTGATGAAGCCGCTTGCAAAACTGCACTTTCCCGTTCACGAGATTGCAATGATGATGTCGCTTGCTTTAAGATTTGTTCCCACACTTCTTGAAGAAACCGACAAAATTACTCAGGCTCAAAAGGCACGAGGTGCCGATATGGAGTCGGGTAATATTATTCAGAGGGTAAAGGCGTTTATCCCTATTCTTATTCCGCTTTTTGTTTCGGCATTCAGAAGAGCCTATGAGCTTGCAACAGCTAGGGAGTGCCGTTGCTACCGTGGCGGAACAGGAAGAACACGAATGAAAACTATTCATATGGCAAAGCGTGACTATGTATCTTTTGTAATGGTCGCACTTCTAATCGGCGGAGTGATTTTATGCAACATATTCCTGCCTGCGGCAGTTTGAGAAATCTTCTTCTCACAATTTCATATGACGGAAAAAAGTTCCACGGCTGGCAGGTTCAGCAGAACGCAATGACGGTTCAGGAGGCTTTTCAAACTGCTCTTTCAAAGATTATCGGCAATGACTTTGATGTAAAGGGATGCAGTCGCACAGACAGCGGAGTTCACGCAAATATGTACTGCATCAGCCTTAAAACAGAGCATCCCATAAAGCCCGAAAGGCTCAAAGCCGCACTTAACCGTTGGCTTCCGCTAAGCATTGCGGTTCTTGACTGCAAAGAGGTTGCACACGATTTTCATGCCCGCTATTCCTGCACAAGCAAGGAATATATCTACAAAATCTGGAACAGCGAGGTGCGAAATCCGTTTCTTGACGGATACGCTCTTCATTACAGATACAAAATTGACGAAAATCTGCTCGATAAAGCCGCTCAGGCATATGTCGGCAGACACGATTTCACTTCCTTTTGCACGCTTGATAACCGTGAAAAAGGGGATATGACCAGAAATGTAAAAGCCTTTTCGGTAACCCGTGAGGGCGACCTTGTTACAATGAAGGTTGAGGCTGACGGCTTTTTTGTACAATATGGTTCGTATTATGGTGGGAACACTTCTCAGGATTCAGCAGGGTAAAATTGCTCCCCGATGAAATTCCTTCCATTATAGAAAAGAAAAACAGAAAATATTCGGTCCCACCGCACAGGCTTGCGGATTGTACCTGAATCGTGTGAATTATGAAAATGACAACAGTTCACAAAAAGGAGTGAACGCTGATGTTTAAAAAATTTAAAGGACATTATTCAAAACGAAAGACACATAAAACCGACAGAGATGTAATGAGCTATGAGGATATGCCTCTTGACGATTATGAACAGGAAAAAACCGAAATGTCGCCGCAGGCTGTCAAGAAAAAATCGTACTCGGTGCGTGTATTGCCATTGCTGCAGGACTTATAGTTTTGCCTTTGCAAACCGTGACAAGCTCACATGGGAGAACATCTCAAACTGGTGGACTTATGATGTACTCGGAAATGCCGGTCACGGCTATCCCGTTGACATTATCGGTTCCGAGGTTTCATCAGGCAACTTTGCAGTGTCACAGGGACATGCCGTGTATGCGTCGGACACCTCGTTCGTAACCCTTACAAATTCGGGTACAGAGGTTGCACGACTTCAGCTTACACATTCAAATCCCGTAATGAAAAACAATGAAAACAGATTTCTCACATACGGAATCGGCAGTTCAAGCTATGAGATAAGCAGTTTTGACGAAACGCTTTACTCAGGCAATGCCGAAAATAAAATATACACAGGTGATGTTGCCTCAAACGGTACATACTGTCTTGTTACCGAGGACAACGGTTATCTTACAACGCTGTATGCCTACAGCAAAAATAATAACAGAATTTACAAATATTCTTTTTCGGAGTATTATATAACATCGGTAGCAATTAACAAGGACGGCTCCGGTTGCGTTGCCACAGGTGTGTCAAGTGACAAGGGTTCAGCGGTAACGGGCGTTTATGTGCTTGATTTTTTCACAGGAAAAGCCTGTTTCAACCTACAAAATTTCGGGTGACAGCGTGCTTGATTGCAAGTATCTGACCTCAGATACGGCGGTTCTTGTGGGCTCACAGGCAAGCTATATTGTTAAAAAAAGGTGAAAAAGAATTACAAAACAGTAAGCTATGAGGACAAAACTCTTTCAAATTACTGCTTTAACACAGATACATCAACCTATACAATGGCTCTTTCAAGGAGCGGTGACGGAAGAAGTGTTGCTCTCATAAGCTATAACAGCAACGGTGAGGCACAGTACACAATAAATACCGAACACAAAGCTGATTCGCTTTCTGTCTACAAGGGTACGGTTGCAATCCTTGACGGAAATGTTGTTTACGGTTATAATCAAAATGGTGATTTGCTTTATTCGACAAATTCGGGAACCGGTTCAAAAAAGATTGTGCTTGCCTCGGACTACACCGCTTACATTCTCAGCGTAAATCAAATTAGGTTTATTGACCTTGACAGTGTATCGAGCGACGATACCGCTCAAACTTCAAAACAGGAGTAATAAATTTGGTTGCAGATATAATTATTATTGCCGTGTTTGCGCTTTTGTTTTTATTGATTTCAAGCGTGGCATAGCAATTACAATTCTCAATGTTGCAGGTGTGGCTCTCACGGGCTTTCTTGCATATCACATTTCAAATTTTCTTGCATCGTGGGTTTATACGGCATTTGTTCAGCAGACCTTAACAACAAATCTGCAACAAATGATTGACACTCAGGGCATCAACTCAGCCATTGCAAACAGTTTTTCAGCTTTGCCAAACTGGGTTATGGGAATGCTCGGATTCTTCCTTTCAATTTTTGGATTGGATTCAAGTGTCTATACAAACGATTTTCAGGTTCCGAACTCTGCCGCAGCGGCGGTGTCAGCTTCGGTGGAAAATCTTATTCAGCCGGTTATCACAGGAATGTTCCGCTTGGTTATCGGTGTAGTTATTTCAATAATTATCTTTATAATTATAAAAATTCTTGTTAAAAAACTTGCAAGAGTGTTTAAAATACCCGTGGTGAAACAGATTAATAAGCTTCTCGGCGGTGTGTTGGGACTTGCGGAGGCGGCAATCCTTGTGTTTTTGCCGTTAATATCTTTTCGGGAGTGCTTGAGTTTTCAAATCCCGAAATGCTTAATAACCCGATGATTTCGGGTGCTGTTTTTAAATTTTTCAGCGTTGCAGTCTGAATGAAGAAACAGGAGGGAACAGTAATGGAAAAAGAAAAAGATGTGTGGAGCTTTAAAACATCCGATTTGGTTACTATACCTAATATTATAACTTATGTAAGATTTGTGCTTATAATCCCGTTCGTATATTTTTTCCTTGCGGAACAGTATATATATGCGGCAATATGTATAGGTTTGTCGGGACTTTCCGATTGCTTTGACGGAATGGCTGCCAGAAAACTCAATCAGGTAACTCCTCTCGGAAAAATCCTTGATCCCATTGCAGACAAGGTAACGCTTTTTGCGGTCGTTATCTGTATGGTGATTTATGTGCCTATGGTTCTTCCGATTCTTGTAACACTTCTGGTCAAAAGACCTTATTATGCTACTCGGCGGTGCCGATTTAATCAAAAAAGACTCACTCCGCCTTTCTGCAAACTGGTACGGAAAGGTCGGAACAATTATTTTCTACTTTTCCGTATGTCTTATCGTATTTCTCAAGGCCTTTTTGCCTACGAAAATATGGTGCTTGATCTGATATTGCTTTCGGTTACAGCCGCATCCATGCTATACGCTTTGTATCGTTACGGCAAAATCTATTTTGCAATGATTAAGGAGTACAACGAATCACTTAAAAAGACAGCTGACATTAAAAATAAATAAATTCCGACAAATAAATATTGAATTATTTGTTAAACAGTTGTATAATTCTTATATTACCATGACAGCAAATGTGCAATTTGGTGTCCTAAAAAGGAGTATGCTATGCTTTGTACAAGATGCGGAAAACGGCCTGCGGTTGTTTTCGTTTCAAATAATAATTCCAAAGACGCCCCGACGGCAGGTTATTGCCTTACCTGTGCAAAAGAGCTTGGAATCAAGCCGGTTGAGGATCTTATCAGCAAAATGGGTATCTCGGATGAGGGACCTTGAAAATGTTCAGGATCAGATGAACACCCTCATGAACAGTATGGGTGACGGCGATATGTCGCAGCTTATGGAACAGCTTGGTGCGGATAACCTTGCCGAGCAGATGGGCGATTTTTCTAAAGACGGTGACGGCAGTGAGGATGATGACTTCTCTCACGGTGCACCTGCATTCCCTGCATTTTTTTCAACAGTATGTTCGGCGGACAGAACAACAATGCGACAAATCAGGATAATAATAAAAAAGGGCAAAAAAGAGAAAAAAAGAAAAGAACAGAAAGCACATCAATCTTTACTGTGAAGACCTCACACGCAAGGCGAGAGAGGGCAAAATCGACCGCATTGTCGGCAGAGACAGCGAGATTGAGCGTGTAATTCAGATTCTTTCAAGAAGAACAAAAAACAATCCATGCCTTATCGGTGAACCCGGTGTAGGTAAAACCGCTATTGCAGAGGGGCTTGCTCTCCGCATTGCCGCAGGAAATGTTCCTCAAAGACTTAAAAACAAGGAAATTCAGCTTCTTGACCTCACCTCACTTGTTGCAGGTACTCAGTTCAGAGGTCAGTTTGAAAGCAGAATCAAAGGACTTGTTTCCGAAATCAAGGAGAACGGCAACATAATTCTCTTTATTGATGAGGTTCACAGCCTTGTCGGCACAGGTGACAACGAGGGTACAATGAATGCCGCAAATATCCTCAAACCGGCTCTTTCAAGGGGCGAGGTTCAGGTCATCGGTGCTACAACATTCAACGAATACAGAAAATATATCGAAAAGGATTCTGCTCTTGAAAGAAGATTTCAGCCCGTAAAGGTCGGCGAGCCTACAATTGCTCAGTCAATTGATGTTATCGCAGGTGTAAAAGGCTATTATGAGGCACATCACCGTGTAATTGTTGACGATGATATCGTTCGCAAGACGGTTATCCTTTCCGAAAGATACATAACAGACCGTTTTCTTCCCGACAAAGCAATCGACCTTCTTGATGAAAGCTGTGCCTGTGCCGCTCTCCGCAACAAAAGCATGGAGCGTCACGATAAGCTTGAGGATGAAAAACAGAAGCTTCTTATCAGAAAGGACGCTCTTACAAATGCCGATGAGGTAAACTATGAACAGCTTGCCGAGGTCAACACAAGCCTTGCAAGAATTGACAGCGACCTTAAAGAAATTGACCCCGAAACTCTCGTTTCAAAGGTTACAGAGGAGGATATCGCCAAGGTCATCGAACTCTGGACAGGCATCCCCGCATCAAGAATCAAGGAAAACGAGCTTTCAAAGCTTGCCGACCTTGAGAACGAGCTTAAAAAAGAAAATTATCGGTCAGGACGAGGCTGTAAAGGCTCTTGCATCTGCAATCAGAAGAAGCAGAGTTCAGATTTCACCTCGCCGCAGACCTGCATCATTCATCTTTGTAGGTCCCTACAGGTGTCGGTAAAACAGAGCTTGTAAAGGTTCTCAGCAAGGAACTTTTTCGATACTCCCGAAACTCTCATCAGACTTGATATGAGTGAATTTATGGAGAAACATTCGGTTTCTAAAATTATCGGTTCACCGCCCGGATATGTCGGTTACGATGAGGCAGGACAGGTAACGGAGAAAGTTCGCCGCAGACCTTATTCGGTTCTCCTCTTTGATGAAATCGAAAAGGCTCATCCCGATGTTCTCAATATTTTGCTCCAAATTCTTGACGAGGGCAGAGTTACAGACGCTCACGGCAGAACAGTAAACTTTGAAAATACTGTTATCATTATGACATCAAATGCCGGTTCTGCATCAAAGGACAGCGCATTAGGCTTTGGCAAGACTGAAGAAGATGCCTCAAAAGAAAAGGTTATGAAGGCACTTTCTGAGTTCCTCCGTCCCGAATTTATCGCAAGAGTTGACGAGGTTATCGTATTCAACAGCCTTAAAAAGGACGATTTTGTAAAGATTGCAGACCTTATGCTCTCTGAGTATGTACCGACTCTTGAGGAAAAGCACATCAAATTCACATTTGACGAAAAGGTTTGTCAGCTCCTTGCAGAAAAAGTCATGTAACGGTGCAAGCGGTGCTCGTGACCTCAGAAACACAATTCGCAGAGAGGTTGAGGAGAAAATTGCAAACGCAATGATTGAGGCAGGTGCAGGCGGTGTTACTGCAATGCACCTTACAGCCGAAAACGGTGAGCCTGTTCTTCAGTCAATCTGATTTTTACGGTAAAAGTTAACACATAAAATTTCCGCATATCGGGCAGTCATCACGATTGCCCGATTTTTTGTTACAATATAATTCCATTAAAGAACAATCATACACGGCGAGCCGCCGTACCCAATTCGTGTAGATAGTTTGTAATATCAAAAAACATATTGCATCATTACTTTTGGGAGTCCAAAGAACGCTCATACGGTTGGATTACACAGACAATTGCAATGTTACGCTCGGGCATAATTTGTTTTGCATTATACAAACTGTCTACACGGGAGAAAAAAACACGAGAGAAAAACACAAGAGAAAAAACGGCTGTGTAGCATAATGTACACAGCCGTCTTTTGAAAATAAAATGAAAGAAAGATTAACCTTTTACAGCACCTGAAACAACACCCTCGATGATGTATTTCTGGCAGGCAAAGTAGAAAATAATAATCGGAACGATGCTCAGAACGATAAGCGCCATAATAGCACTTGTGTCCGTATGACCGTAACTGCCGTTAAGATACTGAATGTGAATCGGAATAGTTTTGTAATCCATATCAAGAATAAGATAGGGGAGAAGGTAGTCGTTCCAAATCCACATTGTTTCAAGTATTGCAACCGAAATAAAAGTAGGTTTCATAATCGGAAGAACAATACCGAAGAATGTTCTCAAAGGACCTGCTCCGTCAACATCGGCGGCTTCCTCAATTTCAACAGGAATTGATTTAACAAATCCCGAGAACATAAATACCGCAAGTCCTGCTCCGAATCCGAGGTATATAATCAAAATACCCCCACGGGGTTGTAAGCTTGAGACTGTCGGCTGTCTTTGAGAGGGTAAACATTACCATCTGGAAAGGAATAACCATTGAGAAAATGCAGAAATAGTAGATGATTTTGCATATACGAGAATTTGAACGCTGCAAGTACCACGCACACATTGATGTGCAGAAAAGAATAAGCACAACACCGCCGATTGTAATGAAGAAGCTCCATACAATTGACTTCCAGAACGGATAGTTGCCGTGGAACATACCTGTCATATAGCTTTGAAAGCCCTGAAAACTGTTTGCATTCGGAAATTCAAAGATTGCACGGCTGATTGCCGCATTGCTCTTAAAGGAGTTCATCAGTACAATGAAAACGGGAGCAACATAGAATACTGACACAATAGAGAAGAGAATTGTTAAAATTTTCATTCCTACGGTTTGTTTTTTTCTTTACAGGCCTATCCTTAGCCTTTGCTGCAACTTTTGCCATTACTGCTGAACCTCCTTTTTTCTTCTTGTGAAGTAAAGCTGAATAAGGGCAATGATAACAACAATTACGAAGAAGATAACGCCCTCAGCCTGACCTACGCCACGAGAATTCTGGTTTGCATAGAATGTATTGTAAATATTGAGAGCCATCATTTCTGTCTGATAAACCATTGTACCGCTTCCCTGTGATACAATACCCGGAGCACCGCCTGTGAGGGCAAGGTTCTGGTCGAACAGCTTAAATGAGTTTGTAAGTGTAAGGAATGTGCAGATTGTGATGGAAGGCATCATCATCGGCAATGTTACATTTGTAAGCAACTGTTTTTTGCCTGCGCCGTCAATTTTAGCCGCCTCATAAAGATCATGAGGTACGCTCTGGAAACCGGCAATGTAAATAATCATCATATAACCTGCCTGTTGCCAGCACATAAGAATTACAAGTCCCCAGAAGCCGAAGTTTGCGTTAAGCGCAAGGTTTGTTCCGTAATACTGAAGAATACCGTTAAAAATGTACTGCCAGATGTAGCCGAGAATGATACCGCCTACAAGGTTAGGAACAAAAGAAAACAGTTCTGAATACATTTGAGCCCCTGATTCCGAGCGTGAGTGCATACGCCACAAAAAACGCAATGAGGTTAATGAGTATAACCGATACTATAACAAACAGTACCGTAAACCAGAATGAATGTAAAAAGCCCTCATTCTGAAAGGCCTTGACATAGTTTCCGAACCCAATGAATACTGCGTCGCTTGTTGTTCTGAATTTACAGAATGAAAGGTAAATGCCGTTAAAGAACGGATATACAAAACCTATAAGGAAAGCAGCAAGAGTAGGAAGAACAAATATAAGAAAATAAATTTTTCTTTTTAGGTTTTCTAAACATAATATTTTGCCTTTCCGTTCATAAGAAAGGGGGCGGAATGCCGCCCCCCTACCGAACCTGTTAAATTAAAACAGAAATTTTACAATCAGCCGTTAGCCTTTGCATATTCTGTTTTCCAACCCTGTACAAATGCAGTCTTAACAGCGTCCCAGTCGCCTGTACCTGCTGCATACTGTGTAAGAGCTGTGCCAACACCGTTTTTCCAATCTTCACTTGGCATTGTTGTGAAGTTCCAGCTTACCGGAGTTTTGCCTGCTGCTGTGAGCTCGTTATCAATCTTAACAAATACATTGGTTGCTTCCTTAGCATTCTTGAAAGGAATTACAAATCCCATATCGTCAGCAAGAGCAGATGTACCTGTTTTGTTTGTTACACACCAGTTCAAGAATTCAAGAGTAGCTGCCTGATCGTCAGCACTTGCCTTGTTGTTTACACACCAGTAGTTTTCTGTACCTGTGCAGAGACCCTGGTTTGCTTCATCGCCTGCGCCGATGTAAATCGGGAGCATGCCGAGTTCGTCGTCCTTCATACCTGCCTTGGTAACTATTGAATATTCCCAGCTGCCGTTCTGGAAGAATACTGCTTCGCCTGATGTGAACTCAGTTTCAGCGTCTGTACCCCTTCTTGCTTGCGAGGTCTGCAGGATCACATGTTGAATCTGTGATGTAGAGATCCCAAATGTTCTTATAGTTTTCAAGGTATTTACCCTCGATAGCGTCTGTTGATTTGATGCCCTTATCCTTGTACTCAAAGTAGATAGGAAGGTTAGCAAGGTGAGTTTTGAATCTCCAGTCAGATGAAGAATCCATACCTGCTGATGTGAACGCACCCTTAACGCCGAGCTTATCCTTATTCTTCTGATTTCATCGGCAACAGTCTTTAACTTCTCAAAGCTGTTGATGTCCTCAATTTTCTTAACCGAAGCAAAGTCAGAATCGCAATACTTCTGGAGAAGAGTCTTGTTGTAGATAATGCCGTATGTTTCAATTACATAAGCAATACCGTAAACCTTGCCGTCTTCTTCAAGCGCATAATCCTTTGAAGTAAGCTGATTATAAATTTCTGATGAGCTGAGGTCTGCACAATAGTCTTTCCAGTTAGCAAGACCGACAGGACCGTTAACCTGGAAGAGTGTAGGAGCGTTGTCCTTGTCCATCTCTGCTGTAAGTGTTGACTCATAAGTACCCTCGGCAGCTGTCTTAACAGTTACCTCAACACCTGTTTCTTCCGTGTACTTCTTAGCAAGAGCCTGCCAATCCTTGTCCTGCTCAGGCTTAAAGTTAAGATAGTAAACTTTACCGTTTTTTGCGTTGCCTGCTGCACTTGAATCATCTTTTGATGAACCTGATGATGAAGAACCGCCGCAGCCTGCAAGAGCAGTAGCAGTCATCATACCTGCAACTGCAAGAGCTGCAGCTCTTTTGATTGTTGATTTTTTCATAGCTTTCACCTTAATTAAAAATATTTATCCGCTAAACCCGGATATTGGCGAGAGAACAACATTCTGTGTTCTCTCTATTGCCACAATCATAACACACTATTTATGAAAATACAATAGATTTTTTTAAAAAATTTCTCTGTGATTAGTCAAAACGAAGGTATTGACCAAATGTAATTTCAAAATCAAACAAAAAACAACCGCATATTATCTGAGTTTTTGACTTATTTGTCAAATAAGAAATATTAAAGTAACATTAAAGTTACAATATTGTAACCTGTCAAATATGGTCATTCTATTGAAAATGACAAGCGCTTTGTGCTAAGATTATGTCAAATTTGTTTTTATAAGAAGGTTAATTTAGCAATTATGAAAAAAATTTCAATCAATCATCCCTTGCACGATTTTTCACCCGATTTCCTAAGCTGTTATTTGCGGGATTGATGTACTCAATTCCGTTTGCCGTATTTTCCGGAATATTCATTCTCATAAGCTTTCTGTCCGGATTCAACAATGTAATATTATGGAGCTTGGGTATAATTCCCGCAATGCCGTTCTATTCCGGACTTGTAATGGTAATCCGCAAAATTTCGGTTGAAAAAGAGGATGTAAATGTTTTCAAAACTTTTGTACAGGCATTTTCGTGAAAATCTGAAAAAATCAATTTTCAACGGATTTGTCGCTTACCTCATAGTAGCATGTTCATTTTTTGCAATTCTCTATTACGGAACACTTGCTCAGACAGACATCGTTTACGGCTCTGTCTTTACCATATATATAGTGTTCTCAATTGCAATGCTGATTATGCTGTTCTATGTACCCCCCTGCTAACAATTACCTATGACCTCAGACTCCGTGACATTTATAAAAAATTCACTCCTGTTGATTTTCGGTAAAATTCTCAGAAATATTGTCGCACTTGTGCTTGTCGTAATAGTTTCATTCGCAGTATTTCTCGCAGTAATCTATGCGAAGGGTGCAATGCTTGTTATTGCAGTTACTCTCTCGGTAATTTTCTACCCGATGATTGCAACCTATATAATAGTATCCGTAATCGCAAAAGGCGTGCAGGAGTCTGTCGGTTACTTTACAGGTGATAATGTGCAGTATGTCCTTACGGAAGAAGAAGTTCAGCGTGAAACCGAAGCAGTCGAAAACGCAAACCCGATGATGACTACATCTTCGTCAACGGCAGAATGATTAAAAATCCGGCTAAAACGAATATGAAAGAGTAATTTTTAAAGCACTTTGCAGAATGCAGGGTGCTTTTGGTTTTATATGCATAATGTGTTAGGCATATATGTGTGATTGATATGATTGCTGCTTTTTTGACTGACATTTGACTAATATTTAAGCAATATTATGCGATATTTCGCAATATTTTACGGTAAAAATAAACAAATAAAAACCGCACCAAAGAGCCTGAAAACGGCTTTCTGATGCGGTTTTTGTTATGGAGCTGAAGAAGGGACTTGAACCCTCGACCTACTGATTACGAATCAGTTGCGCTACCAACTGCGCTACTCCAGCGTTTAATTTTTCGGTTGTTCGGCTGTAATAAAGCAAAAAAATACAGAACGCAGAAATTGCATAAAAACATACACACTAACTTCCGCTACATGATTATACATCAAAAATTTAAAGATTTCAATACCAAATTTGAAAAAGAGGTTTACAAAAACCGAAAGAGAGGCATAAAAGTTTTACGAATCAATAATAATAGATGCAGGTATAATTCATCAAAAAAATATTTATGAATACAAAATAATGCACAAAAATCATGCCGATTTTTGTTTAGTGAAGTGTTATCACATTTGTGGAATATTTTATTTAAAAGTATTATAATTGAATCGCAGTGCGCAAAGCGGAAATACTTTTATGTGATAGGATGTGCAGAAGATGCCCAAAAGAAAGTGCAGTAATATCGACGCTTCGGTAGGACTCAGAATGCGTTATTACAGAATTCAGTGCGGACTTACCCAACAGCAGGTTGCGGACGCATTAAAGATAAACAGAACAACTTATACAAAATATGAAACGGGAGTTTCCGAACCAAGCCACGAGCTTCTCGGAAAAATCGTTAAAATGTTCGGTATCGATTATAACGCAATTCTTGACAACAGAGATTATTTTGAAAGAAGAGTTGCCGACGGTGACATGACGCTCAATGTACTGACTCTTTCCGAAAGAGCAATCATTGCAAGATATCGCTCAATGTCTAAAGAAGATCAGAAGAAAATTTGTGAATATATAGATATGCTCTACAATGAAAAAGCAAAGAAGATTTTGTAAAAAACACTTTACTTTTGACTTTGATTGTGATAATATAAAACAGATGACCGTGTCTCGGAACAGGGAGTATGCCGTTTGTCGGATTTTCACAGCCCTGCCCTGAGATGTTGGCGACTATTTTTGAAAGGTGGAATTTTTAATGCTTAAAGAAGAAAAAGCAGGCTATCATGGCTGAGTACGCAACTCACGAAGGCGACACAGGTTCTCCGGAGGTTCAGATTGCTCTTCTTACAAAGAGAATCAATGACCTTACCGAGCACCTCAAGGTTCACAAGAAGGATCACCACAGCAGAAGAGGTCTTCTCAAGATGGTTGGTCAGAGAAGAAGCCTTCTCGCTTACCTCACAAAGGTAGACATTGAAAGATATCGTTCTATCATTGCAAGACTCGGTATCCGTAAGTAATTTTTTAAGTACACAAGGGCAAGCGAAAGCTTGCCCTAAATTCGATTTTCTGCGGGATTTTTTATTTGCTGTTTTTAGCGGTAAAACGATTAAATAACATATGCTTTTTGTGTGTTTGTCAGTTTTGTTTAATGGTTTTATTGCTAAATCGGCGTAAAATCCCGTTTGAATAAATTTGAACTTTATTTAATGTGAAACTTATGTTTCGGAAAGGATTTTACTAAAATGAATCGACTTATGACATTCGACAAATACAGAGTATTTGAAACAGAATTTGCCGGCAGACCTTTAAAGGTTGAAACAGGCAAGATGACACAGCTTGCAAACGGTGCGTGTCTTGTTCACTACGGCGACACAACAGTTCATGTTGCTGTTACAGCATCAGAAAAGCCAAGAGAGGCGTTGATTTCTTCCCACTTTCGGTTGATTATGAAGAAAAGATGTACGCAGTAGGCAAAATCCCCGGTTCTTACCTCAAGAGAGAGGGCAGACCTTCGGAAAAGGCTATCCTCACAAGCCGTGTAATCGACCGTCCCATCCGTCCTCTTTTTGACAAGAGCATGAGAAATGATGTTTCAATCGTTTGTACGGTAATGAGTGTTGATCCCGACTGTCAGCCTGAAATTGTTGCCATGATCGGTGCTTCAATCGCAATTTCAATTTCTGATGTTCCGTGGAACGGACCTATCTCGGGTTGTTCTGTAGGTATGATTGACGGTGAGTACATCATTAACCCGACAGAGGAACAGAGAAAGGTTTCTCAGATGGCAACAACAGTTGCTTCAACAAGCACAAGAATTGCTATGATCGAGGCAGGTGCTAACTGCGTATCTGATGACGATATGTACAACGCTATTATGGCAGGTCACGAGGCTAACCAGAAGATTATCAGCTTTATTGAGGAAATCAAGGCTGAAATCGGCAAGCCTAAGTTTGAGTTTGCAAGTCTTGAACCCGACCATGATATGTTTGAGGCAATCAAGGCATTTGCAGAAGAAGATGTTAAGGTTGCTCTTGATACAGATGATAAGAGAATTCGTGACGAAAGACTCAAGCCTATCTATGAGGCAGTTCATGAAAAATTTGACGAGATTTATCCAGAAAGCGAAGCTCTCATTGACGAGTGCCTTTATAAGACACAGAAGTTCATTGTTCGCCGTTGGTTACTTGATGAGCAGAAGCGTGTTGACGGCAGAGGAATGGACGATATCCGTCCTCTCGCATCAGAGGTTGGCGTAATTCCGAGAGTTCACGGTTCGGGTATGTTCAAGAGGACAGACTCAGGTTCTCACAATCGCAACACTCGGTCCTGTTTCCGACAAACAGCTCCTTGACGGCATTGACGGTGAAACAGAAAAGAGATATATCCACCACTACAACTTCCCAAGCTACTCAGTCGGCGAAACAAAACCAAGCCGTGGCATCCGGGCAGAAGAGAAATCGGTCACGGTGCTCTTGCAGAAAGAGCTCTCGTTCCTGTAATTCCTTCGGTAGAAGAATTCCCGTATGCACTTCGCCTTGTTTCGGAAGTTCTTTCTTCAAACGGTTCAACTTCACAGGGTTCAATCTGCGGTTCAACTCTTTCACTTATGGCAGCCGGTGTTCCGATCAAGGCTCCCGTTGCCGGTATCTCCTGCGGACTTGTCACAGAGGGCGACCGCTTCATGACAATGGTTGATATTCAGGGTCTTGAGGACTTCTTCGGCGACATGGACTTCAAGGTAGCAGGTACACATGACGGTATCACAGCTATTCAGATGGACCTCAAAATCAGCGGTCTTACTCCTGAAATGGTTAAAGAGGCTCTTGCCAAGACTCACAAGGCTCGTAACTACATTCTTGATGAAGTAATGCTCAAGGCTATTGCAGAGCCGAGAGAAGAGCTTTCAAAGTACGCTCCCAAGATGTTCACAACAACAATTCCTGCTGACAAAATCAGCGAGGTTATCGGTAAGAGCGGTAAGGTTATCAAGGAAATTCAGGCTGAATGCGAAGTTAAGGTTGACATTGAGGAAGACGGCGAACTCGGACAGGTATTTGTTTCGGGTATTGATTCCGACAAGTGTAAGCGTGCAATCGAAATCATCAACACAATCGCTGTTGATCCTGAGCCGGGTGCAATGTACCTCGGTAAGGTTACCCGTATTATGGACTTCGGTGCTTTCGTTGAAATCGCTCCGGGTAAGGAAGGTCTTGTTCACATTTCTCAGCTTGATGTTAAGCGTACAGAGAATGTAACAGATGTTGTTAATGTAGGCGACATTATCCGTGTAAAAGTAATGGAAATTGACGATAAGGGCAGACTTAACCTCTCTCGCCGTCAGGTTCTTATTGATGTTGACGGTCTTGTTCCCGAAAACGACATTGACGCAGAAAGAGCAGCTCGTCCACGCAGACCTCACAATGACCGCAGAGGCGGCTTTAACAGAAACAACAGAAAGTAATTTTTGTAATCTTAAATCTAATACTTTTTAATATTTATACAATCAGTCCCTTTCAATTTGCAAATGCATTGAAAGGGACTGTTTTGTTAATTGAAAATTGAAAGTGGAAAATTATGCTTTGGTGGGTAAATGTCATACACTCAAAATATTAAAAACTAAAATAAAAAGCGGTGGTCAATGCCACCGCTAAAATAATGCAATTATTTAGTTTGCATATCTTGAAAGATTATCCCAATCAATATCGTCTTCGGAAACAAAGTCACCGTTTTCCGCTTCTGTAATATCTTTATACTCCTGTTCGGTAACTTTTTGTGTAGTCAGGATCCCAAGCAAGTACGAGTTTCTTAATCAATTCGTAGGCAAGTTCCTTGTCACTGTCGGGAAGCATATCAATCATTTTAGCAATTTCAGCTGTTTTCGTACTCATATACGGCAACTCCTTTCATTTATAAATATCTCCACGAGAACCTATATCCATAATATATATTATTTCATAAGTACCGTCAAGTAACCTTTTTAAAAATAATACGGTATTTACCGATTCTTAATCGTTGTCTGCCGTCATCAAATCCCTGCATTAATTTTATATCACCTTTAGGAGGATTAATTTTTAACCCCTCAATTCCAATTCTGATACGATTAACTGTTGCTTTATCGGATTTTGCAAGGAACTTGAGTGCAGCTTTTGAATATTTTACTTCCATAATAACAACCCGTTTGTATTTTTCTTTAACAATATTATATCATCGCTTTTCTTTTAAATCAATAGCAAAATAATTTCATATACAATCAGACACATGAACAAAATTTGCATAGTGTTTAAATTATCCTAATCATCTTGATTTCAACTTGATAACATAGTATAATTGACTTAACAAAATTCCCGACAAATACGGACACAGATTTATAAAGGAGAGAATACAATGCAGGTTAAAATTTCCGATTCTATAAAATACATTGGCGTTGATGACAAGACAATCGACCTTTTTGAAAGTCAGTATCTTGTTCCCAACGGAATTTCTTACAACTCATATCTTATTGTTGACGAAAAGGTTGCAATTATGGATACAGTTGACAAGAGAAAAACTGACGAATGGCTTGAAAATCTTGACAGAGAGCTTAACGGCAGAACTCCCGATTATCTTGTAATCAGCCATCTTGAACCCGACCATGCGTCAAATATTAAGGTTGTTTCCGAGAAATATCCGTCAATGAAGCTTGTTGGTAATGCAAAGACTTTTTTCAATGCTCCCACAGTTTTTTCCGGATTTTGATTTTGCCGATAAAACCGTTACAGTCAAAGAGGGTGACGAACTTGAACTCGGTTCGCACAAGCTTACATTCATAATGGCTCCCATGGTTCATTGGCCTGAGGTTATGGTTTCATATGAAAGTGCAGAAAAGGTTCTTTTTTCTCTGCGGACGGCTTCGGCACATTCGGTGCACTTGACGCTCAGGAGGACGATTGGGCTTGCGAGGCAAGAAGATATTACTTCAATATCTGCGGTAAGTATGGTGTTCAGGTTCAGAATCTTCTCAAAAAACCGCAAAGCTTGATATTAGGGAAAATCTGCCCGCTTCACTTATTCCCTGTACTTGACGAAAATCTTGGTTGGTACATCGGTCTTTACGATACATGGAGCAAATATGAGCCTGAAACCGACGGTGTGTTCATTGCATATTGTTCGGTTCACGGCAACACAGCCAAGGCAGCCGAAAAGCTTTGTGAAATCATCAAATCAAAAACCGACAAAAAGGTTTCGATTGCAGACCTTTCACGTACAGACCTTGCCGAGGATATTGAGGACGCATTCCGTTTCAGCAGAATGGTTGTTATCGCACCGAGCTATGACGGCGGCGTGTTCCCGATAATGAACGATTTCCTGCACCACCTTAAAATCAAGGGCTACAAGAACAGAAAGGTTGCTATGGTTGAAAACGGCTCTTGGGCTCCTTCAGCCGCAAAGACAATGAGAACTTATCTTGAAGAAATGAAAAATGTTGAAATTTGTCCTACTGTTGTGACAATCCGTTCTTCTATGAAAGAAGAAAATATTCCTCAGCTTGAACAACTTTCTGACGAAATTCTTGGATAATATCATAATAAATTGACATAAACACAATAATAAAAGGATATAAATATATATTTATAGCTTCAATAATTACACCTAAAAGATGGCGAATTTTGTTCTGCGAAGGTTGAGATTGTTATTTTTGTAACAATTAGATAAAAATTCCAAAGGATATTTTACATCAAAGATTTAATTCCGTTGCAAATGCAATTGAATTTAAAACTCTTTTGTTGTACAATAAAGCTAAAGTTGATGCCCACGGAATAAGCATTGAAACAGATTCGTTTTTAGGTAATTTGTTTTGGAGTTTTGAAATTAGTCGTGAAAAGTTCTTTCTTCTGCCTGTATTCAATGCTTAGTTCGTTCATTCATATTGATATATTCCTTCTATAACCCAATATACCCCGAAAATGACCGACGCTTGTTGTCGGTCATTTCACTTTTTCGGCGGGTTTCCATTTCGGCATAATTGTACATAGTTGTAATTCAACTAATTTCCCACAGTGAAAAAATTGTCAAATTCGGTAATTTTGCCTATAACAAAATTATGCAAAATGTGGTATAATAATATTGTAAGAACTCAGTGTTTATCTGAGATTTAAGATGATGCGATTATACGGATGGTGAGAGTATGTACAGTATTGGTGAGGTTGTTCTTTACGGCTCAAACGGAGTTTGTGAGATTACCGAAATTACAACGAAAAAAATCGGAAAGGATTCTATTGAATACTATGTTTTAAAACCTGTTTGCTCGGATTCTTCAACGCTTTGTGTTCCGACTCAGAATGAAATGCTTGTGTCAAGAATGCGTGTTGTCCTTTCTTCGGATGAAATTAAAGATATTTTGTCACAGAAAACCGATAATGAAATATGGATTGACAATAAAGCCGAAAGATGTGAAAAAATCAAAGGAGATTATTTCGGGCGGCGATTGTATGAAGCTTGTTGAGCTTATCAGGAGAATGCACTTCCACAGTAACCTCCAGCTCAAAAAGGGCAGACGACTTCACATTACTGACGAGCGCTTTCTCAAAGAAGCTGAAAAAATGGTTTGTGACGAGGTTTCGGTTGTTCTTCATATTGACCGTAACGATGTTCTTCCGCTTGTGCTTGCAGGCTGATTTTTTAAAAATATATAAAGGATACAGAGGATTAACCGGAGCATTCTTTGAATTGCTTTCAATGTTGTTCCTCTGTTTTTTTATTTTTGGTAATTTTAGGTTGTTTGCCTATTTACAAAATGTTGCATTTTGTAGTAAAATGTAGGAATAATGATTTATGGAGCTATTTAATGAGAAATTTCAAAAAAACTTTATCATTTTTACTTTCAACGGTAATAATAGTTTCATCAGTTGCAGGTGTCGGTACAACCGTTTTTGCCGCAACCGATGAACACACATACAAAAACTTTAAATACAGAATTCTTGACGATAACACAGCCGAAATCTGCGGTTATACGGGCAAGAATGCAGTCGTGACTGTTCCCGACAGCATTGATTCAAAGCCTGTAACCTCAATCGGCAGGACGGCTTTTTATTCAGGCAAAATCAAGGAAGTGACAATTCCAAACACAGTAAAAAATATCAAATGGTGGGCTTTTTACGGTTGTGAAAGCCTTGAAAAAAATCAACCTGAATTTTGGTTTAAAAACTGTAGGCTACGGTGCGTTTATGAATTGTAAAAATCTCAAATCCGTGAGCATTCCAATGTCCGTAACTCAGATTTGCGATGATTCGTTTGCGGTAAGCTGTTCAACCAAAGGGGCGTTTTTGACACCTACAGTAAGCAGACAATAAGCACTCAGCAGTATTCAACCGATTCATTATTCACTCTTGAAGGCTATTCGGGGACTGTCGCAGAAAAATATTGCAATGATAATTCGCTAAACTTTGTTTCGTTGGGCAATGTGATTTACGGCGATGTTAATAACAACGGAACTGTTGAGGCAGCTGATGCAAAGCTTGCCAAAAGCCTTATCGACACTGTTCCGACCGAGGAAGAACTGACGGCTGCCGATGTTGACGATGACGGCAAAATCACAGAAAACGATGTTAATCTTATTTTGCAGGCTGTCGGCAACGAATTTTACGCACAGCTTTTTCCGTGTGCAAAGGCTATGTATTCTGCTCCCGACTACCTTTCGGGCAGAACTATGTATTGTGACGGCGACAGCGTTGCCTACGGTTCGGGTACGAACACAATGGGAAATTCAACATATTCTTTCTGCAATTATGTTGCCGAAAAATATAATATGACAATGACCAACAAGGCCACTCCCGGCACAACTCTTGCAATGAGAAAGGATTTTATCGGCACAGACCACAGAAGTATCCTTGAGCGTGTCCGTGAAATGAAAGGCAGTTATGATGTTATTCTGCTTGACGGCGGTTTTAATGACCTGTTCAAAAACGTTGAAATGGGTGCAATGACCGATATAAATAATAAATCGGGAAAATACAATGAATACACCACAGCAGGTGCGTTGGAAAGTATTTGCTATTTTCTTGACAAGAATTATAAAGACTCAATTAAGCTGTTCGTACTCTGTCACAATTGCTCAACAAGAACAAAACAGTCACAGTATTGGTCTTTAATGAAAAATATACTTGATAAGTGGGAAATTCCCTATGTTGACCTTTCGGAAGAAACAGAGCTTACCGGTGATAATGAGGAAATTACAACACAGTATTTTAGATATAATGCAACAACTAAAAAAAGGTGACGGATTCACCCTCTTGCATATGCCAATATGAAGATATACGTCCCATCGTTGCCGAAAAGCTTAACGAAACAGTACAGAGCAAGTCTGAACTTGTTTTGCCGAAAAGTGACATTTCTATGGGACTTTTTGAAAGTTACACCCTTAACAGCGAAATTACGGAGTTGAGGGAGATATAGATGTCAGCTATTCAAGCAGTAACCCGTCAGTTGCCTCTGTTGATGAAAACGGCAATATTGTTGCCACGGGCATAGGCGATACGGTTATCACGATTTCGACCTCTGACGGTAAAACAAAAAATGTGAATGTGAATGTAAAGTTTCTTTGCAATGGCGGTTAGCTTTGGCAAAAATAAAATTTCACTTTCAGAGGGTAATTCAAGCTTGCTGAATCTTTCTGTTGCAGACGGTGAGGCGACCTGTTCAACAACCTATTCGTCAACAGATCCGACTGTTGCGTCTGTTGATGAAAACAGCGGAAAAATTACAGCCAACAAAACGGGCAAAACCACAGTATCATGTACCACGGCAAACGGTGTAACGGTAAGGTGCCTTGTATATGTCACAAGCAGTGCGCAGACTAAAATGCAGAAAGCATAAGGCGTTTATGAAAATATTTAACAGAAAATTAAAAATAACTTCATTTGCTTTGCTTACATTATGTATGGTTTTTGTAATGACGGCTTGTGCCGAAAACAGCAGTCAGCCCGAAAAATCACAACCTGCAGAACAGACGACTGTTCAGCCGACAACAATGTCAGCCGAAGAAATTAATGACCGAAAGCTTGATAAATTCATAGCTGATATGACGCTTGAAGAAAAGGTGGGGCAGATGTTTTTGTACGCTGCCCCGATGAAGATGCTGTGCAACAGGTCAGCGAGTACAATATCGGCGGTTACATCCTGTTTGGCAGAGATTTTGACGGTAAAACCAAAGATGAAGTTGTTGACGATATTCACAGCTATCAGAACGAGGCGGATATTCCGCTTTTAATCGGCGTTGATGAGGAGGGCGGAACGGTTGTGCGTGTCAGCAGTAACCCAAACCTCTGTGAAACTCCGTTTCTTTCTCCAAAAGATACTTATGCAGACGGCGGTTGGGATGCTGTCAAGCAGGATGCAGAAGAAAAAGCGGATTTACTCCTTTCACTCGGAATCAATGTGAATCTGGCTCCCGTGTGCGATATGACCTCGGATGAATACGGCTTTATGTATGACCGTTCTTTCAGCTCGGATGTTGATATGGCAAACAGATATGTGCGAACCGTTGTTGAAACAAGCAAATCAAAAAAGCTCGGCACGGTTCTGAAGCATTTTCCCGGTTACGGCAATAACAGCGACACACACACGGGAATTGCATACGATGACCGTGACTATTCGGAATTTGAAAATACGGATTTTTAAACCGTTTTATCAGGGAATTGAGTCCGGTGCCGACTGTATTCTTGTTTCACACAACATAGTTAATTGCATGGACAGCGAATATCCTGCGTCACTTTCACAAAAGGTGCATGATATTCTCAGAAATGAATTCAAATTTGACGGCGTAATTATGACCGATGACCTTATCATGGACGCAATCACGGATTTTACGGGAGATGAAGCGGCGGCAGTCACAGCGGCAAAATGCGGTAACGATTTGCTCTGTTGTTCATCTGTCGATACCCAATATCCCGCAGTTCTTGAGGCTGTTCAAAACGGTGAAATTCCCGAAGCTCAGGTTGACGCATCCGTAAAGCGAATCCTGAAATGGAAACAGAATCTCGGCATTTTTAATATTGACACCTATCAGAAAAAAAAAGTCAAATCAACCGAACCAACGGATACCGTTGAAAGTGAGGAGTGAAAAGTTAATAGCTGTTAGGTGCGGTCGGGAGGATAATTTGAATCGTTTATATCATATTTTGCCCGAGTATGCGACTGCAAAATTCTTACGGTAAAACACCCCGAAGATTAAGTTCTTCGGGGTGTTCTGTTTGTAAAGGTTGGCTGAAATATATCTTAACAGATGTGATATGCTGATTGTGCTGTTGACTCTTTCCGTCAGGAAGAAGGCAACTTTCTTGGAGTTGCTTATATCCTTTTTCCTATTTGTTGAAGCAAGTGTAGTTGCCTACTACATTTGCAAGTGGTTGGATAGATAGTAACTTCAACAGCCAACCTATGAATAAACCCTCAAAGCTACCGACTTTGAGGGTTTCATTTTGCCTACAATTATTGTAGCACACATTTCTGTGCATTTCAAGTATATGCCGAAAAATTATTATTCCTGATTAGAATTATTTAACGCTTTCACAAGCAAAGATTCAAAGCTTTTTTTCAAAGTTTTCGTCATCTTGTTTTGTACGCTTTTTTTTCGTCCTTTAATGTGATGCTTGCCGTTTGACATCCTCGCCTTTTTGGCAAGGTGTCTGTCCATAAGCAGACCGCCTATGTTATCATCTGAGAAAATTTTTCCCGATTGATGAATACAGTACGCACCCTTTCCAAGCACAAGTGCCGCAACTCCGTAATCCTGAGTTACCGCAATGTCGCCCTTTTTGCAAAGGTTGACAAGCGCCAAATCAACTGCGTCTGCACCTGCACCGATAATTTTTATCTCGCTGTAATCTGACTTTAGAACATGGTTTGTGTCACACAAAAGCACAACGGGAACATTGTGACTTTTTGCAATCCTTTCAACCGATTTTACAACAGGGCAGGCATCCGCATCAACAAGAACAGTTATACCGTTCATTATTTTTCCTCAATCTTAATTGAGTTGATAACAGGCTGATTTTTTCTTTTCAACAGTACCGTTTGAATCTGTAACAGGTGTGTCCTCGCAGATTTTATCAACAATATCCATACCCTTTGTTACCTTGCCGAATGCAGCGTACTGACCGTCAAGATATGTGCTGTCAGCCTGAACAATAAAGAACTGTGAGCTTGCACTGTCGGGTTCATTTGAACGAGCCATTGAGATAACGCCTCTTGTATGTGAAAGGTTGTTTTCAACACCGTTCTGAGCAAATTCGCCCTTGATTGTTTTTTTACTGCCGCCTGTGCCGTCACCCTTTGGGTCACCGCCCTGAATCATAAAGCCGGTAATGATTCTGTGGAAAGTAAGACCGTCATAAAAGCCGTCTTTTGCAAGGTCAACAAAGTTCTTGACTGTAATCGGAGCAAGCTCCTCATAAAGCTCAACTTCGATTTTACCGTAGTCTTTAACATCAATAGTTGCTGTGTAGCTTGATTTGTAGTCGGTTGTGTCTGTGCTTGCGGATGTTGTTTCTTCGTTTGAAACTGCAGAAGTTGCTTTTTCAGAAGAACTGCTCTCTGTGTTACCGCCGCAACCGCTTATTAAAAAGCATGTGCAGAGAATAACTGCGGCAACCATAATTGCCGAAATCTTTTTAATTTTTTGTCATTTTCAAATTCCTTTCATAAATAAACTTAATTTATTTTATCATTATTATGTCTGCAAATCAACCTGAATTGACACAAAAATATAAATGTGTTAAAATTTTTTGTATGTGAAATACCGACAAAAGGGGAATGTGGCTTGAAAAATAATGAAATAACCGATATTACTTCAAAACGCCGATTGTTTGAGCTTAATCTCGGTGATGTCCGAAAGTACCGTGACCTTGTTATGCTGTTCGTAAAGCGTGATTTTAAAAATTCCTACAAGCAAACCGTACTCGGACCGTTGTGGATAATAATAAAGCCGTTCCTTTCAACATTTGTTTTCACCGTAATTTTCGGTATGATTGCCAATATCTCAACTGACGGAATGCCTCAATTCCTGTTTTTATGGCAGGCAACATTTTGTGGTCGTTTTTTTCAAGCTGTCTTAACGGCAGTTCATCAACCTTTATCGGCAACGCAAGGCTGTTTGGCAAGGTGTATTTTCCAAGGCTTGTAATGCCGTGCGCAAACATAATTTACAACACAATCGGTTTTTGATTAACTTTGTAATGTTCTTTATACTTGTTCTTATATATATGTTTACGGGTTCAAATGTTCACCCGAATTTATGCGCATTGCTTATGCCTTTGATTCTGCTTTCTTCGGCACTTTTAGGCACAGGCTGCGGACTGATTGTTTCGTCTGTAACAACAAAATACCGTGACCTCGGTGTGCTTGTTTCATTCGGAGTAACATTGTGGATGTATATTACTCCTGTTGTTTATCCTGTTTCTCAGGTGTCGGATTCATTCCGTCCGCTTGCACTTTTAAATCCTGTTGCTCCGCTAATTGAAACATTCCGTTACGGATTCTTAGGCAGCGGAACATTTCCGTGGCAATATCTCATATTGAGCTTCGCTGTTACGGCAGTCGTTCTTCTGTTCGGAATAATCGTCTTTAATAGGGTAGAAAAGAATTTTATAGATACGGTATGATGTCATGACTGAAATGAATGAAAATTGCGTAATAAAAAAATTGAAAATCTTTTCAAAAGAATACCGACTCGGTGCAATCGGTTCGGGAACTCTCCGTCATGATTTGCAGAGTTGGTATGCAAAAAAAAAAGAGGTAAAGAAGATCCGAATCAGAGAATCGGTGCCAAACAATACACAAAAAGACGACACATTTTTAGCACTTGACGGTGTGAACCTTGAGGTAAACCGTGGAGAACGCATAGGAATTATAGGCGCTAACGGTGCAGGCAAGTCAACTCTGTTAAAGGTTTTATGCAGAATTACCTCTCCGACAGACGGCAGAGTGCGTTTCAGGGGACGAATTGCCAGTATGCTTGAGGTCGGAACAGGCTTTCATGCTGAGCTTACCGGCAGGGAAAACATCTACCTTAACGGTGCAATCCTCGGAATGACAAAGAAAGAGGTCACTTCAAAAAATAGACAGTATTATTGAATTTTCAGAGTGCGAAAAGTTCATTGACACGCCCATAAAGCGTTATTCATCGGGTATGTTCGTAAAGCTTGCGTTTGCTGTTGCGGCACACCTTGATGCAGAAATCATGATTATGGACGAGGTGCTTGCTGTCGGAGATATGCACTTTCAGAAAAAGTGTATCGGGAAAATGCGTGACCTTGCAACCGAGGAGGACAGAACTGTCCTCTATGTTTCACACAATATGAATACTATTCGTGACCTTTGCGACAGGTGCATAGTTCTTGACCACGGCAAAATTGTTTTTGACGGGGATGTTGAAGACGCTGTAAAAATCTATCTCGGAAGTGCAAACGAAAATTTCCGTGCTATTGAATATGTCGGAAACGAACACAAGCATCATGCCGACAGAAACGACCTTTGTCTGCAATTTGCCGGATATAACGGCAAAGAGGATAATATTTTCTATGATGATGAGCAGATTTTGCTTGAACTCACATGGAAAAACAAGGCTGATATTGAAAATCTTTGTCTGCGTGTTGAAGTGAGCGATTACCGAAGATATCCCGTTACCGCATTTGTGGTTGAAAATTTCTATTCGGGAAAAAAGGGCGAAACCCACACGGCAAAATTGAAAATAGACATATCAAAAATTGTCCGTGGCGGATACTATACACGCTATGTTTTCTACAGCCGAAAGAACGATGCCGCCCCCTTTGAAACCTTAGAGGTCGCAGACGGTCTGACTTTCAGAAGAAGAAAACCCGATAAATACCAAAACACCTGGCAAAAAGCCTGGGGCAGTATTGAAATGAATGATATTGAAGTTGTATAAAAACAAATTGAAATTTGGCGGTTGGGCAAACAGTTAATATTAAAAGAAATATGTGTTTCAAATGTTGTGAACATCTGATTGAAATGTAATGAAAGGAACAATATGAGCGAAAGATCTGATTATTTTTAAACGCATATTTAGATGAATAACAAAAGGTCAGCACATAATCGTGTTGACCTTTTATTCTTTTGTCAAAAATTAAATTACGGCTCGACAAACGGCATATTAAAATACTCGGCAACTGATTTTGCAAGATTTCTGCCGATTGCATTAATGTTGTCCCTAATCCATTGAGCTTCTTCGGGGTTATCGTGATATGCAACCTCAATTAATGCCGACGGTGATTTTGTTCGCCTGACTTCCGCAAGTGAGGTGGTGGGGATTATGTCAACATCATTTGGTTCGGGATAAATATCCTTGTAATTCTTTTTTTTGCAGAATTTCAGCAAAACGCTTGCCGTTACTGCTTGTCGGATAGTAATAAATGTCTGCACCCGTGTATCTGCCTGCCGACCCCTCGGGAGCGGCATTGCTGTGAATTGCAAGGTGCAAATCGTGATTGCCCTTGTTTGAATCTGCAATTGCCTGACTCAGCGTCATATCGGGATCGTTTCGCCTGAAATCTATTCCGCTTGCCCTCAAATAAGGCTCCATGGCGTCTGCAATAAGATTCATATAATATTCTTCATTTCCTCCGTCAATATAAGGGTTGTACTCCTGCAATGACGGTGAAAGGTAAACTGACGGCATAAAATCTCTCCTAAAATTAATCTCTTATCATTTTATTCGCAAAACCCGTGCCGTTGACAAATAATTTTCTTTTCAAAATTCAATTTGTATTGTATAATGATTACGTATGATTTTGGTGAAAATGTTGGCAAGTGTATGATATCACAATTATTATGTGCGAGCAGATTGTAACCGTAGGCAGAATGTCAAGCGTAGGGACAGATATTGTTCTTTTAAAGAACTATTATTTAATGCAAAAACTTGCTTATTACTTTATGGAATTATGAAACGGAGAAATTATTATGACTGATGAAATGAGAGCAAAAGTTGAGAAAGTTATGAAAAATCTTGAACGCAACAAGATGAAACCTTATTTTTGCGAAAACAGTGAAGAGGCTCAGGCACTTGTAAAAACACTCATTAAAAAGGGCGAAACAATTTCATGCGGAGGTTCAAAAACTCTCGACGAAACGGGAATTTATCAGATGATTAATTCACCCGATTACAATTTTCTTGACCGTTCCGCACCCGGAATGACTCGTCCCGAGGTTGAAGAGGTTTACCGTCAGACTTTCAGGGCAGACACATTTTTTTATGAGCACAAACGCTCTTACCGAAAACGGAGAGCTTTATAATGTTGACGGCAACTCAAACCGTGTTGCCGCACTTCTTTACTATCCGAAAAGCGTTATCATTGTATGCGGTATCAACAAAATTGTAAAGAATATTGACGAGGCAATCAAGAGAGTTAAAACAATTGCCGCTCCGCAGAATACAATCAGACTCGGCATTGAAACCCCTTGCGGAAAAACAGGCGAATGTGTTTCATTGAGAAAAGAAAATCCCGAGCTCTGTGACGGTTGTCACGGTGACACAAGAATATGCTGTAACTATGTGGTATCTGCTCAGCAAAGACATATTGACAGAATCAAGGTTATCATCATCGGCGAAGAATATGGCTATTAATTCCCATAAAGAAAAAAGCCGTATCAAAAGACACGGCTTGGGAGAACTTCAGAATGTAATCATCTGCAATTGTTCTGACTTTTGTTCTGGCTGTTCTGCTGATTTTTATTCTGATTGTTGTTCTGATTCTTATTCTGGCTGTTCTGCTCGTTCTTGTTCTGATTGTTGTTCCGATTCTGATTGAAATTCATTTCAACACCTCCTTTACAAAAACTATTATTAACCCGAAAAGGCTTGTTTATTCATGAATGATTTTTTTATTGCGAATGAAATCACTTCTGGGTGATGAATTTGACGAATTTTTAAAATTTTACAACAGCGACGATTTCATAAAGGGACTTCGTGTCAACACCTTAAAATGTTTCCCCGAAAAGCTTTGTTCACTTCTTGATTTTGAACTGAAAAAAACTCCGTTTTGCGATGAGGGCTACTATATTCCGTCTGATGTTAAGTCAATCGGCAACAATCCTCTGCACCATGCAGGAGCGTTCTATGTTCAGGAACCTTCTGCAACTTCGGCAGTTACAATGCTTGATGTTCATGAGGGCGATTATGTCCTTGATTTGTGTGCTGCTCCAGGCGGAAAAAGTACGCAAATCGGCGCTAAACTTAACGGAACAGGACTTTTGTGGAGCAATGAAATTGTAAGAAGCAGAGCGAATATTCTTTTTATCGAATATTGAACGAATGGGTATTTCAAACGCAGTTGTATCAAACTGCCGTCCCGATGAACTTTGCAAAAGGCTTGAAAACCGTTTTGACAGGATTCTTGTTGACGCCCCCTGCAGCGGTGAGGGAATGTTCCGCAAGAATGATGCGGAGCGTGAATGGAGCATTGAGCATGTAAAGAGTTGTGCAGCCCGTCAGCTTTTTGATTCTTAACAGTGCAAAGGATGCCCTGAAAAACGGCGGATATATGGTTTATTCAACCTGTACTTTTTTTCAAAGGAAGAAAACGAGAGCGTAATTTCTCGGTTCCTTGCAGAAAATCCCGATTTTGAACTTGTTGATTCGGGCGTAACATTCGGCAGACCTACGCTTGATTATGCGAGAAGAATTTTCCCGATGGACGGCGGAGAAGGACATTTTGCCGCCAAGCTTCACAAAAAGGGCGAGCCGTATTCTAATTATAATATTCCTAAAAAAGAATAATAAAATTGACTCGAAAATTTTTGATTTTTATGACAGTATTTTTATCGACAGACCGTTCGGTGAAAATATTGAGGTTATAAAGGATAAAATTATAGTTCTTCCACAGAATTATAATTTTGATGTAAAAGGCTTGCAGATTCTCCGTGGGAGTTATTCTCGGCGAAATTGTCAAGAACAGAATCGAACCGCATCACAGTGCATTTACGGCAGCTAAAAAAGGAAAACTGTAAATCCGCAGTTGATTTTGATGTGAACAGTAAAGAAATTGCAGCGTATCTTCACGGTGAGGAAATTGCCGTGTCACAGGATGTCAAAGGCTACACGGCTGTCTGCGTAAACGGAATCACAACAGGCTTTGGCAAAGCGTCAAATTCAAGACTGAAAAATAAATATCCGAAAGGGCTTCGCATATTAAGATGAAAAAATTATCAGATATAGGTACAATCAAAGATATACTTTCAAGACACGGCTTTACTTTTTCAAAGTCACTCGGTCAGAATTTTCTTATAAACCCGTCAGTTTGTCCGAGAATGGCAGAGCTTTCGGGTGCCGGAGAGGGAGTAGGCGTAATTGAAGTCGGTCCCGGAATAGGGGTTCTCACAACAGAGCTTTGCTCGCTTGCCGACAAGGTTGTAGCGGTTGAGCTTGACAAGCGACTTCTTCCGTTCTTGAAGAAACACTCTCCGAACACGACAATGTAAGAGTTGTAAACGATGACATTCTTAAAATTGACTTGCACAAGCTGATTGAAGAAGAATTTCAGGGGATGGATGTTGTTGTGTGCGCAAATCTTCCGTACTACATCACATCTCCCGTAATTATGAAATTGCTTGAGGACAGACTGCCGATTTGTGCACTCACGGTTATGGTTCAAAAAGAGGCGGCTCAGCGAATTTGTGCTGAGGTGGGTTCTCGTGCAAGCGGTGCGGTAACGGTATCGGTCAACTATTATGCAGAACCCGAAATGCTGTTTTCGGTTAGTGCCGGCTCGTTTATGCCTGCTCCAAAGGTTGATTCGGCTGTTTTAAGACTTAACATTCTCAAAGAACCGCCCGTGAAGGTTGATGACGAAAAAGAAGTTTTTTTAAGGTTGTAAAAGCCGCCTTTTCACAGCGAAGAAAAACACTTTCAAATTCTCTTGCATCGGGACTTTCTTTGCCAAAGGCAGAGGTCAACGCAATTCTTGAAAATTCCTCCGTTCCTTTGAATGCAAGGGCGGAACAGCTTAAACTTGAAGATTTTGCAAACATTGCAAACAATCTTGGTGACTGATTATGAAAAGAAAAATGAACGGTCTTTATAAAACCGCTTTTATATTAATGCTTGTTGCCGCAGTGCTTTTCATTGTTGCAACAATTGTTGCATATGCTCTTGAACGCCCGTATTTTTCCGCAGTCTTTTCATGCAGCGGTGCTTTTCTTGCATTTTTGGGCATAATATTTGCAACCTGCAGTAAACCCAAAAAACGCAAAAGACACCTTGTCACAGATGAAATTGTTGCCGAAAATGATGATATCAACAAAATTTCGGAAAATTCTATTGACAATGAGGAATAAATTTGATAGAATGGTTGCAGATAAAGGGGAGTAGTTCGCAGATAATCTGTGATATTAATCGTCAGTACATACCGTTTTCGGTATCGGTTATATCTTAAAGGACAAGACTTTTTATTGTAGGGTGAGTTGCACCTTGCAATAAAGGCCTTTTTTATTTGCCTTTTTCGGTCTGTCTGTATTCTGCAATCCGAACGGAGGAGAAAATTATGAAAAATTGGTATCAGTTGACCGAGAGCGAAGCTCTTGACAAGCTCGGTGTCACAAGCGAAGGACTTTCGTCACAACAGGCTGACAGCCTTCTTGAAAAAACACGGAAAAAATGTGCTTGAAGAAAGCAAAAAGAAATCTGTTTTTCAGGTGTTTTTAAGTCAGTTTGCCGACCTTATGGTAATAATCCTTATAATTGCGGCAATCGTTTCAATGTTTTCAGGAAGTGTTGAAAGCACAATCGTAATTTTTGCGGTAATCACACTTAATGCTATTCTCGGCACGGTTCAGCATGTCAAGGCAGAAAAGTCACTTGAAAGCCTTAAATCGCTTTCGTCACCCTCGGCAAAGGTAATCCGTGACGGAAGAAAAATTGAAATTGATTCAGAAAACATCGTTCCCGGCGACATTGTTGTACTTGAGGCAGGCGACCTTGTTGTTGCAGACGGTAGAATAATAAATAACTATTCTTTACAGGTGAATGAAAGCTCGCTTACGGGTGAATCTACAAATATTGACAAAAGTGTGGAGACAATTGAAAAGGAAGTTCCGCTTGCCGACCGCACTGATATGGTCTTTTCGGGCAGCCTTGTAACATACGGCAGAGCAATTGTCGTTGTTACGGAAACAGGCATGAACACAGAAATCGGTAAAATTGCTACACTTATGAATCAGGCAAAGAGCAAGAAAACTCCCCTCCAGCTCAGCCTTGATAAATTTTCGAGCAGACTTGCCGTTATTATTATGGCAATCTGTGTAGTAGTTTTCGGCTTGAGTATGTTCAACGGAATGTCGGTTCTTAACTCTCTTATGTTTGCCGTTGCACTTGCAGTAGCTGCAATCCCTGAGGCACTCGGCTCAATCGTTACAATTGTTCAGGCAATGGGTACGCAAAAAATGGCAAAAGAAAATGCCATTATCAAGGATTTGAAAGCTGTTGAAAGCCTCGGTTGTGTGTCTGTAATCTGCTCCGATAAGACGGGTACGCTCACACAGAACAAAATGACTGTTCAGAAAATCTATGTGAACGGCGAAAGTATTCTTGAGGATCAGCTCGACCTTAATATTGAAAGCCACCGTCATCTCCTTTACGATATGGTTCTAAACAACGATTCGAGTATCGTTGACGGAAAGGGAATAGGCGACCCGACCGAGTACGCTTTGCTTGAAACATTTCAGCATATCGGACTTGACGAAAATGTGCTTAGGGATGTTCTTACAAGGGTTGAGGAAGTTCCGTTTGATTCCGACAGAAAGATGATGAGCACAAAGTACAAAATGCACGGTGTAAATCATATTCTCACAAAGGGTGCGCTTGATTCGATTCTTGACCGTTGTGTAAGTATCGCAACAAAAGACGGTATTCGTCCGATTACAGATGAAGATAAGGCTGAGATTTCAAGAGTTAACCGTGAATATTCCGAACAGGGACTCCGTGTTCTCACCTTTGCATATAAGGAATCTGATGAGGCTCTCACGGTTGACACAGAGAATGATTATACATTCATCGGACTTGTTTCAATGATAGATCCTCCGAGAGAGGAGTCAAAACAGGCTGTTGCCGATGCAATCCGTGCAGGAATCAAGCCTGTTATGATTACGGGCGACCACAAAATCACAGCAAGTGCAATCGCAAAGCAAATTGGTATTTTCAATGACGGCGACATCGCAGTTACAGGTCTTGAGCTTGACGCAATGAGCGATAAGGAGCTTGACGAAAAGATTGAGAAAATTTCTGTTTATGCACGAGTTTCTCCCGAAAACAAAATCAGAATCGTTGAGGCTTGGCAAAGAAAAAGGCAACATTGTTTCCATGACAGGTGACGGTGTAAACGATGCACCCGCTCTCAAAAAAGCGGATATCGGTGTTGCAATGGGTATCACAGGTACCGAAGTTTCAAAAGACGCCGCATCTATGATTCTTCAGGATGATAACTTTGCTACAATTATCAAGGCGGTTGCAAACGGCAGAAATGTTTACCGCAACATTAAAAATGCAATTCTTTTCTTGCTTTCGGGTAATATGGCAGGCATTTTTGCCGTGTTGTTCTGTTCAATTATGGCTCTGCCCGTACCGTTTGAGGCGGTTCACCTTCTGTTTATCAACCTTCTTACAGACTCACTTCCCGCCATTGCAATCGGTATGGAGAAGCCCGAAAAAGATTTGCTCAGACAGAAACCCCGTGATCCGAAACAGGGAATCCTTACAAAAAGCTTTTCTGCTCTTATGCTCGGACAGGGCGCTTTGATTGCCGTTGTAACGCTCATTTCATTCTATATCGGACTTCAGACAAGTCCTGCCGTTGCAAGCACAATGGCATTTGCAACACTCACGCTTGCAAGACTGTTCCACGGCTTTAATTGCAGAAGTACACATTCAATCTTTAAACTCGGACTTTTTCAAATGCGGCAAGCATAGGCGCTTTCTTTATCGGAACATTACTGCTCGCATTTGTATTGTTTGTTCCGTTTATGCAGCCGCTTTTCAGCGTTACCGCACTCACAGGCGCACAGGCAGGCTTTATAGCCCTCCTTGCATTCATCCCGACATTTATAATTCAGTTTGTAAAAGTTATTGTTGAAAATGTGAGAAAGTAATAAATAATCAAACTCGGTCATAATCTTTGAATAATTATGACCGAGAATTATTTAATTTGAATTATTTTGATTGAAATTACAAAAATTCCTTGACAAAGTTTGACAGATTTCTTATAATTAAACCATAACATAATGTTTCACAGGGTATTACAGGATATATAAAAAATAAGGTTAAGAAGGGTGACAGAAATTATGAACATTTGGCACGACATTTCTCCGAAGAGAATTACAAAGGACAAGTTTTATGCAGTAATCGAAATTTCAAAGGGTGGCAAAAACAAGTACGAGCTTGACAAAGAAACAGGTATGCTCAAACTTGACCGTGTGCTTTTTACATCAACTCACTATCCTGCCAACTACGGCTTTATTCCGAGAACCTTTGCAGATGACGGCGATCCGCTTGATGTTCTTGTTTTGTGCAGTGAAACAATTCAGCCGATGACGCTCGTTGAATGCAAGCCTATCGGCGTTCTCAATATGGTTGATAACGACAGCTGTGACGAAAAAAATTATTGCAGTTCCCGTTAACGATCCCAACTACAATTGCTACAGCGACATCAGCGAACTTCCGAAACACTATTTTGAAGAAATTCAGCACTTTTTCCAGGTTTACAAAACACTTGAGGCTGACAAGGTTACTTCGGTAACCGAAACTGACGGTGTTGACAAGGCAAAGGAAATCATTGAAAAGGCTATCACAAGCTATATTCGTGATTTTCAGATGGCGTAAATTTATAAAGACTGCAAAACTAAAAGCTTTACCAAAAAACGGTAAAGCTTTTTTCTTTTGAAATGTAATTTAATTCTGAAAAGGAATATTAACAAAATTCATTCCTGTATAATAAAAATACAGCGGATTAAAGTTTAAAATCCTTTGCCGAAAAAAATCTGTCTTAAAAACCGTGACATTCGGCATACGCAACAACGGGTCATACTTGAACGATCTGCATTTTCCGTCTTTGACCTGCTTTGACTTTTTTGCAGAACATAATATCATTTTCAATTCCGTTGTATTCGCAATATGAACAGTTGACAGGAATATTCTTGCCAAACAAACTTTTTTTTTCATAATCAACACCTCTGAATGAATATAGTATATCATTAACTTAGCCGTGTTTCAAGCATAATATTTTGTCGGAAAATATTGACAAAGCAATTAATCGGTTAAAAATAATCTTATTATAAAATATGGAAGGAACACTTATGAAATTTTTTTCAAAAACAATGAAGCTCAACAATATTGATACGGTTCCGTATCTTACATATAATTCTTTATCAGAAATTAGTTTCATCAATCACGCATTCACAACCCGACTTGGCGGTGTGTCAACGGGTGAATTTACATCAATGAATATGGCATTCAACAGAGGTGACAATCCCGACAGCGTAACCGAAAATTACAAAAGATTCTGCAAAAGTGCAGGCTTTGACTATGAAAGTCTTGTAGCCTCGGCACAGGATCACCACACGGTTGTAAGAGCCGTAACATCTGCCGAAAAGGGCATAGGCATCTACAAGCCCCCGTGATATGGAGAGCGTTGACGCCTTGATTACAAATGAAAAGGGGGTAACCCTTGTAACCTACTATGCCGACTGCACACCGCTGCTTTTTGTTGATACAAAGAATAAGGCAATCGGACTTGCCCATGCCGGCTGGAGAGGAACTGTCGGCAGAATAGGGGAAAAGGTTGTTGAGAAAATGACTGAGCTTTACGGTACAAATCCTGCCGATATCAAAGCCGCAATCGGTCCCGCAATTTCAGTTTGTTGCTATGAGGTTGACTACCCATGTGCAGAACATTTTCTGAATCTTGCAGACCTTGACAGTTCAAAGTTTGTTTTTGAAAAAGGAAACGGAAAATATATGGTTGACCTTTTAGAAACCAACCGTCAGATTCTTACTGCTTCAGGTGTAAAGAATGAAAACATAACAGTTTCGGATGTCTGCACCAATTGCAACAGCGACCTCTTATGGAGTCACCGTGCCACCAAAGGTCACAGAGGCACAATGAGTGCGTTTATGTGTATAAAATAAGAATACTATTTTTTTGCTTTTGCAAAGCAAAAGACGGTCATTGACCGCCTTTATCTATCTAGATTTATCTTTCCGTTTTTGCAAACCATACATCGTTTACCTCAAATTCTTTGCCGTTAAGGTAATCAAGAATGCCTGCATCGGTTTCAAAATTGAATTTCAGCTTATAGCTGTAAAGCGCCTGATACTTAATGCTGTCGGGTGCTTTCTTGCCTTTGCCGTATTTTGTATCGCCCACAAGCGGATGTCCGATTGATGCCATGTGCGCTCTTATCTGATGAGTTCTGCCCGTCAGCAGTTCAACCTCGGCAAGGCTGAATTTGCCGTTGAAGTCAAGAATTTCATATTTTGTCTTGATTTCTTTTGACCCCTCAACCTCATTTTTGAAAACAGTAACCTTGTTTTTACTTTCATTCTTGGTCATATAGCCGTGAAGTGTGTCGCTGTTCCTTTTTGGTTTTCCGTATAAAAGGCAGAGATAATATTTTTCAAGCTCTCTTGTTTTCATTTTTGCATTTAAAATTCTCAGGCTGTCGGCATTTTTAGCCGCAATAACAATTCCGCCCGTGTTTCTGTCAATTCTGTTTACAAGTGCAGGTGCAAAGGCTTTTTTCTTCATCGGGATTATATTCACCTTTGTCATACAGGTAGTGCTGAACTCTTGCAACAAGTGAATCAAAGTGATAATTCTTGTCGGGGTGTACGATTATGCCCGGCTTTTTATCTATAAGTATAAGGTTTTCATCCTCATAAACAATGTCAAAGGTTTTTCGGTGCCTTCATGAATTCATAGCTTTTTTTGCTCCGATGCCTCAAAAAATTCGTCCTTAATATAAAAGGTAAGCACATCGCCCTCTTTGAGCATAGTCTGAATATCGCACTTTTTTTGCCGTTTACCTTAATACACTTTTTTTCCTTATATATTTGTACATAAGCGACTTTGGCAGAGTTTTGAATCTTTTTTGTAAAAATTTATCGAGTCGCTGATTTGCGTCATTCTTTTTAATTTCAAGTGTTCTCATAGTCTGTAAAATTCTCCGTAATTGTTTTCTCAGTTTATCTTATATCAATTTAAAAAATAATTCAACCGCTTTTGCACATAATTTGATTTTGTGTATATTCTGATATAGGGTGATACAGTGAATTGTTACACACAGAGAATAAAATCTGCAGTATGCTTTGGACTGGGACTGCTGTGTGCATCACTTCTGCCGAGTGAATGGGTACTCGTCATTGCGGCAGGCGCACTCGTAGTTGTCAGTATTTGTTGTGTTCGGAGGTAATTATGAAAGTTGTACTTATTGAGAAACCAAAATTCATATCGGCAATTTTGAGAAAAATTTACGGAATCAAAAAGGAAACCAAGCCGGAATAATAGTCATATGTTTGGACACTGTTCCAAAATCTTGCTATTGGTAATAGTTTACAATAAATTCGAGCCAAAGATGTGCATAGTTACAAAAAACTTTGCACATCTTATTTTTTAAAATAAAATTATGATTAATCTTACGGGTAATATTTTTCCGCACTCCCTAATATAATTGAACTATAAAACATAAAGGAGAGAAAAATATGGAGTTTAATCAGGAAAACCGCTCGTTTTGCACGCCGTTGGCTGTGCTTGACACGGTTGCCGAACAGCTTGCAGATGTTGACCTCACTCTGCCCGATTATTGTCCGGATATAGAAAAAATTCTGAAATGTACCCTCACACCCAAAATTCAGAGCAGAACCCTTTCGGGAGGGCAGCTTCAGATTGACGGATTTTGTACGGTAAATGTGATGTATGTGGAAAGCATAAAGAAAAGCGTGCGCTGTTGCGAACAAAGCGTGAATTTTTCACAGAACTTTTCGGTAAAAGACGCTCCCGACAATCCGGTTATCATCACAAAAACCAAGCCGGAATACATAAACTGCAGGGCTTTAAGTCCCCGCAGACTTGTTATGCACGGAGCGTTTTCGTTGTATGCAAAGGTATTTTCAAAAACTCAGACGAGCATTTTCACGCCTTCCGATAATATCGAAACCGACCGAAAGACCGTTACCTGTGCTGATCTTAAATCCTTCTGCCAGGAGCAGTTTTCTGTTTGCGAAGAAATTTCGGTAGGCGAAAAACCGCAGATTGAATCCGTTCTCCGCAGCGATGTAAGCGTCGGAGTGATTGACGCTAAGGCTGTAACGGGAAAGCTTATGCTCAACGGTGAACTTAATCTCAAGCTTTTGTACCTTTCAAACGCAGAGAGCGGAGAAGTTGAAAAGCTTGACTATCTGTTGCCGTTCAACAAAATTTTAGATTGTGACGGAATTGACGAAAACACTATCAACTGTGTTTCCTGCGATGTTATGTCGTATGATATCAGACTGAAAAACGATATGCTTTCCGAAAAGCCGTCGGTGATACTTGAAGTTAAGCTCTGCGTTACGGAGGAGGGCTATATAACCCGTGAGGAAGAAATTGTGTGTGACGCCTACTCAACAGAATTTTCCTCGTTGCCGGAGTTTGAACAATTAAAAATTACGGGCGAGGTTGTTCCGATTAATGAACCTCATATGGAAAAAATGTCCGTTAAGATTGATGACGGAAAAATCTCACGAATTCTCGATATTTTCACAGAACAAATAACTGCCGAGGCTTCACACGATGACAGAGGTATGGTTATAAGCGGAAAAATCAATATATGCATATTGGCGCTTAACGGGGAAGATATGCCTGTGTTTATTGAGCGTTCAGCCGATTATGAGCATATTATTCCGCAGACAGACTGCACCTGTGCCAAAATTTTCGGTACAAGGACAGCAAGTATAAGTTACAGACTTGCCGAAGATGATGTCATAGAAATTCGTTGTGAGCTGAAAATTTGCGGTGCTGTTTTTTCGGAAAACAGAGTAAACGCCGTAAAAAAAATGTAAATGTTTTTGAGGATAAACCTATACCTCCCGAAAATTGTGCGCTGACATTATACTTTGCCGACAAGGGAGAAAAGCTCTGGGATATTGCTAAATCCCACAACACAAAGCTTGATTTGCTGCTTTCGGAAAATTCGGCTGAAAATCAGGTGCTCGACGCACCTAAAATGCTGTTGATTCCGAGAATATAGGGAGGTATAAAAAATGGAAGAGAGAAATGTTTATCAGGATATTTCCCGAAGAACCGACGGCGATGTCTATATCGGAGTAGTCGGTCCCGTCAGAACGGGGAAAATCTACATTTATTAAAAGGTTTATGGATTCGCTTGTTCTGCCCAATATCCGTGACGAGGCAGTTTACAGGCGTACTGTTGACGAACTTCCTCAATCTGCGGCAGGAAGAACCATAATGACCACAGAACCCAAATTTATTCCCGAGGAATCCGTTGAAATCAATCTCGGCGGCAACACAACCTTCAATGTGAGAATGATTGACTGCGTAGGCTATATTGTAAACAGTGCAATCGGTTACAGCGAAGAGGACGAACCGAGAATGGTAAAAACTCCGTGGTCAAACGAGGCGATTCCTTTTGATGACGCCGCAGAAATAGGCACTAAAAGGTAATTACCGACCATTCAACAATCGGTCTTGTTATCACTACTGACGGAACAATCAGTGATATTCCGAGAGAAGATTATATTGAAAGTGAAAAAAGAGTAATTAATGAGCTGAAGGCAATCAATAAACCGTTCATTATACTTCTCAATTCAGTTGACCCTACGGCAGATGAAACAATTCGCCTGTCAAACGAAATGACCGCCGAATACAAGGTTCCCGTAATTCCCGTTAGCTGTATGGAGCTTGACGAAACCGAAATCAAAAGGATACTTGCACAGCTTTTGTTTGAATTTCCAATCCGTGAAATCAAGGTTGACATTCCGAAATGGGTTGTAAAGCTCGATAAAGACCATTGGCTGAAATCGGTTGTATTTGATTCAATAAAGAAAAATGCCGCAAAAATTGAGAAAATCAGGCAAATTCAGCAGATAATTTCTGATATTGAGCAATGCGAGTACATCACATCTGCAAAGGTTACGAGTCTTGACCTCGGCAAAGGATATGCGGAGATGGCCGTATCTATCGAAAGCGAACTTTTCTACAAGGTTATCTCGGAAGAAACAGGGCTTGAGATAACCGAGGAGTACGAACTTCTGAACTGCATAAAAACTCTTTCGCAAAAACAAAAAGAATTCGACAAGATTGCACAGGCTTATGAACAGGTTCAGGAAACAGGCTACGGAATTGTTATGCCGACAATTGACGAACTTACCCTTGACGAACCGCAGATTATTAAGCAGAGCGGAAAATACGGTATCAAGCTGAGAGCAAGCGCACCGTCAATTCATATGATGAAGATTTTTACGCAGACGGAGGTAACTCCGATTGTCGGTTCGGAACAGCAGTCCGAAGAGCTTGTGTCTTATCTTCTCAGAGAATTTGACGAAAATCCGGAAAAAATCTGGGAGAGTAACATATTCGGAAAATCAGTTCACGAACTCGTTAACGAGGGACTTCACAACAAGCTGTACAGAATGCCTGCCGATGCCAGAAGGCGGATAGGGGAGACAGTTGAAAAAATTATCAATGACGGCTGTAACGGATTAATATGTATAATTCTGTAACGACAAATAACGATAAAATCGCAAAGCTTTAATTCACAAATAAACAGACTCACAAATAAATAAATTGGTAATATCGCCAAAAATTATTCACCCCATATTTGTTATTGAAAATGTTTCGGGAATAAAGTATAATATTCCTATATGCAAATGACAAATACGGGGGTTGTTTATGAATCTTTCCGATGTAGCTTTATTGGCTAAAGAGGAGCTTTCCATTGCCGAAAAAGGTATTGCCTCTGCAAAAAGTTGTTCTTACAGGTTTTGTTGTTGTATTCGCAATGCTGATTCTCTTGATTTTCATAATCAAGATTTACGGCGCAATCATTCAGAAAGCTCAAGATGCCGGCAAAAAAGAGCAAAGAGAAAAAGGCTGAAACCGTAGCAGAAACTCCTGCTCCCGTTGTTGCCGCTCCTGTCGCTCCTGCTCAGACAGACGGTGTTTCCGATGAGGTTGTTGCCGTAATTTCCGCAGCAGTTGCCACTATGTACGGCTCTTCCGAAAAAGCAAGAATCAAGAGTATTAAAAAGTCATCAGACGGCGGTCGTTCCGCATGGGCAAAAGCCGGTGTACTTGATAATACCCGCCCGTTTTAAGGCAAAGTTTTAAGGGAAAGGATGTTATCTAATGGAAATTTTACAAGGCTTTGTAGATGCCGTTGTCGGTATCTTTGAAGACTCGGGTCTGTTAACTCTTAACTGGCAGAACTATGTAATGATTGGTATTTCAATCGTTTTGCTTTACCTTGCAATCAAAAAAGCAGTATGAGCCGCTTTTGCTCCTTCCTATCGCATTCGGTATGCTGCTTGTTAATCTTTATCCGAGCATTATGGCTCCGCCTACAACACAGCTTTTGACAGAGGCTCAATGTACCGCACAGAATGTTGCGGTGTCGGGACACGCCAAAACGGTGATTGACGGAGTAACTTATATTGAGAATCCGACATACGGCGGACTTCTTTATTACCTCTATCAGGGCGTTAAGCTCGGCATTTATCCGCCTCTTATCTTCCTCGGCATCGGTTGTATGACCGACTTTGGTCCGCTCATCTCTAACCCGAAGAGCCTTATCCTCGGTGCTGCCGCACAGATTGGTATCTTTTTAACATTTACAGGTGCTATTTTCCTCGGATTTACAGAGGCAGAGGCAGGTGCTATCGGTATTATCGGCGGTGCCGACGGTCCTACGGCTATTTATGTAACAACAAAGCTTGCTCCGCATCTTCTCGGTTCAATCGCAATTGCCGCATATTCATATATGGCTCTTGTGCCGATTATTCAGCCGCCTATTATGAAGGCGCTCACAACCAAAAAAGAGCGTTCGGTAGTTATGGAACAGCTTCGTCCCGTTTCAAAGCTTGAGAAGATTATGTTCCCGGTAATTGTTGTTATTATCATCGCAATCTTCCTTCCCGACGCAGCTCCGCTCGTTGGTATGCTTATGCTCGGTAACCTCTTTAAGGAGTCCGGCGTTGTTGAAAGACTCAGCAAAACAGCTCAGAACGAGCTTATGAATATTATCACAATCTTCCTTGGTACAACTGTAGGTGCAACCGCATCCGGTCAGAACTTCCTTACTTTTGACACAATCAAGATTATCGTTCTCGGTCTTCTTGCGTTCTGTATGGGTACTGCATTCGGTGTACTTTTCGGTAAGATTATGTACAAGGCAACAGGCGGTAAGGTTAACCCGCTCATCGGTTCAGCAGGCGTATCCGCCGTTCCGATGGCTGCCCGTGTATCTCAGAAGGTTGGTCAGGCTGAAAATCCCGGCAACTTCCTCCTCATGCACGCTATGGCCCGAATGTTGCAGGTGTAATCGGTTCAGCAGTTGCAGCCGGCGTACTTCTTAATGTTGTAGGCTGATAACCGTAACTTAATAAACTATGATAAAGGAAGTCTTTACGGCTTCCTTTATTTTTGCTGTTAAAGAATCCGACAATGAAAAATTTGTATAATATTAAAGAAATTATTTCAATCAATATTCTATGATAGAATTATTGCTGAGAATACATAAGATATAATAAAAATAAATGTGTAAATCAGTGCCGTAAAAACACCTTTTTGCTTTACGGTATGTTTTCTTAATACTTAATATGAATTAAAGGGGCTATATAAATGGCAAAAGAATGTAACCATTCAGCGTATTGTCGGCGTCCTTTTGCAGAATCAAGTTTATTATACTTGCCACCGTTGTAATGGGACTGCTGTTCTTTATGTATTCACGCTTTGTAATTGCACCGATGTACAGCACATCTACCATGATTTATGTGCAGAACTACAGTTCGTCACAGCGAGCAAATGCCAATGCCGACACCAAGAGTACGACACCTTCAAAGGCTGCCGATGATACAACCAAAAAGACAACCAATGAGGAAAACCAGAAGATATATCCTGCTGATATTTCCGCCTCTGCAAATCTTGCTGAAATCTGCGTTACACTCTTTAAAAATTCCGATGAGATGACAGCACTCTATGACGGCTGCACGGTTAATGTTGATGTAGCCGACGGTACTTTCTTTATCACAATTACAGTGGACGGTACAGACGCACAGAAGTGTGCCAATGTTGCCAATCAGCTTGCCGAAAAAGGCGGCTGAGGTTTATAATTCAAAATTCAGCTACGGTCAGATTGGAACACTTCGTCAGGCGAAGGTTCCTTCGGCTCCGTATGCACCGAGTAACACAAAGAATATGCTTATAGGCGCGGCAATCGGATTAATTGCTTCCTGCCTTATTTCTATTCTTATTGAACTTATCGACACAACAATCAAGTCTGAGGACGATATTCAGGATATCTACGGTATTCCTATATTTGCCGAAATTCCCGACTTTGAGAACCAGGGTTAAGGAGGAACTATGGCTTCTGATTTTAAATTATTTAAAAAGAAAGACGATAAAAAAAATAACGGACAGAATTTTTCTCTTTCTGATAAGAGCAAGTTTGCAATCGTTGAGTCGTATAAGGCCGCAAGAACTAATATTATGTTCTCGCTTTCCGCAAAAGAAAAAAAAATGCTTTGCCGTAACCAGTTATTCAAAGGGTGAGGGCAAGAGCACCGTTTCCGCAAATCTTGCAATTTCCTTTTCGAAAATGGAAAAAAGAGTTCTCCTTATCGACTGCGATCTTCGCCGTCCTAATGTTCACAACATTTTTTAAGCTTGACAATAAGAAGGGACTTACCAATGTAATCGGTAAAATGGTTGAAATTGACGAGGCTGTTAAGCATGATGTTCTTCCGAATCTCGACATTCTTCCGGCAGGTACGGTTGCGCCAAACCCCTCTGAGCTTATGTGCAGTACCAGATTTCAGGAACTTTATGAGCAGTTTGTCAGAGATTATGATTATGTAATTTTTGATACGCCTCCTATCGGTGTGGTTGCCGACGCTCTGCTTCTCAAGGATATGATTGCCGGCTTTGTTGTAGTTGTTCGTGAGCGCTCAACAACTCACGGTGACCTTCAGCACCTTCTTGACAGTGTAAAACTTGCCGATTCAACCGTACTCGGTCTGATTGAGGTAGGTTGTACTTATGATTCAAAGAGAAGAAAGAAAGGTTATTACTACTACCAGTATTATTAATCCCAATTTTGTGCTTTGGCACAAAACTACACATTCTCGATAAAAATAACACAAAATCACAGACTTGCAAACTTTCACCAAAATGACTGTTGCAGGTCTGTTCTTTTTTGTGAAAATAAAAATGCAAGATTACAAAAACATCTTGCATTTCTTGGGCGAATAGAGTAAAATATATTAGAAATTTAAATTGCATTTGCAATAATATTTTAAGGAGTTATTCAAAATGGGTTATCTTGAACTGAGTAAGCAGGAACTTGAAAAGAGTATGGCAATCTCGTAAAGAGATTTGAGGAGTTTAAAGGTATGGGACTTAACCTCAATATGGCAAGAGGTAAGCCCGGCAAAGAACAGCTTGATTTTTCCTTACCTATGCTCGATACAATCAACAGCAAATCCGATTTTATCGGTGAGGATAAGATGGATTGCCGCAACTACGGACTTCTCAACGGTATTACAGAGTGCAGAAAGCTTTTTGCGGATATTCTCGGTGTAGATGCAGAGAATGTTATTGTAGGCGGTTCTTCAAGCCTTAATATGATGTTTGATACAATTTCATGCTTTATGACAGCTCCCGCTGTTGAGGGCTGCAAACCATGGTATGAAGTAAAGAACAGAAAATTCCTCTGTCCGGTACCGGGTTATGACCGTCATTTCGGCATTACTCAGTATTACGGCTTTGAGCTTATTCCGATTCCGATGGACGACAACGGTCCCGATATGGATATGGTTGAAAGACTCGTTTCTGAGGATGACTCAATCAAGGGTATTTGGTGCGTTCCGAAATATTCAAACCCTGCCGGCATCACATACAGCGATGAGGTTGTTAAGCGCTTTGCCGCTTTAAAGCCTGCCGCTAAGGATTTCAGAATTATGTGGGATAATGCTTACTGCATCCATGAAATCAGCGACACACCTGATGTTTTGCTCAACATTATGGATGAATGCAAAAAGACAGGTAATGAAGACCTCCCGATTCTTTTCTGCTCAACATCAAAGATTACTTTCCCCGGTGCAGGCGTAGCCGCAATGGCTGCATCTGAGAACAACCTTAAGGTTCTCCGTGAAAAATATAACTACGAAATCATCAGCTATGATAAGCTTAATATGCTCCGTCATGTAAGATTCTTCAAGGACTATGACGGCGTGCTTAAACATATGGAAAAGCACAAGTCTGTCCTTAAACCAAAATTCGAGATTGTTCTTGATACTCTCGACAAAGAACTTGCGCCTGCTGATATCGCATCATGGAAAAAGCCGCACGGCGGTTACTTTGTAAGCGTTGATGTTTTTGAAGGCACGGCAAAGAGAACAGTCGCTCTCTGTAAGGAGGCAGGAGTTGTTCTTACAGGTGCAGGTGCAACATATCCGCTCGGAATTGATCCGAAGGATTCCAACATCAGAATTGCACCGACCTTCCCTCCGAACCACGAGCTTGAAGTTGCTATGGATGTTTTTTGTATCTGTGCAAGGCTTGCGGCTTGCGAAAAGATTCTGAACAAGTAATCATCATTTGAAAATTTGGTTTGTCAGTTGGATTTTGGAAGAATTTTGTATGCAGTTTATGACATTAGAATGTATTTTTGACAAATTCAATTCTTTTTTTATTAAATATTTCCGTATCCATTGACATTTTACTAAAAAATTCTATAATAACTCTGTTACGGTCTGTGATTGAATGTTCGTGACAGAGTTATTTTGACTTTTGAGCAAAATAAAATCACAGCCAATTATTTAACGGAGGTTTCAAAGGCATGAAAAGAGTTCCAAAGCCTGTATTCTTTGTCGTAGCTTTGCTGATACTTGCCTTTTCATTTACTGCGATTTTTGGTATTTCCTACTACACCGGCGATAACAAAACAACAGTATTAAAGGGCATCAGCGATATACGATGGGGAATTGACATCCGTGGCGGTGTTGAAGCAACATTCAAACCGGCAGGAGATGTTGACGCAACTGACGAGCAGCTTGAGTCTGCAAAGTCAATCATTGAATTAAGAATGGTATCTCAGGGTATCACAGATTATGAGCTTTATGCGGATGCAAAAAGCGACAGAATCATTGTTCGTTTCCCATGGAAGGAAGATTCCGACCAGAACGCAATTGAGGCAATCGAAGAGATTTCTTCAACGGCACAGCTTACATTCCGTCCCGGAGACGGTCATGAAACAACAGATGTTGATTCAAACGGCGGGTATGTTTACAAAACTCCTTCGGGCGACACAGCTAAGACAATCCTTATGGACGGTTCTTATGTTGAAAGTGCAACAGCAGGTATGACAACAGACAAGACCACAGGTAAAAATTCCTATGTAGTTCAGCTTAAGCTGAAGAGCAGCGGTGACAAGAACGGTAAGGAGCGTTTTGCTGACATCACTAAAGAATATCTAAACCAGCAGGTTTCAATCTGGATGGATGATATTATGCTTTCAGCTCCTAAGGTTGAGGCTGAAATTACAGACGGCAACGCTGTTATTTCAGGTGACTTTACAGCTAAAGAGGCTCAGGACCTTTGCATCAAAAAATTAATGCAGGTGCTCTTCCGTTCCAGCTTGAAACATCAAACTACGGCACAATCAGCGCAACCCTCGGTGAGAACTCACTTGTTGCAATGGCATATGCGGGTGTTATCGCATTTATCATTATTGCAATCATTATGATTCTCTTCTACCGTTTGCCGGGTTTTGTTGCAGTTATCTCACTTCTCGGTCAGATGGGTCTTGCAATTGCCGCAGTTTCGGGTTACTTCCCCGTATTCTCATCGTTCACAATGACGCTCCCCGGTATTGCGGGTCTTATTCTTTCAATCGGTATGGGCGTTGACTGTAATGTTATTACTGCCGAGCGTATCAAGGAAGAACTTAAGGCAGGAAGAACTCTTGACGGTGCTCTTGAAAGGGGTACAAAGAATTCACTTTCCGCTATCGTTGACGGTAATATGACCGTTATTATCGTATCAATTATCCTTATGCTTGTATTTTGGTCCTGCAAATATTCTCTCAATCATCTTCGGTGAGTCTACAACAGGTACTATCTACTCATTCGGTTACACACTTCTTGTTGGCGTAATCGCTAACTTTATCATGGGTGTATTCTGTACAAGAATTATGCTCAGAAGTGTTGCAGGCTTTAAGTTCCTGCGTAAAAAATGGTTGTTTGGAGGTGCTAAGAATGACTGATAAAACTCAGACAAAGGCAGTTTCAAATGCCCCCCTTACAGATGAGGAATTTGCCGAAAAGTATAACAGAGGCCACAAGATTATTGACTTTGTAGGTCACAAAAAGATTTTCTTCGGAATTTCTCTTGCAATTATTATTATCGGTATCGTATGTAACTTTATTTTCGGTACACAGCTTGACATTCAGTTCTCTGGCGGTGCAACTCTTAAATTCAGCTACAGCGGTGAAATCAATCAGTCTGAACTTACTGATTTTATTCAGGTTGAAACAACAGAGGACAGAATCACTACTACATATGCTCAGGATCTTATGGGTGACAGCGGCACAACGGTAACAGTTCAGTTCTCGGGTAACGATTCAATCAAAACCGATATTCAGAAGAACCTTGAATCAGACCTTCAGAAGAAGTATCCGGACAATAACTTCAAATGTCTTGAATCAAATTCAGTTGATGCTTCAATGGGTTTCAGCTTCCTTCTCAAGTGTCTTACTGCTGTTGCAATTGCAGCCGTGCTTATGGTTCTTTATGTAACAATCAGATTTAAGAAAATCGGCGGTCTTTCGGCAGGTGTTATGGCTCTCGTAGCCCTCTTCCACGATGTTGCAATGATTTACTTTTTATGTATGTAATCTTCCAGATGCCGATTGACGCAAGCTTCATCGCAGTTGTTCTTATGATTCTCGGTTATTCGCTTAACGATACAATTGTTATCTATGACCGTGTTCGTGAGGAAAAGAAGCTTGTCGGAAGCAAAACAGATGTTGGCAAGATATTCAACCTCAGCTGTACAAAGTGTATTAAGAGAACAATTATGACTTCTGTAACAACACTTTCGGCTATTCTTGTTGTTTATGTTGTTGCCTGTGCGTTCAATATCACATCTGTTCAGGGCTTTGCTCTTCCGATGATTATCGGTATCATATCAGGTTGTTATTCTTCAATCTGTATCGCAGGTCCGCTTTGGGTTATGTGGCAGCGTCATAAAAAGGCAAAGAAGCTTGCCGCTAAAGCTGCATAAAACAGCTTTCGGATAAATTTATCCGATTCTGCAATAATTATAAAGGGGTTGCATAAAGATGTTTTATGCAATCCCTTTTGTGTATTAAGACTTTTTAAGCGTTATTTGGAGTGATATATGAAAAAACTTGTTTCAATTTTTTCTTTCTGCCGTGATAATTTGCGGCTTGTTATTAATTTCCGCTTGTGACAGAACTGAAGATGTCAGGAAGTCTGACGGTAAAATCAGCGTTGTAACAACGATTTTTCCTTACTATGATTTTGTAAGACAGCTTGCAGGCGATAAAGTTGATATTCGCCTGTTGCTTTCGCCCGGAAGCGATCCGCACAGTTATGAACCCAAACCGTCAGATATTACAGCAATTGAAAATTGCGATATTTTTATCTGCAACGGCGGTGAAAGCGACGAATGGGTTGACGGAGTTCTTTCGTCAATTGAAAACAAAGATGTAAAAGTGATGAAGATGATGGAGTATGTTCCTCTCAGACATGAACAATCTATGGATCATGACCATGAACACGACAGTCATGAAGATATGGATGATGATGACGAAGGTCACGATCACGAAGAAGGGGAGGAATATGACGAGCATGTCTGGACTTCAATCAGAAATGCGGAGCGTATGTCTGCCTCAATCGCAGATGAGTTGATGTCAGTTGACAGTAAAAATTCTAAATATTACAATGACAGAAAAACAAATTACATTTCACAGCTTGACAGCCTTGACAAGAAATTTACCGAAGTTGCAAATAACAAAAAGCGTGATACGCTTGTTTTCGGCGACAGATTTCCGTTTCTGTATTTTGTAAGCGACTACAACCTTGGATATGAATGTGCATTCCCGGGTTGCAGTCACGAAACCGAGCCGAGTACAGCCGTTGTTTCTCATCTGATTGATTTTACAAGAGAACACAATATACCCGTTGTATTCTATCTTGAGCTTTCAAGCGGTAAAATTGCTCGGATTATCTCTGAAGATTCTTCTGCAAAGACGATGCAGTTTTCTTCATGTCACAATGTCACTAAGGATGATTTTGAAAACGGTGCAACTTATATTTCTGTTATGGAACAAAATCTTGAAGCACTAAAGGAGGCGTTATACTGATGTCGCTTATTAAAATTGAAAATGCCTCGCTCGGTTATGAAGGCAAAACCGTTGTCAATGATATTTCGGTCGATATAAAAGAAAAGGATTATATCTGCATAGTCGGTGAAAACGGTTCGGGCAAAACTACTCTCATGAAAGCACTTCTCGGACTTTTAAAGCCATTGAGCGGTTCGATTACCTATAGTGACGGACTAAAACAGAATGAAATCGGCTACCTTCCGCAGTCAAGCGATATTCAGCGTGACTTTCCTGCGTCGGTGCAGGAGGTGGTGCTTTCGGGCTGTCTTAATAAAAAACACACCTTTTTCTATTCAAAGGAGCAGAAAAAAACTGCCGCTGAGAATATGAAGCTCACGGGCATTTATGATTTACGCAAAAAATGTTTCAGAGAGCTTTCGGGCGGTCAGCGACAGCGTGTTATGCTCGCCCGTGCATTGTGTGCAACTCACAAACTTATTATTCTTGACGAGCCTGTAACGGGACTTGATCCGATGGCAATGGCTGATATGTACGCTCTCATCAAAAAAAGTTGAATGAAAGCGGAATCACGATTATTATGGTTTCTCACGATGTTAATTCAGCCGTGAGCAATGCCTCAAAAATTCTGCACCTTGCAAAGAATTGGTATTTCTACGGTACGGCACATCAGTATCTGCATTCGGATGCCGGCAAACGCTTTATTCTCAGCGATTGCCCGTGTGATGAATGTCAGCACAGAGTTCACGGAGGTGCTAAAAATGTTTGATATGATTTTTGAAATGTTTTCATACAATTTTATAGTCAGAGCATTCATTGTTGGCACGCTTGTTTCTTTTTGTGTGCGGCACTGCTTGGTGTTACGCTCGTTCTCAAACGGTATTCAATGATCGGTGACGGATTATCTCATGTGGGCTTTGGTGCGCTTGCAGTTGCGGCGGCACTAAATCTTGCACCGCTTGAAGTTGCTGTTCCTGTAATCATTATTGCGGCATTCCTCCTGTTAAGACTTTCCGAGAACAGTAAAATCAACGGTGATGCGGCAATCGCAATAATTTCAAGTACGGCGCTTGCCATAGGTGTTGTATTTGTCAGTGTATCGGGCGTAAATACCGACCTCAACTCATACCTTTTCGGCAGTATTCTTGCCACTACAACAGCCGACGCAATTATGTGCGGAATCCTTGCACTTGTCGTAATCGTAATATTCATCTTGTTCTACAACAAGATTTTTGCCGTAACCTTTGACGAAACATTTTCAAGGGCAACCGGTCTTAAAACAGGTGTTTATAACACGGTAATTGCACTCCTTACGGCTCTCACAATTGTAATCGGTATGAGAATTATGGGAACTCTGCTCATTTCCGCACTTATAATTTTCCCTGCGCTTTCTTCCATGAGAGTCTGTAAAAAATTCAAGTCGGTAATTCTCTGTTCTGGTGTGCTTTCACTTTGTTGTTTCTTTGTCGGTATGTGCGTGTCATATTCATGCGATACCCCGACAGGTGCAAGCGTTGTAATAGTCAATGCCGCCGTTTTCCTCATATTTCGACTGATCGAATTTATCAATTCCAAAATTAAAAAGAATAATTCTGTATAAGAATTACAAAATATTTTCAACTAACGGAAACTCGCTTTCTTTAATGGAGGCGAGTTCTTTTTTTGCCTGAACGCTTTCGGCAAAGTACATATCACGGTTCTGTTTTTGTGCAAATACGGTCATTCTCGAAATGCTTAATCCGATATTGTCAACATAATCGTGAATGAGCATGGTGTCAATCAATTTTGCGTTGTCATACCATTCTTTCTCGGTTTCTTCACATATTTTGAGCGCATCTTCAAATTCAAGTCTGCTCATCAGTCTGTCGGCACATTCAATTTTTGCAATGAATGAATCAGTTTTGCCCGAAATAAATCCTGTTTCAACAGATGCAAAGCATAGTGCCGCCAGAACAAGTGAAAGTGCAATGTAAATTCTTTTTCATATTGTTATTCCTTCTTTATAATGTTGTAATTTCCGAGTGCGTCAAGAGTCATCAGAAAACATTGCTCTGCTTAATATTTTTCTTTTTTGCAGAATATTTTAACATAACCCTTTTCTTTTTCACATAAATTAAGCGAATTTTCAAGAATTTTTCCGTTGCTGACAACTACGGTTTCAATTTTATTGTCCTTAATTTTTAACCCGAAATCCTCGGCAGAAGGCTTTCTCTTCTCAGGCTTTTCAAGAACGCTCACCTCACCGTTTGTTTCAACGATGCAGTATTGAACATCCTCGATTGAAAAAAATGCCCTGTTGTCTTAATCTGACACTCAAATCTTCTGTAGTAAGCCGCAGCCTTTTCATAGCCGATTGCAGAATCCTTCCGTCTTTAATTACTATAACGGGTTTTCCGCACACAAGACTTCTGAAACCGCTCCACTTCATCATAATAATGCTTGCGGTAATTTCAAGTGCAACGAGAATTGCAACGGAATAACTCCGCTCAACAGCGGTTGAGATGTGTTCTGCATAGGAATTGATGCGATATCCGACACTATCATTGTGATTACAAGCTCGCTCGGCTGCATATCGCTCATTTGTCGCTTTCCCATTAACCTGACTGCCAGAATGACAAAGGCATAGAGCAAAATTGTTCTGATTATTGAAATTAACATAACATCACCGTTACTAATATTTGCATAATTTGAGCCGATATACCGCAAAATAAAAAGCAGATATATTAAGACGGTGATTAAATGTATAATTCATTAAAAGAAAATATTTCAACTTTGAAGAAAATGTTCAAAAATTCGGCAGACTTTACGGTTCGTGAAATGAATCTAAAGGGACAATGCAGTATAAAATCCGCAATAATCACAATTGAGGGAATGTGCGGAAAGGACACGCTTGCATTGTCGGTAATCAATCCTCTGCTCGATTATTATTTTGACTGCCAATCCCCCGATAAGGTTTTTGACCTTATCAAAAATACCGTGCTGACATCAAGTGAAATTGTCGAGTTCACGACAATTGACGAGGCAATCAGCTTTTCAACATCAGGTTTTGCCCTACTTGTTGTTGACGGTTGCAGTCGTATGCTTGCAATCGGAGCACAGGGCTTTTCATTCAGAAGTGTTTCGGAACCCGAAAGTGAGGTAGTGCAGAGAGGCTGCAGAGAAGGTTTTACAGAACCGCTGAGAATCAATATGACTTTAATAAGACGAAGAATCAAAAGTCCCGACCTTGTTTTTGAAACCATAACAAGCGGATACAGTTCAAACACGCAGATGATGATTTGTTATCTTCAAAACAGCGTGTCAAAGCAAATTCTTAAAGCAATCAGAGAACGGCTTGAAAACTGCAACCTTAAAATGATTCTTGCGTCGGGATATTTAAGTAGTTATCTTGAAGACAACAATTCAAAATCACTTTTTCGGGTGTCGGGATTTCCGAAAGACCGGATACGGTCTGCGGAAAGCTGTCGGAGGGCAGAGTGGCAATTCTGATTGACGGAACACCGTCGGTGATAATCATTCCGCACCTTTTTGCAGAAGAATTTCAAAGCGTTGATGATTATTCAAACCGCCCGTATTATGCGGCATTTATACGGATTTTAAAGTATATTTCGTTCCTCATAGCCGTATTTTTGCCGGGAATATACACGGCTTTTTGCACAGTTTCATCCCGAATATTTTCCGACCGGATTGCTTGTGAAAACATCCGATTCTTTGTCGCAAACACCCTTACCCGTAACACTTGAAGTTATTCTCATAACCTTTATCTATGAAGTTATGAGAGAGGCCGGACTGCGTATTCCAAAGCCGCTCGGACACGCTGTCAGCATTGTCGGAGCGCTTGTAATCGGTGAAAGTGCCGTCAGCGCAGGAATAATCAGCTCGTCAACTCTTATGGTTGTTGCAACTGCGGCAATTTGCAGTTATGTTACATTCGCACTCTATCCGCCTATTATGGTGTTGAGATTTTTCTGCGTTATCGCAGGCGGAATGTTCGGCTTGTGGGGAATAGTTCTGCTCACCTGCGGAGTGCTTGTCAATATGTGTTCCAAAACATCAATCGGCGTGCCGTATATGTCGTCGCTTGCACCGTTCTCGTGGCGGAGTATGCGTGATGTCTTTGTCAGAGCAGATTGGAAAAGGCTTTCAAAGCACACAATCAAGGTTCAGAAATTCCCCGAAACGGAGGAGATGTAATGCAATCGAATGTAACTTTTCCGTCAAAAAGACTTATGCTTTCGCTGTTTGTATGTTCTGTACTTCCGATATTGTTAATGGGGCGGAGCTTTTTGCAGAGCGACAATATTTTTTCAAGTCTTGCGTCAATCGGATTCGGAATATTTTTCACGCTGTTGTGCTTTTGTTCCTTTTTATTCGATAAAGCACAGAACAAGACTTGATTTCTCAGCCTTTGTAAAAAAACACATCGCAAACGGGCTTTTTTCTTTGTTTCTTCATATTATTGTATGTCTTTTACCGTGATAACTGTTTCTTTTTCTGATAAGATTCTGCGATATGTTTGTTTCGGGAGTTAATCCCGATGTCGACACAAAGGTGATTGCCTTTCTGATACTTTGCATTTGTGTTTACGGTGCGTCAAAGGGGATAAATCCGCTTTCAAGAGTCAGCATTTTTGTGCTTGCGTTTCTCATAATTGCTTTTTGCCGTGATATTTTTGGAAATATAAAATCTTTTGAATTTGCACCGAACAGCACCTTTGGTACACCCGATTTTTCAAATATTCGAGCAATGTTGCAGACTGTTTAATCTTTGCGTTTCTGCCTGTTATTTTTGGATTCAATTCTACAAGCACCAAAAATCTGTCGATAAAACAACCTGTAATTACAACTCTTATTATATTCGGCACATTAATGTTGACTTTGTTTTTTACCGATTTTGTTATCGGTGCATATTCTGCACAGCAACCGTTTTCTGTTCAGCTATTGTCAAAAACCGCATATTTCGGTGATATGAAAGGCTTTGACAGCTTTTACCTTGCCGCAGTAACTGCCTGTATTTTCGTTTTTGTAACGGCTGTCCTCATCAGCGTTTCAAACTGCATTGTAAACACATCTTCAAAAAGAACGCTTGTTTTTGTTTCTATAATTGCGCTTATAATGTTTGTTTTGTTTGTTTGTGCAGATAGTTATAATGCTGTAAAAGAATTATTGTTGAACAATATTTTTCTGACTGCACTCAATTTTATTTCCGCACTTCTGATTCCTATAATCTATCTTTTTGTATATCGGAGAAAGCTTTATGAATAAAAAATTATTTTTACTGTCGATTATGGCAATTGTTCTGATTTTAGGCGGCTGTTCAAATTCAAACCGAATTGATACTTCTTCGCTTGTTCAGACGATTACTGCAGAAAACAAATCGGGCAAAGCCGTGTATAATTTCTATCTTCTTGAGAACAGCGAAGATGTGCAAAGTGTTTCGGTTGAGGCTGACAGCCTTGAAAAAGCCGTAATATCTGCAAAGAAAGCCTATATTCCTGCGTTGACGCTTTCAAAGCTTGAATTGTATCTTATCGACTCAAATCTGGGAGAAAAACTCTCAAAACCGATATTGACTATATTTCAAAAAAAGAAACCGCAATTTCACCTTTGACCTATACTGCCCTTTCGGATACAAAAACTTTGCAACTTTTTTCAAAAGATAAAAATGCACTGAAAAAGTTAAAGAACACATTGTTCTGTTGAAGAATAATAATAACAACCTTTCCGTAACATCTTTATCCATATTCAATAATTTTAAGGGTAAAAACAACGGCTATTTGAGTATTTGTTATATTAGTTCCGATAAAGAATTAAAAGCAGACATTGTTAAAACAGTAACAGAAAAATGAGAAAATTTTATTAAAAATTGAAAAATAATTCACAAAAAGACTTTATCAAAACTGCGTTATGGTGTATAATAGCAATAAGTATATAGCCTGAGAGCGTACATCTGCCCGTTAGGCGGCAGAGCGGTTGCTCTGATTTGTGAAAGGTAATAAATATTTAGGATAGGACGATGATTTATGTCTGTTGAATTTTCTGTTCCGCTGTCGCAAATTGCAGAAGCATTGAACCTCACCGAAGTTTATGTCGCTGAAAATTACAAGGAAACTAACATATCGACTGTTGAAATCAACAGACCGGGACTTGAGCTTACGGGTTATCTTGAATTCTTTGACAACAAGCGAATTCAGGTTCTCGGTAATACAGAGTTCTCATATCTCGGCAGATACGGTCCGGAGGCTCAGAAAATGGTTATTGACTCCATTTTCAGCTTTGGTCCTCCGGCTGTAATAATCTGCCGTGATATTGAACCGTCAAACGCAATTCTCGAAAGTGCAAAGCTGCACAAGGTGTCTATTTTCAGCACCCCGCAGAGTACATCGGATCTTACTGCGTCACTTGTACAATATCTTAACAAAGAGCTTGCTCCGAGAATTACCCGTCACGGCGTTCTTGTTGAAGTGTACGGCGAAGGCTGTCTGCTTACGGGCGACAGTGGCGTTGGTAAGAGTGAAACCGCAATTGAGCTTATCAAGCGTGGTCACCGTCTTGTTGCCGATGATGCCGTAGAAATCAGAAGAACTGCCCAGACTACACTCTATGGTCAGTCGCCCGAAAATATCCGTCACTTCATTGAGCTTCGAGGTATCGGAATTATCAATGCCAGAAAACTTTTCGGTATGGGCGCTATCAAGCTGCAGGAAAAGATTGATATGGTAATCAACCTTGAGCAATGGGACAGCGCAAAGGTTTATGACAGAATGGGACTTGACAACGAGTATATGAAGATTCTCGGTGTCGAAGTGCCGACTCTTACAATTCCGTAAAGCCCGGCCGTAACCTTGCCGTAATCATAGAGGTTGCCGCCATGAATAACAGACAGAAGAAAATGGGCTACAATGCCGCAAGAGAACTTCTTAAAAATCTCGGAATGGCTGTTGAGGATCTTCCGCCGTCACCAAAGGTTATTGTTGATACATGGGAATAATTCCGCTTTGTAACGGAATACAGGGAACAGAAATTTCATATTCTAAACTAACAACGGAGGGTAATTGAATGGACACTACCGATATTATATATAATTGTGCTCAAAAGCTTGATTGTGACGCAAGACGATTTGAACCGATGAGTAGACACACTTCATTTAAAATCGGCGGAAAAGCAGATGTTTACATAAAGGTGACAAATCTTTCTCAGCTGATGAAAATTTTAAAGGAATGCGATGTCTGCAAGGAGAAGTATATTCTTCTCGGCAACGGCAGTAATGTTCTGGTTCCGGATGAGGGAATCCACGGCACGGTTCTCCGTCTTGACGGTGATTTCAGGAATATTTCATTAATTGACGATACAACAATCTATTGCGGCGCAGGTGCGGCTTTGGGAAGCCTTTTGTAAGTTTGCCCAAAAATGCGGACTTTCGGGACTTGAATTTGCATGGGGAATTCCGGGAACAGTCGGCGGTGCTTTGTTTATGAACGCAGGTGCATACGGCGGTGAAATGAAAGATGTTGTATACAGCGTTTCTCACATCACGCAGAACGGTGATATCGGCAGAACAGAGGCGGAGAATCTTGAGTTTGGCTACAGAACAAGCGTTTACCGCAAAAACGGTTGCATAATCACAGGTGCGGTATTCAAACTTAAAAAAAGATGATCCCGAAGAAATTCAGAACAGAATGAACGATTATATGAACCGCCGTTCAACAAAACAGCCGCTTGAATATCCGAGCGCAGGCAGTGTGTTCAAAAGACCCGAGGGTGCATTTGCAGGTGCGCTCATTGAGCAATGCGGACTCAAGGGCAAAACTGTCGGCGGTGCTCAGGTCAGCGAAAAGCACGCAGGATTTATCATCAACAAATCAAAGGCTACGGCTGACGATGTAAAACAGCTTGTGTCGGAAATTCAGAAAACTGTTGAAAATGAAACAGGCTACAAGCTCGAATGTGAACTTATTTTTCTATAAAGCAAAAAAAAGGTGTAATTTTATGGAATTTGTAATCATTACGGGAATGTCGGGTGCAGGCAAAACAGGCGCTCTTCATGTGCTTGAAGACATCGGTTATTATTGTGTTGACAATCTTCCGTCAAGTCTGTTGTCAACACTCTATCGGCTTTGCCTCAAATCTGAAGATGATTCAATGAAGAGGGTCGCGGTTGTTGTCGATGTAAGAGGTAACGAAAAATTTGAGGAAATGTGTTCTCAGATTGAACACTTCAAAATGCATTACGAAAATGTAAAGGTATTGTTCTTTGACGCAATGACGGACAGGCTCGTTGTTCGTTATAAGGAAACAAGAAGACGACATCCTCTTTCGGATAAACTCAAGGACGGTTCGGTACTGTCTGCCGTTGAGCTTGAAAGGGAGCTTCTTTTGCCTATTAAAAGAACAGCCGATTATAACATTGACACTACATATATGTCAAACGAACAGCTCCGAGAGCGAATTATGTCAATGTTCATGGAGGACACTTCACAAAGCATTACGCTGACATTTATGTCGTTCGGTTTTAAATACGGAATTCCGCTTGAGGCAGATCTCATTATGGATGTGCGTTGTCTGCCTAATCCTTTTTACATTCCCGAACTCAAACATCTTACAGGACTTGACAAAGATGTGCGTGACTATGTTCTTGAAAGTGAAGAAACAACCGAATTTTTAAAGCGACTTTTGAGTATGCTCGATTTTTCCGTACCGCTCTATCTCAAAGAGGGCAAAAGCGAGCTTGTTGTCGGCATAGGTTGTACGGGCGGCAAGCACAGAAGTGTTACAATCGCAATGCAGCTGAACGACCACTTTCGTAAAAAAGGCTATAGGTGTGTTATTCAGCACAGAGATATTGACAGGTAAGGTGCAGAAATGTCATTTTCCTCGGATGTAAAAAAAGAAATTTGTTCGGTTGAACAGTTTGACCGTGAGGCTCTCAAAGCGGAGCTTTACGGAATGCTTTTTATTCAGCAGAAATTTTTCTCCGAACAAAATAACCTTCACAACAGAAAGCAATTATGCGGGAAATCGTCTTATATTTCTTTTTGCAGAATTTATATATGCCGATAATTGAAAAACAATCGGCTTTGCGAACAAAATCAAGCGACAGCCATCTTTACAAAATAATTGTGGTTGACGGAAACGATTGCAAGCGTATTTTTGAAGATTTCGGTCATACGGACGGTCAGATTACTTTGCGTGTCAACAGGGCAAATCTTTCAAGCGAAGAACTTTCGCAATCGTTTTTGCGTGGCGTTTTTCTTAGCTGCGGTTCGGTATCCGATCCCATGAAAAGCTACCATCTTGAATTTTGTGTTCCGCACAAAAATCTTTCTCAGGATTTGTGCAAGATTCTTTCCGAAATAACCGAATGTACCCTTATTCCAAAAACGGTTGTCCGCAGCGGCAGTTACATTGTCTATTTTAAGGAGAGCGAGCAGATTTGTGACTTGCTTACCTACATAGGCTCACCGATAAGATCAATGGAAATTATGGGTACAAAGGCAATAAAGCAGGTTCGCAACAATGTGAACCGCAGAATTAACGGCGAGGTTGCGAATATAGGAAAAATCGCAACGGCGTCTGCAAAACAGCTCAGTGCAATCGAACATATAAAAAAAAGACAGTCGGAATCGATTCTTTGCCCGAGGACTTGCGTGAAATCGCATATTTAAGGCTTGAAAATCCCGATATGTCACTTCGTGATTTGGGACAGAATCTTTCAACCCCAATCAGCCGAAGCGGTGCAAATCACCGTATGCAAAGACTGCTTGAATATGCAGGTACAGAGGTAAAAACCAATGGAAAAAAAAATTTGACTTTTGAGCAGGCAAACGAACTGCTTGAAAAAACGGTTTCAAAAATGGAGAGCGGTGAACTTACTCTCGAACAGACAATGGAGGAGTACGCAAAAGCGTGTGAACTCCTTGCTTATTGTATGAAACAGCTTGAACAATGTAAGGGTAAAATTATTGATATAAACGAGAGAATTTCAAGGCTTTCAAAGGGTGATGACAATGACTAAAGATTATGCAAAAATTATTGAAAACGCTTTAAAGAGCTGTCTGCCGAGTATGGATTGCCGTGAAAAAAAGCTGATTGACGCAATGGCTTACAGCCTTGAGGCAGGCGGAAAGCGTGTCCGTCCATATCTTGTGTTCTCGTTTAACAGCCTTTGCGGCGGAAGTGAGGAGTCTGCAACGGCATTTGCCTGTGCAATTGAAATGATTCACACATATTCTCTCATTCACGATGATTTGCCGTGTATGGACAACGATGACCTCAGAAGAGGCAAGCCGTCAAACCACAAGGTATTCGGCGAAGATATCGCATTGCTTGCAGGCGACGCCCTTCTGACGCTTGCCTTTGAAATCCTTACAAACGAAAAGACAGTAAAAATCTGCGGAACTTCTGCGTGTTGCAGAGGTGTTTCCGTACTTTCAAAATACGCAGGTGCGACAGGAATGATAGGCGGTCAGGTGATTGACCTTATGAGCGAAAACACAAACGCTCCGATTGAAGTCCTCCGTGAAATGGACTACAAAAAAACAGCCTGTCTTATCAAAGCGGCTTGTGAACTGGGCTGTATAAGTGCAGGTGCAAACGATAAGCAAATTAAAAGCCGCCTCTGAATTCGGCGAATGCATCGGCATTGCATTCCAAATTCAGGACGATATTCTCGATGTAACCTCCTCCGATGAGGAACTCGGCAAGCCTGTAGGCAGTGACGCAGAAAACAGTAAATCAACCTATGTTTCACTTCTCGGAATTGAAAAGTGCCGTGAGCTTGTTGATGAACTTACCGAAAAGCTGTTAACGCACTTTATGGCTTTGACGGTGATACAAAAGAGCTTGAAGAATTTGCTTACAAGCTTGCAAAGAGAAATAAATAATTCTTTGCAAATATTAATTAAACGGATAGGAAATAAATTATGGGTGAGTATGAACTGCTTTCTAAAAATTAAATCACCGCATGATGTCAAAAAGCTTAATGACGAACAGCTTGAAAAGCTGTGTACCGAAATAAGGGAAAAGCTCGTTGAAACCGTGTCTGTAAACGGCGGACATCTTTCACCGAACCTCGGTGTTGTTGAACTTACCGTTGCTCTTGAGCGTAGCTTTAATCTGCCGAAAGACAGCATTGTATGGGATGTCGGACATCAGGCATATACCCACAAGCTGTTGACGGGACGCTACGAGCAGTTTGACACAATCCGCAAAAAGGCGGAATTTCAGGCTTTCCGAAGCGTGCCGAGAGCAAATACGACGATTTTAACACAGGTCACAGCAGTACATCAATATCAGCCGCATACGGAATTGCAAGAGCAAAACACCTTATGGGCGACCAAAGCTACACCGTTGCCGTGATTGGTGACGGTTCATTTACGGGTGGACTTGCTTTTGAGGGAATGAACAACTCAGGCAGATTCAACAAGAACTTTATTGTTGTTCTCAACGATAACAAAATGTCCATTTCACCGAATGTAGGCGCATTGTCACGCTACCTTACAACGGTAAGAATTCAGCCGTGGTATATGCGAGTCAAGAAAATTACGGAAAAAATTCTTTTTACACATTCCGCTTATCGGAAAACCTCTGAAAAAGATTTCTTCAGGGAGGAAAGTCTAAACTTAAAAATCTTGTGTACAAAAACACTCTTTTTTGACTGCTTCGGCTTTACCTATCTCAGACCTATTGACGGACACAACATTGATGAGCTTGAAAATGCGTTTGAGTGTGCAAAAAAGGTGAATTCTCCCGTTCTTGTTCATGTTGTTACCAAAAAGGCAAAGGCTATCAGCCTGCCGAGGACAATCCGGGCGGATTTCACGGAATAGGCAGGTTTGATATTGATTCGGGTGAACCGCTTTCAAGTCACAAGGGATTTTCGGCTGAGTTCGGAAAGACTATGTGCGAATTAGCCGAGGACGATAAAAAGATTTGCGCAATTACAGCCGCAATGTCGGGAGGAACGGGACTTACCGAATTTTCAAGGCTTTTTAAGGAAAGATTTTTTGATGTTGGTATTGCTGAAGAACACGCAGTAACTTTTGGATGCGGACTTGCCGCAAAGGGTATGCGACCTGTTTTTGCCGTGTATTCAACATTTCTCCAGAGAGCCTATGACCAGCTTTTTTGCATGATGCGGCTCTCTCGGAAAGCTTCACCTCGTAATCGGTGTTGACCGTGCGGGAATTGTTGGTGATGACGGTGAAACTCATCAGGGTGTGTTTGATGTTTCAATACTCAACACCATTCCGAACACAACAATTTTTTTCTCCGGCATATTTTGACGGTATGAGAAAATCTCTTTCAACCTCAATTTACATTTGTGACAGCCTCGCTGTTGTGCGTTATCCCCGTGGCGGAGAGCTTTACAGACCCGATGATTTCGGTGAAGAAAATCTTTCATACGATGTTTACGGAAACCGAATTGTAAAAATCTTCTCATAACCTACGGTAGACTTTTCTCTTATGCCTGCAAAGCCAAGGAAACCCTTGCAAAACAGGGCGTTGAGATTTGCATATTAAAACTTTGCAGAATAAAACCGATTGACGAAAATGCCGTTGATTTTGCGGCAGATTTCGATAATGTATGGTTTTTGAAGAGGGCATCAAAAACGGCGGTATTGCGAGAAATTTCTCCGATTTACTCTGTTGCACACAGTTCTGCGGAGATTATCATATAAAGGCTATTGATGACAAATTTGTCAAGCAGATGTCTGTCAGCGAGGCTCTTCATGAACTGAAACTCGATGATGACGGAATGGTGAACACCATTACCAAAAATTTAAAGGAAAAGAATTAGAATGAAAAAAAGACTTGATATTCTTGTATATGAAAAGGGCTTTACCGACAGCCGTGAAAAGGCTAAGGCGATTATAATGTCGGGACAGGTTTATGTTGACAATCAGAAAGCCGACAAGTGCGGAACTTCTTATGATGAAAATGTTAAAATTGAAGTAAGGGGCAACACACAGAAATATGTCAGCCGTGGCGGTTTAAAGCTTGAAAAGGCCATAGACAATTTTGACTTTGATTTAAAAGATAAGATAACAATGGATATCGGTGCGTCAACGGGCGGCTTTACCGACTGTATGCTACAAAACGGTGCAAAAAGGTGTATTCAATTGATGTCGGTTACGGTCAGCTTGCTTGAAGCTTCGCAACGATCCCCGTGTTGTCAATCTTGAACGCACCAATATGAGAAAGGTTACAAGGGAGCAGGTTCCCCGATGAAATTGATTTTTTCTCGGTTGATGTTTCGTTCATTTCATTAAAGCTGATTCTGCCTGTTGCAAGACAGCTTATGAGCGAAAACGCACAGGCTGTCTGCCTAATCAAACCGCAGTTTGAGGCAGGCAGGGAAAAGGTGGGCAAAAAGGGCGTAGTTCGTGATCCTGCCGTTCATGTTGAGGTTGTCAGAAAAATATTTGATTTTTTGCCTTGAAAACGGCTTTGATGTGCTTAATCTCGACTATTCGCCAATCAGTCATCCTGAAGGCAATATAGAATACCTTATCCATCTTCGCAAGAGTTATGATCCAAAGTCATACACAGATGTAACACCCGAGCAGCTTGTTGAAAATTCACATGCCGCTCTTGACAAAAAATGAGCAGGTGCTTTTATGAAATTTGCATTAGTGGTCAATCTTTCAAAAGAACGGGCAATTAAATATGCAAAAAGATTTCTCTTTTTCTTCTTGATAAAAATGCAGAAATTGCTATGATTGAGGAATGCAGTCAGTATTTTAAGGGAATTCACATTCATTATTCAAAAAAATATTACGGAGCTTTTTGAATACTGCGATATGGCAATTACAGTAGGCGGTGACGGAACGATTATCCATGCCGCAAAATATGCCGCAAAAGCAGATAAACAGCTTATTGGTGTGAATGTCGGCAGACTCGGTTTTGCCGCAGATGTTGAACCGCACGAATATGAACAGCTTGAACGGCTTATTACGGGTGATTACACAACAGAGGAGAGAATTTTTGCTTGATGTTGAGGTCATAAAGAGGACGGCTCAAAGCACTATCTTGCAGTGAACGATGCCGTTGTCGCAAGAGGTCAGCTTTCAAAAACAATTGATTTGCACCTGACACTTGACGGTGACGAAATTTCAAAATACAGAGCGGACGGTCTGCTTTTTTTCAACTCCGACAGGCTCAACCGCTTATTCATTGTCGGCAGGCGGACCTATCCTCGCACCGAAAATGGAATGTATTCTTATGACTCCCGTTTGTCCGCATTCATTATTTTCCCGTTCAGTACTTTTCAGCGGAGAATCGGAGCTTTCGGTTCATGTGAAAATCCCCGAAGAATGCTGTTGTGTGCTGACAATTGACGGTGAAAAAAATGTTCCTGTTCTTGCAACCGACAGGGTTGTAATCCGCAAATCCGATTTAAAGCTTAAACTTGCGTTACTCCACAACCGCAATTTTTATAAACTGCTCAATGAAAAACTGAAAGAGAGGGATTTTTGATGAAAACAGGGCGACACGCACGAATTCTTGATATTATAGCCGAACATCCCATTGAAACACAGGACGAATTGCTTACCCGACTTCGTGAGGAAGGTTTCAAGGCAACGCAGGCTACAATTTCAAGAGATATCAAGGATTTACGCCTTGTTAAAACTCTCGGAAGTGACGGAAAATATCGCTATGTTTCTGCATCTCGCAGTTCAACCGATATCCGTACCAATTTTTCAAATCTTTTCAGCACTTCGGTAAATTCAATAGATGTAGCACAGAATCTTGTTGTAATAAAAACCCTCAGCGGTATGGCACAGGCAGTTTGTGCTGCACTCGATTCAGCCGACTATCCGTCTGTTGTCGGAACAATTGCAGGTGACGATACAATCTTCATTGCCTGCCGAACAGCCGATCTTGCGGTGTCGCTTACCGAAGAACTCAAAAAGCTTATTTGACAGGACTGATTGAAATGCTCAGAACTTTATATATAGAAAACATTGCCGTGATTGAAAAAACCTCAATAGATTTTGAAAACGGTCTTAATGTCCTCACAGGTGAAACAGGTGCAGGTAAAAGTATAATAATTGACGCAATCAATGCAATTATGGGACAGCGGACATCAAAGGAAATTATTCGCACCGAGGCTGATTCAGCCTTTGTAAGCGCTCAATTTGACGATATTAACCAAAGCATTGTTGAAAAGCTTGATGAACTCGGCTTTTCCGATGACGAGGGAATGCTCATTTTGCAGAGAACTCTCAACAGAAACGGCAAGAGCAGTTGTAAAATCAACGGCAAGCCTGCAACGGTTTCAATGCTCAAAGAACTTTCAAAGCACCTTATAAACATTCACGGTCAGCACGAAAGCTACGAACTTTTCTCTCCTGAAACTCATATTGATTATATTGACCGTTTCGGCGGTTGCGAAAAAGCTTTTGGCTGATTATAAAAATGTTATGATGAATATAAAATTCTCAAAAAAGAAATTAAATTCAGCCGATTCGGACGAAAGTGAAAGATTGAAAGAAATTGATTTGCTTTCATATCAGGTGAATGAACTCACAGAATCCGATGTTAAGCAGGGAGAAGAACAGGAGCTTGAGAGCGAAAGAACAGCGCTTATGAGCTTTGAGAAAATCTTTTCTCTGCTCAATGATGCTAAAATGGCTCTTGACGGTGACGAAAACTATGGCGGCGGTCTTGAATCGGTCGATTCTGCATCAACTGCCCTTCAAAAAGCGTCATCATATAATGCTGAATATGAAGAAATTGCAAATACGCTTACAGATGCATATTACAATTTAAAGGATTGTTGCGACAGCATTTCCGACGCCATTGATTCACTTGAATCCGATCCGCAAAGGCTTGAAGAAGTTGAAGAAAGGCTTGACCTTATCAATCGTCTTACAAGAAAATATAATTGTCCGTCAGACGAGCTTTCGGATCTTGCCGAAAAATATCAGGCAAGACTTGACGAACTTATGAACTATGACCGCAACCGTGACGAGCTTGCGGAAAAATGCAGAGAAAGCGAAGAAAAAAAATGCTTGCGGCTGCCGAAAAACTCGGTACTCTCCGCAGAAAAGCCGCAAAAACCTTTGCAACAAAAGTAAAATCCGAAATGGCATTTTTGAATATGCCGAATGTTGAGCTTGTTCCGTACTTTGAAAAGTGCGAACCAAATTCAAAGGGTACGGATAAAATGGAACTGCTCATCTCCGCAAACCCGGGTGAAACACCTCGCCCTGTTGCAAAAATCGCATCGGGCGGTGAGCTTTCAAGAATGATGCTTGCAATCAAAACAGTTCTCGCAAGCACGGATACGGTTGATACCCTCATTTTTGATGAGGTTGACACAGGTATTTCGGGTTCAGCGGCAGAAAAGGTCGGCTTAAAACTGCGTGAAGTCAGCAAAAGCAGTCAGGTTCTCTGCGTGACACATCAGGCACAAATCGCAGCTCTTGCGGATTATCACTATCTTATCCGCAAACAGGTTGAAAAAGGAAGAACATTTACAAATGTAACCCTCCTTGACCATAACGGCAGAGCAGGCGAACTTGCACGAATAATCGGCGGTGTTGATATAACCGACGCCGCACTTAAACACGCAGAATCAATGCTTGAAAAGTATAATAACTAATATAAATCAACTATATAAACGAAAGGGAGCGGCATTTTGAAGCTGTGGTCGGTTGCAAAACTTGATAAAACTAAGGCGGGGGAGATTCAGTCCCGCTATGAGCTGCCTGCAATTGTTGCAATGCTGCTTCAGATACGGAATATTACAACGAAAGATGAAATTGAAGGCTTTCTTTACAACGATTCTTTCATTGCCGATCCGTTTGAAATAAAAGATATGGATAAGGCTGTTGAACGCATTAACAAGGCGCTTGATTGCGGTGAACCGATTTGTGTTTACGGTGATTATGATGCCGATGGTGTCACCTCAACAGCACTTTTATATTCTTACCTTGAAACAATTGACGCAAACGCAATGTACTATATTCCGTCCCGTGAAACCGAGGGCTACGGAATGAACAAAAACGCTGTTGACAAACTCAATGAGCGTGGAATAAAACTCATAATTACGGTTGATAACGGAATTGCGGCAGCACAGGAGGTTGCATACGCAAGCTCACTCGGAATTGATACCGTGGTCACAGACCACCATATGCCCTCAGGTGAGTTGCCAAAGGCTTGTGCCGTAGTTGACTTGCACAGAGAGGATTGTAAAAGCAGATTCAAAAATCTTTCGGGGGTGGGTGTTGCCTTCAAGCTGATTATGGCGCTTGAAGGCGAATACTGCGACACAACCACCTTGCTTGACAACTATTCCGACCTTATGAGCATCGGCACAATCGGTGATGTTGTTGAGTTGAAGGATGAAAACCGAGTATTTGTCAAACACGGACTTGAAAGCATTACAAATACCGACCGTCCCGGACTGCAGGCGCTTATCAAAAATTCCGGCCTTACGGGAAAAACGTATCTTCAACAAATGTGTCATTTACAATTGTTCCGAGAATAAATGCAGTAGGACGACTCGGTTTGTCCGAAAAATCGGTGTCGCTTCTTCTTACGGAAGATTATGATGAGGCGGCTGAAATTTCATCGCAGCTCTGCGTTGACAACTCCGAAAGGCAAGAGATTGAGCGTGATATTCTTGAAAAAATTGACGGAATAATCCGCAGAAAACCGTCGCTTGTCAATGATAAAATCATAGTAATTGACGGTGAAAACTGGCATCAGGGCGTAATCGGACTTATTGCCGCCAAAGTCAAAGAAGCTTACGGCAAGCCGGCAATCGTCATTTCAAAGCTCGGTGATATTGCAAAAGGGCTCGGGCAGAAGTGTTGAGGGATTTCCTCTTTGTGATGCTGTTTTTGCCTGTTCGGATCTTCTCACACACAGAGGCGGTCATCCTATGGCGGTCGGGCTTTCTCTTGATTCTGAGAATATCCCTGCTTTTCGCAGGAAAATAAACGAATTTGCCGACAATTTCGGCAAGATGCCGTATGATAAAATCAACATTGAGTGCAAGCTCAATCCGGCATACATAAACCTTGATTTGATTGATTCTCTGTCGCTTATGCAGCCCTACGGTGCCGGCAATCCAACACCTGTTTTCGGTTTGTACAATATGACATTGAAGAACATTACTCCGCTTTCGGCGAACAGGCATTTAAGACTCACTCTGTCCCGCAATAACATACAGATTACTGCAATGAAATTCTTTACATCAACCGAAGAATTCCTGTATAAAATCGGTGAAACACTTGATCTTGCAGTAAATCTTGACCGCAATGAGTTCAACGGAAATGTGTCTGTTTCCGTAATTGTCAAAGATATAAAATCATCGGACTGCGATACCGAAAAGCTCCTTGACAGCCGTACAAACTACGAGGATTTTTGCAGAGGGAAACAGCTTGACCGCTCACAGCTTTCGGATTTAATGCCCGACAGAAATGATTTTGCACTGCTTTACAGATATCTGAAAAGCAACGGCGGTTATGCTTTTGAAACCGCAACTTTGGCTCACATGCTTGTCAACAGGCTGTCTTTTGGTAAAAAATTAAAGTGATACTTGAGGCCATGAGAGAGCTCAGGCTTATCGAAATTTCAGAGGGAATGAAAACCTCAAAAATTTCAGTCCTGCCCGTAAACGGCAGGGTTGACCTCGAATCAGCCCCGATTATCAAGAAATTAAGGGAGGTATTCTGATGGGTAAATTTTCAAATGTTGCACACTATCAGGATTTTACGGAACTGAAAAAGATTCTTTCCGCATCTGCTGCCAACACTTACGATATGGATAAAATCGAAAAGGCATATAAATTTGCCGAAAAAGCTCACGGTGACCAGCGCAGAGTATCGGGAATTCCGTACATTCTTCATCCCGTTTCAGTAGCCTGTATTGTTGCAGAGCTCGGTATGGATACCGATTCCGTCTGCGGTGCATTGCTTCATGACACAGTAGAGGACACAGGAGTCACACTTGAAGAGGTTACAAAGCTTTTCGGTGCGGATGTTGCCAAGCTGATTGACGGCGTTACAAAAATTTCAAAAATTCCGTACTCAACCCGTGAACAGCAACAGGCTGAAAATATAAGAAAAATGCTTATCGCAATGGCTGATGATATCCGTGTAATTATCATCAAGCTTGCCGACAGGCTTCATAATATGCGTACAATGAACTGTATGCCAGAACAAAAAAGGAGAGATAAATCACTTGAAAATATGCAGGTGTTTGCTCCGATTGCTCATCGGCTCGGTATTAAAACCATAAAAGATGAGCTTGAGGATCGTTCCCTTCAGTACCTCGATCCAATCGGCTATAAGGAAATCGAAGACGATCTTCTTATGACCGAAGAGGGTCGTGACAAGTTTATTGAATCCATTAAGAATCAGATTCTCGCAAAAACCGAGGGTACAATACCCGGTGTGTATATCAGCGGTCGAGTAAAGAGTATTAACAGTATTTACCGCAAAACATATATGCAGGGCAAAACAATGGATCAGATTTTTGATATTTTTGCCGTGCGTGTAATCGTTGATACAGTATCCGATTGCTACAATGTTCTCGGTGTAGTGCATGATATATTTAAGCCTATCCCTAACCGCTTTAAGGACTATATATCAATGCCTAAGCCGAATATGTACCAGTCGCTCCATACAACCGTACTCGACAAAAACGCAATTCCTTTTTGAAATTCAGATAAGAACATGGGAAATGCATTACACCGCTGAAATACGGAATTGCCGCCCATTGGAAGTATAAGCTTGGAATGGGCGCAGGCGGCAAAAATAATGACAAAATGGAGGAGAACATCAAAAAGGTCAAGGATATGATTCTTGATCAGCTTGAGGCAGAAGATGTTACCGACATCGCAAAAGAATATCAGAAACGATTTTACGGAAAACGATGTTTATGTGTTCAGCCCGAGAGGTGATGTGTTCAATCTTCCTCAGGGTTCAACTCCGATTGATATGGCTTATCTTATTCACACAGGTAGGTCACAGAATGGTCGGCGCAAAAAATCAACGGAAAGATCGTTCCGATTGACTATAAGCTTAAAACAGGCGATATCTGCGAAATTATCACCCAGAAAGAGGAACACCCAAACAGGGGATGGGTTGATATCTGTAAAACCGCATCGGCAAAATCAAAAATCCGCTCGTGGTATAAGCATGAAAAGCGTGATGAAAATATTGCCGAAGGCAGGCAGATGCTTGACAAGGAGTTCAAGCGCCACGGCATCAATCTTTCCGAAGAAGAATATCCCGATTTCCTCCAGAAACTGATGATTAAAAAGCAGTATAATTCCGGATGATTTCTATGCTGCAGTAGGCTACGGCGGTATTCAGCTTTGGAAGATAATGCCAAGGCTCAAAGAAGAATATCAGAAAGCATATGCGTCAGATATTGAAGAAATTGATGTTCCGCAAGCACCCGTAAAGCGACCGAAGGCATCCGCAGGCGTTGTAATTGAGGGTGCAGACGATGTTCTTGTAAAATTCTCAAAGTGCTGCAATCCTCTGCCGGGTGACGATATTATCGGCTATATTACAAGGGGCTACGGCGTTTCAATTCATAAAAGACATTGCACGAATGTGCCGAAAGATATCAGTAAAAGTGAAGAACCCGAAAGATGGGTAAGCTGTTACTGGGAGGACGAGGTAGGAGAGGCGTTCAGAAGTACGCTCCAGATTACCGCAACCGACAGAACAGGACTTCTTGCAGATGTTACAATCAAGCTTTCGGATATGCACATTTTTATACATTCGCTTAATTCAAGAGAGGCTGGCAACGGCACTGCCGTTGTTACCGCAACAATTGATGTAATGGGCAGAAATCACCTCCGTGGTGTAATTTCAAAGCTTTCCGACATCAACGGAACAATCGAAGTAAAAAAGACTGTAATTGAGGTTATAATTTATGAAAGCAATTTTACAAAGAGTTACCAAGGCCAAGGTTGAGGTTGATTCAAAAACCGTGGGCGAAATCGGTACGGGTTTTCTTATTCTTCTCGGAGTTGAAAACGGTGACACCGAAAAAGAGGCGGACGCACTTGCCGCAAAAATTGCAGGTCTGAGAATCTTTACGGATGAAAATGATAAAATGAATCTTGCTCTTGCCGATGTAAACGGTTCGGTGCTTGTAATTTCAAACTTTACCCTCTGCGCCGACTGCTCACACGGCAGACGCCCTAACTTTATGGCTGCCGCAAGACCTGACACAGCCGATCCGCTCTACGAATATTTCTGCAAAAAAATGCACGATAACGGAATTGAGCGTGTTGAAAAGGGAATTTTCGGCGCCGATATGAAGGTTTCGCTTGTGAATGACGGACCCGTTACTATTGAAATCAACACAAAGGATTTGAAAATATGATAGATGTAAAAATTTTTAATGTTACGGTTCTTATGACAAACTGTTGTTTGCTTACAGACAGAAAAACAGGCAAAATGGCTGTAACCGATCCGGGCGCACCGAATGAAGAACTTAATTCTGAAATTGAGAAAAACGGCGGAAAGCTTGAGTATGTAATTCTTACACACGGTCACTACGATCACATAAGCTATGCAAAACAGCTTGCGGAAAAGTTTGACGCAAAAAATTGTTACAGGCGAGAAGAATAACGAATTTCTCAGCAATCCTGCACTCAATCTTACCGAAAAGCACAGACTTTCACTCAAACCGTTCTCAGCCGATATTCTGCTTAAAGACGGTGACAATTTCATGCTCGGCAATACTGAAATCAAATATATCACCACGCCGGGACATACAAGCGGTTGCGGTTCATATCTTTTTGATGACACAATCATTTCGGGAGATACTCTTTTCTGCGAGTCATACGGCAGAACAGACCTTCCCACAGGTGACGATGCCGAAATGGCAAAGTCAATCAGAAAGCTTAAAAATCTTGAGGGTGATTACCGTGTGATTCCGGGACACGGCCCGACAACAACCCTTGACCACGAGAGAAAATACAATCCGCTGATGAGGATTCTTTAATATGAATTTATATGTAAAAATCACAATTTTCATTTTGAACTTGAAAATCTTACAAGGCTTTTCTTTCCAAATGAAAAAATAACGGTAATAAGAGATTTTTTCTGAACCACAGCCTCCGTATATCTATACGGAGGTTTCGGATAAAATCACAATTTCGGTGAATATCGGCTCTTTTAATAAGTCCGAAACAGCTGTAAAAAAGCTTACGGATGATGACAACGAGCTTGTTTCGGCACAGCTTTTGTACAAACTCCTTTGTGACTTTACGGGACTTACACAGCCGTGGGGAATACTTACGGGAGTTCGCCCGGTAAAGCTTTTAAGACGACTTGCCGAAGAATCAAATGAAGAACAGGCTGTAAAAAGTTTGAGAAAGACTTTTTTGTCAGCAACGAAAAAATAGCATTGTCAAGGGAAACCGAGCATAACGAACGAAAAATTCTTGAACTTTCAAAACCCGAATCGTTCAGTCTTTATGTCGGAATCCTTTTTGTCCGTCAAGGTGCAGTTATTGCTCGTTTGTAATGGCGTCAATCGAAAGGGCTGAAAAGCTGATTGAACCGTACACAAAGCTATTATGCGAAGAAATTAAACAGACAGCCGAAATTGCAAACAAGCTTGGTTTAAGGCTTGAAACCGTATATTTCGGCGGCGGCACTCCCACTACTCTGAGTGCCGAACAGCTTGACACGGTGCTTGGAACAGTAAACAAAAGCTTTGATATGTCAACCTGTCGTGAATTTACTGTCGAGGCAGGTCGCCCCGATACAATTGACATTGCAAAACTTTTTGCTTTAAAAGAAAATAAAATTGACCGAATCAGCATAAATCCGCAGACTGTAAACGATGAGGTGCTGAAAACTATCGGAAGAAAGCATACTGCTCAGCAGTTTTTTGACGTTTTTGAGCTTGCAAGAAAATGCGGATTTGATAATATCAACACAGACCTGATTGCGGGCTTGCAGACAGATACCCCCGAAAGCTTTAAAAATTCACTTGATTCAATCGTCAGGCTGAATGCGGAATGTATCACGGTTCACACGCTGTGCATGAAAAGAGCGTCCCGTCTTACAACCGAGGGAGTAACGCTTGATTTGCAACAGGCGAGAGATGCAAGAGAAATGCTTGCTTACACTCAGAATATTCTCGGACAAAACGAGTACATTCCGTACTATATGTATCGCCAGAGCAGAATGGTCGGTAATCTTGAAAATGTCGGCTGGTCAAAAAGAGGCTTTGAAAGCCTGTACAATGTTTATGTTATGGACGAAACCCACACAATCCTTGCCTGCGGTTCGGGCGGTGTTACAAAACTGAAACGCAACAATCCCGATTATCTTGAAAGAATATTCAATTTTAAATATCCGTACGAATACATTGACCGTTTTGATGAACTTATTCAAAGAAAGTCCGGGATAATGCAGTTTTATGGTCAATAACACAGTTGATTAATGCTGTCAACGGTGTTATAATACGACATATGTGATTGCATACGGAAGTGAAATTGTCATATATTGAACAAAACAGAATTCTTGTTCATAATTTGTTTTTCTGATGAGATAATTTTAAGAAAGGTCGGATTAATATGGGAAAATTTGATGAAATTTTTTGACGATGTAGTTGTCAATGCAAAAGCCTGTGCATCTGCTGTTTCGCAGAAAGCGTCAACAGTTTATGATGTTTCAAAGCACAAGATTACTGCCGCTGAAATCAGAGGCGATATCAACAAAAAGCTTCGTGAACTCGGTGCTCTTACATACAAATCTGAGGTTCACGGAACAGACAATTCACAGCAGATTAAGCTTATCGTTTCGGAAATTTCCGATTTGAAAGATAATCTTGATGTTGTAAACGAACATATTGCCGTGGCAAAAGATCAGAGAAGATGTCCCGGATGCAATGCTGTTATTCCTAAAAATTCTGTATTCTGCAACATCTGCGGTATCAAGATTGACGATACTGATGAGGATTTTGCACTTTGATTTTTTATTAATGGGTGATTATTTTTGTCTAAATTAAAAACTAAAAATACAATGCCGTTGCAAACGCTGAGAAGGACGCTTCTCAAACCTTTGTCAAAGGTGCGGCAATTCTTACTTTAAGTATGGTAATTGTCAAGGTTTTCGGACTTCTTGACAAGGTTATTCTTACAGGTATTTTCTCCGGTGTTTCTTTTGAACAGGCTGTTGCAGGCGGAACTGAAACCGTCAATTTTGCATCTTTCGGTCTGGGTCTTTACAGTAATGCCTACGAAATTTTTGTCGTAATTTTCACGGTTGCAACGGGCGGTCTGCCGATAGCAATTTCAAGACTTGTATCTGAAAGTACGGCACAAAAACGATTTAACGATGTAAAACAAATTCATAGGGTTTCAATTCCTTTCTTCGTTCGATTGTCGGCATTCTTTCATTTGCAATTCTTGTTGGTGCAAGCTTTATCTATGTTCAGATTATTGAGTCACCGTATTCATTGCTCGGTATGCTCTGCCTTTCTCCGACGGTATTATTCGGTTGCCTCGTTTCAATTTACAGAGGATACTACGAAGGTCAGCGCAACATGTTCCCGACTGCCGTTTCGGAAATTATCGAGGCAACAATCAAGCTCTTTATCGGTGCATTCCTCGCTTACATCATTGCGCACCTCGGTATGAATTCTTATGCTGAGTCAGGCACGGTTTTCGGACTTTACATTGCAAATCAAACCGAGGCTTATCAGACAATCGTTTCATTCTCGGTTGCCGGTGCAATTATGGGTATCACCCTCGGAAGCGCCGCATCATTTGTGTTCTACATTCTCAAATTTAAAATTCAGGGTGACGGAATTCCGGAAGAATACTACCGTAATTCCGTAGAGGCTCGTTCAAAAAAGAGAAACTTTTAACAAGATTCTCAAAACAGCCATTCCTGTTGCAATGGGTTCACTCATTATGAGCGTAGGTTCGCTTATTGACCAGGTAATTGTTCAGCGTGTACTCCTCAATATGATTGAAACTAATCCGCAGGCTCTGCAGGCACAGTACAGTCAGTATTTCACAGCCGATATGTTCTATGCCGACACAAAGACAATCCACACCAGCCTTTGGGGCTGCTACTCAGCCGCCCTCACTTTTCTTCAGCTTGTAACAGCCGTAACACAGGTGTTCGGTTCAAGTGCTATGCCGAATGTAACAAGTGCATGGACAAAGGGCAACAAGGACGAACTCAAAAAGTCAATCGAAACTGTTATCCGCCTTACAATGCTTTTTACATTCCCGATGGCTCTCGGTATGATGGCACTTTCGTTCCCGATTATGGGACTTGTGTATAACGATCCGCTTATTACAGATGTCGGCGGAAGAATTCTCCTCATCATGGGTGTTACAACAATATTCGGTGCGGCGTCAACTCCTGTATGCAGTATGCTCCAGGGCATCGGCAGAGTTGACCTCCCGATGAAGCTATACACAGTTTGTATGGCTGTCAAAATCGGCATTACATGGATGTTTGTAAGCGTTCCGGAAATCAATGTTCAGGGTGCAACTGTCGGTTCAATGATTACCTATGCAATTATGACAATCGTAGGTATGTATCTGCTTATCAAGTATTCAAAAAATCAAGCCTGATTTATTCGGTACAACAGTAAAACCGCTTATCGGTGCGATTGCAAGTGCCGCTTCGGCATTCGGCGCATATCACCTTATGGAAAGCATTATCGGCTCTGCAAGAATGTCAATTGCAGTTTCGCTTGCAGTTGCAATCTTTGTTGCGGTTATCGTTTATATTGCTGTATTGTTGATATTGCGTGCTTTTACGGCAACAGAACTGAAATTTTTGCCGAAAGGTGAGAAAATTGCAAAAACACTTGAAAAATTAGGATTAATTAGGTAAAATATATATCTGTTGCGGTTGTTTCCGCTTCTCAGATAAAATTTGCATTGTCTAATAAGATTATCGGAGATGTCACGAATGAACTTTACAGAAAAAGAAAATTATAATTTTAATGACCTTGTTGAGATAGTAAAAATCCTTCGTGCACCGACGGTTGTCCGTGGGACAGAGAACAGACTCACAAGTCAATCCGCTCAAATTTTATTGAGGAAACCTATGAGGCTGTTGAGGCAATTGATACCGACGACCTTGATTTGCTTAAAGAAGAACTCGGTGATGTTCTTCTGCAGGTCGCTCTGCATGCGGAAATCGAAAGTGAACAGGGAACATTTGATATAAACGATGTTTGTGACGGAATCTGCAAAAAGCTCATTATCCGTCATCCCCATGTTTTCGGTGATGTCAACGCTGACACTACCGAAAAGGTTCTCAAAAACTGGGATGCCATTAAGATGAAAACAAAATCCCAGAAAACTCAGACACAGGCAATTCTCAGCGTGTCAAGGGCACTTCCGTCACTCATGCGCAGTACAAAAATCCAGCAGAAGGCCGCTAAGGTCGGCTTTGACTGGGAAAATGTAAACGGTGCGCTTGATAAGCTTTTTTGAAGAATGTGAAGAGCTTAAAGCCGCTGTTGAAAACAATGATGTTGAAAATCAGCGTGAAGAACTCGGTGATGTGCTTTTTTCTCAGCAGTTAATGTTGCAAGATTTTTGAACATTGACAGCGAACATGCACTCTACGATGCCTGTGACAAATTCACCGACCGTTTTTCGTCTGTTGAAAAGCTTGCAAACGAGCGTGGAATAGATATGAAAACGGCACCGTTATCTGTACTCGATTCCCTTTGGGATGAAGTTAAATTATCTAAGAATTATTAATTGGAGGTTTATTATTATGAACAAAACAGAACTTATTGCTGCAGTTGCCGAGCAGAGCGGACTTTCAAAGAAGGATGCAGAAAAGGCAGTTTCTTCAACAATTGACACAATCATCAATACAGTAGCTGAAGGCGAAAAGATTCAGATCGCAGGTTTCGGCACATTTGAACAGCGTCAGAGAAATGCAAGAACAGGTTGTGACCCAAGAACAGGTAAATCAATCGAAATTCCTGCTTCAAAGGTTCCTGCATTCAAGGCAGGCAAGGGCTTTAAGGATGTAGTAAACAAGTAATCTTGTTTTATATTTCGGGTAATGGTACGCTGTATCATTACCCTTTTTGTTAAAAATTTTTATTAAAATCGGAAGGGTTTATAATATGCGACTTGATAAATATTTAAAAGTATCCCGACTCATCAAACGCAGAACAGTTGCAAATGAGGCGTGTGACGCAGGCAAAATCACAGTTAATGACAAGGTTGCCCGTGCGTCATATGATGTAAAAGTCGGTGATGTAATCGAAATCACACTCGGTTCAAAAAGTGTAAAGGTTAAGGTTACAGAGGTAAAAGAAGTTGTTCGCAAGGAAGATGCGGCAACAATGTATGAGGCGGCAGTCTGATTTTTTTACCAAAATTAAAACACAAAATATTACTTTGGATGAAATTAGGTGAGTAGATTATGAATAAGACAATTAATTTAATATTGGCAATATTATCTGTAATTACTTACATTGGGATTATTGTAATGAAGTTTTACACACAGATAAATATACCCAATGGCTCTTTCGTAATAATGACTTTATTGTTCATTATTTCGGTATGCCAATTTTAAATTCGTTAAAATAATCTACACACGAGGAGAATATGTGTATACCACGACATTCATCAGGTTTACTAGTAGGAATAATTATCAACTTAATAAATATAAATAAATCGTAAGTTGAGGTATTAAACTATGAAATATTGTTGTGTTAAACAATGTGATATAACTGATTGTGGTGCTTGGTTTTACGGCAAAAGGGTGTAAAAGGCAATCAGGAGGCGTTCTTCTCTGAATTCCCTCTTCTTGCTATTGCTCATGTTATTGTTGATGGCAATCTGATGCACTATGTTGTTATACATAAAATCTCAAAAAAAAGAAGAATAATTTTATTTTTTCTCCGTATAAATTACTGACAAATAATTTATACGGAGGTTTTTTATGCAGGAAATGCCAAAGGCTAAGAATCATACGGTTATGCTTGATAACAGGGGAAGCTTGTTATGACAGGCACGGAGGATGTGTCGGGCTTCAACGAGGAAACGGTGTCGGTAAAAACCTCCTGCGGGTGCCTTGTAATCAAAGGGGAAAATCTGCACATTGATAAGTTAAACCTTGAAACGGGAGATGTTTCAATTGACGGAAAAATTAACGCAATGCAATACCTCGGCAACGGTGCGTCAAAATCCAAACTTTCAAAACTCTTTAAGTAGGTGTAATCTTGGAGCTGACTTTTTGCACAGCAGTCAACCGCATTTCTCTGTTCACTTGTATTCGGAGCGGCGGCAGGATTGCTGTATGATATATTTAAAATAATCAGAATGACGCTTTGCAAAGGAAAAGCGTCGGTTTTGTTACAGACTTTCTTTATGTTTTTATTGTATCACTTAATCTGTTCATTTTTTCCGTTGCATATATGCTGGGATTTTTCAGAGTGTTTGTAACGGTCGGTTCATTTCTCGGTTTTGTTATTTGTCGATTAACCCTCGGCAGACTTTTATCGCTTGTATATTGTTCGATGATTCGTTTTACGGAGAGTGTCTGTGTGAAAATTTCGCAAAAAATTAAAAAAAATCTGAAAAAGCTATTGAAAAACAGCAACAACATATTGTATAATGAGGGTAAGAATAAAGGTATATTTAGAAACGATAATAATAATTCAGCAGAGAAAGCAGATAGTTTTGAAGATGAAAAAAAGCACAAAGAAAGTAAAAGAAAGCACTGCGGCTTCTCGGCAGACAGAAGACGGCGCAATAAAGGAGATAACTCCGAAAAAGCGTAAAAAAGGAAGATATATTCTGATTTATCTCGCAATTATCGGTTTTGTTTTTATGCCGTAATTACAATTATCAATCAGAATGTTCAGATTGCCGAGAAAAAGGCAGAACTTACGGATTTGCAGCAGCAAATCAGCGTGGTTGAGATTCAGTCGCAGTATCTGAAAAAGGTTCAGAATTACAAGGGTGACGATCTTAAAAAATATATTGAAAAAATAGCTAAGGATGAATTAGGCTATGTCGGTGACGGTGAAAGAATTTTCATTAATGTTGCCGGAGAATAAAAGGGTAGAAATAATTTTAAGGGGTAATAAATTTTTATGGCTATTGAAGTCGGAATGATTCTGGAAGGCAAAGTATCAGGTATTACAAAATTCGGCGCATTTGTTGATTTGCCGGATTCAAAAACCGGAATGGTACATATCTCGGAGGTTGCACCTACCTTCATCAATGAAATCAGTGATTATGTAAAAAGTAGGACAAGAAGTAAAGGTTAAGGTGCTTGCTCTTAATGACGGAAAAATCAGTCTGTCAATGAAACAGGTTCTCCCGAAAGAACAGCAACAGCAGAGAAAACGCTCTGACAGACCTCAAAGACAGAATCACAGAAGCAGAGAGCCATACAAGCCTGCTCCGCCCGTAACTTCACCGGGTGATTACGAGTGGCAGAGTTCACGCAGAAATGCTCCTTCTTCGTTTGAGGATATGATGTCAAAATTCAAGCAGACAAGCGAGGATAAGATGTCCGATCTTAAGCGTGGCGGAGAAAGCCGTGGCTACAGCCGCAGAGGCAACGGCAACGGCAGAAAATAAAAAATTATATAAAGGGAGGCAGATTTTATGAAAATCACCTACACAGCAAGAAAAGTCAACCTCAGAGATAACTTTAAGGAAAGATGCGAGAAAAAGCTTTCAAAGTTTAATCGTATTTTCTCGGAGGATGCTTCTGTCAATGTAGTTGTCACCCTCGAAAAGAACCGTCAGACTGTTGAAATTACAATCCGTGACAACGGTATGATTTATCGTGCCGAAAGCACAATGCCCGAAATGAATGACGCTCTTGACAAGGTTTGCGACATTCTTATGCGTCAGATTCGTAAGAATAAAACGAGGCTTGAAAAGAAAATTAAATCCGCCGGTATTGAAGATTTAATCACGGAAGCAGCTCAGACTGATGAACCGGAGGACGATGAATACAGCGTAGTTCGTAAAAAACATGTTCTTGTAAAGCCGATTTCGGTTGATGAAGCTATTCTTGAAATGAATATGGTAAACCATAACTTCTTTATGTTTATCAATTCCGAGACAGATGAAATCAATGTTGTTTACAAGCGTGCAGACGGCAACTATGGTGTGCTCGAGCCGACAACCGATTAATTTTTTTAAAAGCAAGGGGTATCGGTTATTCCGATACCCTGTTTTTTTGTCTTTCAGTCTTAATAGAATTTGTGTATCAATAAAACAGGAGATAAATATGACTATGAAATTTTCCGCTCCATGCATTTTCGGTCTTGAAGGTCTTTGTGCAAATGAGCTGAGATATCTCGGTGTTGAAAATGTCAATGCCGAAAACGGCAGAGTTACCTTTACAGGCGATTGGTCAACACTTGCACTTGCAAATATAAATTCCCGTTATGCGGAGCGAATACTCATTCTTCTTGCGGAATTTGAGGTTCATACCTTTGACGATTTGTTTGAGGGCGTAAAGGCTATCCCGTGGGAAGATTATATCGGAATTTCGAGGCTTTTCCCGTAAAGGGAAGATGTCTTGATTCCGATCTTATGAGCGTTCCCGATTGTCAGAAAATCGTTAAAAAAGGCAGTCGCAGACCGCCTTTCACAAAAATATATGCTCCCGTGGTTTGATGAAACAGGTGCTCCGCATCAGATTCAGTTTCTCATTCTTCGCAACAAGGTCAGTATTATGCTTGACACTTCGGGCGCAGGACTTCACAAGCGTGGATATCGTGCCGATTCAAATGATGCTCCTATAAAAGAAACACTTGCCGCCGCTATGGTTGACCTTTCAAGAGTAAGGGCAAACCACTTTGTAACCGATCCTATGTGCGGCAGCGGCACAATTCTCATTGAGGCGGCTATGAAAGCACTTAACATTGCCCCGGGACTTAACCGTTATTTTGCCTGTGAACATTGGAATTGTGTTCCGAAAGATGTTTTTGAAACAGCAAGAGAAAATGCAAGACAGAAAATAAGACACGACGCAACATTCAGGGCAACAGGTTACGATATAGATGATTCAGCCCTTGCAATCGCAAAGAAAAAACGCAGAAATTGCAGGAGTTGCCGACAGAATAACATTTGCAAACCGTGATATTAAAGATTTTGAACTTGAGGACGGTTTTCAGACAATCATCACAAATCCGCCATATGGTGAACGATTACTTGATGTAAAATCAGCTGAAAAGCTGTATGCAGTTATGGGTGAACATTTTAAAAGAATGAAGGGTAAAAAGCTACACCGTTATAAGCCCCGATGACGATTTTGAAAAAATCTTCGGCAGAAAAGGCTGACAAACGCCGCAAACTTTATAACGGAACGCTGAAATGCGAACTTTATATGTATTTTAAATAATTTTCATTACATTTTAACGGCATAAAAAACAGTTGATTTTCTTTCATATTTATAGTATGATAGAAAGCGATGACAAAATTTAAGGAGGTATCACAGTTGGACGAGAATAAAGAAATTCTTACTTCTGAAAATGAGGCAGAGAATACCAACACAGATACAACAGCAGAAACAACAGAAAATACAACATTCGTTGCAGATGAGCCCACAGAAAGCGAAGAAATGTCTTTTGCTGAAACAGAACCTGCAAACGAAAACGGCGTGATTGTTCCGCAGCCAAAGAAAAAGAGTATTATTCAGCTTCCTATAATTATAGGTATCGTAATTGTTGCGGTTGCGGCAGCCACTCTTTTCGTAATCAAAGGATTTTTTGATACAAGCATTGTAGGAACATGGATTGAATCTGTTGATGTAACAGGCAATTCAGCATCATCCGACGAGGCGTCAAAGGTTGATGTTTACTACACATTTAACGGTGACAATACTCTCAATTACAGAATCGGTTCAATGGTTTGGAACGGTACATACACGGTTTCAACAGATGATTCGGGTAATCAGACACTTGCCATGACTCTTAACGGCAATGAAACAAGCTGTAACTACGCTGTTTCGGGTAATATGTTCTCTGGCAGAACTCTTGAGCTTTCAACTTCAACTGCTGCCAACAAGGTGAAACTCAAGTCAGGTTCAGAGGTTAAGCCTGAATTGAAGGTCGATAAGGACTTCAAGGCTGACAAGAAAATCACAGGTTCATGGACTTATGATAACGGTTACGCTAAGATGACATACAAGTTCAATGATGACGGTACTGTTGAAATCAACCAGTCAGACGCACTCAATGTTGACGGTACTTACTTAATCAAGAACGGCACAATCATCATCAAGTACTATTACACAGATGAAGTTGAAATGGATGTTGCTTATTCCGTAGAGAGCAACGGACTCAAGCTCAATGACATTCTCTATACAAAGGATGACGATTCGGCAAAAACTACAGCAGCAGTAACCGAGGCGGCTACGGAAACAGCTACAACTTCAGCAAAGTAAATCTTTTGAACTTTTAATGCAGGGCAACGGCAGATTATCTGCTGTTGCCTTTTTAAAAATACAATTATATGAGGAGGATTAATATGACACCGCAGGAAGAATTTATTGAAATCTACAACAAATATATCACAAGACAGGGTGCTGACGAGCTTCTTGAATGGCTCAAAAGAACCGATTTTTTTTTACCGCCCCTGCAAGTTCAAAATATCATTGTGCCTGTGAAAACGGTCTTGTAATGCACTCCGTTAGCGTGTTCAATACAATGATGGAAAAGCACTATGATGAAGAAACCGACAATATTGAAAGTTTTGCAATCTGCGGACTTCTTCACGATTTGTGCAAGGCTCAGTTCTACAAGGTTTCAAGCAGAAATGTTAAGAATGAAAAAAACAGGTCAGTGGGAAAAAGTTCCGTATTATGCAATTGAAGATCAGTTTCCCTACGGTCACGGTGAAAAGTCTGTTTTTCTCATTGAACGCAAAATGCACCTTAAAATTGATGAGGCTATGGCAATTCGTTGGCATATGGGTGAATTTGGTGACAAAAACAGCAACACAATCAGTCAGGCATATGACAAGTATCCGCTTGCCGTAAAGCTTCACCTTCCAGAACTTGAATCAACCTTCCTCCGTGAAAAAGGAACTTCACAGGTTAATAACAGGTAATATTTTAAACACAGGTGCAGATACTCATTTTACCGATAAATTTATGATATGGGGAAACCAAAATGGATTTTATAACAGCTCAGAATCGTGCCCAAGAGCTTACAAAACAGCTTGAATACCACAACAACCTTTACTACAATCAGGATGAACCGGAAATTTCCGACTACGATTACGATATGCTCATGCGTGAACTTGAGAATATTGAAAAGGAATTTCCGTCACTCAAATCTCCTATGTCACCGACAAACCGTGTCGGCGGTAATGCAGGAGAAAAGTTTTCTCCCGTTACTCATGAGGTTGTAATGGAAAGCCTTCACGATAGTTTTTCACACGAAGAGCTTCGTGAATTTGACGCAAGAGTGCGAGAAACCGTGCCGAATGTACGCTATGTTGTTGAACCTAAATTTGACGGTCTTTCCGTATCGTGCGAATATGAAAACGGTGTTTTTGTAAGAGGTTCAACCCGTGGCGACGGCTCTGTAGGTGAAGATGTAACCGAAAATCTTATGACAATTAAGAGTCTGCCAAAGCGTATTCCGAATGCACCCGAATATCTCGAGGTTCGTGGTGAGGTGTATATGTCGTTCAATTCGTTTGACGCACTCACTCGCAGACAGGAAGAAAACGAGGAAAAACCTTTAAAAATCCACGAAATGCCGCCGCAGGCTCACTTCGTCAGAAAAATGCAAAAATAACCGCTCAGAGAAGTCTTGATATATTCGTGTTCAATATCCAGCAAATCAGAGGGATGACGATTGAAAGCCATATTCAGGGGCTTGACTATCTTACGGAACTTGGCTTTCCGACTGCATTTTACAGCGTTTACGATAATGTTGACGAGGTGATTGAGGAAATTGAGCGCATAGGAAATATGCGTGGAGAGCTTGATTATGCAATTGACGGCGCTGTTGTCAAGGTTGACAGCTTTGCAAGCCGCCGACTTCTCGGCAGTACCGCAAAATATCCTAAATGGGCGGAGGCATATAAGTATCCTCCCGAGGAGAAGCCTACTAAACTCCTAAATATCGAAATCAATGTCGGCAGAACGGGTGTGCTTACTCCTGTAGGCAACTTTGAACCTGTACTTCTTGCAGGAACAACAGTAAGCCGTGCCACACTCCACAATAAAGATTTTATAGATGAAAAAGGTATTTGCGTAGGAGATACGGTTATAATCAGAAAAGCAGGCGAGATTATTCCCGAAGTTCTGTCAGTTAAGGAACACGCTGAAAATGCCGTGCCGTTTGAATTTCCGTCAGTATGCCCGTCATGTGGTAATCCCGTTACACACGATGAGGGAGAGGCGGCAATCCGTTGTACAAACACAGACTGTCCCGCTCAGCTGACAAGACATCTTATTCACTTTGTAAGCCGTGACGCAATGGATATTGACGGACTCGGTATCCTGCAATTCTTGAACAGCTTTCAGATGAAGGACTTGTAAAATCTCCTGCCGACCTCTACAGACTTAAAGCTGAAGATATTTCAAGCCTTGAACGCAAGGCTGAAAAATCTGCTCAGAATCTTATTTCTTCAATAGAAAAATCAAAAGAAAACGAACTTTTCAGACTTGTTTTTGCACTCGGAATCCGTAACATAGGTTTTAAAGCCGCAAAGATAATCTGCGAAAATTTTGCAACAATTGACGATATTATGAACGCAAAGGCCGAGGACTTTGAAAAAAATAGATGGTTTCGGTGCTGTTATGGCAGAAAGCCTTGAAAATTATTTTTCACTTGACGGTACAAAGGGAGCTTATTGCAGACCTTAAATCACTCGGTCTGAGAATGAAACCCTCTCAGCCGAAAAACACGGGCGGTCTTTTTGAAGGCAAAACCTTTGTCCTCACAGGCACACTTCCCACAATGACAAGAAGTGAAGCCTCAAAACTCATTGAACAGAACGGCGGAAAAACAAGTTCATCAGTTTCAAAAAAGACTTCATATGTCTTGGCAGGCGAAGATGCCGGCAGTAAACTAACCAAAGCCCAAACCTTAGGCGTTGCAATAATTTCCGAAGAAGAATTAAAAGAAATGCTGTCAATGGAATAGTTACAATAAATACTTGACACTGTTTATGTTGTTATATAATTATAACGAAAGGGGTACTTAAAATGAAAAAATATTTGATTTTAGCTGTCGTAACTTTACTTGCTGTTTTGTTATCTGCTTGTAGCGGAAATGTAAAAAGTAATGATACTTCTGCTGAAAATACAACTACTCAGGTTTCAACCTCGGTTAATGAAACAGTTCAGACAACAAATGCTGAATTGCCGAAAATTTATAATCCGACAAATGTAGAAATCCGTGATAATGAAGATGAAAACAAAGTTATTATTGAGTCATCTCAAATCGAGTATGTGTGTTTGCTGTTTGATGATATTAACGGTATGGTGTTAAATATGAAACTTACAGCTGACGGAACTGATAAGTTTGCAGACTACACTAAAAAAAATAATATTGGTTCTGCTGTTCGGTTTGTTATTAACGGAAAGACGGTTTCAAACCCGTATATAAATGTTGAAATTACTGACGGCAATATTAATTTTACAGGTGATTACACTAACGAAGAATATGCTGCTATCTTTAGTGAAATAAAAAGCAAATAAAACAATTTTCAATCCTCCGATTTATGTCGGGGATTTTTTTTGCCCTTTTGACATATGACTGTGCTTGTCTGCATAGTATTTATTGTACAAACTCTTTTGGGAGGAATTTAAAATATGCTTGCTGAACAAAACGAAAAGAGATTTACGGCGGCACTCAACTGCCTTTGCAAGAATATTTCACGCAGACTTTTACCTCTTGCGCCTAAATTGGCAAACTCGGTTCAGGAAATCAGATTACGACTTTCCCGACCGCTTGCACTTGTCTGTCCCGACAATACATACTACCTAACGCAAAACGGCGGACTTAGCAATACAATCCTTGACGGTGCAATGCTTGTTGTCTCAAAAGCAGATATTGTCGATACTTTCAACAACATTTGCAACTACTCCGTGTATAACAGACAGAACGAAATTGTAAACGGCTTTGTCACAATGTACGGCGGTCACAGGGCAGGAATCTGCGGAACAGCGGTCGTAAACAACGGAAAAATTGTGAATATCCGTGACATAACCTCAATCAATGTCCGCATAGCAAGGGAGCATAAGGGTTGTGCGGATTCTCTTTATAATAAGATAATTGCCGTTTCGGGAGGTGTTCTCATATGCGGAGCACCTTGCAGCGGAAAAACAACCGTACTTCGTGACCTTGCAAGACTTCTGTCAACCAAGGGCAAGAAGAATGTTGCCCTGATTGATGAAAGAGGAGAGCTTGCAGGCACGGCATCGGGTAAATTTCAGAATGATATCGGAATGTGCGATGTCTATGATTCATACAACAAGAGCGAGGCAATGCTTCACGCAATCCGCAGTATGGCTCCCGAAATTGTTATCTGCGATGAAATCGGCTCAAAAGAAGATATCTATGCTGTAGAAAAGTCGGTCAACTGCGGAGTTCGGATAATTTCATCAACGCATTGTGCAAATGAATACGAACTGAAACAGAAAGCAAACATGGTTTCTCTCATGAAAACAGGGGCATTTCAAATGCTTGTGTTTCTGTCAAATCGAACCCACGCAGGTGAAATTGTGAAAATATCGCAGGTAGGTGACAACTTTGCCGTTTAAACTCATAGGATGTTTGCTTGTTGTCTGCACGGGTACAATGATAGGTTTTGTTTTGTCGGGTAGGTTGTACAAACGCAGAGATTTTCTGAAATCATTCACGGAATTTATATCATTGCTTGCAACAAATCTTCGCTACAGCGGTGATGATATCTTCACTCTGGTTAATTCCTGTGCAGAAAATTCAAACCTTGATTTATTGCTTTTTTCAGAATGTGACAGACCTTTTGACGAATTGTGGCTTGAAAGGGTAAAACAATTATCTTCTGAAATACCGCTTTCAAAATCCGACATTTCAATGCTGAACGATTTCGGAGGTCAGCTCGGAAAAACCGATACAGAGGGGCAGTTAAAACATCTTGAACTCTACGAGGTGTCATTTTCAAAACAGCTTTCATCAGCCCTTGATGCCATAACAAAAAAATCAAAGCTATATAAAACAATGGGATTTTTTGCAGGAAGTGCAATCGCCCTTATGATGATTTAGAGGTAGTAATGGATGTTGAGCTTATTTTCAAAATTGCCGCTGTAGGCATAATTGTTGCGGTTCTTACCCAACTTCTCATACGAAGCGGTCGAGAGGAGCAGGCAATGCTGACCTCGCTTGCCGGACTTATAGTTGTGTTGACGCTGATAATAACGCAAATCAGCACTCTGTTCAACACAATAAAACAGCTTTTCGGTTTTTAATATGAATATTCTGTCAATTTCCGTACTCGCCGTTGTGACCGTAATAATCTGCGTAATGCTCAAACCGAAAAATGCGGAAATTTCCGTAATGCTCGGTATAAGCTGTTCCGTTATTATTTTAATCGGCGTGCTTACTCAGGTTTCGGCTATCGTTACAACAATCAATCAAATTATAGCCTCATCGGGAATAAGCATTGACTACATAGTAATTCTGCTGAAATCAATCGGAATATGCCTTGTCACCGAGTTCGCCGTGAATACCTGCAAGGATTCGGGCAGTCAGTCGCTTGCGTCAAATGTTTCGCTTGCAGGAAAAATTATGGTTACGGTAACGGCACTTCCGCTTTATTCGGATATTTTAAAAACCGTGTTGTCACTTGCAGGCAATTGAGGTGAAGAAGTGAAAAAAAGTGTTGTAATAATTACTGTCGTGTTTGTGCTTATCGCCCTTTCATGTGTCTGTGCAAACGCTGAAGAAGGTGAAATGATTTATGATATGTCAAATGTTTTTGATTCGCTGTCCGACGATATAAAGCAAAGCCTTCAGAATATGGGCGTTGATTTGGGGGATTTTTCAAAGCTTGCCAACCTGTCTTTTGAAAATGTAATGGGCGAAATTCTCTCGCTTGCACTCGGCAACATTTCTTCACCGATCAAAGGTCTTGTCAATATAACCGCCCTGCTTTTGCTCTGTTCCGTAATCAGCGCCTACAACGGTTCGCTCTCCTGCGATATTTCAAACTCGTTGAATATAACCGCAACGCTCTGTATAACCTGTGCCGCAGTAGTCCCGGCTGTCGGAGTCATCGCATCAACGGGTTCGGTAATCTGCACCGCATCAAATATAATGCTTGCCTATGTTCCTGTTATGGCTGTAATTATGGCAAGCTCGGGTTCTGTGGCAGGTTCGGCATCATACTATGCCGTAATGATAGGGGGCAGGGGAGGGTGTGTCACAGCTTTCATCAAAAATAATCGTTCCTCTGCTCAATATGTTTCTCGGTCTGTCAATAACATCAGCCGTATCGCCGTCCGTAAATCTCAGCGGTTTTATGTCAATGATTTCAAAGAGCGTAAAAGTGGCTTTTGGGCTTTGCTATGACAATCTTCACAGCCGTGCTGACATTCAGACAGCTTATAAGCGTTTCGGTTGACAATGTTTCAACCCGTGCTGTAAGGTTTACTCTCAATTCATTTATTCCGATAGTCGGTTCGGCACTTTCGGATGCCTACAAGGTAGTTCAGGGCAGTATCGGACTTTTGAAATCGGGAATAGGAATAATAGTGATTCTGTCCGTTACAATTGTGTTTATGCCTGTGATTTTGCAGGGAGTAATGTGGATGTTCACCCTTTGGATCGGCAAATCAACGGCAGAGGTTCTCAATCTAAACGTCCGGCAAAACTGCTTGAAAACATATCGTCTGTCTTTTTCAACTCTCATAGCTGTTTTGCTGTGCATTATGTCAATTTACATTCTTTCAACGGCGGCAGTAATTATGCTTGGCGGAGGTTCATCATGAGCGGACTTTTTACGGTTGTTGTTGTAATGTGTGCGTCTGCGTTAATATGCTCGCTTGTTCAGACCTTTGTTACAGACGGCAGTACAAAGAAAATCATCAGCCTTGTTTTAGGAGCGTTTATTATCTGCTGTATGGTTGTTCCCGTAAAAAATGCCGTATCGTCATTTAATACCGATATTGAGGAAAAGCAAAATTCCGCAAAAGAAATATCAACAAATGATGAGGCATACAGCAATGCTGTTATAAAGCAGACGGAGATAAATCTTGAAACTGCATTAAAAAATCTTCTTTTACAGAATAATATAACAATCAAATCGTGTGACATAATTTTGAGCAGAGTTGAAAACAACGGCATAATCATAGCGTCAATCAGCATATATATAGACAAAGAATTTGTTCGGTACACAAATCTTGTATCGTCAATTGTTTATGACAATTTCGGAATTACACCAAACATTATGACGGAGTGAATTATGGAAGAAAAAACAAGTTCAAAGCTGAAATCAATGCTCGACAGTAAAAAATAAGAAATATCATAATCGTTGTCGGTCTTATCGGTATTGGTTTAATATTTCTTTCAAACTGGGTTGATTTCGGTTCTTTGACATCAGGAAAAGGAGATGAGGCATTTTCCGTAAAAACATACAGCACCAAAACAGAAACTGATTTGCAGACGGTGATTTCAAAAATTGAGGGAGCAGGCAAGACGGAAGTTTTGCTCACAATGGAAAATTCCGTTGAATATGTTTATCTTGACAACAGCACCACCAAAACAAAGGAAATTGAACCTTTGATAAGAGGAGTGCTTGTAGTGTGTGAAGGCGGTGATGATCCTGTTGTGGTTGAGCGTGTCACCGATGCAGTCACAAAAGCGCTTGATATTTCAACAGCAAAAGTATGTATTACAAAATTATCAGAATAAAGGTCGGGAGTAATATGAAATCTAAGAAAAAATATATCGTTTTTGCATCACTCGTGCTTTGCACTTTCGGCAGCAGTGTACATAAACTGGCAGCTTTCGGGAGCTAAAAACTCCTCAAAGTGCCAAAGAACTCGGAGCGGCATCATATGTCAGTGCAACCGCTTCGGCATCGGATGATGAGGTACAGCAGACGGCGGCACTTTCAAACGAGAGCAAAAGCTATTTTTCAGCCGAAAGGACAAAGCGGCAGGCAACTCAGGATAAAATAATTGATGATGCAAAAGAAATTTTCAATCTTGAAAGCTCGTCTGATGCCGACAAAAGCGAGGCTGAAAAGAATGTTGAAGAGCTTCTAAAAACCTTTACAATTCAGGACAGCATTGAAAGTATTGTCAAAGCCAAAGGATTTTCAGAATGCCTTTGCTATATAAGCGATCAAGGTGTGTCGGTAATTGTTCCGAAATCTCAGCTTGACGATACATCTGTTCTGATTATTGACGATGCCGTGGTTACTCATTATGAGGTTGATTATGACGATATATCGGTAATAGGGGCATAAAATTAGCAGAGGGGCATAGTGTCCTCTGCTTTTTTGTGCATAAAATCAAACGCATTCGGTTGCGAGGAAAGTTAAAAAAGTAAATGATTTTTAACGGACATCTTTGTTAATTATTGTTTACATTCATTTTCAGTTATGGTATAATCTTGTAAGTAAATTAGGGAGTTACTCTGATTTGAATTTTAATGATATGATTTTAGTGATATTGTAATTTAACGAAAAGTTGGGTTTATTATGAATAACGAAATTAACAATGAATTAAATGAAATTGAAGTAAATGACGCTGAAACAAGTGACATCTTTGAAGAAGAGGTTAATCTCACAAGAAGTGAGTCAAGAGAGCAGGCTTTTATGCTTTTTGTTCTCAAAGTCTTTTGACGATGAGCCTCTTGAAGAAACAATAGATGATAATTCGGAAATGTTTGTAGGCGGTGTTTGCGCATATGCTCAGGCTGTAGTTTCCGGCATTGAGGACAAGCATGAGGAGATTGACGAAATCATTGCAAGCCACCTGAAAAAAAGGGCTGGACTCTTTCAAGAATTTCAAAGCCGTCGCTTGCTATTCTTCGCCTTGCAATCTATGAGATGAAGTATCTTGACAATGTTCCGCAGAGCGTTTCAATCAACGAGGCTGTTGAACTTGCCAAGAAATATACAATCGACGAGAGTAAATTTGTAAACGGTATTCTCGGCACATATTCCCGTGAATTTTCGGGAAAGTCGGAGAAGTGATATGAGCCTTTTTCTCGGAATTGACACTTCAAATTACACAACATCAACCGCCCTTTACGACAGCAAAACGGGCGAAATGGTTCAGCAGAAAAAAACTTCTTCCCGTAAAAAGAAGGTCAGCTCGGACTTCGTCAGAGTGACGCTGTGTTTCACCACACAGCACAGTTGCACACGCTTATTGAAGAACTTTTGAAAGATGTTGATACAAGCAAAATAGCCGCAATTGCGGCGTCAAGCCGTCCAAGACCTGTTGAAGGCTCATATATGCCGTGTTTCACCGTTGGAGAGAACACGGCAAAAATTTTATCTTCCGCAATGAAAATCCCTCTTTACACATTTTCACATCAGGAGGGACATATCTCGGCGGCATTGTTCGGTTCGCAGAGAACAGATTTGTTTGATAAGCAGTTTATCGCTTTCCATGTCAGCGGAGGTACAACCGAGGCAGTATTTGCCAAAGGATTCGGCACGGGCTTCTCCGTTGAACTTGCGGCACACACACTCGATCTCAATGCAGGACAGGCGATTGACCGCACAGGACTTATGCTCGGTTTAAAATTTCCGTGCGGTCCTCAGCTTGAACATCTTGCCCTTAAAAAATACAGAAAAAATCAAGGTAAAAACCAACTCTCAAGGGTTGCGATTGTTGTCTCAGCGGAGTTGAAAATCTTTCCAAAAAGCTGATTGACGAAGGCAAATCTCCCGAGTATGTTTCGGCATTTTGTCTTAAATATATTGAACAGACCTTGTCCGAAATGACCGAAGGACTGCTTGAAAAATACGGAGAAATTCCATTGCTTTTTGCCGGCGGAGTAATGTCAAATCAGATAATCAAAAATTCTTTTGAGGAAAAATATAATGCAATATTCGCACCGCCACAGTTTTCGGCAGATAACTCGGCAGGAATTGCATATTTAGGATACAGGAAGTATAACGATGTACACACCGAGTTTAGCAAACCACGAGTTTTAAGTGTTTCACAACTGAATTTCTATATAAAGTCAATTATTGAAAATGACGCAAGGCTGAATTTTGTCTTTGTTACGGGTGAAATTTCAAACCTAACCGACCATTACAGAAGCGGACACATCTACCTTTCAATCAAAGACGAAAAATCTGTTATAAGAGCCGTAATGTTTGCCGGAAATGCCCGTAATTTAAAGTTCAGACCGACTGACGGAATGAAAGTAATCTGCCGTGGCAGAGTTGCAGTCTATGAACCCACAGGTCAGTATCAGCTTTATATTGAAGATATGCAGCCCGACGGCATAGGTGCGCTTTCGCTTGCATATGAACAACTTAAAAAGTCGCTTGCCGAAAAAGGACTTTTTGCTCCCGAACATAAGAAGAAAATTCCGCCGTTTCCGAATTCAATCGGTGTAATTACTTCTCCCACAGGTGCGGCAGTTCAGGATATCCGCAACATTCTTTCAAGAAGATTTCCGTCTGCCGACATAATTATGTGTCCCGTACTTGTTCAGGGCGATAATGCTCCCACCCAACTTATTGACGCCGTACAGAAACTTGATAAATACAACGCCTGTGATGTTATCATAATCGGCAGGGGCGGCGGTTCAATTGAAGATTTGTGGGCATTCAATGATGAAAACCTTGCTTATGCAATCTACAACTGTAAAATTCCGGTAATTTCCGCTGTCGGTCATGAAACCGATTTTACAATCTGTGACTTTGTATCCGATCTTAGAGCACCGACTCCGTCTGCTGCGGCAGAGCTTGCAGTTCCCGATACTGCGGAGCTTGTTGATTACTATAAATCGCAAAAGCAGTATGTTTCGTCAATGGCAACATTGAAATTAAGACAGGAATATAATGCACTTACAGAATTAAAAACAAGGCTGTCCGTTGTATCACCACAACAGAGAATTTTTGAATATGAAAAATCTCTTGAACTTTGCAAAACGAAAATACAGCATTTCGTTCAGGAAACAATAAATAAAAAAGGCTGCCGACATCACAAAGACAGCCGCAAAACTTGAAGGACTCAACCCCGTTAAAATTCTTTCAAGAGGTTATTCGATTGCCGAAAAAGACGGTAAGGCGGTAAATTCCGCAAAAATGCTGAAAAGTGGAGATGAATTTACACTCCGTTTTTCAGACGGTGAAATAAAGGCAAAAACAACAGGTGAGTAAAATGGCATTTACACATTTACATCTTCATACAGAATACAGTCTGCTTGACGGTGCCTGCCGTCTGAGCAGACTTGCAAAAGCCGCAAAAGAAAAAGGAATGACTGCACTCGCAATCACCGACCACGGTGTAATGTACGGTGCAGTCGATTTTTATAAGGAATGCAAAAAACAGGGTATAAAGCCGATAATCGGCTGTGAAGTGTATGTTGCACCGCAAAGCCGTTTTGACAAGACCTCATCATATGGAAAATACTATCATATGGTTCTGCTCTGCAAAAAATCATACAGGCTATCAGAATCTTATCAAGCTTGTGTCAAAGGGTTTTACGGAGGGATTCTATACAAAGCCGAGAATTGATGATGAACTCCTTGCCGAGTATCATGAGGGCTTAGTCTGCCTCTCTGCCTGTCTGGCGGGTGAAATTCCTCAAAAGCTCCTTGACGGTGATTATGCCGGTGCAAAGTCAAAGGCAGAATTTTACCGTGATATATTCGGGAGTGAGAACTTTTTTATAGAGCTTCAAGACCACGGAATTGAGGAACAGAAAAGGATAATTCCAAGCCTTATAAAATTGCCCGTGAAATCGGTGTTGACATTGTTGCAACAAACGATTGTCACTATATCGAAAAACAGGACAGCACGGTTCACAATATTCTTCTCTGTATTCAGACCAACCGAACAGTCAATGACAGCGACAGAATGGAGTTCAAAACTTCGGAATTTTATCTTAAAACAGAAGATGAAATGCGTGAGGTATTTGCAAGTTACCCCGAAGCAATCGACAATACACAGAAAATTGCCGATATGTGCAATGTGGATTTTGAATTCGGTGTACGCAAGCTTCCGAGATTTGATGTTCCTAATAATGAAGATCATCTGCATTATTTCAGAAGAAAATGCTATGAGGGGCTTTATAAACACTATGGTGAGAATCCCGACCAATCTCTGATTGACCGACTTGAATATGAAATCAACACGGTGTCGCAAATGGGTTTTGTAGATTACTACCTCATTGTAAATGACTTTGTAAGCTACGCAAAATCATGCCAAATTCCTGTCGGACCCGGCAGAGGCTCGGGTGCAGGCTCACTTTGTGCCTACTGCATAGGCATAACCGCAATCGATCCGATAAAGTACAATCTTCTTTTTGAAAGATTTCTCAATCCCGAAAGAGTCAGTATGCCCGATTTTGATGTCGATTTTTGTAAGGAACGCAGGGGAGAGGTTATCGACTATGTTGTGCGTAAATACGGCGAAGATCATGTTGCACAGATAATTTCGTTCGGTACAATGGCGGCAAGAGGTGCAATCCGAGATGTCGGAAGGGTGCTTGAAATTCCGTATGCGACAGTAGATTCTGTTGCAAAGCTTGTTCCTATGGAACATGATATGACAATCGAGGAAGCGCTGAAACTGAGTCCCGATCTGAGAAGTCGCTGCAATAACGATCCGCAGATAAAAAAACTGCTTGATGTTGCAATGAGCATTGAGGGAATGCCCCGCCACGCAACAATGCACGCTGCAGGTGTTGTAATCACCGATAAGCCCGTCAGCGACTATGTTCCGCTGTCAAAAAATGATGATAATGTTGTAACACAGTTCACCATGACGGCGCTTGAAGAACTCGGTCTTTTAAAAATGGACTTCCTCGGGCTCAGAAACTTAACCGTAATCAATGATGCAGAAAAGCAGATAAAACATAAAAATCCAGACTATAGTCCCTATATGGTCGATGAAAACGATAAAAAGTTTTTGAAATGTTTTCAAAAGGATACACGGAGGGTGTGTTTCAGTTTGAAAGCCAAGGAATGAAAAATGTTCTCACTCAGCTAAAACCGGAGCGAATTGAGGATCTTATAGCCGTTACGGCACTCTATCGTCCCGGACCTATGGACAGCATTCCCGTTTATATTGACTGTCGTCACAATCCGTCGCATATTCGTTACAAACATCCGCTTTTAAAGGAAATCCTCGGAGTTACAAGCGGTTGCATAATTTATCAGGAACAGGTTATGCAGATTTTCAGAACGCTTGCAGGCTACAGTCTCGGCAGAGCGGACGTAGTGCGCCGTGCAATGAGCAAGAAAAAACTTGCCGTAATGGAGTCGGAGCGTGAAATATTCATTCACGGCCTTACTGATGATGATGGAAATATCATAGTTGAAGGATGCATTCGCCGTGGGGTTGATGAAAAAACGGCAATTTCCGTTTATGATGAAATGGAAAGCTTTGCACACTACGCTTTCAACAAATCCCATGCTGCGGCATATGCCAACATTTCCTACAAAACTGCATGGCTCAAATGCCACTATCCCCGTGAATATATGGCGGCTCTGCTTTCAAGTGTTCTTGATAATCAAAATAAACTTGCGTCATATATCACTGAGTGCAAACGGCTCGGAATCCGTGTGTTGCCGCCTAATGTCAACGAAAGCAATCTTCATTTTACGGTCAGCGGAAATGATATCCGTTACGGACTTCTTGCCGTTAAAAATCTCGGCAGAAATTTCATAGATGAAATCATCTCGGAGCGCATAAACAATCCTTATGAAGATTTCTTCGATTTCTGCAAAAGGCTCTACGGCAGAAATATGAACAGCAGAGCAATTGAAAGTCTTATAAAATGCGGTGCATTTGACGGACTCGGAGCAAATCGCAGACAATTGCTCGCAATCAGTAAAACCGTTCTTGATGATGTTGAGTATGAAAGCAGAAGAAATGCGGGCGGTCAGATGTCATTTTTTGATGACGCAGAAGTTGATGCTCAATCATCAAAGCCCAAAATTCCCGATTTGCCCGAATTTTCCGTTTCTGAACTTTTGCATATGGAAAACGAAATTGCGGGAATGTATCTCAGCGGTCATCCGCTTGACGAATACACAACTTTTTCAAAAAGCAATCCATGCCGACAAAACGGGCGATATAATCAATAATGACAGCGGTATGTATTTTGACGGGAAAAAAGTCAGCCTTGTCTGCATAGTTGCAAAGCTGAAAACCCAGCTACAAAAAAAAATAACAGGATTATGGCTTTTGTCAATGCCGAGGACAGATACGGAATGCTTGAAATCGTGATTTTCCCGAATGTATATGAAAAATATTCCGCCCTTCTCGGTGCAGGCGGTGCGTTGCTGTTCCGTGGAACTGTCAATTTAAAAGAAAACGAAGAACCGAAAATCATCTGCGATTCCATAGCGTCTGCCCGTACAAACGAGGATTGCAAAATAACCCTGTTGCAATAAAAACACAGAACATTTTTTCGCAAAATTATCAGATGCAAGCCGTGAAAAATAATACACAAAAAGCCTTCTGCGTTGTATTTGCGTATTGATGACCTCAATACCGACAAATACAACCGTGCAAAGCGTGTTCTTGACATTTTTGACGGCAGAACGCCTGTTATTTTCTATCTTACCGACACTAAAAAGAAAGGTCAAAGCCCCCTCGTCAATGTGGGTTGATATCAATCCTGTAATGATAAAAGAACTCAAATATCAGCTTGGTGACGAAAATGTGGTGGCAAAATAACCAAAAACAAACTTTTATTTCAGTTATTTGCAATAAAAATTGGTGAAAGCTATTGAAAATTTCGTTTTTTGTATTATAATTTATGTTGTTAAAACACTTTATTGCATAAAAGTGCAGAAGTATATGATGCTTTACAGCGTGAAAGTGCTGAAAGCTTAGGAGGAAATTTAAATGAAAAAGCTAAAAAAATTGTCGCAGTTGCTCTTGCGGCGGCTTCTATGTCACTCGCATTTGCAGGATGCGGCGGTTCTGCAGAAAGCTCAAAGGCAGATAATTCAGGCACGGATGGTAAGGTTTACAATATCGGTATCTGTCAGCTTGTTCAGCATGAGGCTCTTGACGCCGCAACAAAAGGCTTTAAAGATTATCTTACTGAGAAACTCGGTGCAGACAATGTAAAGTTTGACGAGCAGAACGCTCAGGGCGATTCCGCAACTTGCGCTACAATCTGTAACCAGTTTGTTTCTTCAAACTATGACCTTATTCTCGGCAATGGTACTGCCGCACTTCAGGCAGCATACACAGCAACACCGAATATTCCGGTTCTTGGTACTTCAATCACAGACTACGGCACAGCGCTTGACAAGTCTGATTGGAACGGTGTTTCGGGTATGAATGTTTCGGGTACAACAGACCTTGCTCCGCTTGATCAGCAGGCGGCAATGCTCAAGGAGCTTTTCCCCGATGCAAAGAATGTCGGAATTCTCTACTGCTCGGCTGAGGCTAACTCAAAGTATCAGTGCGATACAATCACTCCTTATTTCAAGGATGCAGGCTATACTGTAAAATCATATTCATTTGCAGATTCAAACGATGTTGCCGCAGTTGCAAAGACTGCCTGTGATGAGAGCGATGTTCTTTACATCCCGACAGATAACACAGCGGCATCTAACACAGGTATCATCGACAATGTTGCCACAGCCGCAAAAACTCCTATTGTTGCCGGCGAAGAAGGCATCTGCAAGGGCTGCGGTGTTGCAACACTTTCAATCAGCTATGACGAACTCGGCAGAAAAACAGGCGAAATGGCTTACAACATTCTTGTAAATGGCGAGGACATCACAAAGATGAAGGTTGAGGCCGCTCCGAATGTAACAAAAGAATATATCAAAGATCGTTGTGACACATACGGAATCAAAGTTCCCGACGGTTACACAGAAATCAAAGCAGAATAATTCATATTCGGAAAAATAATATTGGCAGGGGTGCCGTGCAAGCGACACCCCGATATTTTATGTATAGGTGGTTTTTATGGATTTTTTAGCAAACTACTTCGGTTCTCTTAATCCAATGAGCTTTTTATCCGCACTTCCGGGTAATATTGCTCAGGGTATAATCTGGGGACTTATGGGACTCGGTGTATTTCTCACCTTTAAGCTTTTGAACTTTGCCGACCTCAGCGTTGACGGTTCATTTGCAACAGGCGGTGCAGTAACCGCAGTTATGCTCATCAACGGCTGTCCCGTTTGGGCAACAATCATCGTAGCAATCCTTGCAGGTCTTGCGGCAGGTCTTGTAACGGGACTTCTTCACACGCTTCTCGGAATCCCCGACATTCTCGCAGGTATCCTCACACAGATTGCTCTTTATTCAATTAACCTGAATATTATGGGAAAATCAAACCTCCCAATCAGCTACAGAAACTATACACTTGTTGTTTCTGCAAGCAATATAAATATGGCAATTCTCGTAGGCCTTGGAATTTGTGCCATTGTAATTGCCGCAATGTATTGGTATTTCGGCACGGAACAGGGTTCAACAATCCGTTCAACAGGTTCAAACCCTGCAATGAGCAAGGCACAGGGCATTAACATCAATTTTACAAAGGTAATTGCTCTTGCACTTTCAAACGGACTCGTTGCACTTTCGGGTTCACTTTTTGCTCAGTATCAGGGCTTTGCGGATATCAACATGGGCAGAGGCGCAATCGTAATCGGTCTTGCCGCTGTAATCATCGGTGAAGTTCTCGGTGAGGCAATTTTCCGCAAGCACATGAATTTCATCATCAGAATGGTCTTTGTAATTGTCGGCGGTATTCTTTATTATATCGCAATGGGCATCGTACTCTGGCTCAAGATGCCGACAGACGATACAAAGCTCTTCACGGCAATTATCGTTGCAATCTTCCTTGCAGTTCCGTATCTCCAGAAAAAGAGAAAGACTTCATTCAAGAAAGTTGCAAAAATGAATGCTAAAAACGCACAGAAGGAGGGTTAAGAATGCTTGAAATCAAGAATGTATGGAAAACCTTTAATAAAGGCACAGTAAACGAAAAGCAGGCACTCTGCGGAGTTAATCTCACCCTCAATGACGGCGATTTTTGTACGGTAATCGGCGGTAACGGTGCAGGCAAGTCAACAACACTCAACGCAATTGCAGGCGTGTGGCCTGTTGACTGCGGTCAGATTCTTATTGACGGCAAGGATATTTCCGCATTGCCCGAGCATAAAAGAGCGCCGTACCTCGGCAGAGTATTTCAGGCCCGATGACAGGCACGGTAGCCGATATGGAAATTATAGAAAACCTCGCAATTGCCGCAAGACGAGGCAAGAAAAGAGGACTTTCGTGGGGCGTAAAGGCTGACGAAAGATTCCGTTACCGTCAGATGCTTGCAGAGTTCGACCTCGGACTTGAGGACAGAATGTCCTCAAAAGTAGGACTTCTCTCTGGCGGTCAGCGTCAGGCAATAACACTCCTTATGGCAACAATCAAAAAGCCAAAGCTTCTCCTGCTTGACGAGCATACAGCAGCCCTTGACCCGAAAACAGCCGCAAAGGTGCTTGAGCTTTCCGACAAAATCATTGCCGAAAACAACCTTACGGCACTTATGGTAACTCATAATATGCATGACGCAATTACTCACGGTAACCGTCTTATTATGATGAGTGACGGCAAAATTATCCTCGATATCTCAGGCGAAGAAAAGAAAAAATCTTACGGTTGAACACCTCCTCGAGATGTTTGAAAAAGCAAGCGGTTCAAAGCTTGAAAACGACCGTATGCTTTTAAGTAAGAATAAATAATCAAAATCATATAATCCCAAACAAAATGCCCGACACCGCAGTCGGGCATTTTTATTTATATATTAAACTATGCACGGTTATCCGTAGTGGGATCCGTCGGACTGCCGTCACGCAAAGGCGGAAAATTTTCCGTCAAACTGATTTTATAATGTTACTGTACAACATTCAAATATTGAACTTTCAGCAAAATAACATTATCAAATTTGTAACACACGGCATAACAATTTCTTAATCGGAATAATTAAAAACACCGATATATAGACGAATTCTACAAAAAACGCACCATAACTTGTGCATAACATAAAAATATCTTGTCAAAACGGCAAAACTGAATGTAAAAACAAACACAAAACTATCACATTAAACAAACACAATAAAATTATTGCAACCTAATTGAAAAAATCAATCTAAAATGGTATAATCTACTATAAAGAATATGGGTTAGTGTTCACATTTTGACTGAAACAAGCTCAAGGACACATTTTTTAGCTAAAGACACGGCACTTTTTGTAAATTAGCAACAAAATCCCGTGGCTTTGCCGATTATGTTTCACCGTTGGTCAGGCGGTAAATGTCAACCCCGAACCTAACCAAAACCAAAATATTCGGTTATGGAGGTAATATTTATGAAAACAAAAATTTCTCATTTAGGCAGAAGCACTGTTTCCGTCATCCTTGCGGTAATGATGCTCCTGTCAACAATGCTTATCGGCACTGTTTCAACAGTTAATGCTGCCATCAATTTGAAGGGTACCTATTACTTTGACAATACTGACGCCAACTGGGATAATGTGTATATGGTTTTTATAGGAACTAATGACACATATAAAAAATATAATAAGATGAGTGTTTCAGAAGGAAAGTACTATAAGTATGATCAAAGTGCGAAGTGGGATGCAAATGGTTTTTATTTTACCAACTCGTCTAACGGTTCTTCGGATGGCACAAATAAGACAAACATTTTTTCAACAAATCCGGATTCCTCTAAGAATTGCTTTGTTCCAACTTCAAGTTCCGGTTCTGGCACATGGATGTCACTTGAAGATGCTAAAGCATCCCATAAATCGTCGGTTGCTGATAGTGTAACTCTCGAAGCTAATCCTACATCTGTAAAAAGTCGGAAATTCCGTTACTCTTACACCTACAGTAAGTAGTGCAAAACCGGGTAATCTTACTTATACTTATAATAAGATATCTGGTGGCACAGCAACTGAAGTAAAGAATGCTGACAATTCTCTTACTGTAACCCCCGACTGCAGCCGGCACATATGAGTACACAGTTACCGTTTCTGCTAACGGTTATTCTGATGTAACCAGTGCTAAGGTTACAATCACAGCTTCTTACACAGCTACTCAGCAAGCGTATGTTGATCTTGAAAACTATGTAAACTCTGTAAAGGATACAAATGCCGGCAGTTATACAGATGATTCATTTGCAGATTTCTCTACAGCACTTAAATCCGCACAGGCTCTCCTCACAGGACTTCCTAATGCTGATGCCTCTGATACTGAGAAATACACAACTGCATTAAATGATTTGACAGTTGCATACAAAAAAAACCTTAAGTCAAATAAGCAGTATTATATCTTAGGTCATTCGGCTATTACAGGCGGTGCTGATACTTCAAGTGAAACTACACATAATAATGGTGTCCCTATGAAGGACAACGGTAACGGTGATTATACCTATACCTTTAGTTCGCCTGATATTAAAAGTGGCAATGATGCTTTTTTTGTTTTATCGATAATAACGATAAAACATATAAAACCGATAACGATCAATCTATTAATATTACAGATTCAAAGTATACTGCAGAGAACCCGTATACTGTAGAAATTTCATCGGCAACTAAGGGTCTGTACTATATTGGTAATCCTACTACAAGTAAGCGTTATACCATTCATCTCAATACAGCAACTGACGGTAAGATAAAGGTTTGGGTTGAAGAACCTCCTCTTCCTTACGGTTTACAGGGTGCAGTATATGCTTCGCAAAGTGATTCTAATCCCATAGGTTGGTCTAATTATTCCGAGGCTATGAGTTTTAATGCTGATAACAATTATACTTTGAAATTTTATGCTAAAAATACAAATTCAAACGCAAATCAGTTTCGACTTATTGATTCTGCCCAAAACACTTATGGTTCGGATAACTCGAGTGGTTTAAAAGTTGATCTAAATACAAACTATACCACAACAAAATCAAGCGGAAATACATATTATGTTGATTATAGTGACAAGCCGTACACTATCAGATTAACAAATCCGGGCAAAAACCCTCCTCAATTTGTTGTTACACAGGGTACACAGTATAGTGTTACTGTAGCTCCTGACATTGAAAAACGGTACAATTTCTGTTGACAAAGAAAAATCATATGAGGGTGATACTGTAAACGTAACAGCAACGCCTGATTCGGGTTATGTTCTTGAAACAGTAAAATTCAACGGCGAATCTGCTAAGGTTGTTGGTAATACGGCTACATTTACAATGCCTAATGCAGATGTGACGGTTACTGCTACATTTAGAACAGCGAAGGAATATAAAGTTACAATCGCAAACAATATAACAAACGGTACCGTTACAGCAAACGGAAGTTCAAAGGCAATAACTGTGACAGAAGGTACTTCGGTAAAACTCGTTGCAGATCCTGCTTCTTCTTATTCTTTCAGTTCTTGGTCAATCACTCCTGAGGATGGCTATACTGCTGAAGGTTCTATGACATCAGCTACAGCAACTATTTATCCGACTGCTGATATTACGGTTTCTGCTTCCTTTGCACAGGGTACTGCGTCTGCGGATCATTTCCTTGCTTGGGGAGAAGGTGAAAAAATAGAAGATTGGACAGATGGTGCCAAGACTTATTCTTCAACAGACGGAAATGGCAAAAAAAATATATACAGCAGACCTTAATCCATCGCTTTTTAAGGAAAATACTTGGTATCGTTTTGCTGTGACTAAAAAATTCCTTCATCAAACGATCGGTTAAACTCGGGTGACTTACACTACAATTATAATGGTTTTACTGTAAACGGTTATTCAAATGGTCATGAAGAGGATAATGTAAAAACCGAACCAAGAGAATACGGCGGTAACTATTACGGTATGTTCCGGTATAGCGGTGAACTTGTATCCTTATCAATTTCTTATAATGAGGGAACTAAGAACTATCAGGTTACTCCGGTCGTAAAAGTTCATAACGGAGCAAAGCTTTATGCTAAGAACGGTTCATGCAGAACGGATAAACAGTATGCCAATAATATGCATACTAAAGGAACTACAACCATTTCTTATGATACGACTAAATATGATGTTGATGTTGACACCAAATCTTCTTCATCGTGGCAAATTGCTTACCTTTCAGAAGATAATATAAAGGATGAGGTTAAGCTCACTATTACTACAACAGTGACTGATCAGGAATATTATCTTGCAGGTTGGTGTGTTGACGGTGAAACATATCTTCCAAAGACAACCAATACGGAGAGCAACGAATATTCATTCGACTATTATGTTAAGTCTACAACAAAGCTGACTGATACAATTGAGGTTACTCCTGTTTACTTCTACAAAACATCTGCTGATACAGAAACCGTAAGATTTTATGTTACGGGCTTTGATGATACTGTTAAGAAGGATTGGGGTAATACAATAGCCGTTTATCCGTATTACAGCGGCGGTACCGGTGATGTATTTTCCAATTATCCGGGTCAGCCAATGCTTGTGAGCGGTGGTCGTTGCTATGTTGATTTGCCGATTACATATAACGGTGGTCATATAGCCGGCGTTACACTTAACAATTATTATTATGATGACGTTCATATGGGTTTAGTATCTTCTTTGGGTAATAGACAGACATATGACTACAACGACTTTTTAAAGATTTATGAACAAAAAATCAGCGGTTCAACTGAAAGAAGTCGCAGGAGATTATTTTCTCCTTTAAGTATGTACCTTCCGGCACATCAGGTTACAACAATTTCGGTGATGATTCAACCGGTAAGGGTGATAAAACAAGCGTGACATATCCTGATACCATTTCAGCCGATGTTATGGACACATTATATGCAAATGGTTGGGAAGATCTTACCGACTTCTATGGCAACAAGGTTGACCTTTATAAAAAAAAGTTGACGCTTCTTCTGATGCCGGAAAGAAAAATCCTTGGAGAGTAATCTCTAACGGTTATGAACAGACATATTTTGGTTACTACGCAACTCGTTGGGCGGTTTATAAGCCGGATGTTGAAACAGGCGATGTAACAAGCTATTCACTTGTTGATGTAATTTCTTCATCATCGCTTCTCTATAACAATTATGCAGATATTCTTGCCGATAAAAAACATATTCTGCTGGTGATACTTTGCTGAGCGCAAGTTCAGATGCCAAGGCGTATAAGGCATTTAAGGACGCCGGCGCTGACGGTGTTCCTGTTAAGATTACATATGAACAGACCATTGAGAGGAAAAATTCTATCGAAGGACGACCTAATAAGAATGAAAATGCGTTCAGAAACGACGGTCGTTGGTATTATTCGGAAGATAACCTCAATGTTACTGCTCATACGGTAATTGAATATGCTGACACTTTGAATGATTTCAGTGGCAAACTCGGCACCAACTTCTTCCGTGACTATTATCAGGACGGTGAAGTTGATTATACAAAGGATGGTTATGACAGCAGCAAATACACAGGTCTGACAACCGGAACAAGTGCTTATTTTACCAATGATGAATACTATAAAAAACCGAAGCAAAAGGTCAGACAGGTTCAGGTAATACTTTTGATATTATTGCTAATACCGACCATGCATCGGAGTACATATTTGTCGGTTGGTATCTTTTGAGTGAAGGTAAATATTCACCTCTTACATCTACTGTTGAGAACAGCGTTTCTGTTCCGCAGGACAACAACGATGTTTATGTTGCAAGATTTATTAAAGCTCCGTCAGGCTCACTTACAATTTCTCATAAGCTTCATCCCAATACGACAGGACTCGGTAAGTGTTATGTGTCAGTTGATGTTCTTGACAAAACAGGTAAAGTAATTCATTCTTATGACGAAACCACAAGTGATATTACTGTTTCCAATGCCTATATTACATATAATCAGGGCAATAAGATTAAAATTACTTTGAAAACAGTACCCGGTGAGGCTACTACATTTACTGATTTCTATTCCTATTCAAAAGATTTTATTAAGCTGGTGAATACAGAAACAGGTGTAGTGCCTGCTGTTACCGTAACAAATGATGCAACTAACAATACCTACAAAGCTGAAATTTCATTTGATGTTGACGAATATTTGTTTGATAAAGAGTCAACTGATCACCAGCAAAATATTAAGGTATTGAACTACTACTCACTGCTTTCGCTTGGTAGTGTTAAGTACGAGATCAAATATACATTCAATACTCGTTTGTACTTCATCCAAAAGGTGTATAAGGTATCCGACACATTAACTGCGGATGATATTACCAATTATGGTTGTACTAAGACTAAACTCAGTGAGTCATTTGTAATGGCAAAAGCTCCGTTTGAATCCAATTTTAAACAGAATATCACATGGGATTCTAATAAAATTACATTTGGTTCTAAAGCCGACGGAACTTTAACTGCTGATATTACGGCTACACAGGTTGATGACAGAAATGTTACTGCTACATTCTATGTTGACTCGGATTCTCCTACTGAAAATATTACAACAATTTTTGGTAACAGATTCTTTAAAGACGGTTCATATATTTCAGCCAAAGATACAGGTATGACAGCCGATGTTGAAGGTTTGCCGGAGGCATATAGAAATAAAAACGGTGACTTTAGTTTCTGGTATGTAATGACAAAGGATAAAGAGTTTGTAACTAAAGCATACGGTCAGAATTTTGCTTATACCGGTTATGACAACTATATTGTAGTTGCTGTTTATGGTGTTAAGGGTACTCATAAAGATGAGTCAACAGATTCTTCAATTAACTTCTTACAGTACTCTCGCAACCATTGGAATGATACGGTAACAGGTGAAGATGGTACCGGTTCTTACAGCTTGGCAGGTACAGAATACGATCGTTTGTATGCTGACTTTAACCTTATGTTTAATCATAATGGCTTACTGTTGAATAATTACTCTGGTACTGACATTAAAGTCGGATATGCTATGGTTGTCGGCAGTAAAACAGACGGTAAATATACCGTTGATCAAGAAGAACTTAAAACTGCAATTTCAAATAAAGCAACAGGCGGCGGTTCTGTAGAACATCAATCAACATCTGCAACCGCTTCAAAGGCTGTTACAGTAACAGGTTCTGATAATGATGGTGCTAAGAAAAATGTTATTGTAAATTCAATCCGTATTGCCGATCTTGACAACAAGAACAGAATTACATCTTACTACGGATTTAAGAATTCTGAGGCTAACCAGTCATATTATGTTCAGGTGTATTCTTATGTAATTGTTGATAACGAGGTTACTCTTTTCAGAAACACCTGTAGTTATTAACCTGAATGATATCGGTAATAAGACTTATGTACCTCAGCAATGATTAGAAAGGGAAAGTTTATGAAAAAAATTATGAAACACCCGTTATTGATCTCGTAAGATTTGATTTTGAAACTTTGCTTACTGATTATATTCATCCGAGTAATCCGGAAGATACAGGATCAGCCGGTAATGATGGCAACGATAATGGTGATATGGGTGCTTAAGTGAAATTTGTGCAGAGCAGTGTTTTATATACTGCTCTGCCCGCTTTCAGGTGATTATTATGATTAAATTTAAAAAGACATTTTTATGCTTTTCTGTGGTTGCTTTAATTGTGTTAACCGCTGTGCAACAATGCTTTGCCGCAACATACCTTACATCGGACGGCTTTTACTATCTTCCGGATGATAAATATAATGCTACTGTTTACGGTTGTAATGACAACAAAACAGAGCTTGTTTTTCCCGATAGATTAGATAATTATAATGTTAGGTCAATAGCTGATTATTCATTTATAAATAACGGGAATATTACATCTATTGATTTTAGAAATGCAAAATATCTTCGCTCCGTCGGTTATTTATGATTTTCAGGTTGGTCAAATGTCAAATCAATTGTTTTACCATACTGGATTAATTCCTTTGATTTTGGCTCTTTTCAAAATTGTACGGCATTGACTCAAATTGGATTGTATGCAAGAGTAAATAAAATTACAGAACAGTGTTTTTATGGTTGTTCTTCGCTGACTTGTATTGATCTTCCCGATTCCGTAAAATCAATTGAAAGATTTGCTTTTGGAAACTGTAAATCATTATCAGAGGTGTATATTCCTACATCCGTGACTTCTATTGCTTCTAACGCTTTCAGAAACTCTCCGAATGTAACAATCAAGGGCAGTTACGGTTCTTATGCCGAGGAATATGCAAAGGCTAACAATATTCCGTTTGAGGGCATTTCTGCTTATGATGTCGGTGATGTTAATATTGATGGCGGGATTAATATTTTAGATGCAACCCTTGTGCAGAAGTATGTTGTCGGTATTGTTGAACTTTCGGCAGAGCAAAAACATCTTGCCGATTATAACAACGACGGTGACATCACGGTAGTTGACGCAACGGAAATTCAGAAGTTTATCGTTCATTTAAACTAACCAATAAAAAAAAAAACAGGCTCACTTTTTGTGAGTCTGTTTTATTTCGGAGGACGCTTTGCCAAAATACTTAATAGCTGATTTTATCGTTGAAATTGAACCAAAATTTGATTACTTAAAAAAATTGTGCGAACCGTTTTTGTATGAAGGGGAGAGAAGTGCAGATTTTTCTGCAATACCGTCAGACTCATACTTAAATTCCCTGTTGAGCCGTATGGTTGAAGGTTCAAACATTGATGAAGCCGAAGAATTTGCAACGGCGTCAATTTTTAACCGCAAAATAATTCACCGTGGTGCTATGCTTGTGCATTCCTCAGCACTTGTTTTTGACGGAAAAGCGTATTTGTTTTCCGCCGATTCGGGTGTCGGCAAATCCACTCATACAAAGATGTGGCTGAAAAGATTCGGCTCAAAAGCTCATATTCTCAATGACGATAAGCCTGTTGTGAAAATTAAAAACGAAGTCCCGCTATGCTGCGGAACTCCGTTTGACGGCGGAAGCGGAATTGCTAACAACGAAACCGTTCCTGTAGGCGCTATAATATTCATAGAACGCTCAGACGATAATTTTGTTACAATTCCCGACACAAATGAGATTGTACAAAGACTCTACAAATCAACTGTCAAATTTGTGAATAAGTCAGACGGAATGTCTTTGCTCTCAAATCTCGATAATCTTATTCGGCATACAAAATTTTATGTGTTACATTGTAATACAGATGAGTGTGCCGTAGATGTTGCATACAACAATATAATTAAAAACTGCAAATAAAAAGACGGTCTGTTCTCGCAGACCGTCTTGTTATATGTATAAAATTGATTACTTGATTTCCTTAATCCAGCCTTCGGGAGCTTCGATTCTGCCCATCTGGATACCTGTAAGTGTATCGTAAAAAGCTTCTTTGTAATCGGACCCATTTCATCCATACCGCTCGGGAAACAAATTTCCTTGCCGTGGTCGTTAATTTTGCCGACAGGTGAGATTACGGCAGCTGTACCGCAAAGACCGCATTCTGCAAAGTCCTTAACTTCATCAAAGAGTAAACTTCTCTTTCTTCAACCTCAAGACCAAGATAATGCTCAGCAACATACATAAGTGAACGGCGGGTAATTGAGGGGAGAATGCTGTTAGACTTTGGAGTAACAACCTTGTTATCCTTTGTTACAAAAATAAAGTTAGCACCGCCTGTTTCTTCTACCTTTGTTCTTGTAGCGGCGTCAAGATACATATTCTCAGCATATCCTTCTGCATGAGCTGTAACAATAGCATGAAGGCTCATAGCATAGTTAAGACCTGCCTTGATGTGACCTGTGCCGTGAGGAGCAGCTCTGTCAAAGTCTGAAACCTTAATTGTAATAGGCTTTGCACCGCCCTTGAAGAAGGACCTACAGGAGTAGTAAATACTCTGAACTGATATTCTGCCGACGGCTTAACACCGATTACAGGGACCGCTGCCGAACATATACGGGCGAATATAAAGTGTTGCGCCTGTGCCGTACGGAGGAACATAATCTGCATTCGCCTTAACAACATTGCAAACAGCCTCAACAAACTTCTCTTTTTGGAAATACAGGCATCTCAAGACGCTTACAGCTGTCTTCCATTCTCTGTCCGTTAAGGTCAGGTCTGAACACAACAATTCTGCCGTCACAGGTAGTGTACGCTTTCATACCCTCAAAGCAAGTCTGAGCATACTGCAAAACGCCTGCACATTCGCTGATAGTAATTGTGGTGTCGGCTGTCATACTGCCGTTGTCCCACTTACCGTCTTTATAATTAGCTACAAATCTTTCACCGATGGGCATATAACCGAAGCCAATGTTTGCCCAGTCAATATTCTGCTTTTCCATCATAAATACTTCCTTTCAATATAAGAAAAAACCTCATTGGTTATACACATATTTTAGCACTTTAACACGCAACTTGTCAATGTTATAACAGCATATTTCACCATTTTTATGTTAATTTATACGCTTTTTAATGTATAATATGAATTTTACTGCATAAGAAACTTTCATTTTGCCGATATTATCTTTTAAAGGGCAAAACAAACAACAATGTTCTTCTACAGAATAAAAAAAATAGCTGTTGGGATATATACTTAATTTATTAAGTTACATGGGTGATTTTATGGCTGAAGTTGTAAAAATAGTATTTACGGGAGGAACCATGCGGCGGCAAGACTTCCGCATTGAAATATATCAGCGAAGAGCTTAAAAAGCTTAATATTCCTACAATTACAATCGGTGAGGTTGCAAGCAGATTGTTTAGAGAGGGCAAAACCCCCGAAAATGTCGGCTCTTATGAATTTCACAGAGAACTGTTTGAAATTCAGCTTGCTGAGGAGAATGAAAAAACGCAAATTGCAAAAAATATGGATTGTGAAAAGGCGGTTTTGCTTTTTTGACAGAGGATTGCTTGACAGCAGAGCATATGTTACGGAAGATGAGTTTGCAAAGTATGCAGGTATCCACAATTTGAATGAAGATGTAATACGAAATTCTTATGACGCAGTATTTCATCTTGTTACTTCCGCAGACGGTGCAGAAGAGTATTACGGAAAAGAAACTAATATTTTCCGCAGAGAAGAAAGTCTTGAAAAAAGCAAGAGAAGTTGACACTGATGTTATGGCTGTGTGGACAGGCACACCGCATCTGAGAATTATTGATAATTCGACCGACTTTGATACTAAGCTGAAAAGACTTCTCAAGGAGGTTGTCGCATTTCTCGGAATTCCGAAACCGCTTGAAATTGAAAGAAAATTTTTGATTGAATATCCTGATATTGAATTTTTGAATAGCATAAAAACCTGTCGCAGAATTCCTATTACACAGGCATACCTCACTACTCCCGAGGAAGGATATTTCAGAATCCGCAAAAAGGGGAGAGGGTGACAAGGCTGTATATATTAAAACTGTAAAAATCAAAATATCGGATATTAAGCGGATCGAAATTGAAAATTATATTTCAAAAGAACAATACGACTCGTACCTTGCTCAAAGGCAGTATGTTACAGGCGTCATCAGTAAAGACAGATATTGCATTGTTGACAACAGCACCTACTGCGAACTTGATGTTTATCCGTTCTGGAATGACAGGGCAACAATAGAAATTGAATTGCTTAGTGAAGATCAGCGGTATCAACTTCCTAAGTTTGTAAAGCTTATAAGAGAGGTTTCGTCTGAACCCGATTACAGGAATCTTGCACTTGCTCAGAAATACGGAAAGCCGTAATTTGACGGATTTTGTCCGAAAAAACTTTTTAAAAATTAAATATGAAAAAAATTCAAAAAAAGTGTTGGCAGAGCACTTGACTTTTTAATCAAGGTGTCCGGAGTTCGAATCTCCGATGGGTCACCAACAGCCGCTGAAGAAATTCTTTGGCGGCTTGTTTTTTTAATAATCAATAAAAGTAGAATATATACTGAGCCGTCGCCAAGCGGTAAGGCAACGGACTTTGACTCCGTCACCCGTGGGTTCGAATCCCGCCGGCTCAGCCATGAAACAGGCACTTGCAATTATGTAAGTGCCTGAAACCTGTCGAGGGTTATGCTATTGCGTTGCAACGATATACATAAAAAAGAATGCAAAAGATAAATTTTTTAAAAATACTCTTGACCTAAAGCTAAGTTCAGGTATTATAATCAAGAAGAATAGGATGCGCAAGTGATCATCTCTGATTTTTATTTAAAATTTATATGATAAAAATCAGGAGGATTATGATTATATGTATATCGAGAAGATTAACGGACCTGAAGATGTGAAGAAATTATCAGCAGAAGAGCTTGTGAGTCTTGCAGAGGAAATGCGTAGTGCACTTTTAAAGCGAGCAAGTATCCACGGCGGTCACTTCGGACCGAACTTTGGTATGGTAGAGGCTACCATAGCTCTGCATTATGTATTTGATTCACCTAAGGATAAAATAGTATTTGATGTATCCCATCAGACATACCCACATAAAATGCTTACCGGAAGAAAGGACGCTTACCTGTATGAGGAGCATTATAATGATGTATCAGGATACAGCAATCCGGATGAAAGCGAGCATGACCATTTTATAATCGGCCACACCTCAACCTCCATAAGTCTTGCCTGCGGACTTGCAAGGGGCAGAGATGTAACAAACGGTTATTGCACTCATCGGAGACGGCTCATTAAGTGGCGGTGAGGCGCTTGAAGGTTTTAATGTTGCCGGTGAAATGGATTCAAACCTGATCATTGTTGTAAATGATAATGATATGTCAATAGCTGAGAACCATGGTGGACTGTACAGCAATCTTAAGCTGCTCCGTGAAACAAATGGCAAGGCTGAGTGCAATCTCTTTAAGGCTATGGGGCTTGATTATGTATATGTCAAGGACGGCAACAATATTGAAGAGCTTATCAGCTTTTAAGTCTGTAAAAGACATTGATCATCCTGTTGTCGTTCATATTAACACTCTTAAAGGTAAAGGTTATAAGCACCTGCTGAAACTGACAAAGAAAGTGGCATTGGTGGCCGTTTGATATTGAAACAGGCAAAACTACTGTTAATTTCTGAGGAGGAGGACTACAGCTCATTACAACAGATTATCTTAGAAATAAGATGAAGTCTGACAAGTCAGTTGTTGGCGATTACAGCCGGCACTCCGGCACTTTACGGCTTTTCCTGATGACAAGCGTAAGGAACAGGCAGACAGTTTCCTTGATGTAGGTATCGCAGAACAGACAGCCGTTGCAATGGCGTCTGCTATCGCAAAAACGGCGGCAAGCCCGTATTCAATGTTTACAGCTCATTCATCCAGAGAACCTACGATCAGCTTTCACAGGACTTGTGCCTTGACTCAAACCCTGCAACAATCCTTGTTCAGACTGCGTCGGTAAACGGTATGACAGATGTTACACACCTCGGAATTTTTGATATTCCCATGATTTCAAACATTCCTAACCTTGTTTATATCGCTCCGACAACTAAGGAAGATTACCTTGCAGTCCTCGACTGGAGCATTGAGCAGACAGATTACCCTGTTGCAATTCGTGTTCCCGTTGCAGAATTGGTTTCAACAGGCAAGCCTTGCACAAAGGATTTTGCAGAACTTAATAAATATGAAGTTGCTCAGCAGGGCGGTAAGATTGCCGTAATCGCACTCGGTTCATTCTATGGAATGGGCGAACAGGCTGCAAAGCTTATTGAAGAAAAAACAGGCACAGCGCCTACTCTTATCAATCCTTACTACATTACAGGCGTTGACACAGAACTTCTTGAAAGCCTCAAGAAAGACCATGATGTTGTTGTGACACTTGAAGACGGAGTGCTTGACGGTGGTTTTGGTGAGAAGATTGCCCGTTTCTACGGTCCGTCAGATGTAAAGGTTATCAATTTCGGCCTTAAAAAGGAATTCCTTGACAGATATAATCCTGCCGATGTCCTCAAAGAAAACCGCCTCACACCCGAACAGATTGCAGAAGATGCAGTCGCTTTGATTTAAATAATTTAAAAATAACTATTATAAACGAATTTTAGGAGTTAATATCAATGGTAAAACAGACAGCAGGAAGAGATAAACTCGGTGAGTTTGCACCGAAATTTGCAGAAATTAATGACGATGTGCTTTTCGGTGAAGTGTGGAGTAGGGAAGACAAACTTTCACTTCGTGACCGTTCACTTGTTACAGTTGTTGCACTTATGTCACAGGGACTTGTAGATTCTTCTTTTTAAGTATCATCTTATGTCAGCCAAAAACAACGGCATTACAAAGGAAGAAATTGCAGAAATCATCACTCATTCCGCATTCTATGCAGGATGGCCAAAAGCTTGGGCGGCTTTCAATATGGCAAAAAGAGGTTTGGACAGAAGAATAAAGAGCAGTTGCATATATATTTCTCTTGTGGTACAATTAACTGTAGTTATTTTAAATCTTAATTTTTCAAAGGGAAATATCATGAAAAAGACTAAATTTATAATCACCTTGTTAATGGCTGTTCTGATGACTTTTTCATCAGCCTTTTGTGTAAGTGTATCTGCGGCGTCTTCGCCCGATGAGGCGGTGATTTCGGGCAATTATGACGGCATTGAGCCTATTCCCACAGAAAAGCCCGAGGACAAGCCAGTAAAGCACGGCAAGGGCTTTTCAAGCGGAGATTACGCCTTGTTCTATACTCAGACAACATTCCTCGCACTTCTTGCAGGATATTTGATTATTTTCAAAGCTAAGGGTACAAAGACAAAAGAGAAAATGCACAGAAGAAAACTTGACCGAAAGTGATAAAAATCAAAAACAAAAACGGATTGACTTGCTGAAAACTTGTCAACCCGTTTTTTATTTCTGTATTTGCATTAAAACAGCCCGACCAATTACGGTCGGGCTGATAATTTATGCGCTTTCAGCACTTAATTCTTTAGCTTTTTTCAAAGCAGCATCTTTTTGCTTTTTCTTCTTGATTACCTTGAGTCGGCTGAATTCCTCACGATCCTTTTCGTCAAGTGCGTCAGAAATGAACTTAACTGTTTCCTCAAAACGGGGAATCATAATGTTCTTGAGAGCGTTTGCTCTCTTCTGAGTCTTCTTGATTGAATCGGCAAGGCGGTAAACGCTGTTCTCAATCTCGGCAAGCTCAACTGTAAGATTTTTAACTTCGGTAAATTTCGTATAAACCTTATCAATTGCCGAATTTGTTGTGCGCAGACCGTAGTGTAGGTAGTTATGGTCCTCTCGTTTCTCAATAGTGAGAATCGGAATTTCAACACCCATAACACTTCTTGAATCAAGCTTCAAAGCCGTTCTCATAGGGAATAGCGTTAGAAATATCTTCACAAAAGCCGTTGGTAACATTTGCCGTTTGAAGTGCTGTGTAAGCCTCTGCATAAGCGTCATCAATTTTCTGCTGGATTGCGTTTGCATGGTCGATAAGCGTCATCATTTCCCTGATGAGAATGTTACGCTTTCTGTCCAACAGTTCATAGCCGTTTTTGGCGAGTGCAAGGGATTTCTTAGTATTCATAAGATTACCCTTGGTAGGTACTGTCTGTACTGCCATAAATGCTCACACTCCTTTCTTCAAACGATTATTTGTCACCCTTATAGTACTGATCAAGTAAAGCATCGTCGACACGGTCAAGTTCTGCTCTCGGCAATGTTGAAAGCAATTCCCAACCAAGGTCAAGACTCTGTTCAATACTTCTGTTTTCATTAAAGCCCTGATTAACGAACTTTGATTCAAACAATCTGCCAAACTCAATGTACTTCTTATCAGTAGGAGAAAGCTCCTCTTCACCAATAACAGATGCAAGCGATCTTGCGTCAATTACCTTTTGCGTAAGACGCAAAAAGCTGGTTTGCAAGAGGCTGGTGATCGGCTCTTGTATAACCCTCACCGATACCGTCCTTCATAAGACGGGAAAGGGAAGGAAGAACATTAACAGGCGGATACAATCCCTGTCCCTGAAGTGAACGGTCAAGAACAATCTGTCCCTCTGTAATGTAACCTGTAAGGTCGGGGATAGGATGAGTAATATCGTCGTTAGGCATTGTCAAAATCGGAATCTGTGTAACAGAACCGTTGTGACCTTTAATCATACCTGCACGCTCATAAAGTGATGCAAGGTCAGAATAAAGATAGCCAGGGGTAACCCTTTCTGCCCGGAATTTCACCCTTAGATGAGCTGAATTCACGCAAAGCCTCGGCATATGAGGTCATATCAGTCATAATTACGAGAATGTGCATATCAAGCTCAAAAGCAAGATATTCAGCAATTGTAAGAGCACATCTCGGTGTAAGAGTTCTTTCAATGATAGGATCGTTTGAAAGGTTCAAAAGCATTACAACTCTTGAAAGTACGCCGCTTTCTTCAAAGCTCTTCTTAAAGTATTCTGCAACATCTTTTTGAACACCCATTGCGGCAAATACAACACCGAAGTTAGAGCTGTTTGCACCGCTGATTTTAGCCTGTCTTACAATCTGAACAGCGAGTTCGTTATGTTTCATACCTGAGCCAGAAAAAATCGGCAGCTTCTGACCTCTGATAAGAGTCATAAGCGTATCAATGGTTGAAATACCAGTGTTGATGTAGTTCTTAGGATAAACACGGGAAACAGGGTTGATAGGAGTACCGTTGATATTAGCCTTTTTAACAGGGAAAATATCTCCGAGTCCGTCAATAGGTTTGCCCGCACCGTCAAGTACACGGCCGATAATTTCAGGGGAAAGAGGCATCTCCATAGGATGACCTGTAAGTCTTGTTCTTGTGTTTTTAAGGCTGATTCTTCTTGTACCCTCAAAAACCTGAACAACTATTCTTTCGCCCTCAATCTGAACGACACGACCCTGACGCATTGTACCGTTATCAAGACGAATGTCAACAATTTCCTCGTTGGAAACGCCCTTAACACCGTCCATAACTATAAGAGAGCCGTTAATTTCTTTAACGCCTACATAATCTATAATCATTATTGCGTTCCCTCCTTATTAAGAAATTGCAGCAAGCTTTTCGTCAATTTCCTTAATGTAATCGTTAAACATTTCAGGCTTGCTGTTAGGAATATCATACTTCATCTTTGTAAGACTTATCAAACAGACCAAGGTTAAGAATCTTGGAAAGCGGAATATTCTGAGCAACTATATCCTTAGCTTTGGCATGAAGATGAAGAATGGTTTTCATCATAAGCTTTTGCTTTTCAAGCGGAACATAAGTATCATCGGCATGGAAAGCGTTCTGTTGTAAGAAACCGACACGAATTACTCTTGCTGTTTCAATTACAAGCTTCTGGTCATCGGGGAAGTACATCCGAACCGATGAGCTTTACGATTTCCATAAGTGAACTTTCTTCCTGTAAAAGTGCGCTTATTCTGTTTCTGTATTCAATAAAATCCTCACCGAGATTTTCTCTGAACCACGGATCAAGGTCGTTAAAATACTCGCTGTAGCTGTCCATCCAGTTAATGGCGGGATAATGTCTTGAATAAGCAAGAGCCTTATCAAGAGCCCAGAAACATCTTGTAAAACGCTTTGTGTTCTGTGTAACAGGCTCGGAGAAGTCTGAACCCTGCGGAGAAACCGCACCGATAAGCGTTACAGAACCTTCGCCGCCGCTGAGAACCTCGGCACGACCGCCACGCTCATAGAACTCGGCAAGTCTTGAAGGAAGGTACGCAGGAAACCCTCTTCGGCAGGCATTTCTTCAAGTCGGCCTGAAATCTCACGGAGAGCCTCAGCCCAACGGGATGTTGAGTCAGCCATCATGGCAACATGGTAACCCATATCTCTGTAATATTCGCCAAGAGTAATACCTGTGTAAATTGAAGCCTCACGAGCCGCAACAGGCATATTAGATGTATTAGCGATAAGTACGGTTCTGTCGGTCATAGGACGCTGTGACTTTGGGTCAATAAGCTCTGAGAATTCCTCAAGAACCTGGCTCATCTCGTTACCACGCTCACCGCAACCGACATAGATGATGATGTCGGCGTCGCACCATTTTGCAAGTTGGTGCTGAGTCATTGTTTTACCTGTACCGAAACCGCCCGGAATAGCTGCTGTACCGCCCTTTGCAATAGGGAAGAGAGTATCAATAACTCTCTGACCCGTGATAAGCGGAACAGATGATGTAAGTCTTTCCTTAACAGGACGGGAAGTTCTAATTGGCCACTGCTGACAAAGGGTAAGGTTGTGTTCAACGCCTTCGTCATCCTTGATTACAACAACTGTATCAAAGAGCTTGTACTCGCCGTTGGGATTAACCTTTACTACTTCACCCGAAAGCTCAGGCGGAACCATAAGTCTGTGTTCAATGATAGGAGTTTCGGGAGAGTAGCGTAAATTTGACCGCCCTCAAGTTTGTCACCGACTTTAACCTTCATTGTAACATTCCACAGCTTCTTGTCATCAAGAGCAGAAACCGAAGAACCACGGTTAATAAACGCACCTGCTTCTTCTTCAATAGCCTTCAGCGGTCTTTCGATACCGTCAAAGATGTTGTCAATAATACCGGGGCCGAGAAGAACATTCATAGGAGCACCGGTGCCCTCAACGGGATCACCCGGTTTAAGTCCTGTTGTTTCCTCATAAACCTGAATAGTTGTGATGTCGTCTGTAATACCGATGATTTCACCGACAAGCTTTTGCTTGCCTACATGAACCATTTCCATCATCTCAAAGCTGTCGGTATTTTTTACGGTAACAACAGGTCCGTTTATTCCATATATAACATTGTTGTTTTTCCATATTATTACCATCTCTTTCAAAAGAAATTAACAGTCAGCAAGATTAAAGCACACTCAGTCCGGAATTTTCAATAAACCATTCTTTCTGTGCATAGAGCTTGCTGTCAAGAGTTTCATCGGCAACAATATTCATTGCCTTGCAAAAGCCTTTGATTCCGCCGATTTTAATTGATTTGTCGGCAACAACCTCGGTGCTTCCTGCAAAAACTGCCTTGATTTTGTCTGAGTTCTTCATATCTCTTTCGTTGACATAAACAACACAGTCGTTGTCTGCAAAAAGCTTAGCAACTTCCTTTGCACTTTTTACAAGGCTGTTTGAGTAATCTGATGTTTTTGTGTATTCAACAAGCTTTTCTTCAGCCTTTTTAAATACGCTTTCAGTCATTTCAGCTCTCTCGAGAAACAGTTTTTTCTGACCTTCCTGAATTTTCTTTGCAAGAATACCCGTCTGTCTGTTTCTTGATTCTTCAAGTTTGTCCTTGATATATTTTTCGCTGTCATGTCTGCCTTTTTTCGGTTGCCTCTTTCAGCTTTTTTCTTCTTTAAGCTGAGCAACCTCTGTCTGCATGGCACTTCTTTGTTCATCAGCATATTTTTTAATGGCTTTCAGAAAGTTATCTGTTTTGTTTTTGGAGTTTTCCATTAAAAATAACCTCCCTGAATAAATTCAGATATGTGATAATTACAGCTTTACGCCGATTGCGTCCTGAACATATTTTGTAATACTGTCCTTGGTTCTTCCGTTACCGTGACGGTCGGGAATTTCAACAATAAGCGGCTGTTTGCGGTTAAGCTTGAGGTCATAAATAAGGTCGGGACAGAGCGAAACAAGTGTTTCCGTAATAAGAATAACTGCAATATCATCCCTGTTCACAGCCTTTTCAAGCTCACTGCGTACCTCATCCTCCTGATGAACAACTACGCCTTCAATACCTGCAAAATCTCATACCCATTTTGGTATCGACATTATCACTTATAAGAAAAAATTTCATAATAATCAATCCTTAACGAAACTTAAATCGCTTAAATTATCTTGCAAAGATAAGAAGAATTGAAACGAGCATACCGTAAATAGCGATACCTTCACCAAGTACAACGAAGATGATTGCTTTACCGAATGCCTTAGGATCTTCACTTGTAGCACCGATAGCGGCAGGAGCAGCGTTACCAACGGCAATACCGCCGCCGATACATGAAAGACCTGTTGCAAGAGCGGCACCGATATATGCAAGACCGTCAGCCATACCCGATGTAGCTGCAGCGGCGTCACCTGTAGCAGCGCTTGCTACGATAGGGCATACCATGCAGAATGCAAATACAGCAGCGAATGAGCAAATCTGAGTAAGAACTGTTTTCTTTCTGTTCTTTCCATGCTCAAAAGCCTTTACTGCAAGAATTGCAGATGCACAAAGGAATACTACCGGAACAGCTAACATAATTAAATTGAATAACATAATAATACCTCCAAAAAATTATCAATCAATATTTAATTTAACAGGTTCGTAAGGTCTGCCTTCACCGGAATAGAAACGGCTGAACATCTCGTAATATTCAAGTCTTAACACCTGAATTGCAACAAGAAGCGCCTCAAGAACCATTACAAAAACATTACCTAAAACAACTACGAGTGGCCAGTATGCTACTGCGGGAGCTGTTTGGGCAAGTACGAAAACAACCGTCATCATACCTGCGTGTACAAGAACGAATGCACCGACTCTTAAAAAGCTTACCGTGTTTGTAACATACTCAAGCAAAAATTCGATTGACTCGATAGCATGCTCAAGAATATATCCGCCCCAGCTTTCGGGTTGCCAGTCTTTTTCACCGGCAATAAGAAGTCCGAGAGGCTCACCAAAGAAGATGAGCAGATAGGGGAGAACGATAAGGCAAAGAATGTATGCAAGGGAAAATACCTGCAGACCCAATACGAGCTGTCCTGCAACACCGAAAATAATTGAACAGTAGAATACAAGACCTGCACAACCGCTTGATCCGAACAAGGCTCTTCCCACATCTCCCTGCTTGAAGGAACTGTAAATATTAAGTCCCATAGCAACCACAACAAGCGAAATACCTATTGCAACAGCTGCAAGAAGAATCATTACAATTGAGCCTGATGACATTACTTCAATCGGTTTTTCATCAAGTCCGAAGAGTGCTTTGTAAAGAGGATCGAGGACATGCTCAAATCCGAACACACTTCCGAACACACAGCCGAATATCGCAGAAGAAATTCCGCACGGCACAAGAATCTTACCGATTTTCATTTTCCTGAGTTTCCACATAAGCGCACCGACAATTGATACACAAATGCCCTGACCGAGGTCAGCAAACATTATGCCGAATATAATGACATAAGTGATAGCGATAAAGAGTGACGGATCAATTTCGTTATATTTCGGAACACCGTACATCTCTGTGTAAAATTCAAACGGTTTTGCAAGGAAACAGTTTTTGAGTTTGACAGGCGGTGATTTTGCAATCTCCGTCTTGCCGTCTGAAAAATCTACATTGACGCTGGCAATTTTTTTGAGTCTGCGTCTGAGAGGCTTAGCGTCCTCTGTAGGAACCCAACCTACAATGATAAAGCTTTTGCTGTATTGCAATGCTTTTGTGCGGATTTTGGCATAAAGATTAAGCTCTTCAAGCTTAGAAAGATATTTACAGATTCTAACCTCATACTTGTCAACATAATCGTCAACTCGCTTCTGAGCTTCTTTAAGCTTCTCCTCAAGATGGGGAATAAGGCTCTCAAGTTTTTTCAGATGAATTCTCGGTGTGTCATTAACTCCGAGAACATCACATTTTTCAAAATATAATCCCGAAAAGATTCTGTCAATTTCCTCGGTTTTGTCAATCGGAGCAAAATAAACACCCCAATAGTGTGATTTGTCTTCGGTACAGACAATAAAATCTACATAAGGATTATCTTTATAGGCTGAAAGCTTTTCAAAGCTTTCCTTAGGCAGTCTGCCAAAGCGTGAACTGATATACTTTAAGGTTAAAACCTTTTCAATTTCAACCCCAAGTCCGACAAAGTGTGTGGTTTCAACAAGATTTTCCTTTGCCTGCATCAGCTGTTCTTCAACAAACAGCCTGTCATCTGCAAGAACTTCAATGTCGCTGTTTATTTGATTTGTAAACAGTTCAATTTCTTTAAAGGTCGGATTAAAGTCACTTACATCAACAAGATTAAACTTGCGTTTTGTAAGACTTAATGTTGCCTTAAGAGTGTTAAGAGGTTCAGCATAGATGTTTTTTGATTGCAGATGCGTAAAATCCTTTGTGTTGCTGTAAAAGGATGAAACATCATCGGGATGGAACACACCTGATTCACCAAGTACCGATATTACATTATCAATATCCCTTGTAAGCCCGATAATGCTTACGGCCTGCATGGTTGAAACAGCCAAATTTTAATCACCTCTTCTTAACAGTCATCACATTTTTTATTTAATAAGCAATGACTGCGTAAGTTTATTGTCAAGTTCATATCTTGTGCCTTCAATCAGAGTGACAATATTCATCAGCTCTGTTTCGGCAACAAAAATATATGAAATCATTACAACCGAAGGGTTGTTGGAAAAGTGCATATTTTTCTTTGCAAGCCTGTATTTTACTCTCGGTGAAATATCGCTTGCATAAACATATCCGATTTTATCAATCAATCTTCCGTTATGCGTATTCTGCATAATTGAGAATATCTCGCCCGAAGATTCCGCCTTACACATCATGTCAATGGTCTTTTCGCTGAGATTTGTGTAATTAAGCAAGAGGTTTGCTTTGATATCATCGGGAGAAAGCTTATAATACTTTTTCAATCTCAGAATTCTCGAGAAAATATTATAATCGTTAATCGTAAAGAAAAAGTTGATAAGCTCGTTCTTTTCCTGTCCTTTTTTGTTGTAGCTTTAATCAGTTTTGTCAGTTTTCCGAACACCAAGTTATACAGCTTGTTCTCAATGTCCGATATTGGAAGTCGATTTTTCTCATCAGGAGAAAATTGCTTGAGAATATCGTAGAATTGGGAGGACTGTGTGGCGTTCAGAAACTCTTCATAATTTTTGCGTTGGCAAGCTTGTTAACATCTATTTCCGTATGTTTTGAAATATACCCCGGAAATTGATAGATGAACTTGTCAGTCGAGTTTGAACTGAGCAGGATAAGGAATCTTATAATCTGCTCAACCTCTAATGTCGAGATAATGTACGATGACAAACCCGAGCTTACGCTCGAATCGTATCTGCACAAAGAGTCAAATTCATAGAAAAGGTTTTGCCTCAAAAGAGCCTCAAGCCGTCCTCTGTGAATTTCACGCTCACTGACATCCGTCAGAGCCTTGGAGTAATGCGTATTATTTTTAAGATACGACATAATCTCTCCGACGCTCTGGCATGCAAGCAAACTCTGGTAATCCTTTTCGGTAAGTCTGTTGCCGAACTTTGACCTTGCTTTTGTCAGAACTGCAAACGAAGTTTTTGACATTATCCGCATACACCTCCTTGTAAACAGTAAATGGAATGTTACTGTGCAACCGTTCTTTTGACGATTTCGTCAACCCACTTGTCACAGTTGAGTTTAAAATCAGAGTCAAGTTTGATATGCACTGAATTGTGCTTGCCCTGAATTTCCTCCCATTGCTGTTCGGCTTTCTTTGTTTCCTGAATGTCGTTGCGTTTCACAACCTCTTCAGCTTTTGCCATGAAGTCGTCATAAATCTTCTTCGTTTCGGCTTCAATAGTTTTGGAAAGTTCCTCTTTTTCTTCAAGAGTATCCTTTTCCATGGCTTTGGCTTCGTTGTCGGCATCAACGATTTTTTTTAATCATATTCTCCATAAAACCACCCCCCGTGAAAAATCAGTTTTTAAGCGCCTGAAGCGGAGCCGGAATTCTTCCGCCACGCTTAATAAATGCCTCCGGTGAACCTTTCCTTACAGGCATAACGGGACCTCTGCCGAGCAGTCCGCCGAAATTAAGTTCTTCGCCTGCACTTTTCCGATAGCCGGAATAAGTCTTACCGCAGTTGTTTTGGTATTTACCATACCAATTGCAGCCTCATCTGCAATGATTGCAGAGATAACCTCGGGAGTTATGTCACCCGGTACTACAATCATGTCAAGACCAACCGAACATACGGCTGTCATTGATTCAAGTTTTGTAATATCAAGGTAACCTTCAGTAGCGGCATGAATCATACCTGCATCCTCGGAAACGGGGATAAAAGCACCGCTCAGACCGCCGACATGGGAAGAAGCCATAACGCCGCCCTTTTTAACAGCGTCATTAAGAAGTGCAAGTGCAGCGGTTGTACCGTGGCATCCGCACACTTCAAGTCCCATCTCCTCAAGAATATATGCAACACTGTCACCGACAGCAGGTGTCGGGGCAAGTGAAAGGTCAACAATACCAAAGGGAACACAAAGTCGCTTGCTTGCTTCTCTTGCAACAAGCTGTCCCATACGGGTGATCTTGAATGCTGTTTTCTTAACCATATCTGCAATTTCCGTGATGTCTTTTCCGGCACCGTCTTTTGCAAGAGCGGCTCTTACAACGCCGGGACCCGATACACCGACATTGATAACAGTATCGGCTTCACCGACACCGTGGAAAGCACCCGCCATAAACGGGTTGTCTTCGGGAGCGTTACAGAATACAACGAGCTTTGCGGCACCGATGCAGTTTCTGTCGGCTGTAACTTCTGCAGCCTGCTTAACGACCTTACCCATCATCTTAACAGCATCCATATTGATGCCGGCTTTTGTAGAACCGATATTTACGGATGAACAAACGAAATCGGTTTCGCTCAAGGCCTGTGGAATACTCTCAATAAGAGCGTAGTCACCGCTTGCAAAACCCTTCTGAACAAGAGCGGAATAACCGCCGATGAAGTTTACGCCGAGTTCCTTTGCAGCTTTGTCAAGAGTGTGGGCAAACTTGACAACATTCTTGCTCTGGCACGGAGCGGCTACCATACCGATAGGGGTAACTGAAATTCTTTTATGTATAATCGGAATACCAAATTCCTTCTGGATGTCTTCACCTGTTTTAACAAGGTCTTTTGCATTTCGACAGATTTTGTCATAAACCTTTGTGCAAGCCTTATCAATGTCCTCGTCAATGCAGTCAAGCAATGAAATACCCATTGTAATTGTTCTTACATCAAGGTTTTCATTGTCTATCATATTTATGGTTTCAAGTATATCTCTTGTTTCTAACATATTATGTATATCCTTTCAATTCGGTAGCACTGATCAAATCCTGTGCATGCTGTTAAAGATGTCCTCGTGCATAACATGAACCTTTGTATTTGTTGATTCTCCGACTGCTTTGAGGTTTGTACGGAGCTGCTCAAATCCGATGTTGGATTTGTCAATTTCAACAAGCATAATCATAGCAAACATATCCTGAAGAACACTCTGTGTTACTTCCACGATATTAACATCAGCCTTTGAACAGGCCTCTGAAACTTTTGCAAGGATTCCAACGCTGTCTTTACCGATTACTGTGATAACTGCCTTCATTTTTTACCTCCTGTTTATGCAGATTTTCGTTGGAATTCTGCATAAAACTGCTTTTCTTTTTATTTGTGCATATTATATAACTAATTTTTAATAAAGTAAAGTGCAATATTGAAAAAATTTTTTCATATGTTATCATCTTTTTGTGAGGTGTTTTACTAATGAAAATATGTGATATTCATACCCATTCAAGCAACTCTTTTGATGCTGAAAATACAGTTGAAGAAATGTGCAACAGTGCCTGTAACAAGGGACTTTTTGCACTTGCAATCACCGACCACTGCGAAGCTCCCGAGATTTTGCTCGGCTCTGAAAGTGAGTACGGAGATTTCAGCAAATTAATTCCAAAATCGAATTATGAAACTTCGATTATGCAAGATAGATACAAGGGCAAAATCAAAATACTGAGAGGCATTGAACTCGGTGAGCCGATGCACAATGCCGAATGTACAAAAAAGCACTTTGTTTTGGCGATTTTGACATAATAATCGCATCAGTGCATAACCTGAGAAACAGACCGGATTTTTTTTATTATATGGATTTCAAAAAAGAAGATGCGCATATAATTCTCGATATGTACTTTGATGAACTTCTCGAAACCGCCTCTTTTGACAGCTTTTGTACTCTTGCACACCTTACATATCCGTTGAGATATATTAAGCGTGACACGGGCGTTATTCCGAGTCTTTCACCGTACAGAGATAAGATTGACCTTATCTACGAAACACTTATTAAAAAGGATAAGGCTCTTGAAATTAATGTTTCGGGACTGTTCAAGGGACTCGGTGAAACTCTCCCTGCATTTGATGAAATTAAACGCTATCACGACCTTGGAGGCAAGTACATAACCCTCGGAAGTGACGCACACAATATAAATGATGTCGGCAGAGATATTGAAAAGGGAACAGAGCTTGCTTTTAAAGCCGGATTCAAATCATACTATATATATGAAAACTGTTGCCCTTATGAAATAACAATTGAATAACAAAGAATTAAAATAGTTCTTAAAAGCAAAAAAGAGGATTTCGCACTGATATGATGTGAAATCCTCCTTGTTTTTTGAATCCAATATTTAACTGCAGCACATTATACTGCACTTTTTTCTGAAAATTGCAATACCTTTTTACAAAGTTTTTGCAAGATTTTTTATGTAATCCTTCAATAAATCTTTTGTTTCAGGGTGTTCAAGCCCAATTTCTATCTGAGCCTGCAAGATTCCGAATTTATTGCCCATATCGTATCTCTTGCCCTCAAACTCAACGGCTGTCATTCCTTTTGTTATTGCAATCTCTCTCATTGCGTCTGTAAGCTGAATTTCTCCGCCGATTCCGGGCTTTGTATTTTCGAGAATTTCGAAAATTTCAGCCGGGAGCACGCATCTGTCAAGAATCGAATAAAGTGAAAGAACTTCTTCGGGAGTCTGCGGCTTTTCCTTCATGTCCGTACAGGCAAAAATATTGTCGTGCATATGTTCAACTTTGAGCGAACCGTACTTGTGAATATCTTTGGCGTCAACCTTTTTAACACCTACAACTCCTTCACCGTATTCACCGTAATGATCGATGAGCTGTTTGATTGCAGGAACCTTGCCTGTAATAACGCCGTCACCGTACATAACGGCAAAAGGTTCATTGCCTACAAAAAGATTTTGCTTTGAGAACGGCATGTCCAAGACCTTTCATTTCTTTTTTGTCTGATAAAAGAAATGTTTGCAAGGTTTGAAATATTTCTGACTGTTTCAAGAAATTCTGTTTTGCCGCTCTTTTCAAGCAGACTTTCAAGTTCGGGAGAAGCGTCAAAATGATCCTCCATAAGTCCTTTGCCACGGTTTGTGATGATGAGAATATCTGTAATTCCTGCCGCAACAGCCTCCTCAACTATGAACTGAATAGTTGGCTTGTCAACGATAGGATCATTTCTTTCGGCATATTTTTTGTTGCGGGAAGAACTCTTGTACCGAGTCCCGCCGCCGGGATAACCGCCTTTGTTATACTCATAATATTCCTTCTTTCTCATTAAACTTTTTACTCATTATGTTTCTATACATTTACTACGGTGTTTCTGTCGTTTACATTAAGAACATCGGCAGATAATTGACAACAAGGAAAGCAAAAGCTACAGAAATAGCAATCGGGAGATTTACTCCGCCTTTTGTTTCGAGTGCCTCATTCAAAAAGCTCTTTATTTGTTGTGCTTTTTTATATTTTTAATTTTCTTAACAGAGTGATTGTAGTAACATTTATTTGCAATTAAACCGCTGATAACCATTACTATAAGTGAAACCGCATTTGCAAGCAGAGGAGAGAGAAACAGTAAAAACTCAGTCGGTGAAAGTCCGAAAGAATTACTAAGCGAAAGCACCTGCCCGGATTGCTGAGCCTGTACTATGCCCGTGTAGATAGATTTCCATGCCGGAAGCGATGAAATATAAGCAGAACCTACCATTGAACCGAGTACGAGAGCTGAGAACAATACGCCTAAGCCGTACATTTTTCGGTACAGAAAATATATTCCCGATAAAATAAATGCGGAAAAATTGAATCTGCTCTTTTTAAACTTATTGATAAAGTTGAAAATTCTCAGATAATAAGGGGTGTTCTTACCAATGAATTTTGCGGCTTCACCTGCAGTGATATCGTCAACAAGCGGTTCGTCGCTCTTCATTCCTGCCATAGGATCAAAAGCGGCAGCCATTTGCGGATTTGCCTGACCAAAGGAACACCGAACGGCGGCATACCCTGATTCTGATTGAAATTCGGGTTTGGCTGACCGTTATTCTGATTCTGCCGAAAGTTCGGATTGTTTTTGTCATCACCGTAAAGCGGTGCGCCACAGTTACAGCAATAGAACATTTCTTTTCGGATTTTCCGCTCCGCAGCGCTTGCAAAGAACTACACCGTCTTTAGCGTCCTGTTCTGCCTGTTGTTCGGCCTCTTCCAGCTGTTCCTTTTCAAAAGAAAAATCAGCACCGTGTTTGTCTGCAAAATGACAATGACCTTCTTTTTCATAACATTCTCTGTGATGCGGTGCTCCGCATTCAGGGCAGACTACAACATCGTCACCCTTTTTGAACTGTTTGTCACATACCGGACATTTGTATTCTGTAAATTCCATTATAAACCTCCAAAGGATACACGATACGGTGTACCTATACACTTTAATTATAACAAATAGTATTGACAAATGCAACTTGTTTTTGTGTATAAGTTTACTTGTGAATAAAATAGCTGTTTTTTTCTTTACTTTTGTGGATGTTTTTGCTATAATATTAAATTGTGAAAGGATAAACTATATTCAGAAAGGTACATGTTTATGGTACAGTTTGAGGAATTACTTTTTAAAGCTTCAGGCTCTCAAGCCTGAAATAGACGATTTGTCCGATGCACTCGGTATGAAGGGCATGCTCTCGGAGATTCAACAGCTTGAACTCAAGGCAACCGAGCCGGGATTTTGGGACGATGTGGAAAAATCACAAAAGGTTTTACAGCGTACGGGCTCTTTAAAGGGCAAGGTTGAGGCTTACGAAGGTCTTGTTGCCAAATACGAGGATACTCACGCTTTGATTGAACTTGCAAATGAGGAAGAGGATGAATCTCTTCTTGAAGAGGCAGAAAGTGAAGTTGAGGCTGTCAAGGAAAATCTTGAAAAAAACAGCGTTTGCAGACCTTGCTCACAGGCGAATATGATAAAAATAACGCAATTCTTACATTTCACGCAGGTTCGGGCGGAACAGAGGCTCAGGACTGGGCAGAAATGCTTTACAGAATGTACACCCGTTGGGCAGAGGCTCACGGCTTTAAGGTTAAAGAAGTTGACTACCTTGACGGCGATGAGGCAGGACTTAAAAGTGCCGTGCTTCTTGTTGAAGGTGAAAATGCTTACGGCTACTTAAAGAGCGAGGCAGGCGTTCACCGTCTTGTTCGTGTATCTCCGTTTGACTCGGCAGGCAGAAGACACACAAGTTTTTCATCTCTTGAGGTTATGCCGGAAATTGCAAAAGATACAGAGGTTCACATTCCGCCAGAAGATATCAAAATGGATGTTTACCGTGCCAGCGGTGCAGGCGGTCAGAAGGTCAACAAGACTTCATCTGCTGTTCGTCTTACTCATATTCCTACAGGTATCGTTGTTGCCAGTCAGGTTGAGCGCAGTCAGTATCAGAACCGTGATGTTGCTATGAATATGCTTATTTCAAAGCTCGTTGAAATCAAAGAGCGTGAGCATCTTGAAAAGATTGAGGACATCAAGGGCGTTCAAAAGGAAATTACCTGGGGTTCACAGATCCGAAGCTATGTATTTATGCCGTATACAATGGTAAAAGACCACAGAACAGGCTTTGAAACAGGTAACATTCAGGCTGTTATGGACGGCGATCTTGACGGCTTTATCAACGCATATTTAAAGTGTGCAAGTCTTGGCACACTTCAGAAATAAATTTCATATTATACGGAAAGGCTATGAATTAGTATGAAGTATTTAGTAATGCTCTGTGACGGTATGGCTGATGAGCCAAACGCACAGCTTGATAATTCAAGTCCTATGGCAAAGGCTGATAAGCCTTGTATGGATTACCTTGCCTCAAAGGGCGAGGTCGGAATGGTTAAAACTGTTGCCGAAGGACTCAAACCCGGCAGCGATGTTGCAAACCTTTCAGTTCTCGGCTATGAACCGGCTGTTTACTACAGCGGTCGCTCTCCGCTTGAGGCGGCAAGTATCGGTATTGACCTTAAAGACACCGATGTAACATTAAGATGTAACCTTGTAACTCTGTCCGATGAAGAAAACTACGAGGACAAGTCTATGGTTGACTATTGTGCAGGCGACATTTCAACAGAAGAGGCAAGAGAACTTATCAATTATGTTGAGGAAAAGCTCGGCAACGATATTTTCAAGTTCTATTCGGGTGTTGCATACCGTCATTGTCTTGTATGGAAAAACGGCAATCCTCATCCGGGCGAACTTACACCTCCTCACGATATCTCAGGTCGTGTGATTAAAGAATACATTCCAAAGGGTGACGATACTGCCGCTCTCTATGATTTGATGAAGAAAAGCTATGATTTGCTCAAAGATCATCCTGTAAACAAGGCAAGAGTTGAAAAAGGACTTCGTCCCGCTAACTCAATTTGGCTCTGGGGCGAGGGTACAAAACCTGCTCTTGACAGCTTCTTCGGCAAGTTCGGCAAAAAGGGCAGTATGATTTCTGCTGTTGACCTTCTCAAAGGTATTGCAATTTGTGCCGGCATGAAGAGTGTTGATGTTGAGGGTGCAACAGGCTATATTGACACAAACTTTGACGGAAAGTGCAAAGCCGCAATTGATGAATTTAAAAACGGTGCGGATTTTGTATATATCCATGTTGAAGCTCCCGATGAATGCGGTCACAGAGGAGAGATTGAGAACAAAGTTAAGGCTATTGAACTCATTGATGAGCATATTCTCAAGCCTGTAACCGATTTTCTCAGAACTTTTGATGATTTTGCCGTTCTCGTATGTCCCGATCATCCCACACCTCTTTCTATCCGCACACACTTCAAATCCTGTTCCTTATCTTATCTATGACAGCAAAAACGAAGTTGACAGCGGCGTAAGCAAATTCTGTGAAGAAGAGGCTAAAAAGACAGGCAACTATATTGAAAAAGGTTTCACAATGATGGATTACTTCCTTTCTAAATAATTTTTTGCTCTGTACTACATAATAAACCAAAAAATAACATCCTTGCAGATATAATGAAATTAAAAATCTGTAAGGATGTTTTTATGTTGTGTTTGTTCATTATCATAACAATAATGAGTGTGATTACCTTGTTTGTAATTGCGTTTTCTTATGTAGTAAAATTCCTTATCGGAATAATAATTGAACTTATACGCAAAAACGATTTAGATAAGTTTTAATGCTTCAACAAGAGCCTTTGAAAGCTGATCGGGGCAGGATGTGCCTCTGCCACGGCAGTCAATGCCTTTTAATCTGTCAATAGCGTCTTTTTGCGTCCATGCCTTTAACAAGCATACAAATGCCCTGAGTGTTGCCTGAACAGCCGCCCACAAACTCACAGCTTGTGATTTTACCGTTGCCATCAAGTTCAAGATTAATCTGTCTGGAGCAAACTCCCGTAGGAAAATATGAATATTTCATTGTAATACCTCTTTTCATAATTTGAAATCATATTATCACAGAAACAGAAAAAAAAATCCAGATAATTTTATTTTTTTTGTTTTTAAAATTGAAAATCTATGTTATAATTTAAATGTAGATTGCACTTTGTTACAAACGTTGCTCCCTGTTATGAAAGCAGAGCGTTGTTTTAATTGAAATTCAAGTGCAGATGTTCCACAGCTCTGAGAGAATGGAACTATTATAAATATTGTAACAGACATTTACAAAAAGCAAATCACAGAAAGTAGGATATAATGTCAATTAATATAGATTTGGGAGCATGGAATTCAATTTTTGCAGTTCCCTCCAAAGTAGTCGATGAAGGATTAAAATTTTCTGACGGCGTAAAGCTTAAAGTCCTTTTGTTTGTCCTTCGTAATGCCGGTCATTCCGTTGACGACACTGAAATTTCAAAGGCAACAGGTGTCAATGTAACCGATATTCCCGAGGCGCTTGACTATTGGGTAAGTATGGGTGTGTTTAATCGAATTGAAAATACCTTTACTCCCGTAAAAAATAACGAGGAATTTGTTTCTGCACCGCAAACTCCTGCTCAAACGGAACAGACACCGCAACCTGTTCAGACTGTTTTACAGCCACAACAGACAGTGTCACAGCCTGTTCAAGCGGTTCAAGAGCCTGTAAAACAGGAAACAGAACAGTCACCAAAGGAAAACGCAGAAGAACCGCAAAAACATTTTTTACGGTTACAAGACCGCAAAAAGCCTGATTTTGTATTTACGGCACAAAGGCTTGCGGTTGATGAAGAATTAAAAAAATGCTTGTTGAAGAAACGCAGACAACACTCGGAAAAAGTGATTTCAAATTCCGATATTGCAACTCTGCTTATGCTCAAGGACACCTGCGGACTTCCGCTTGATGTTATCTTTATGCTTATACATTATTGTGCAAGCATTGATAAGGGCAATATCAGAACGATTGAAAATATCGGTATTCAATGGGCAAATGACGGTGTTTATTCGCTCGAGGCGGCTGATAACAAGATTAAGCAGATTCAAAAAAAACAACGGCAAACTTTTCAATTGTTTCAAAAGCATTTGGACTTAAAAATGTCGGTTCTCCTACAAAAACAGCTTGAATACGGTGACAAGTGGGTAAGCGAGTGGAAGTTTTCGCCCGAAATGCTCAGAGAGGCGTATGAAAGATGCGTTGATACAAAGGGAACAATGAATCTTCGCTACATTGACGGAATCTTAAAGCGTTGGAATGCAAGCAATCTGCACACGCTTGACGAACTTCATAAGTATGAAAAATCAGCGTCAAAGCCGGTTGCTAGAAGAGAGTCCTCTTTTGATATTGAGGAACTTGATAGGTTTCATCCGCTTGATGATATTTAAAATGAGGATAATATAGTATGGGATACAGCAATAGTGTTTATAAGGCTGCTTCAGATACATTACATGAACGCAGACTTAACGCCGAAAAGGCAGCGGAAAGAAGAAAAGAAGAGGTTTATAAAAAATTCCCCGTGTGAAAGAACTTGAAAAACAGATTTCCGTGGGCGGAATCAAAACAGCCCGAGCAGTTCTTGCGGGCGGAGATGTGAAGGATGCCGTTTCAAAGCTTCGTGATCAGAACCTTGCAATGCAGGCAGAAGTCAAAAGAATCCTTACTGATAACGGTTATCCCGCTAATTATTTTGAGCCAAAAGTATTTTTGTAAAAAGTGTGAAGACAAGGGTTACTGTGATATTAACGGCAAAACCGTAAGATGTTCCTGTATGAAATCCGCCCTTGTAACTTGTGCATGTGCAGAACTTAACAGATATGCCCCTTTGTCGCTTTCTACATTTGAAAGTTTTGATCTTGAATATTACGATAAATCGATTAATCCTGAAGTAAAAACTTCTCCTTATGAACATATGAGTAAGATTTTTAGACATTGTCAGAATTATGCGGATAATTTTTCAAAAAATTCAGAAAGTATATTAATGAGTGGCAAAACTGGTTTAGGAAAAACGCACCTTTCACTTGCCATAGCTAATGAGGTGATTAAAAAAGGATATGGTGTAGTTTACGCATCGGCTCCACAAATCATTTCAAAGCTTGAAAAAGAATATTTTTCAAGTGATAAAGACGATTCTTTATTCAGTATGCTTGTTGATTGCGATTTACTTATAATAGATGATTTAGGTACAGAATTTTATTCGCAGTTTGCAGTTTCACAATTTTACAATTTATTTAACTCAAGAATGTTATCGAATGAACCAATTATCATTAATACAAATCTTACTATTACTGAATTAAGAGAAAAATATACTGACAGATTTGTTTCAAGAATCTGCGGAAATGCCCGTCAGCTTGATTTTTTGGGCAGAGATATAGGATCAGACGAAAATAATTTTAAAATATTTTCGTCAAAAAATCCTGTTGCTGTCGGCTGTTTTGAAGGTCTGAAAACTTTTTTGAAAAAATTTTAAAAAAAAGTATTGACTTTTTGAACGATATGTCTTATAATTCATATCGTTGCAAGTTCGGTAGCAATTACATCTTGTGGAATAGTGTAACGGTAGCACGACAGACTCTGACTCTGTTTGTTGGGGTTCGAATCCCTATTCACAGCCACAGCCCCGAAGTTATTCGGGGCTCTTTTATTTCGAGGTGTAGCGCAGTTTGGTAGCGCACATCGTTCGGGACGATGGGGTCGCAAGTTCGAATCTTGTCACCTCGACCAGTTTGGCGCCGTACTTTTTTAAGTTCGGCGCATTTTCTTTTTTAAAAATTTGGAGGTAATTTTATGAAAAAAGTAATTTCGCTTGCAGTTGCTCTTGTTCTTTGCCTTTCGATATTTGCAGGTTGCGGCGCAAAGGAAGTTAATCTTGCTGATCTTATGGATAAGATGAATTCCGAGTACAGCGTAGATGCAACAAAGTATGAAACAAAGGATGATATGTACAAATATTACAATATCAATGCCGACGATATCAAGCAGTTTGCCGCTGAGGTCGGTAAGTCTGATACAGACAGCAAAAATACAGAGGTAGTTCTTGTTGAGGCAACTGATTCGGATGCCGCTTCAAGAGTTCAAACTGCTCTTACAAACCGCTATAATTCAATCTTCCAGCAGAACGCTTCCTATTCGGCTGAAGAGCTTGATATGGTGAAAAATTGTAAGGTTACAAAAAGACGGTAACTTTGTTACAATGATTATCGGCGAAAAGGCATCTGATATGCTTACAATGTTTAATGACAGCATTAAATAATTCATTTAAAATTTACTGAGGGCGAACATCGTTCGCCCCTTTCTTTTGCAATATTTTAAGGCAGGTTAAAAATGGTACAGACTGAGATTCAAAAAACTTTTCACATATGAATGATATGCAGAAACAGGCTGTTTTCTGCACAGAAGGACCTTTTGCTCATACTTGCAGGTGCCGGTTCGGGCAAAACAACTGTTCTCGTTAACAGAATAGCCTACATTTTGCAGTGTGAGCTTTGTAAACCATGGCAGATACTTGCCATTACTTTTACCAATAAAGCCGCAGGAGAGCTTAAAGAACGAATCTGTGCGGCAGTTCCCGAGGGCGGTGCCGACATCTGGGCGGCTACCTTTCATTCAACCTGTGCAAGAATCCTTCGCAGATACGGCGACAGAATCGGTTATACAAGTCATTTCACGGTTTACGGGACTGACGATCAGAAAAAACTCGTCAAGGATATTTTAAAGCAACTCAATATTGCCGAAAAAACTTTGCCTGTAAAATCAATCCTCTCCGAAATTTCAAAGGCTAAGGATAAAATGCTTACTCCCCGAAGAAATGCGTAAAGAGGCTGAGTTTGACAGCAGAAAAGCACAGATTGCAAAGGTTTATGAAATCTATCAGACAAAGCTTAAAACAGCCGACGCAATGGATTTTGACGATATGCTGTGCAATACCGTAAAGCTTTTTTGAAACAGCACCCGATATACTTGATTATTACAGAAATCAGTTCAAGTACATCATGGTCGATGAGTATCAGGATACTAACAAGGTGCAGTATAAGTTTGTAAGCCTGCTTGCAAGTAAATACGGAAACATCTGCGTCGTCGGTGATGATGACCAGAGTATCTACAAATTCCGTGGTGCTACAATCGAAAATATTCTTTCTTTTGAAAATACATTTAAGAACGCAAAGATGATTCGCCTTGAACAGAATTACAGAAGTACACAGAATATCCTCAATGCCGCTAACGAGGTTATCTCAAATAACACAATGCGTAAGGGTAAAACTTTGTGGACCGAAAACGGTCAGGGCGAGAAAAATTAAGGTACATACAGCCGAGAATGAGCGTGACGAGGCTAATTTCATTGCTCAGACTATTCTTGACGGTGTAGCCGACGGAAGAAAATATTCCGACTATGCAATTCTTTACAGAATGAATGCCCAGTCAAACGCAATTGAGCAGGCTTTGTCACGAAGCGGTGTTCCGCACCGTGTAATCGGCGGTCACAGATTCTATGACCGTGAAGAAATTCGTGATATGGTTGCATACCTTCAGGTTATAAATAATCCTCATGATGATGTCAGACTTTCAAGAATTATCAATGTTCCTAAAAGGGGAATAGGTGCGACAACCGTTTCCCATGCCGCAGATATTGCCGCAGGACTCGGCGAAAGCATTTACGATGTAATCAAGGAGGCGGAAAACTATCCGCAGCTTTCCCGTGCCTCTGCAAAGCTCAAAGCTTTTGTTGCACTTATTGACGGACTTATTGAAGCCGAGCAGAGTGGCGAATATTCTCTTGCAGAATTATATAACCTTGTGATTGAACACACATCATACGAACAGTATCTTAAAACCGAAAAGGACAACCCTGAAGTTCGTATTGAAAAACATTGAAGAACTTTCTTCAAATATCGTCAAGTTTGAAGAGGACTACGGCGATGAGGCAGACCTCTCTGCATTTCTTGAAGAAATTTCTCTCCAGACCGATATTGATAACTACGATGCAGATGCAGATACCTGCGTAATGATGACATTACATTCGGCAAAGGGACTTGAGTTTCCTGTTGTGTTCATCGCAGGCATGGAAGAAGGAATGTTTCCGTCCGTCGCAACAATGATGAATCCTGATGAACTCAACGAGGAAAGGCGACTTGCTTATGTCGGAATTACAAGAGCAAAGGAAATTCTCTATTTCACAAAAACAAATTCGAGAATGCTGTTCGGATCAACAAGCTATAATAAGGGCTCAAGATTCTTAAACGAGATTCCCGATAATCTTCTTGAATACAGCGGAGGAAGAAAGCAGATGTTCACACAGGCGTCTTCCGGTTTTGCATCGGGAACGGGTGAAAAAAGTTTCCGTCGGCAAATCGTCGGGAAGCTCGTATTCACCGAATAAATCATTTGGATTTACAAAACCTCCTGTTAAGAGCGGTGCTGTATTCAATGTAGGAGATTGTGTTCAGCACAAGGTGTTTGGCAAGGGTATGGTAATGAAAGCCGAGAAAATGGGCAATGATACTATGCTTGAAATCGCCTTTGACAAAGCCGGCACAAAAACTCTTATGGCGAACTATTGCAGTAATATGAAAAAAAATCTGAGGTGATTAAAGTGCTTATATCATCAAAAAAGGTTCTGTGTCTTGCAATTTCTGCGTTGACAGCTTTTCTGTGTGCCTTACAGGCTGCGGAAAAGACACGCAGTCTTCTGTATCTGCTACAGAGAAAACAACTGCCGTGGTTGCTTCACAGCCTGTAACAAAGGCGGCAACCTCCGATGAGCAGACACAAGAACCCACATGGAACTATTCCGAACTCAAAAGAAAATCTTCCGATATTTCCGAAAATCTTGACGCAATAATAACCGATAACAAATTCAGGGGAACGGTTTATGTCAAAATCGGAAATGCTCTTGAGTATATCGGCACTAACGGATTTTCCGACAAGGACAGGCACACAAAGAATTCTACGGACACATGCTTTAGAATTGCTTCGCTCACAAAGCAGTTTACTGCTGTTGCGGTTATGCAGCTTGTTGAGAAGGGAAAGCTTTCACTTGATGATACAATCGACAAATATTTTCCGTCATATAAATACGGCAAAAAATCACCGTTAAAAACCTGCTTACAATGACAGCGGGCATAAAGGATTACATCAACAAAGACGGCGATACAAATACTTATGCATACAACGAATCTCAGCTTGAATATAAGGTTTCAGCCGAAAATTCTGCAAAGAAAAATTAAAAAGCCGTAATGGACTGGATACTTGATCAGGAACTTAATTTTGAACCCGATGAGAAGTATATGTACTCAAACAGTGCTTATTTTTCTTCTCGGTGATATCATCGAACAGGTCAGCAAAACCTCGTATGAAAAATATATTAAAGAGAATATTCTTAAACCGTCGGGAATGATGAACACAGGCTTTGAGGGCACTGATAAGCTCGCTGTAGGATATCAGGATATTTACGATAACGCATGGACATTGTATCCCGGAGTAGGATATTCTGCAACTGGTTTAATTTCCAATGTTCCCTATTTACTTAAATGGGTTGACGCTCTTTGTACAAACAAGCTCATTTCGGAAAAATCTTTTAAAGAAATGACAACGCCGTACAAGGGTAACTACGGTTACGGCTTTGTTGTGTCAAAAGACAGCAATATGATTTCTCACACAGGAAAAATCGACAAGTATAATGCCGCTCTCGCTTTTACAAAAGACGAAAATCAAATTTATATCGCACTTTCAAACTATTCAAACAGCAGTCCGATTAATCTGTTTAATAACATTCAGAAAACACTTGCCCTGTTTTACGGTTAATTTTCGGCTGTTAATCACCAAAAATCAAAACCTCCATAAAATGTATTGTTACAGTGCATTAATTGAACTGTCAATACTTTTACGGAGGTTATTTTTATGTCAGATGTACCTTTCTGTTCCTCGGAAAATGCATGCACCGAAGGCGGCGAGCAAACTAACGGTTGTGAACCTGTTTGTATCAATGTTTCACGAATCTATGACAGTTGCGGAGCAAAAAGATTGCCTTTCAAATCTTCCTGTTATGTTTACCGAAGCAAACCAGAAAAATTATTGATGGGGCTTGTTCCGTAAAGATAAGTAATGTGCGCATAATTACATCTACGGTAGAGGTTGAGCCTGTTGCGTTCCATCGTGGCTTTTTATTCGGTTGATATGATGTACTATTTTGCCGTCACCGTTGAAGCCTATACAGCCGCAGGTGCGATTCCCGAAACTGTCACAGGTCTTGCAATGTACGGCAAAAGAGTTGTGCTTTACGGCGGTGAAGGCTGCGTAAAGTCATTCTCCAGTGACAAAGATGTTGTTTGCGATACATCAGATTCGGATTGTCCGTGCAAATATCCCTATTGCCTGCCGAGAGCAACGGTTCAAATTTCAAATCCAATGGCATTGTCTGCAAATCTACAGGATTACAATAATGCGAATCCGATAACTGTTTGCAGAACATTTCCGAATTGTGTTATTGATTACCTTGACGGAGAACCTGCACAGCCTGAAACACAGCGAGTGCTTGTTACAATCGGTATTTTTACGATTACAAGGCTTGAAAGAGATGTACAGATTATGATTCCGTCCTATGATTTTTGTGTTCCCCGCAAGGAATGTCCGTCAGCGCCCGATGATCCGTGCGAAGTTTTCAGTAAAATTGATTTTCCTACAGACTCATTCTTCCCGCCGAACGCAATACACCGTGGCGACCGTGACTCTTCTCATACATCTTCTTTTAAATGCGGTTGTGAAAACTGATTATACAGAAAAACGGGGCTGATTTCAGTCCCGTTTTGTTATGCTATTTTGAAATTGTTTCATAAAGTAATTTTATTCCGCTTTCAATTTTTACATCATTTTTATTCCCGAAAAGCTTAACACAATCATATTTTCGGCTTTGTTGAACTGCATAGTTTTAATTAATGCGTCGTCAATTTTTTTATAACAGAATCGTCAATCGTTTTATCCTTAAAAATCAGCGAAACATAAAGCGAAGTTTCGTTAAACACAATTTTAACGGAGGTTCCGAAATATTTCTTTATGTTTGAAAGCATAAGGTTGCTTTTTTTCAAGATAAATTCTTCTTGCTTTTTTCTCAGATGAACATCAAGCTTACCGTTATTAATATACTTTGCAAGGGCAATTTGTTCTGTGTTTTGACGCTGTCTGATTTGTGTATTTTTTGATTTTGTTGTATTCATCTGTGAGTTTTTGCGGAAGAACCATATAACTGATTCTGACAGAGGGAAGAAGTATCTTTGAAAAAGAGCCGAGATAAACCGTGTTTTCGGTATCATAATTCTGTACGCACGGCATAGGGTGCGTACTATATCGAAGTTCACCGTTGTAATCGTCCTCAATAATCAAAACATTATTTTCTTTTTGCCCATTTGATTATCTCAAGTCTGCGTGTAACAGGCATTGTAATGTTGCTGTTTACGGTAAAATTAGGATTTATAAGAATTATATCGGGCTTGATTTCTTCAAGTGAATCAATACAGGCTCCGTATTTATCACATCTGAAATATTTGATGTCATAACCGTGACTGTTAAACACATATTCACTCTGAATGTAGCTGTAATCCGCAAGTGCGATTTTCTTATTATTGCCGAGAAGTGAACAGAGTATGTGCAAAAGCGTCTGAGTACCTGCTCCGACGATAATATTTTCGTATGAGGTGTTTACACTCCGTGTGCCGAGGCTGTATTTTTTGCAGAGCATTTCTCAGAATTTCTTCACCCTGTTCTTCACCGTAGGAAGTGAGCAGATAGTTTTGATTTAAAACCTCTTTAACATATTTTTTCCATTCGTTTATGTTGATTATACCGTCATCAATGCTTTTACTGCTGAAATCATATTCATAGTATCTTTTTTGTTTTGTTGGTATTTGAAGACATTTTATCGCTTTTTGACGGTGTACCGCTGAACTGTGCCTCAACATAATATCCGCTTCGTGGCCTGTTTGATATATATCCCTCTGCACACAACTGTTCATACGCTCCGTTGACAGTAGTTTTTGAAACATCAAGGTCGGTACTCAATCGCCTTATTGACGGAAGCTTTGTTCCTTTTTTCAGACTTCCCGTTTCAATTGATTTTCTGACCGACATATAAATCTGCCTGTAAAGCGGAGTTTTATCTTTTTTATTGATAATTATAAAATCGTACAGCATAACATCACCTACCGTATTTTAACATTTTGAAAATATTATTGCAATATCAGTGTATTACGGTTGAAATTATTTCCGTTAAAATGTATAATTGTATGGTATGGCATAAAGTCACTGAAATGGCATAAAATACTAATTGCAGAGGGATTTTACAATGAATGCTATGGCTGATAAATTTTTTGACAGTATAAAAGGGAAAAAAAGTTACTTTTATCGGAATCGGTACAAGCAATCTTCCGCTTATAAAACTTTTTATTGAAAAGGGTGCAAAAAGTTACTGCTTGCGATAAGAAGAATTTTGAAGATTTGGGACAGAACGGTATTAAGGCTAAAGAGTACGGTGCAGAACTTTTACTCGGTGAAAATTATCTTTCCGAGATTGATGCCGATATCGTTTTCAGAAGTCCCGGCACACCTTTTTATAAGGATGAGCTTGTTGCACTTCGTAACAAGGGCGTTGTTCTTACATCCGAAATGGAAGTTTTCTTCGACCTTTGCCCGTGCAGGATTATTGCTGTGACAGGTTCTGACGGCAAAACAACCACAACAACGATTATTTCTGAATTTTTAAAGGCGGCAGGTTTTAATGTACACCTTGGAGGTAATATCGGCAAGCCGCTTCTTCCTGAGATTGAAAGCGTGAATGACGATGACTGTGCAGTAGTTGAGCTTTCAAGTTTTCAGCTTATCTCTATGAGAAAGAGTCCGGATATTGCCGTGGTAACAAACCTTGCTCCCAACCATCTTGATATACACAAGGATATGCAGGAGTACATTGATTCAAAGAAAAATATCATTCTTCATCAGAATGCTTTTTCAAAGGCTGTTCTCAACCTTGATAATGAGATTACAAACGGCTTTTCCGACAGCGTAAGAGGTCAGCTCGTAAAGTTCTCCGTAAAAGAAAATGTTTCAAACGGCGCTTTCCTTGACGGTGATACAATCTGCTATAATGACTACGGAAAAATTACCCGTATTATGAACATTCATGACATCAAAATTCCCGGTATGCATAATGTAGAAAATTATCTTGCCGCTATTTCAGCCGTGTGGGGACTTGTTGATGCAGAAACAATGACAGCTGTTGCAAAGACTTTTGGCGGTGTTGCTCACCGTGCAGAGTTTGTAAGAGAGGTTGACGGTGTTAAGTATTACAACGATTCAATTGCATCAAGTCCTACAAGAACCGCACTCGGCACACTTTCACTTTACAAGCAGAAAATCTGCATTATTGCAGGCGGATATGATAAGCATATTCCTTATGAGCCGCTTGGTCCCGTAATCAATGATAAAGTAAAACTCCTTATTCTTCTCGGCGATACTGCCCCGAAAATTGAAAAAGCCGTTAAAGAGGCTTCAAACTATGATGCAGATGAAATTGAAATTATCAATGTAACAAATATGGAAGAGGCTGTAGCTGTTGCCCGTGAGCGTTCAACAAAGGGAGATATTGTTTCGCTTTCACCCGCAAGTGCAAGCTTCGGACTTTACAAGAATTTTGAAGAAAGAGGTAATCACTTCAAGTCAATTGTCAACGCTTTGAAGTAAGATATACAATGAACACAAAAAGAACTTATTTTTGAACTCTGTTGTGCAATGGGTGTGTCGGGCAGGGAAGAGCCCGCTTTGTCTGTTGCCGAAAAGTTTTTATCAGACTACACGGATGACATAAAGATATCAAACGGCAGTCTTATGGCTGTTTGCGGTAACAAAAATTCAGATAAAACCATATTACTGGACGCTCACATTGACCGCATAGGATTTATGGTTACCGAAATAAATGAAAACGGATTTGTAAAAGCTTCTCCGTGCGGAGGAATTGACGCAAGAACTCTTGCCGATACTCTGCTTTGTCTGCAGAACAATCCTGATATAACAGGTGTTGTATGCTGTATGCCTCCTCATCTTTCTGACGGAAAAGAGGACAAGGCTATGCCAACCGACAAAATCTGGGTTGATTTCGGTCTGCCGTATGATGAAGTTAATAAACTCATTTCATTCGGTGATATGCTGACATTTGCATCAAAGCCGGCAAATCTTTTGAACGGCAGAATTGTTGCGCCTTGCCTTGATAACAGATGCGGTGTTGCATCACTTGTTAAGTGTGCAGAGTTATTGAAAGACAATGAAACAGATTATAAAGTAATTATCCTTTTAAGCTCTCAAGAAGAAACATTTGGCACAGGCGCTAAAACAGGTGCTTTTACAGTTAAAGCAGACGAGTCAATTGTTGTTGATGTAAGCTTTGCATCTCAGCCGGATGTTTCGGGGTTCTATTCTTCGGTTGAACTCGACAAAGGACCAATGATTTGCATTTCTTCAATTCTCAACAAAGAAATGAGCAAATCGCTTGAAAGCGTTGCAAAGAATAAAAATATACCGTATCAGCTTGAACCGATAGCAGGCAGAACAGGTACAAATGCCGACCATATTTCAATCAGCGGAAAAGGTGTAAAAACTGCTGTTGTATCAATCCCACAGCGATATATGCATACACAGAATGAAGTTATTTCTGTAGCTGATGTTGACAATACGGCAAAACTTATTGCTGAATACATTAAATGCGGAGGTGCTTTCAATGATTGACATAAAATTGCTTGAACAGCTTTGCCTTTGCAACGGTATTTCGGGTGATGAGGGGAATGTTCGCAATCTTATAATTAACGAGATTAAAGACTGTGCCGATGATATTAAAACGGATAATCTCGGCAACCTTATTGTGTTTAAAAAGGGAAAAAGAGTCTGCAAAAAGCAAACTTATGGTGTCGGCACATATGGATGAAGTAGGTCTTATGGTAACGGATATAACATCTGACGGTTACCTTAAATTTGACGAGGTCGGCGGAATTGACAGAAGAGTTCTTCCCGGTAAGCGTGTATGTGTTGGCAGAAACGGTCTTAACGGTGTAATCGGTGTGAAACCGATTCATCTTACAAACGGTGATGAAAAAACTGCTGTTCCGAAAATGAATGATATGTACATTGATATCGGTGCCGAAAGCAGGGAAGATGCGCTTAAATATGTAAACTACGGTGACGGCATTAATTTTGAGGGCGATTTTAAGATTAACGGCAAAACTGTTGTTACAAAGGCACTTGATGACCGTTTCGGCTGCTATGTGCTTATTAATCTCATAAAATCCGAACCCGAATATGATATGTATTTCACATTTGTTGTTCAGGAAGAAGTGGGATTGCGTGGTGCTAGATCTGCGGCTTTTACGGTTAATCCTGATTTTGCTCTTGTTATCGAAAGCACAACTGCCGCTGATGTTGCGGAGGTTGATGTATCTCATCAGGTATGCAATTTGTCAAAAGGTGCAACGGTTACCGTAATGGATAGGGCGACAGTTTATGATAAAGAAATGATAAGTGCCGCTTTTGAACTTGCCGAAAAGAATAACATAGCTGTTCAGTATAAGAGAGCAGTTGCAGGCGGTAATGATTCGGGTGCAATTCATCAGAGCAGAGGCGGAGTGAGAACTCTTGCGGTATCACTTCCGTCAAGGTATATTCATGCTCCTTCAACTGCGGCAAATCTTGATGATTGCGAAAGCATTTTAAAACTTGCAAAAGTATTGTCCGATTATATTGCGGGCGGAAATTTAGCGAAAGGAAAGACGGTCTGAATGATAGTAACCGCCAATGAAAATTATATAAATGTAATTATGAACCTGTCGGCGGAAGATCCGTTTGCGTGCAGAATAATTTCTCAGTACAACAGTTACGATTCATCGCTTGCTTTTGTTGACTACTGGACGATAATTGACGATAAAACAGATGAGTGTACAGGTGCAATTTCCCGATGCGGAACAAACTTCATTTTATTTCTCACAGATAAAACAAATCTTGAAGAAGTTTCGTCATTTATGCGTGTTGCGGGTGCGTCAAGTGCAATATGCAGCGGAGATTTCAACCTTAATTTATACGGCAGTAAATCCGTTTCGGGTGTTATTCTGAAAAAATCAGAACCGTTTGAAAATGTTGACGAAAGTATAAATTTTGATGTTCCCGATATTAAAGAGGTTTATAATCTCATCGTAAGCTGTGCCGATGAAAATTTTGTTCCGCCGCCGTTTGATGATTTTTATGTTGATGTGAATCACAAGCTTCGTCATAATGCAACGAGAATGTACGGAGTTTATGACGGTACAAAGCTTGTTGCAATGGCTATGACCGTTGCCGAAAGCAGTAAAGGTGCCGTGTTGGGTGCGGTATCATGTCATCCCGACTACAGAAAGCACGGCTACGGTTCAACTGTTGTAAAGTACATATCCAACAGACTGATTGCCGAGAACAAGACCGTGTATCTTCACAGAGCCAAGAATGCAAATCAGTCGTTTTATAATAATCTCGGTTTTGAACAGTGCGGATCATGGCAGGAATATTATTTTGAAAGGTGATATATTTGAGTTTTTTTGATATAGATGAAAGAGTTATAAAAGCATCCGAAAAGGCAATGGAGCTTTGCAAGGACAAGCTTGCGGAGATTGACGATATTCAGGAATATAACCAGCAGAAGATGATAAAGGCTTTTCAGCTTGCAGATGTTCGTGAAAGTCACCTTTGGGGTTCTACAGGCTACGGATATGATGATGCAGGCAGAGCGGCTCTTGACAAGGTCTATGCCTATGTTTTTGATGCAGAAGACGCACTTGTCCGTCATAATTTCGTAAGCGGTACTCATGCCCTTACAGTTGCACTTTTCGGCGTTTTAAGACCTGGAGATACAATGCTTTCCGTAACAGGAATGCCGTATGATACAATCCGTTCTGCTATAGGCATTGAGGGTGACTATCCAGGTTCACTCAAGGACTTTTCAATAAAATTTGAAATGACCGAGCTTAATCCTGACGGCACACTTGACTATGACAAAATCGCAAGCGACATTGCAGAAAAAAAGCCTAAAATGGTTTACATACAGCGTTCAAGAGGCTACAGTACAAGACCTACGCTCACATGGAGAGAAATCAAAAAGCTTTGTGAAATTTCAAAAGCCAATTCGCCAGAAAGTATTATTATGCTCGATAACTGTTACGGTGAATTCATTGACAAGGTTGAACCTTTGTCGGTTGGTGTTGATATGATGGCTGGTTCTCTTATCAAGAACCCCGGCGGCGGTATTGCTCCTACAGGCGGATATATTGCAGGTAAGAAAGAACTTGTAGAGATGTGTGCCTACAGACTTACCACTCCCGGTACAGGCAAAGAAATCGGTGCTACTCTTAACGCAAACAGAGAACTTTTTTTATGGGTGCATACCATGCTCCTCATGTTACGGGGGAAGCACTTAAAACTGCAGTATTTGCATCGGCACTTTTTGAAATTCTCGGTTATGAAACAAGTCCTAAGTACAATGATGCAAGAGGAGATATCATTCAGCTTATCATGCTCGGTAATGCAGAAAAGGTATGCCGTTTTTGCGAGGGTGTTCAGAGTGGTTCGGCTGTTGACAGCTTTGTATCTCCGATTCCGTCGGATATGCCGGGTTACGAAAGTCAGGTAGTTATGGCGGCAGGCGCATTTACTCTTGGTTCTTCTATTGAACTTTCTGCAGACGCACCGTTGCGTGAACCGTATGCAGTATGGATGCAGGGAAGTCTTAACTTCCACAGCGGTAAGCTCGGTGTAATGCTTGCGGCAAGTAAGATTTTAAGAGATGAAAAATAATATAATCTTGTTGCTTTGATTATAACAGCAAATAAAAAATCCCGCTTTTGTAAGCGGGATTTTTGCTATGATTTTTATTGCGTAAGTTTTTAAAAAAGTCGGTAAGAAGTTTTGAACACTCCTCCTGCATAATACCGCCGACTGATTCAGGCTTGAAATTGAACGGCATTTGGAACAGATTCGTAATTGTACCGCAAGCGCCGTTTTTTAAGTCGTAAGCACCGAAATATACCTTTGGAATATGAGCATTGATTATTGCACCGGCACACATAGGGCAAGGCTCAAGCGTTACATAAATTTCACAGTTCCACAATCTCCAACCGCCAAGCTTTTTGACAGGCATTGTATATTGCGTCGGTTTCGGCATGAAGAAGAGCGTTCTTGCTTTGTTCACGGCGATTTCTTCCTGTGGCAACAATTTCATCATTTCTGACAATTACCGCACCGACGGGAACTTCGTTTTCCGCAGCGGCAATCTCAGCCTGTTCAATAGCCTTTTGCATATAGTATAAAGTTTTATCCATTGTTAATTAATCCTAAATTTGTGATTGTAGTTATCAGAAAAAAAGTACAAGTGAAAGTATGATACCGGGATTCACAAGAAATGCAGTCATTTTCTTTTAAGCTAAGTTCACTTACAATTCCGTCTTCCTTATCAGACATTTTGAAAAAGTTCTTATCATTTTTGGCAAGTACGATATATGAAATGAAGCCTGCAATACAGAAGAAAATAATCAGGCTGTAACTGATTATTGTTGCCGCATAATCGGAAACAATGTTTGCATCTCTTAAAATGCTCATGGAAACAGCATATAGGTTATTAAGAAAATGAATTGCAATTGACGGAAGAATGGAATTGAATTTGCAATCGACATACGCAAAAATAAGTCCGAGAATAAACGCAAACGGAATTTGTGATATATTCTGATGCATTGCACCGAACAAAATTGCAGAGCCTATAACTGCTGTTGTATCACCGAACTTTCTCAGAGAACCCATAACTATTCCTCTGAAAGCAAATTCTTCGGCAAAAGCGGGGACGATTGCTGTTGAAATTATGTTCAGAACAATACTCAAAACACTTGAATCTCCGATTGTCAATCCCGAAGATGTGTTTTCAATTCCGAAAAGCGAGAAGTTGTCTGCGATAACACTCGTGGCAACATTTGCAATCATCGCACCCCCATTCCGAGAAACAGAATGGGTATCATACTTTTTTGTTTTACATATTTTGTGCTGATAATATCATTTAAACTGTTTCTTGAAAGCTTTATATAAAAAAAATGCAGGAACAACAACGGCAAATACGGAAATAAATATATCCATAAAGTAAGTCAGTATTGAATAATTGTCAGAATAAATATATTTTGCCGAACCAAAAGCCTTGAAAACTTCTACAACTATCATTGCGCTTACTGTCATTGTAAGCGAATACGCAAATACAAAAAACCTAAACCGCTTGATCTTTGCTTGAGATTATCATACTGGAACTCTTTTTTTGAAATTGCGGTTATAATTAAGGTTATTGCCATAAAACGGCATATTATTACCCGAAAACTGGTTATTTATCAAATTATCACATCCTCAAAGCTATTCTAACATAGAGGCATATTATTTTCAAGGATTAAAACATCCGTATAAAGTATTTGCATGATTAAAATGATGTAATCCGACAAAAGTACCCTTAAAATACAGTATAATAAATTCACCCAAAATTGACGCCAAAGAAGAAAAACCGTTTGTATTTTCACACAAATTGATTCACCTCTATTTACAGCGTAGTAATTAAGGCAAAAAAATTTAAAAATATAACTTGATTTTTCCTGATTTGTATTGTATAATATGTTTTGCATTTGCCGGTGTGATGGAATTGGCAGACGTAGCGGACTCAAAATCCGCCGGTAGCGATACCGTACCGGTTCAAGTCCGGTCACCGGCACCAAAGGACATTAACTCATAGAGTTAGTGCCCTTTTTTAGTATATTTCGGAGGGCGATAATTATGGGCGGAATAAGCGTTATGCTTTTAATGGGAATGCTTTCGGCTGTGTATGTATTCTTTATAGCGGTAATTGGCGTGCTGATAATTTATTTTGCAGTAAGCTATGTTTTTGAGAGCATTGCGGCAATGGGTATGTGCAAGAACTTGTACTATAAGCACAGCGGTACAGCTTGGATTCCGTTTTATAATAAATATCTCCTCGGTAAAATTGGGGAATAAGGCTTTAGGCATAATTGAAGGTGTGCTGAACCTTTCAATCGCAACCGTTGCCGTTCTGTTTTTCTGTTTTGAACTGGAAATCGGTATCATCGGCTTGATTGCCCTGTTAGCTTGTGTCATTGCCTCATTTGTGATAGATGTAATTATCGCCGATAAAATATTCAAAAATCTTAACATCAGATATTCGGATGTTCTCACAGTAGTAAATGTCCTTACCTTCGGACTTTTTTAGACCGATAATACTTTTCGTATTCAGAAATAAGCAGAATACAGTCAGAGTTTAATTTCAAAGGAGCAATACACGCCGTGTTGTTCCTTTTCCTTTTGCAAAAATGCCCTGTTTAAGATTATTATTTTGTTTCATAATTTTTTGATACAGGCAATTTTTTAAAAAATTCGTCAATTTTTTTATTTTTTAATTCTCATACGGTTGCTTATTTTTGATTTATATATTATAATGTATCTTGTATTGTTTTTTTAATTACGGCGCAAAGCCGCATCTTTATGGAGGATTTGATTATGGAAAAGAAAGAATTACTTTACGAAGGAAAAGCTAAAAAAGGTATTTTCTACAGAAGATCCCGATCTCTGCATCGTTTCCTACAAGGATGACGCAACTGCATTCAACGGCGAGAAAAAAAGGGCACAATCGTGGGCAAGGGTGTTGTAAACAACCGTATGTCAAACTTTATGTTCAAGCTTCTCGAAAAGCACGGCATTGCAACAGACTTTGTTGAAGAGCTTAACGACAGAGATACAGTCCTCAAGAAGGTTGAAATTGTTCCTCTCGAGGTAATTTTAAGAAATAAAGCTGCCGGCAGTCTTTCAAAGCGTCTCGGTCTTCCCGAAGGCACTCCGATGAAGACTCCTGTTCTTGAATTCTGCTATAAGAACGATGAACTCGGCGATCCTATGGTAAATGAATATCACATCCTCGCAGCTGGCTTTGCTACAAAGGAAGAAATCGACACAATCACAGAAATGGCTTTCAAGATTAATGAGATTATGATTGAATTCTTCAAGCAGTGCAAGGTTGATCTTATCGACTTCAAGATTGAGTTCGGCAGATATAAGGGCAAGATTCTCCTTGCTGACGAAATTTCTCCCGATACATGCCGTTTCTGGGATATGGATACTCAGGAGAAACTCGACAAAGACCGTTTCCGTCGTGACATGGGCGGCGTTGAAGAGGCTTATGCCGAAATGATGAAGCGTGTAGGTCTTGCATAATAACTACATTGTGAATTTTTGAATTAAGATATGTGAATTAAACTTTGGATAGTTATTTTGATTAATCGGATGGTGGCACCTTGGAATTTTCTTTCGATAATTTTGCAAAAGAAGGTCTGCACGAAGAGTGCGGAGTATTCGGCATATTCAGCGACGGCACAATTAACCCTGCATATGCTTGTTATAACGGCTTGCTTGCTCTCCAACACAGAGGACAGGAAAGCTGCGGCATCGCTGTATCTGACGAAGGTGTAATTGATTATCACAAAGATATGGCCTTGTTACCGAGGTCTTTAACAACAAAATTCTTGATTCTCTCAACGGACAAATGGCAGTTTCGCATGTCCGTTACTCGACTGCAGGCGGTTCTGTGCTGGAAAATGCACAACCGCTTGTTATGCGTTATGTAAAGGGTACGCTTTCAATTGCCCATAACGGCAACCTTACCAATGCGCTTGAAATCCGCAGAAGTCTTGAACAGCGCGGCGCAATCTTTCAGACAACAATCGACAGCGAGGTTATCTGCTATGTAATTGCCCGTGAAAGACTTAAATGTCATTCTGTTGAAGATGCCGTTGCAAGAACAATGCAGGTAATTGAGGGAGCTTATTCGCTCCTTGTTATGAGCCCGAGAAAGCTTATTGCGGTTCGTGATCCTCACGGATTCAGACCGCTTTGTATGGGCAAGTACAACGATTCCTATGTTTTTGCAAGTGAAAGTGCGGCTCTTGATGCCTGCGGTGCAGAATTTGTCCGTGATGTTGAACCGGGCGAAATCGTAATTGTAGACCAAAACGGTGTCCGCAGTATGAAACCCGACTTTGGTGACAAGAAAAAAGGCACTCTGTATTTTTGAGTATATTTACTTTGCCCGTTCAGACTCCTTTATTGACGGAGTAAGCGTTTATGAGGCAAGAAAGCAGGCAGGACGAATTCTTGCAAGAAAATACCCTGTTGAGGCTGATATGGTTGTCGGTGTTCCCGAATCGGGAATTGATGCCGCAATCGGTTACAGCGAAGAATCCGGAATTCCTTATGAAAAGGCTATTGTGAAGAACAGCTACATCGGCAGAACCTTCATAAAGCCAAGTCAGAAGGAACGAATGAAAAGCGTAAAAATTAAACTCAACCCGATTGCCGACAAAATCAAAGGCAAGAGAGTTGTTATTATTGATGACAGCATTGTGCGCGGTACAACTGTTGACCGAATTGTTACAATGCTCAAAGAGGCAGGCGCAAAAAGAGGTACATATGCGTATCAGTTCACCTCCGTTTATGTGGCCGTGTTATTACGGTACAGACATTCCGTCAAGAGGAGAACTTATTGCCTGCAACCATACAATCGAAGAAATTACAAAGCTCAGCAAGGCTGATTCCCTCGGATACCTCCCTGTTGAGTCACTTCGTGAGATGATTCACAACGCTCCAGTAGGCTTTTGTGACGGTTGCTTTACGGGTAATTACCCCGCTCCTATCACAAAAGAAACCTTTAAGGGCAAGGAGCGTGGCGGAATGAACTTCGATGAAAACAATAAAAAGGACAACTAATTGAAAGGATGTAAATAATGGTAAAAGATACTTATGAATCACCCTTGTCAGCCCGTTATGCAAGCAAGGAAATGAAATACATTTTCTCGCCGGATAAAAAATTTAGAACATGGAGAAAACTCTGGATTGCTCTTGCAGAATCGGAAAAGGAACTCGGACTCCCAATTACACAGGAGCAGATTGACGAACTCAAGGCTCATGCTGATGACATCAACTATGAAGTTGCACAGGAAAGAGAGAAAATTGTTCGTCACGATGTTATGTCACATGTTTATGCTTACGGTGTTCAGTGTCCGAACGCAAAGGGCATTATTCATCTCGGAGCAACCTCCTGCTATGTAGGTGATAACACAGATATCATCATTATGACAGAAGGACTCAAGCTTATCAGAAATAAGCTTATCACCGTTATCCGCAACCTTTCAAAGTTTGCCGATGAACAAGGCTCTTCCAACCCTTGCATTCACTCATTTTCAGCCTGCACAGCCTACAACAGTAGGTAAGAGAGCGACTCTCTGGCTTCAGGAGCTCCTTATGGATCTTGAAGATGTTGAGTATCAGCTTTCAAAGGCTAAGCTTCTCGGTTCCAAGGGTACAACAGGTACACAGGCAAGCTTCCTTGAGCTTTTTGAGGGCGACCACGAAAAGTGCAAAATGCTTGATCATAAGATTGCAGAAAAAATGGGCTACAAGGCTTGTTTCCCTGTATCAGGTCAGACATATTCAAGAAAGCTTGACTCACAGTTTCTCAATGTTCTTGCGGGAATTGCTCAGTCAGCCGCTAAATTCTCAAATGATATCAGACTTCTTCAGCACCTCAAAGAGGTTGAAGAGCCGTTTGAAAAAGAATCAGATCGGTTCATCGGCTATGGCTTACAAGCGCAACCCAATGAGGAGTGAGCGTATAGGTTCACTTTCAAGATATGTTATGGTTGATGTTCTCAACGGTTACTTTACAACTGCCACACAGTGGTTTGAAAGAACACTTGATGACTCAGCCAACAAGCGTCTCAGTGTTCCGGAGGCATTCCTCGCAGTTGACGGCATCCTTTCACTTTATGCAAATGTTGCAGACGGTCTTGTCGTTTATCCAAAGGTAATTAAACAAAGACTCAGAAAAGAACTTCCGTTCATGGCAACAGAGAATATTATGATGGATGCAGTTAAAAAGCGTGGTGCTGACAGACAGCAGCTTCACGAGAAAATCCGTGAGCATTCAATGGCTGCGTCAAGAGTAGTTAAGGTTGAAGGCGGCGAGAATGACCTTCTCGAGAGAATTGCCGCAGATGAGGCATTCGGCGTTACTCTTGAAGAGCTTGAAAAGATTCTCAAGCCGGAAAACTACACAGGCAGAGCAAAAGAGCAGACAGAGGACTTCCTCAACGAGTGCATCAAGCCTGTTCTTGAAAAAGTACGCAGATGTTGAGTCTGACAAGCCTGAAATCAATGTTTAATTAAACTGATTTAATCGAACCTTTGGTTCAAGTATATATTTTATTTATAGCAGACCATGCGTCTGTAAAAGGAGTTTTGTAAAATGGTAAAAGCAATTGTAGGTGCCAACTGGGGCGACGAGGGCAAGGGTAAAATTACCGATGTTCTTGCAAACGACAGCGACATCGTAATTCGTTTTCAAGGCGGTGCAAACGCAGGACATACAATTGTCAACGATTACGGAAAATTTGCTCTTCACCAGCTTCCTTCGGGTGTTTTTCATCAGAATATCACCAATATAATCGGCAACGGTGTTGCTTTCAGCGTTGAAAACTTCGTTAAGGAAATGGCTCACCTCAAAGATCGCGGAGTTCCTGAGCCAAACATTATTATTTCTGACAGAGCACAAATTGTTATGCCTTACCATGTAGCATTTGACTGCTATGAGGAAGAGCGTCTCGGCAAAAATTCTTTCGGTTCAACAAAGAGCGGTATCGCTCCGTTCTATTCTGACAAGTATTCAAAAATCGGTTTCCAGATTAATGAACTTTATGATGATCCCGATTCACTCAGAGAGAAAATCAGACACGCTCTTGAAATCAAGAATGCAACTCTGAAAAACCTCTACAACAAGCCCGAAATCACAGAACAGGAAGTTTTTGACAAGCTAATGGAATATAAGGAACTTCTTGCTCCTTATGTCGGTGACGCATTCACTTTTGTTCATAATGCGCTCAAAGACGGAAAGAATATTCTTCTTGAAGGACAGCTTGGTTCACTCAAGGATACTGACTTCGGCATTTATCCTATGGTTACTTCATCCAATACAATCGCAGGTTACGGTGCTGTAGGCGCAGGTATTCCTCCGTATGAAATCAAAGAAATCATCACAGTTGTCAAGGCTTATTCAAGTGCGGTAGGCGCAGGTGAATTTGTTTCTGAAATCTTCGGCGATGAGGCTGACGAACTCCGCAGAAGAGGCGGTGACGGCGGAGAATTTGGTGCAACAACAGGCAGACCGAGAAGAATGGGTTGGCTTGACCTCGTTGCAACACGCTACGGTTGTATGGTTCAGGGTGCAACACAGGTTGCGTTCACGGTTCTTGATGTTCTCGGATATCTTGATGAAATCCCTGTTTGTGTGGGTTATGAGCTTGACGGCAAGGAAATTGACTACTTCCCGTCAACAACAAAGCTTAAAAGATGCAAACCAATCCTCAAAAAGCTCAAGGGCTGGAAGTGTTCAATTTCAGGTATTACAGAATATGACAAGCTTCCTAAGGAATGCCGTGAATACATTGAATTTGCCGAAAAGGCTATCGGTGTGCCGATTACAATGGTTTCAAAACGGTCCTTCCAGAAACGATATTATTTACAGATAATTAAAATATTAATTGAATACCGCACAAACTCTGTGCGGTATTCTTTAAATTTGAAAGGAATTTTACTATGAGCAATGCTATAAAAAAAGAAACTGTCATTGTTCTTGATTTCGGCGGTCAGTACAATCAGCTGATTGCAAGAAGAGTTCGTGAGTGCAATGTGTATTGCGAAATTCTTCCTTATACCGTTGATATTCAGAAAATCAAAGACATTAACCCAAAAGGTATTATCTTCACAGGCGTATCCCCTAACAGCGTTTATGACGAGTCATCACCGCACTATACTCCTGAAATTTTTGAACTCGGAATCCCGATTCTCGGCATTTGCTACGGTTGTCAGCTTATGGCATACACGCTCGGAGGCAATGTTGTTTCGGCTACAGACAATTCATCAAGTGAGTACGGCAAGACAGTTACAAGATATAATAACAATGATATACTCTTTAAATCCGTAAAGAGTGAAGGAATTTCATGGATGAGTCACCGTGACTATATCAATGAAGCTCCCAAAGGATTCAGCATTACAGCTACAACGGATGTATGTCCCGTAGCCGCAATGTCATGTCCTGAAAAAAAAAAGTTTTACGGTGTTCAGTTCCATCCCGAAGTTAACCATACAGAAAACGGTAAAGATATGCTCCGTTCATTCCTTTATGATGTTTGCGAATGTAAGGGTGAGTGGAAAATGGAAAGCTTCATTGACACAACTGTTGCACAGCTTAAAGAGCAGATTGGTGACAAGGGTGTAGTTCTCGGACTTTCGGGCGGTGTAGATTCATCCGTTGCCGCAGCACTTATCAGTAAGGCAGTCGGTAAACAACTTACCTGCGTTTTCGTGGATCAGGGACTTATGAGAAAAGACGAGGGCGACTTTGTAGAGCAGACCTTTACAAAGCTTTTTGATATGAACTTTGTCCGCATTAATTGTCAGGAAGAGTTTCTTGCAAAGCTTAAAGGTGTTGAAGAACCCGAAGAAAAGCGCCACATCATCGGCACAGAATTTTATAAGGTGTTCTGGAACAAAATCCGTGAAAGCTACGGCGAGGGTTACTTTGCACAGGGTACAATTTATCCCGACCGTATCGAAAGCGGTAAAGGCGATGCCGCAAAAATCAAAAAACACACTGTCATATTCGTCACGGTTAATGTCGCCGTTATGATATTTCTCGGATTGTTCAGCCCACGCATTTGATCATTTCAGAAGATTCCAAAAAGAAGTCGCTGTTTAGTGTAATCCTTAAACGCTTCAACCCATTGGAAAGCTCGGCAGCGTCTGTTCCCTTGCGAGGGTCTGCATACATTGAAATGCCATTTTCCGTCTTTACTATTGTCAATCCGTATCTGTCCTCTAATGTAAACAAGGTGTGCATTAACCCTATGTAGCTGTCAATGTCGGGAACAGAGAGAGCTTGCGGAGATATATCGAAAACCTCTGCAAGTTTATTTGTTAAATCAGCTTTAGGTGTTCTTGAACCTGATTCATACTGTGCCATACGTATATCGGCAGTCTTTTCAGGAAACCGACCACCTGTCCTAAATATTTTTGTGTCATTCCGCAAAATTACGAAAGAAACGAATACTCTCTCCTATTGCCATTAAAATGCACTCCTTACTTATGTAATGTGCAATCAGTATATCATATATGTTTAATATATGTCAAGCAACATAAAACAAAAAAGTTTAATATTTTCGTGAAAACCACTTGACATAACGGAATATGTTTAGTATAATCGTTAAGCAAATAGCGTTAAGTTGTTTGCAAAAACTGAATATCCGTCATACATCACGGTAATGGTGTATCCGCTCGGGCAAATCGGAATGCGGTCAGAAAGTTCTCCGACACTAAATAAGAAAATTATATCTAAAATCAAAAAGGGGTGATGAAATGGGAAGTGCAAGTTTTATGAAAGTAGATGAGGTGGCGCAGGAATTAGGTGTTTCCAAATCCTATGCTTACAAAATCGTCCAAAAGCTCAATGCCGAGTTAGCCGAAAAAGGCTATGTGGTGATTTCCGGAAGAGTAAACAAACAATATTTTTATGGAACGCACCTGTTACGGTGCCGACAAGAAAGAGAGGTAAATTTATGGCAGTATATAAAGAACAAAAAAACAAATACTTGGCGAGTTCTCTATCGCTATACCGATTGGAACGGTGAGAGAAAACAAACGCAAAAAGCGAGGTTTTAAGACAAAGCGTGAAGCGCAGTCTTGGGAGCGAGAACAGACTTAATAAGCTTGGTGGAGATTTGGATATGAATTTCAAGAGTTTTGTTGAACATTACTCTGAAGATATGCAGACTCGACTTAAAGAAAATACCTGGGAAACCAAGAAACATATTATTGATAAAAAGCTTGTTCCATATTTCGGTAAGCTGAAAATGTGCAACATAACGGCACAGCAAATTATCACTTGGCAAAATGAACTTATCAATTACAAGGACGATAAAGGCAAGCCTTATTCGCCAGTGTATTTGAAAACAATTCACAATCAGTTGTCTGCAATCTTTAACCACGCAGTTAGGTATTATAATTTGAAAGAAAACCCTTGCCAAAAAGCAGGAAGTATGGGCAAAAAAGAAAAATCGTGAAATGCTCTTTTTGGACAAAAGACGAATATCTTAAATTTGCCGATGTGATGATGGATAAGCCTTTATCCTATTACGCTTTTGAAATGCTCTATTGGACGGGTATTCGTGAGGGCGAGTTGTTGGCATTAACGCCTGCGGATTTCGATTTTGAAAAGGAGACTGTCACAATTAACAAGTCTTTTCAGCACTTGAATGGCAGAGATATTATAACTTCGCCGAAAACAGAAAAGAGCAACAGGACAATCAAACTGCCGAACTTTCTTTGCGATGAAATACAGGACTATTTGAAAATGCTCTATGATGTAGGCTTAGATGACAGAATGTTCCCTGTTACAAAAAAAGTTATTTATACAGAGAAATGGAACGAGGTTCTAAACAAGCCGGTATTAAAAAAATTCGTATTCACGATATTCGTCACAGTCACGTCAGTTTGCTGATTGATATGGGATTTTCTGCAACAGCTATTGCAGACCGAGTGGGGACACGAAAGCATAGATATTACTTATAACTATGCACACCTGTTCCCCTCAAAGCAGACTGAAATGGCGAAAAAATTAGATATGGAAAGGGGTAAATAATTATGTCACTGAAAAACAGAGATGAACATAACCGTTGGAGAAATAAAACCGTAGCGTTCAGAGTTTCACCAGAGGAGTGGGGAACAGATTGAACGCTATGTTCAGCTTTCGGGTTTAACAAAACAAGATTATATCACAAGGCGACTTATAAACAAAGAAGTTATTGTTCAAGGTAATCCGAGAGTATACAAGGCTTTGCGTAATAATCTTGCAGATGTACTTAATGAATTGCGCAGAATTGAAGTCGGCGGCGAAGTCAATGACGAATTGCTTGACTTAATCAAAATGATTGCAGATATTCTCGGCGGATTAAAGGAGGTGTCGGAATGCAGAAAAAGAAAAGACCGCTCCGGTTGTATCTGTTGGCGCAGATACGGAGCAGTCAATCCTAAAACAAACTAATAACAGTATAACCGATTTTAATGAGAAAGGCAAGAGCTTAGATGATTATCTTGAGGAAATGCAAAAAGAATTTTTGCAACAGCTCGATCCATCACATTTGAAAACAGTCTCTATGAGTGAGTTATATAACACGGTGTATCAAAGCAAACCGTCATTGATTGACGGCTTGCTTTATCCGGGCACATATATCTTTGCAGGAGCACCGAAGCTTGGCAAGAGTTTTCTTATGGCACAGCTTGCCTATCACATCAGCACGGGTACACCGCTTTGGAATTTTGATGTAAGAAAAGGAACTGTGCTATACCTTGCTCTCGAAGACGACTACCACAGATTGCAAGAAAGATTATACAGAATGTTTGGAACGGAGAGTACAGACAATTTGTACTTTTCTGTTTCGGCAGGTCAACTTGGAAATGGACTTGACGAACAGCTTACAAGATTTATGGCAGAACACACCGATACAAGATTGATTATCGTAGACACACTTCAAAAGGTGCGTGAAGTCGGCGGGGATAATTATAGCTACGCAAATGATTATGAGATTATCACAAGGCTTAAAAAGTTTGCGGATAGTTATGGAATATGTTTGCTGCTTGTTCATCATACAAGAAAGCAAAACTCCGAGGATAAGTTTGATATGATTTCGGGAACTAACGGATTGCTTGGCGCCGCCGACGGTGGCTTTATTTTACGGAAAGAAAAACGAACAAGCAATTCGGCAACGCTTGAAGTTTCAGGCAGAGACCAACCGGACAAAAGATTTATCTTAGTCGCAATCCCGAAACTCTTGTGTGGGAACTTGAGAGAACTGAAACAGAACTTTGGAAGTTGCCGCCCGAACCATTGCTTGAAAATATAGCCGGCAAAATTACAAATGAAAACCCCGAATGGTATGGCAGTCCGACAGAGCTTGTTGAATTTCTCGGTGCTGATATGAAAGCAAATGCATTGACTATGAAGTTGAATATCAATGCTGGGCGTTTGTTTAACGAGTATGGAATTACTTATCAAAACAAACGCTGTCACGATGGGCGTAAAGTCAGTTTGACTTATGAACAGCGTGACGATGTGTGACGGTTGTGTCGCTGTTTTAGGCGGTGGCAAAATTACCGTCACTATCGACACAGACCGTCACGCAATAAAGTTTGGACGGGGTGCAGGGTGTCCTTTTTTCAAAGGCGGCTCTTTGCCCCTCGGAGAGCGCAAAACCTGCTTGCAGGTTGCATTTTTGATGGGCTTGCCTGTCAAAAGTGCTTTTGCGTTACTCTTGACAAGAGTAACAGAACCGAGGATGAGCAAGTTTATGAGATTGGAGGTGTATATAATGCAAAGAACGATAAGCGCAATGGTGGGTAAAGGCTCGGTCAATCACAACAGCCGCAAGTTCAAGGCGGAAAATGTTGACGGTAGCAGAGCGCATCTTAACATTGATTACTGCAACGAGCCGATAAAGAAAATCTATCACGAATTGTTTGATGAAGCGCTCAAAAGATACAACGAAAAGCAGACAAGAGCCGACCGTAGAATAGAAAATTACTATGAAAAAATCAGAAATTCGAAGCAGGAAAAGCCATTTCACGAACTGATTTTACAAATTGGCGATAAGGAAAATATGAGTGCCGAAAGCGAAAACGGACAGCTTGCACGGCAGATTTTAGATGAGTATTACCGTGGATTTCAAGAGCGAAATCCTAACCTAAAAGTGTTCTCTGCTCATCTGCATATGGACGAGGCGACGCCCCATTTGCATATTGATTTTGTTCCGTTCACAACCGGAAGCAAGCGTGGACTTGATACGAGAGTAAGTCTCAAACAAGCGTTAGCCGCACAAGGTTTCAAGGGCGGAACTCGTGGAGATACCGAGTGGAATCAATGGGTAAGCGCAGAAAAATCTGCACTAGCATTCGTTATGGAACGACACGGAATTGAGTGGGAACACAAAGGAACGCACGAAAAACATTTGTCTGTTCTTGACTACAAAAAGCAAGAGCGAACGACAGAACTTGAACAATTAGGTGCTAAAATCGAAGAAAAGCAAGCCAAATTTAATGTGTTATCCGAGCGAGTGTTAAATTATGATGATGGTTTGGAAAACTTAAAAAATGTGGAAGAAATGCTCGATACCGCACCCGAATATCAACTGTCCGAGCCACAGGGCTTTATGACTGCAAAAGCGTATAAAACTAAAATTGCAGAGCCGCTTATTCAAAAGTTGAAAGCATTGGTTAAGACTGCATTGGCTCGTTGTTTTGAGGGTTGGGACAATTACCACAGGCTAAATATTACAAATGGCAACCTATATCGTAAGAGCGAAATGTTGTCTAAAATCAACAGCAAACTGAAAAGCGAAAACGAGAACTTGCGCTCAGAGGTCAAAGACTACAAGCTTTTGCGTAAGGTTTTCGGGCATAAACAGATTGACGAGTTGCTTGAACAGGCAAGAAATATTAAAGGTCGTAAGCGTGAAAACCCACGCTCAAGATAAATAAATTTTGGATGTAAAACAAAATGACAAACACAATTTTTGAACAAACAGGCGGTACTTATACGCAGGTGGGCGACTATATGTTGCCCGATTTATTACCGGCGGGAAGAAAAGGAAGCTAATATCGGCGTTTGGGGAATGAGGCATAAACGATATTTGAAGCAAAATCATAAGGTGCTTTATTACAATTTGCTGACAAGCGGTAAAGCTAAATTCATATCTTGCAGATGTTGAACAGCAGGCGCAAGACCCTTTTCTCCGGCTGGTAAAAGACTTAGCCGAAAAAGAAAATGTAACCGAAGAACTCAAGGCAAGCGATATGATGCTCTGGGTGCAGAAAATGAATAACATTCGTAATCAAGCAACAGAAATAGTAAATGCAGAAATAATTTATACGGTATAAACAAAGCGGCGGCAGGGAGAAATCTCTGCCGTTATTGTTTTGGTCAATTGACCATCAATAAAAAACCTTAGCAAAAATGCTATATATTTTTACATTTTATATATTGACCAATGAGCGATTTTATGATATAATTTATCAAAATGGAGGTGCTGTTATGGAACTTAATAAACTTGAGCAATCGTTCAAACTCAATCATTTTAACACAGAAGATGATATAAAAATCCACTTTCATTCTGATATTGTGAAACCCTTATTGGAAAAAAGTAAATCCTATGATGGCAAGTCAATATAGAAGTGAAGATAATCTTTAGCTGGCGGGAGAACTGACGCAACATTCCAAAACATTTCATTTGAATTAAAAAAATACAAGTATTTTCAAAATGTCAACGGAGTAAATGAAGCTTTATATGGCAGGAGTGACAAAGACCACGGCTTGTATGATTACATTATTAGTAATGCTGGAATCTCTGGTAGTGAAAATATAGATGCAATGAAGTTTAAGTTGTTGAACAGTATAGGTGTAGGTTTTGATGGCAATACATTTATTTTTGCCCGTTTCGTACCTTCTCCTACTTTTCAAAAGATAAACACTGATAAACTGAAAATTGATATTGATATAAGTCTGTCGGTTTCTTTTTAATTACGAAGTTAAAGATTTCGCATCTGGATTAAAACGTTTAGCTTTGCTTTTAAAGCAGCAAGATAAAATCGCATTAAACAAAAAAATCTTATCTCCATCATTAATCCTAAAAGTCCATTTGTTCGCAAAAGTATTAAGACGATTTATGATGAGTTGCAGTTTAATCTTAATGATTTAAATGGTAGTACTCGTGTTCGTACATTATACAAAGAGTGGGATCGTGTTTTTGGAACGATGTATGGAGAAGACGATGAAGCTACTTCTTTCACAGAGGTTTCATCTGTTATAAAAGAAACATACGGATACAGTGAGGATGTAACTATTGATAGTAAAGTGTATCTGTTTGCACTTCAAACGTTTTTTTAATATGTTTTTGAAGTTGCTAATATATTCATTCCTCGCTCAGCTTGTAAGTCCTACATTTAAGGCTGAGAGCTTAACAAAACCTCAGATTGATAAACTTTTTGATGGCGAACTTAATAAATATGAATCACTTGTAAATAATTTCTTTGAATCGCACTTTATGGAATGGTTTACCTATACTTGTTCAGAAAGTAAATTTGACACTACAGTAGTTAACAATATACTTGATGTAGTCAATCAATTTGATTTAAGTACTTACATACTTAAGCCAGAAGAAATTCAAGATATTTTACAAGAAGTTTATATGGAGTTGATTCCGGCTGAAATGCGTCATTTGATGGGAGAATATTTTTCGCCGGATTGGATTGTTGAACACGCTCTTGATTTGGTAGGATATAAGGGTGATATTGAAAAAAACATTAATTGATCCAACCGCAGGATCGGGAACATTTTTTAACACACGCTATAAAGCGTATAGTATCAAATGCCGATGAAAAAATTATCAAGAAATGATATTGATAAAATAACGCATAATGTTATTGGCTTTGATATAAATCCTATTTCTGTTGTTTCTGCAAAAAGCAAACTACATTCTCGCAGTGTTTTCTTCTTGCGATGATGCAGTATTTGAAGATTTTGCCGATCCCATTAACGTTCCAATTTATATTGCGGACTCGATACTTTCGCCAGTAGTTTACACCGAAGAAAGCGAATTGACTTTATCAATTGATACATCTGTAGGAAAATTTCAAATACCCAAATTTGAAGATTATAGTTTGGCAAGTGAATTTCTAAAAATTTTAAGCAAGAACATTGATGATAAATGTGATTTTGAAATTTTCTGGAACACTGTCGAAAATCGATTTGTCGATACTCAATACAAAAAATGTTGTAGAAGAACTTTTTGATAGACTATATACTTTACATAGGGCGGGCAATGACTCTTTCTGGCCTATTATTCTGCGTAACAGCTTTGCGCCAATTCTTATTGGAAATAAATTTGATTTTGTTGTAGGCAATCCTCCTTGGATTGCTTGGAAATCAATGAGCAAAAGTTATCGTGAAGGAACACTGGAAATTTGGAAAAGTTATGGTATATTTGAGAAAACGCATATGATAAGAAGACAACCCACGATGATTTTGGAATGGCTGTAACATATGTTGCTGTTGATAAGTACTTGAAGAACAATGGAAATATGGTGTTTTTATTGCCAGCCTCTTTCCTAAAAATCAACTAAAGGTGGCGAAGGTTTTAGGAAACTCTCAATTACTCGATTTGGACAAAATGTTCCTTTCAGGATTGATGCGGTTGATGATTTTTCAAATGTAAAGTTATTTACCATTCCTACTATTGCAATCAAAATTATTAAAGGTGTCGAAATGGTATATCCAATGAATGCCTATAAAGTGTGGGAGCAAATAGGAAAAAAAGACACCGATTGATTCTCACGCAAAATGGAATGAAGTGACAAAGAAATTGCGTTTTGAAATCCTTTCAGCGCAGCCCGTTGATGGTAATGATAAACAGTCTTCTTGGTTGACGTTACCCGATATGGAATTTGCCAATAAAGTTCTTGATTCTTCAAAACCACGATACTACAGTGGAAGAAAGGGTATAGAACCTGCTGGTGCTAAAGGTGTATATCTTTTAAAGAAACCTATCAAATGTCGTGATGGTCTTATGCTTATTGAAAACTGTATAGAAAGACAACGACGCAAAGATTTTCTTAAAAAGGGCGTTCATAAAGATAAAGTTGAAGAAACTTACATATTTCCAATGCTTGGCGGAAGAAACATTGCTAAATGGCAGGTTAAATCTAACGAATATATTTTGGTGCCACACACTGCAAAACATAAGTACGGTATCCCCGTAAAAGAGTTGGTAAAAACAGCTCCTAAAACTAATGATTGGTTAAACTTCTATCACGATGAACTATTAGCGAGTCGCATTCAAAATGGGAAATTCTTCAACGCTAATACACAACCGTATTATCGATTAGACAATGTAGGAGAATATACTTATGCTCCGTATAAAGTTTTTTGTGGAAAGAACAAACTGGTAGTATGTCTGCCGTTGTAGTCGGTTCATATCTTGAATCTATTCCAGATGCTGACAAGAACTTATTTAGTGAAGACAAACGATAGTTGTTGATTCGAAAGTTCTTATGCTTGGCTTAAACAATATTGATGAGGCACATTATGTTTGCGGTATAATTAATGCTACAGATATTGTTAACATTATTGATGGGTATGCTATATCAACTAATAGAGGAGTTGATGTGTTGAAATACTTAGCCATTCCAAAATTTGATTCGGATAATCAACTACACAAAAAAATAGCTGAGTATTCTAAAAAATATACATAATGCTTTCAAAAATAATGCTAATGCGAATGTTTGCGAACTGGAAGCGTTACTTAATATCGCAGTGAGGAAAATATTTGAATAAATTAAGCAAAAGGAACGAGGTGGTTCGATGTTTGAAAATGGATTGCAGTATGTCCGCTCTGATTTTCACCTACATACAAATAAGGATAAGGAGTTCACATATACTGGCGAACAGAATTCTTTTGTAAACGATTATGTTTCTGCACTAAAAGAAGCCAATATAAGTGTCGGTGTAATTACAAATCATAATAAATTTGATATCGATGAATATAAGGCTATTCGTAAGGCTGCAAAAAGCAAGATATATTCATTCTACCGGGAGTGGAGTTAACTATCAAAGAAGGGGCAAACGGTATTCACACACTCATTGCGTTTAATCCGGATGAATGGCTTGAGGGTGGAAACAATCATATTCAAACATTTTTGACAGCCGCATTTGCTACCGTACGTAATCCTGAAAACCGTAATACGAAAAAGTGTGTATGACTTAAAAAAATGTTTTTGAGAAGTTAGACGCCTACGGACGAGATTATTTTATCATATTTGCTCACGTTGATCAAAATAGCGGTTTATTCAGTGAATGTAAGGGCGGATTGCTTGAATCTTTGGCTGGTTTTGCGTCTTTTAGAAAACGCGTTCTTGGCTTGCAAAAATCCAGAACACGTGATAATCTCGCTAAATTTGAGCGGTGTTGTGGTTATTTACCTGCCTTGGTTGAGGGATCTGATCCTAAAACCATTACAGATATAGGCAAGGGAGATAAATGTACATATTTGAAAGTTGGTGAATATTCATATTCTGCAATTAAATTTGCATTACAAGATTATAGAGACAGAGTTAGTGAAAACATCCCCGATAACAAGCACGGTTTTATAGAGTCAATATCATTTCAAGGTGGAAAGTTCGATGGACAAACAATAATGTTTTCTCGTGAGCTGAACACACTTATTGGCATAAGGGGCAGTGGAAAATCCTCTGTTTTAGAAGTTGTCCGATATGTTTTGGATCTCCCAGCTCAAATGGACAAAGAATATAAAGAATCTCTCGTTAAAAATGTCTTTGGTTCTGGCGGAAAAGCAACATTATGTAATAGACAAACACGGCAAGCGATATTTTGTCAGTCGAATATTTGGAGAACGGATAAATGTTCTTGACGAGAATGGTAATGACTTAAATATAAATCCGATCAGTTTGTTCGATGGAGTTCAATATTTTGGTCAAAAAAGATCTATCCAGCAGTGCAGATCACGAAAATGGTCTGTTGGAAAAATTGATTAGTGGCAGAATTGGTAAACCCTCTAATTTGGATAGCTGTGTAAATGAATTGGTTAGAACAGTAGAGCAGTTGCTGGATGTGAGCAAAATTCCACAGCAAATGACCGAAGTTACAACACTGCAAACCGAACTTGAGCATAAACTCTCGATTTTTGAAGAAAAAGGTGTGGCGGAAAAACTAAAAAAACAAAGTGGGTACGCTACAGACACCACAAAACTTGATGCGGTAAAAAAATAGAATAGATGCTATTTTGCGTGATATTCGTAATGCTTTTTCAAAGAACGCTGTCGCATCAAACGCTTTGGACGGATACTGTAGTGACTTTAATAAAGACATACTTGATGATGTTTTTGTGGTATTGTCGCTAATAGACGCTCAACTTACACAAATTGGTTCTTGCATTGCAGAAATTGAAAAACAATACAGTTGTATGAAAGACATCATATCCCATCTGAAAGAGCGAACTAATAGTTTGGCAGATGAATTCGCTGAAATTAAAAGAGAGATCAAAGACGAGACTTTGGATGTTGATAGTTTTGTCAGGATGACTGCTGAGTTGCAAAAACCAAAGAAAAACTAAAGCAATTAAGCGAAGAAGCATCCTCCAAATCAAAAAAATAGAAGCGTCATTTACTAAGGCAATAAGAGCGTAATGATGCTCTGTTGACGACCTATAACGATTATAAGGCTGAAACCGACCGTATTAATCAAAATCAAACCGAACTAAGAATTGAAATCACATTCAAAGGTGATCGTGAGGGCTTCAAGTCTCAACTGAAAAATGATTTTAAGGGAACGGGAATATCAGACGCTAAATATCAAGCAATTAGCGATGCCTTTACTGATTATGCGGCGATTATAGAAGATTGGATTATTTGTGATGGTAACAAGCTGAAAAGCATTGTTACTTCCGGCGAATATGTAAAATTGGAAGATAAACTTCGTAGTCAATATGAAGAATTGTTGAGCAGACAAGTTGAAAACAAAGTGGACATTTATTACCACAGTAAACTGTTGCGACAACACTCTATTGGACAACGAGCATCGGCTCTTATACTGTTTATATTGACACAAGATGATAATGATATTATCTTCATTGATCAACCGGAAGATGATCTTGATAATAAGGTGATCTATGACGAAGTCATTACCGCTATTGTTCAGAAGAAACCCTGTATGCAATTTATATTTGCTACACATAACGCGAATATTCCTGTGCTTGGTGATTCCGAAAGGGTGTTGGTCGTCGAGTTTCAAGGAACAAAAATTGATGTAGCCCAAGGAAACATAGATCTGGATTCTACACACAAGCAAATTGTTGACATAATGGAGGGCGGTAAAGAGGCATTTAATAAGAGACAACTTATCTATACTTCTTGAGTTAAATTTTTCGCCACTCGTGGCAACGAAATGGCAACAAAAAATCGGATAGCGTATGCTTTACCGATAATTCAAGTAATATAAATACTCCCTGATAAATTTCATAAACAAATGTGTTTAAGATTGATTTACAGGGAGCGAGTGGGAATAAATCGTAAAGTTTGAAAAACCGCATAAACAAAGGATTTTCAGCTTAAAAATTCCCGCTTTGATAGCAAAATGATAGTAGACTGCAAAACGCATTTATTGTGCGTTCCTGTGGTTTGCGGGTACAATTATCTTAATAACTATTATAAAAGGCATTACTGACTTTTGCAGTCGGTAATGCCTTTTTTGTGCCTATTTTATTACACTTTTTAATTCCTCTATGTTCAAGTATTTATCATTTATTTTTCTATGTAACATTGCATGACAATTAGGGCACACGGGAATTAAGTCATTTACTGGATCAACGATATATTCTTCGTTTATTTCAGAAAGTGGTATTTTGTGATGAACATGGATAAAATCCTTACCGATAGCACCATATTTTTCTTCAAAATTCAATCCGCAAACATGGCAATAGCAACCATTTGATTCAATGCATTTTTGTCTTGCAATAGAACTGCGTTCAAATCTGTTAACACATACAGTTGTTTTTGCACCTTCAATACAATTATCAGTTTCGTCTGAATCTGGGAAAATATCTCTGTAGTAATTATCATTCATATACTTTTCAATATACGCCAGCAGTTTTTCATTACTAATCTTTATTGAACTTTGTGGAGCAGAAGACAAACCGTTATTCATTAGATTTTCAAGTGTTAAGTATTGGGTATTTACTTGCTCCAATAATTTCAATCTTGCATACATTCCAGATAAGGCTTTATAATATTCATTTTTGTCTGTCCAAAGGCTATAATCATTTACTTTTTCGTTCGCTGTTAAATTGATTTGTTCAACAATTGTTTTATACATTATCTTTTTATACGGTCGAGTACAGTAAATATATATAATATCACCAACTTGATACTTACGGTTATTTTGTCTCCAGTCAATAAAACCCCATTTTTGAAAAGCACGAGCGTGGTCATAAAGCTTACCATTGGCGGGAAGTATCCAGTTCATAGAGCGTTTCCTCCTTTAATTTTTTTTCTGAAATAAACAATTAAAAGTCGATATTATTGTTTATAGTAGTTATATCTCCAGTTATCGTATTCTTCTTTTGTGATTTCTCCGTTCTTAAGCTTTTCGGCTTGTTCCTGCCAAGCGGAAAACATATCAAACATTTTAAGATAGTTTGTTCCCATACCTTTATCAAGGCGTATGCAAAGCTCGTCATCAAGTTTATCAATACGGAAACCATATAAATCCTCAAGAGTAAACAGTGTGTGCATTAAGCCGTTGTAACTGTCAATGTCAGGAACAGAAAGCGCCTGCGGAGATATATCAAAAACCTCTGCAAGTTTATTTGTTAAATCAGCCTTAGGCGTTCTACTTCCGGATTCATACTGTGCCATACGAATGTCAGCGGTCTTTTCAGGAAATCCGACCACCTGTCCTAAATATTTCTGTGTCATTCCGCAAAGATTACGAAAAATCTTATTCTCTCTCCGATTGCCATAAAATACGCTCCTTACTTATGTAATGTGCAATCAGTATATCACATATGTTTAGTATATGTCAAGAAACATAAAACAAAAAAGTTTAATATTTTTACGAAAGCCACTTGATATAACGGAATATGTTTAGCATAATCGTTAAGCAAATAGCATTAAGTTGTTTGCAAAAACTGAATATCCGTCATATATCACGGTAATGGTATATCCGCTCGGGCAAATCGGAATGCGGTCAGAAAGTATCCGACACTAAATAACCAAAAAATTATAAATGTTATTGTGCAACACCCATTATCCTGTAATGTGTAAAATTTAAGCAGTTGCAGGAGGCTTTGTTGTACAAATAATTATATTTTGATACCTAAAACCGTAGGTGACTTAAAAAAACGCCGCTAATTTCTGCACCGTTTTTATCATATACTGAACCTCAAATATGTACAGCGTCTTTTGCAAGACCTGCATATCCACGCATAATGACAGATACGCTGTTAAAGGAAAAATCTGTGAATAAATTTTGTCTGTTAATGCTGACAGATTTATGATACAATAGTGCTGTTAGTTTGAAATGAAAAGTGGGTAGAAATATAAAAAATGAGGAAACTGAATTTTACAAAAGCACTTAAAAAAGCATTACCGTATGTATTAACGCTTATACTTGTCGGTATAATGACTTTTGTTGCGGAAATATTGGGTGAGGGGGAGATAATCTTTCCTGAAATAACGGCACTTGCAATTGGTTACATGGTTACACAAAGGCAAGGTTGGAAAGTCAATGACAGCCGAATGATTGCGTTAATTGCGATTTGCGCTGTTGCGGGTGTGCTGACAGTCCGATACATAAAAGTCGGGCTTTATCTTGAAATATTGATTGCATTTGTATTTGCACAAATTCTCTTTATGCTTTCGGGAACAACATTTGCACCGATGATTTCGGCAATTGTGTTGCCCGTTATGATGCAGACCGAGAGCTTTATATACCCGATTGCCGCATTTTTGCTGACAATTGCGGTTGTATTATTCCGCAGATTTCTTTTGAAAGTTAAAATAAGAGATAAAGAGGATTTTCAGTCGGTAAACCTGCATGCAAAGAGCGATGTGATTGACACAGCCGTAAGAACAATCTGTGTTGCCGTTGTGGGATTCTTCGCAATTTGGTCGGGCTTTAAATTTGCAATTGCACCGCCGTTGCTTGTGGCGTTTACGGAATTTTCCCGTCCGAAAAATAAGGCTCGCAACAAGCCGGTAAAGACGGTTTTGGTGATAACAGTCTGTGCATTTGTCGGAGCGGTTTCAAGATATGTGCTGAATATGACTCTCGGATTGCCGTTGACAGTTGCCGCATTGACAGCCACGGCGATAATGCTTGTAATTGTTTACTGCACAAAAATGTATATTCCGCCTGCCGGAGCATTGACAATTTTGAGTATGATTATTCCGAGTGAAAGCGTACTTTTGTACCCGTTGCAGATACTTGTCGGAATTGCGGTAATAATGCTGATTTCACGGCTTTTGTTTATGAAACAGCAAAATTAAAATAATCTTAATTTAGTTATATTATTCTATAGAGGAAATTAAATGGATATATTTATTACAATTTTAGTTACATTTTTTGCAGGAATGGGCGCAGGCCTCGGAACAGGTTTTGCAGGAATGAGTGCGGCGGCTGTAATAAGTCCGATGCTCATAACTTTTCTTAATATGGATCCGTATATGGCAGTCGGAATCGCACTTTCGTCCGATGTTTTGGCGAGTGCAGTTTCGGCTTATACATACCATAAAAAATAAAAATCTCGATATCAGAAACGGTTTGATTATGATGGCGAGTGTGCTTGCGTTTACGATTGTCGGCAGTTATGTTGCAAGCATTGTTCCATCAGCTACAATGGGCGGATTTTCCGTGTTTATGACATTTTTGCTCGGCATAAAATTTATCATCCGTCCCGTTATGACAACTAAAGAAGCTATGCTCGTGTGTCGGCAAAAAAGAGGGCAATCCAGTCTGTAATCTGCGGAATGTTAATCGGCTTTATCTGCGGATTTATAGGTGCGGGCGGAGGAATGATGATGCTTTTGATTTTGACGACCGTGCTGAATTATGAATTGAAAACCGCTGTCGGCACAAGCGTATTCATTATGACATTCACCGCCCTGACAGGCGCAACTTCGCACTTTATGATTGGTGGCACACCAGATTGGTTTGTGTTCATTCTCTGCATAGCGTTCACCCTTATATGGGCGAGAATTGCCGCCGTCTTTGCAAACAAAGCTAAGCCCAAAACCGTGAACCGTGCAACAGGCATTGTCCTCGTGGTGTTAGGTGTTGTTATTATGGGATTTAAGCTTTTAGCAAAATAAAAATTGACAGCTTAAAATTCAGGTCGGGCAATAGATTTGTAAAATGCAAAATTTCTATTGCCCGATTTTTCAACGGTTATGTTGGGGCTAATTGAGTAGGGCGAAAAAAAATGCTTGCTTTGAACAATATTCAGGGAAGTATGCTTTTTAACAATTGCATTACTATTTCACAAAAAACAAAGGAGCTGCGAAGAACGAAGTCTTAAACTTCATTTCTTCACAGCTCCTTTAAATTTTTGTATCAGATGTGCTGTACTCAGCTTATTCCCATAAGCTCCATAACTTAATAAGTTGTTTTCCAGCATTATCGGAGGGCACAACCTTGCTATCTGTTATGACACAACCGACCGATTTGCCTTTATGAATTAATCCTGAAACCATTTTGTCCATCCGATAACTGCCGATAAGGAGTCGGCAGGCACATCTTCAAAGAACTTTTTCAAAATCCTTCATCGCTCTGCCCTTTCCGACCCATAAGATATCTCCCTGCTCCAAAGCCATCACGCAGGTTGCGTAACTCAGTTAGGGGCAGACTACTTTTAAAACTATAGCTTTTTGAGTAGGGGTGCAAAATGAATTTTTAGTTATTATAATTTATTAACGGAATTATAATCTTCCGACTTAATCTATCATTTGTGGAGTTATAATTATAATTTATTATAGCATACAATCGTTTGATAACGATAATAATTATAAACTTTTAGGTTTTGCACATGAGTTGCGAACTTTTATCGGACAAGGCAGATAGACACGCATAGGAGAATAATAATCGGTGCTTTTAGGTTTCATCAGATTCAAAATAAATCTAATGCCGTAAATGCCCATTGCATATACAGGTGCGTTTACCGTAGTGAGCGGAGGGTTTGTATATCCCGAAAGCTCCGTGTTATCAAATCCCATAACAGAAATATCCTCAGGAATTTTGTAACCGTTTTCTTGCAGAGCTCTCATTGCACCGATTGCAATATGATCACTTGCCGCAAAAATAGCTGTGGGGAGATTCCCTTTGCTGATCATTTCTGACATCATTTTATAACCGGATGGTGTTGAAAATTTGTCCTGCATAATAAACCCATCATATTTAATGTTTAGTTCATCGCAAATGTCTGTGAAAGTGTTGAGTCGTTTATCAGGAAATATCGTTCCGTCCTCAAGCTGTTCAATGCCTCCGATAAAGCCAACTGTTCTATGGCCTAAATCATATAGATATTTAATTGCATCGGACACTGCCTGACGAAAGTCGAGTGATACGGATGTAATTTCAATATTCTCAACGGTCATATCAAGAAAAACAATTTTATTATTCAAAGAATGCAGTAATTTTATTTCTTGTTTACTAAATTTTCCCAAGGCAGATTATGCCATCAACATCAGAAAGTACATTCTGATAGTCATTGTCTGTTTTAAATGTTCGTACAATACTTATATTATTTTTTGAACAGTAGTCCTCGATACCCTGTCTCATCAAAAAGTAATAATTATCTTCAATTTCCTGTTTGGAAGAGAACCATTGTAGAATTCCAATGCGACATGAAGGTGCTGATGTAACCCTTTTTTTTTCTTTACATAATTAAGTTCTTTAGCTGCTGCAAATATTTTTTGCTTCGTTTCAAGCGAGGTGCTTAGGGTAGTGTCATTATTAAGCACTCTTGAAACAGTAGCTACTGATACATTTGCCTTTTTGGCAACATCTCTGATTGTAGCCAATTGAATCACCTCACTACCATTATAGTGAAATATTACTAAAAAAAATCAAGTATTGTTTAGTAAAAAACGGAGAAAGCAAAAATGTTTACCAAAAACTATTGACAGTTTACGAAACAAACCGTATAATTTAGTTAACATAAAAACAAAAGAAACATTATTATTAAATAATAACGAAATCTTTTTTGTGCAGGTTGTCACGGCGTTTCATTTAAAATTAAAAGGAGGAAAAATTATGAAACAGACATCATCACAACCAAGACTTGATGGCAAAATCCCAGGTAGAATCAAATACACCTTTGCTTTTAGGTGCCCTCGGCAAAGATATGATTTATGGTATGATTGCCACATTTTCAATGATTTATTTCACAGACATCATCAAGGTTAACCCGGTATTTATCGGCATAATGTTCTTTGTTGCAAAGTTATGGGATGCCTTTAATGATTTGTTTATGGGTATGATTGTTGATAACACACGCAGCAGATGGGGTAAATTTATTCCATGGCTTGTAATAGGTACGCTGGTTAATTCAATTGTATTTGTTGTTTTATTCACAGACTTCCACCTCGATGGCGTTGGACTTTGCGTATTTGCAACAGCAGCTTACATACTCTGGGGTATGACTTACACAATTATGGATATTCCTTATTGGTCAATTATTCCTAACCTTACTTCAAATCCTGAGGAGAGAGAAAAAGTTTCGGTACTTCCGAGAATCTTTGCAAGTATCGGTCAGTCACTTGTTATTGCAGGCTTTGGTGTTCAAATTATTGAGGCTCTCAGCGGCGGCACAACAAATCAGGCAGGTTATCACAGATTTGCAATCATAATTGCAATTGTATTTATTCTTACAATCGGTATTACAGTAATCAATCTTCCGAAAAAGAGAGATGATTCTGTTCCGGAAAAGAAAGTTAAGTTTAAAGATATTTTCTCAATCATCGGCAAGAATGATCAACTTCGTTGGGCGGTAACTCTTATCTTCCTTTACAACATCGGCATTCAGTGCATTATGGGTGTTGCTACATATTATTTCAAATATGTTTGCGGCAACGCAGGAATGATGTCATCATTTATGATCAGCGCATCAATCGCAGAGGTTGTAGGTCTTATCGTATTCCCTAAGGTTGCAAAATTTCTTTCAAGAAAAACTTCGTTCCTTCTTGCGTGTCTTTTCCCTGCATTTGGTCTTGTAATGCTTTTGCTCGTAGGTATTTTTGCTCCGCACAATGTTGTGCTCACATCAATTTCAGGTGTTATTGTAAAACTTGGTACAGGTCTTGAACTTGGTTGTGCAACAGTATTCCTTGCAGATGTTGTTGATTACGGTGAATTTAAGCTTGGAACAAGAAATGAAGGCGTTGTATTCTCACTCCAGACACTTATCGTAAAATTCACAGCAGCTCTTACAGCACTCGGTATTGGCGCAGCACTTGGAAGCACACAGTATATTCCGGGACAGGAACAGTCATTTGCAACAGTAGCATCAATCAGTACACTTATGTGCATTGTTCCTGCGGTTTGTATGCTTATTGCTTATGTTGTTTACAGAAAGAAATATAAACTCAATGACGGTATGATGAAGAAGGTTATAAACACAATCAGTGCAAGAAGAGAAGGCAAGATTGATATGACACAACAGCTTGATGAAAGCGGTAACACAGAGCCTTCTATGTTCCTTCCTACAGTTGCGGAAAAGGCAGGTAAATAAAATGATTGATACTAAAACAGCAATTGAAAAAATTACAAGCGGCGAATTTGATAATCTTTTCACTGATATATATATAGATTCATCAATGATTGATTATCAGAAAAAAAGATATGTTCATGCAATTGAGCAGTATGAAACAATTTATTGCCCTGATAAAGTAGCAATATTCAGTGCTCCCGGCAGAAGTGAGGTTTGCGGTAATCATACAGATCACCAGCATGGAATGGTGCTTGCAACATCCATTAATCTTGATACTATTGCTGTGTCGGCCAAGAATAACAATGATGTTGTAAGATTTGTTTCTGACGGTTATGATATGATTACTCTCGATATAAATGACCTCGAAGTTAATAATGATGAGGTAGGCACAACGGTCAGCCTCATCAGAGGTGTTCTTCGTGGACTTAAGGATCATGGATACAAAATTGGTGGATTCAATGCTTATGCAACAAGTGATGTACTTGTTGGTGCAGGACTTTCATCGTCAGCAGCTTTTGAGGTAGTTGTCGGAACTATTATTTCTGGCTTATATAATGATATGAAAATAAATTCAGTTGAGATTGCTCAGATTTCTCAGTATGCTGAAAATGTATTTTTCAAAAAGCCGTGCGGACTTATGGATCAAATGGCTTGTTCAGTCGGAGGAATGGTTAACATTGATTTTAAAGATCCGACAAAGCCAATTGTTAAGAAAGTACCTACCGAATTTGAAAAATATGATTACAGTCTTTGTATTGTTGACACAAAGGGTGATCATGTTGATCTTACAGATGATTATGCTATGATTCCCTCGGAAATGAAAAAGGTTGCAAATTTTCTCGGAGAAGATTATCTGAGAGATTGTGATTCAAACGAATTTTATATTCGCCTTGACGAAATTCGTGAGGCTGTTGGCGACAGACCGGTACTTCGTGCAATTCATTTCTTTAATGAGGAGCATAATGTTAAAAATGCCGTTTCGTCACTTGAAAACGGTAAGTTTGTTGAATTCCTTGACGCAATCAGAAAATCCGGTAATTCATCGTTTAAGTATCTTCAGAATGTATATACAACAAGAGATATTCAACATCAGAACATCTCGGTAGCCCTTGCACTCAGCGAAAGCCTTCTTCGCAATTACGGCGTGTGCCGTGTTCACGGCGGTGGATTTGCAGGTACAATTCAGGCGTTTGTCAAAAATGATTTTGTAAGTAATTACAAAGAATTTATAAATAAAATTTTCGGAGAAAACTCATGCCATGTTCTCAAAGTGAGAAAATACGGCGGAATAAAAGTAATGTAATTATGTAGGTTTTGTTTTTATTAAGGAGGACAAAATGAAAATTCTTGTTTTAGGCGGTGCCGGATATATCGGTTCGCATACAGTTTACAGACTTATTGAAAGCGGTAATGAGGTTGTTGTATTCGATAACCTTGAAACAGGTCATATCGAGGCGGTTCATCCCAAAGCAAAATTTTATAAAGGTGATCTCAGAAACAGAAGTGAAATTGACAGCGTTTTTGATAAAGAAAAAGGTATTGATGCTGTAATTCATTTTGCAGCCAATTCACTTGTCGGTGAAAGTATGACCAACCCCCTCAAATATTATGATAATAACCTCAACGGCACAAAGGTTTTGCTTCAGTCAATGGTTGCTCACGGAATTGATAAGATTGTATTTTCATCAACAGCGGCAACATACGGTGAGCCTGAGAGAACTCCTATTCTTGAAACCGATCCGACAAATCCGACAAACTGCTACGGAGAAACAAAAAATCCATGGAGAGAATGTTCTATTGGGTTGAAAAAGCACATGGTTTAAGATATGTTTCTCTCAGATATTTCAATGCATGCGGAGCACATATCAGCGGAAAAATCGGTGAGGCACATAATCCTGAAACCCACCTTATTCCGATTATTCTTCAAGCGGCACAGGGTACCCGTGACCACATAAGTATTTTTGGTACTGATTATCCCACATCTGACGGAACTTGTATTCGTGATTATATCCATGTCACTGACCTTGCACAGGCTCATATTCTTGCAGTTGAATATCTTATGAAGGGCGGTAAAAGTGATATATTCAATCTTGGCAACGGTGTAGGTTTTTCTGTCCGTGAGGTAATTGAAAAAGCAAAGGAAGTTACACAGAAAGATATTAAGGTTGTTGAAGAAAGCAGAAGAAGCGGCGATCCTGCTGTATTGATTGCATCAAGCGATAAGGCGAAAACTGTACTTGGCTGGAAACCTGAGTATGATGATTTGGGAACAATTATTAAAACAGCGTGGGAATGGCATTCAACACATCCAAACGGCTATAGTAAGTGAGGCGGTATTTATGAAGAACAGCGTTTACGGCTTAATATTAAGACTTGTTTCATACGGAATCAATACAGGGCTTATTGAAAAAAGAGGATATAATCTACACGCAAAATAGGCTTTTGTCGTTGTTCCATATGGATGAACCCGATGACAGTTGTACTTGCCTTACAGCAGATAACGAGGATACTCTTGAAGAAATTTTGTCGGGACTTCTTGATTATGCATACGAAAAAGGAATCATTCCCGAAAATACAGTAACATATCGCGACTTATTTGATGTGAAACTTATGGCTTCACTTGTTAAGCGACCGTCAGAAGTAATAAGAGAATTTTGGCAGAATTATAGCTGTTCTCCTAAACTTGCAACCGATAGCTACTATAAATTCAGCTGCGATACCGATTATATAAGAAGATATCGTATTAAGAAAGATTTAAAGTGGAAAACATCAACCGAATACGGTGATATTGATATCACGGTAAATCTTTCAAAGCCTGAAAAGGATCCGAAAGCTATTGCAGCGGCAAAACTTCAAAAACAGTCGGGCTATCCGAAATGTTTGCTTTGTAAGGAAAATGAAGGATATGCCGGAAGAGTAAATCATCCTGCAAGAGATAATCACAGAATTATTCCGCTCACCATTGACGGAGATAACTGGTTTATGCAATATTCTCCGTATGTTTATTACAATAAACATTGTATTGTGTTTAACGGTGAGCATACACCAATGGTAATCAATGATTCTACATTCAGAAAACTGTTTGATTTTATTTCACAGTTTCCGCATTATATAATCGGTTCGAATGCTGATTTACCGATTGTAGGCGGTTCAATACTTACACATGAACATTTTCAGGGTGGCAGATACAGCTTTGCACTTAATAGGGCAGAGGTTGAAAGAAAGTTTATTGTTAACGGCTTTGATGATGTGGAGTGCGGAATTGTAAAGTGGCCTATGTCAGTTGTAAGATTGACAGGTAAAAACAAGGATAGCATTATTTCATTATCTTCTCATATTCTAAAGAGTTGGAGAGCGTACACGGACGCAGATGTTGGCATTTTTGCCGAAACAGATGGTGAAATTCACAACACTATCACTCCGATTGCTTTTACAAAGGATGGAAAATTTGTTATTGACCTCGTTCTCAGAAATAATATTACAAGTGAAGAGCATCCTCTGGGAGTATTTCATCCTCATGCGAATTTGCATCATATAAAAAAAGAAAATATCGGCCTTATTGAAGTTATGGGACTGGCAGTATTGCCCTCAAGGCTTAAAGATGAAATGGCTATTTTAAAGGATGCTATTCTTAATCACAAGGATGTAAGTGAAATTCCGAAAATCAGCAAACATTCCGAATGGGTAAATGAATTTGTTTCGCAGTATGATGAAATCAATGAAAATAATATTGATTCAATAATTCAAAATGAGATAGGGAAGGTGTTTCTTAATGTTCTTTTGGATGCAGGTGTATTCAAAAGAACTCCTGAAGGACAAAAAGGCTTTTGATAAATTTATAAATACGCTGTAGTAAAGGAAGTGCTAAAATGTCAAAGTTAAGGGTAGTGAATTTTGAACCTACATCCAAAGGTGAAAACACTCATCTTTATATAATAGAAAATAACAGCGGAGCAAGCTGACATTATGTGATTTAGGCGCAAGTGTCGTTTCGATAAAAGTTCCCGACAAAAACGGTAGTATTAGAGATGTAGTTCTCGGCTATGAGCACATTGACGGTTATGAATTTGACGGAACATACTTCGGCGCTACTGTCGGAAGATGTTGCGGAAGAATTGCATACGGCAAGTTTACTCTTAACGGAGAAGATTATCAGCTCCCTGTAAACAATGGAAGTAACCATCTACACGGCGGATTTAACAGCTTTAGCCGCAAAGTGTGGCTTGCGGTAGTTGATGATAAAGTTCCAAATACAGTTCTATTTATGCTTGATAGTCCCGACGGTGATGAGGGCTATCCCGGAAATATGAAAGTCTTTGTACGCTACACCTTTTGATGATGAAAATGTACTTACGATAAAATGGTCGGCAGTTTCCGACAAAGACACAATATGCAATCTGACCAATCATTCATATTTTAATCTTAACGGACATAAAAGCGGTAAAGTTACAGAAAATCACAAGCTGAAAATAAATGCAAATTTCTTCATACCGATAAATTCAAACCTCAATCCCACTGGAGAGATAACTTCCGTTAAGAATACACCGTTTGATTTTACCGAACCCAAGTTAATTGGAAATGGTATTGACAGAAAAAACGAGCAGATTGGTTTTGCAAACGGTATTGATCATATGTTTGTGCTGAATCATTCTGATGAGGAATTTGTGCTTGCAGCCGAAGCTGAGGGCATTGATAGCGGAATCACATTAAAATGCTATACTTCTCAAAAAAGGTGTTCATGTATATACAGCAAATTATGTCGATGTTTTGTCCAATATGGGAAAGGATTCAGCAACATACGGAGAAAATCCAGCGTTTTGTCTTGAAACCCAAGGCTTTCCCGATGCTGTAAATCACAAGACTTTTCCTACGACAATATTAAAAGCAAACGAAAACTATACACAAACTACGAAATATATTTTTGGTATAAACAAATAAAATAAGCTAATTTCTAACTCCTTTTAAAAATAAAATCTCTCTAAAATCAAGGACCACCTATTTTTCTTGGGCGGTCCTTGATTTTTAATCTATGAGATGTTTCGTGTTTTGCAGTATTACACCGTCTTAAAAATATTCTGTTTTAGCGGTTATGTGCAATTCTGCCAGAAAATCGCCCTGTTCTGTTTGCGCCGTAAAGCCGGGATATTCCCCTTGTACGGCTGTTTTTACAAACTACATTTTTCATTGCCCGTGTATTTTCTTAGCGCTGTTTTTGCTTTTATATTAAAATACGCTTAGGATAGATTTCTTTACCCTACGCATCAAATTCAAAATTTTCATTACCCCAACTTTTAAAAAAAATGATCACTTTTCCCTAGCAAATGTACAGAGATAACGGCGGTAATAACTTGTTGACTTATAAAATTGATAGTAACTTCTTAAATGATCGACTGTTTAAGAGTGTATTGAAAAACATTTTAATATTTGTTAGAATTTAAGTGGTGATGAGAATATGTTAAAGATTGCGGTAGTAGATGATGAAATTGTATTTGTTGAAAGTTTGATCAATAAAATAACAGCGGTATGTGAAAAACTTAATTTTGAATTTAAAATTGACAAATACTCAAACGGATTTGATATACTTGAAAATTACAGCAAGTATCATCTGATTTTTCTTGATATTGAAATGCCGTCAATTGACGGTATTGCTACAGCCAAGCGAATCAACAAATTGAAAAGTTCAGCTGAAATACCTTTTATTGTTTATGTCACAAGTCACGATGAGCTTGTGTTTGATGCTTTAAAAAGTTTTCCTTATTCATTTATAAGAAAAAGTAAAATTGAATCTGATTTGTACGAATGTATTAACCGTATAAATAATTCTTTTGAAGAATTACATAAAACTATAGTATTGCATACCGAAAAGAAAAGATATTCCGAGTGTTATTGGTGATATTATTTATCTTGAAAAAATTAAAAATTATGTTGTGTATCATACTAAAAATCAAGAATATAAGGTCAGAAGTGATATGAATACAGAATTTAAAAAATATCGCAGAATATGGCTTTATAAGACCGCATATTGGTTATGCTGTAAACAATAAGTATGTTGAATATATTTCTGCGGATTGTGTTTTATTGCAAAATGATATTAACATTCCTCTTAATAAAAAATACAGAGATGATTTAAAGAAAAAATATTTCAAATGGTTGGGGGATATAAATGTTTAATTATGGTTTTGAGTTATTTGTAAATTTATTTCAAGGTGTAATGTTTACTGTATTTTGTTATAAATTCTTAACCCCATCACGCAATAAGATTTGTGAGGGAATAGCTTTTTGTGTTGCATCATTATTGATGTTTTTGTCAATTACACAGATAAACAGGTTGTATGTATCTTTTGCGTATATTGAAACGGTTGTATTTTTTGCAATTATGATTGCCTATTGCGTTTTGTTTTTTAAAGACAGAATTTTTGTTAAAATTCTCACACCTGTTATTTTGAATGTGATTTATTCAGTATTATCATTTGGAATTAATTATATCTTTTCTGCGATTATCAGTTGTGACTATAATTATCTTATGACAGAGAGTTCCCAATATCGTTATATGTATGTGTTAATGTCAAATCTGATTTTTTTGTAATTGTTTTATTTATAATTTATAATCTTTTCAAAAATTCGTTAAGCCATATTCACAAACAAGAAATATTGATTACTCTTGTAATTCCTTTGTTGAGTATTGCTGTAGGCTTGCTGACATTTTTGGTATCTTCAAACGCTGATATGTCTGATTTTGACCGTATTGTATTAGGAGCGGTTTCAATAATAATCCTTTCATTTACATTTATAAATTTTTATCTTATTAAAAGTCTTTCAAAAAAAAATTATTCTTTGGAAAATGAAAATCTTTTTGCTTAATAAAGAAAAAAGAGCTGTATAATGTTCAAATGACAAGTTCAGAAAAATATATGAAAAATCTTACTGATGTTAAGCATAACATTCAAAATCAATTGTTGTGCATCGAAAATTTGATTGATGGGCAAAGGTATGATGAAGCTAAAAAAAATGTGCAATAATGTAAATAATAATATTTCTTCTAATGTCCATTTTTGTAAAACAGGTTATGTTTATTTGGATGCTATATTAAATGTTGTATATGAAAAAGCAATTGAAAATGATATTGATTTCAGCGTAGATTGTAAAGATAATTTAAGTTTCGTGGCAGGTGATGATTTGGCTGTTCTAATAGGTAATCTTGCAGATAATGCTGTTGAGGCACTTGCAAAAGAGCAAAATAAAAAATTAAAGATAAGCATATTTCAAAACGGGTCGTACGGAGTTTTAAATGTGCAGAATTATTGCTCTTCTTCAGTTTTGCAGACTAATCCAACTTTGTACACAAGTAAAGAAGATAAGAAAAAATCACGGCAAGGGAATTTCAATAGTAAAAAGTATTGCCCAAAAGTATGGGGGGAGATGTAGCTATTTCGGAGAAGAATAATGAATTTATAGTTTCGGTAATTTTAGATGACAGTTATGCTTTAACAAGTGTGAAAGAAACTGCAAAAAATACAGTAAGAGCAAATAATTGTGATTGGTTGGTAAAAAGAGTATGCTGGATATTATTATTGAAATAGTGACTGATTTATTTCAGCCGCTGATGTTTTGTGGATTTTTATATCTATTTATGGAGAAACCCGATAACAGAAAAAAGAAATGTAATTTGCTTTTTACTGTTCAGTACAGTAATGTTTGGCATTTTGTTGTATTCATCTCTTGTAGAATACTATATGATAATAAATGATTTAATGTTTTTGGCAGTACTGGAAATTTACTCTCTGTTATGTTTGCGTGGCAATATTTTTAGCAGAATATTTATGCCTTTGATTGCCTTTTTTGATTAACACAGTGATAAGTTTTGCTTTCAGTTATTTTGTAAGTCTTTTTTACAGGATATACACACTATGAATTGGTAACTGAACCTACGATTTACAGATATATTTGTATAGTGGTTATCAATTTGACTGATGTATTAGTTTTTTCAATGCTTGTAAAATTTAGAAATCATAAAGTCAATTTAAGAAAAATAACAGATGTTATAGCTTTTATTATCCTTCCTGTTATAGTTTTGTTAATCGTTTACTGCACTTTTTACATTATGGTAATCACGAAATATGAGGCTAATATAATGGTGTATCTTTCTGTAATATGCCTGTGTATGATTACTGTTACTGCAATAGTATGGTATGCGGTATCAAGAATAAGCAGGAAAATGAAGCAAGTACAAAACTTTTGCTTATGGAACAGCAAATCGATCTTTATGAACATAACATTTTACAAAGCAATGTGCAAATTGAAAAAATTTCAAGGATAAAACATGATATGAAGAACAATCTCTTGTGTATTGATAATCTTATTTCAAACACTCAATTAGATGAAGCACATAAAATATGCCAAAATTTGACCGATAAATATTCTTCAATCGGTTCTGTGGTAAATACTGAAAATTACTTATTAAATGCCGTTTTGAATGTTGAAATTGAAAAAGCAAGGTGCAATGAAATATCGGTCAAATTAAACATTGCAAATGATTTGAAAATGTTTAGTAACGGTTCAGATATGATTTCGGTAATAGGAAATATTTTTGATAATGCTATTTCGTATTTGTCTGAAAATAAAATTGAGAATAAAGAAATTATTTTCATTACAGAGCATAAAGGCGATTATTCTGTTATTAAATGCAAAAAATAAAATTATTGATTCTGTATTGTCTAAAAATCCTTTGTTGCATACTGATAAGGCAGATAAGAAAAATCACGGCAAGGGAATTTCTATAGTAAAAAGTATTGCCCAGAAGTATGGGGGAGATGTAGTTATTTCGGAGAAGAATAATGAATTTATAGTTTCGGTAATTTTAGACAACCGAATTTTTACCTAAAAACCCACTATTTTTACCTGATTAAAATCAAATATTCTAAAAAATGCTATCCTTTCTTTAAGGCGTTATGCCAAGAAAAAGGATAGCATTTTTTGTTTTGTATTGAATTTTATGTTTTAGCCGTATTTGCATTAATTCCGTTATTATACTTTGGCCTTGTGTTGCAGGAATTTGAAACTTCTATTATCAAAAAATTTAAATAAGGTTTAAAGCTAATAAGGCTTAAAGCTACTTCCGTAAATAAGAATTATAGAGTGCAATTTTTGTCGATTTTTTTACAGTTTTTGCACAATTGAAGTTTACAGTGCTGTTTTGAAATATGGTTTAACAAAGTAAAAGGGAAAAGCAAGCCGTAATATTTAATATAAATCAAAAATTAAGGAGAGTTGAATTTTGAAAAAGGGTAGAAATTTGCGTAGCGTTAATACTGACGGAGGGGTGAATTTGCAATTCAAACTTCTGTCGGCAATCGGAATTATCATTATAGTTTCCGGACATTGTTATCATGGCGGAATGGAACTTGCTTATAACTGGTTTCCGCCGTATTCGTATAATTTGGCACTGTTTGTATTTATATCGGGATATTTTTACAAAACCGATTATGAAGAAAATATCGGAAAATACATATGGAAACGAACAAAGCGGCTTCTTATTCCTGCGTATCTGTGGAATATATTTTACGGTGGTATGGTTGCATTTCTCGGTTTGTTCGGATTTACTATAGGTGCAAAGCCTGATTTATACAATCTTTTTGTTATGCCGTTTGTTGACGGTGAGGCTTTTCAATATAACCTCGGTTCATGGTTTGTGTACCCGCTGTTTTTGGTTTGTATAATAAATGTGCTGTTCAGAAAATTTTTGAAACTGATTCATCTTGACAATGAATTTATAGTTTTGATAGTGTATCTCGCAATCGGAATGATAGGAATTAACACTGCAATAGGAAATCCGACTGCAATTAACGGTATAGTGAAACTTCTTGTCAGAACAATGTTTTTCCTGCCGTGTTATGAATTCGGTCGCTTTTATAAAGCTGTGCTTGAAAAGAAAGACACTCTCAATAATGTTGCGTACTTTGCAATTATATTTGCTGTACAGCTGATACTTTTAACTTTTTGCAAAGATTTGGAGTACACGCCGTCATCATTTACTAAATTCAACAACGGTTTTATAATTCCGTATATCTCGTCAATCACAGCAATTGCATTTTGGCTGAGAGTTTCAAGATTGCTTGTACCTGCCATAGGAAACAGCAAACTTGTAAGGCTTATAGCTGACAACACATACGGAATTATGGTAAATCAGCTTGTAGGTTTTATGTGCCTAAAATTTGTATTCTACGGATTAAGCCGCATTACTTCAGGATCATTGTTTGGTGACTTTAATGTTGCATCATTTAAATCAAGTATATGGTACTACTATCTCCCAAACGGTTTGCAACAGTGGGCTTTTGTATATCTTATATTTGGCCTACTTGTACCGATATTAATTAGCATTATTTTAAATAAAATCTGTCATATTGCACACAGTTCTATTTTTTAAAAAAGTATAGTTATTTTGAGAATAACGGGGATGCAGATTAATGAGAAAATAATTTCAATATTTTTATTAAATTGTAAATTCATAATGAAATACAGATACAAAAATCTGCCATAGGTAAGCCCACCCATGAGTCACTGAAATTGTACCAAAACAATAGATATTATGTTGTATTTGCTTTTTGTTTGTGATACAATTTAAAGCGAAAATAGCAACAGCCTTAATGATGTAGCAAGAATGATCGACCTTTCGGGTACAGAAGTTGCAAGCTATGTCTATGACTCTTGGGGCAACATAAAAAGATACCAAAGGCGAGTCGACAATTCGTGAATTAAATCCGATTCGCTACCGTGGCTATGTTTATGATACCGAAACAGGCTTGTACTATCTCCAGTCCCGCTACTATGACCCGCTCACAGGCAGATTCTTAAATGCAGATACAACTTAAATTCAAATATATTAGGGCTTAATGTTTATATATATTGCTATAACGACTCTGTTAATTATTTGGATAGAGATGGTTTTCAGCCTATATGGGCACAGATTATATGTGGTGAAGCAAAAGATACTGAGCTTTATAAATGGTTTGTTGAAATTACACAAAAGGGCGAATTTCCAGAGTTGTTTTTATATAGCGGGTTTTTGTGCGTGACGAAAAAGGTATTTATCACGCACTGACAAGATTGTTTGCAACAATATGCTGGGTATAATGATTTTTTACGATTTTATGTTTAATTTAGGTACTCAAATGGAAAAACAAAAATTTCCATTTAGATATGACGGGCAAGATTATATTTTATGGGCGTGGAAAGGAGATTATCTAAACTTAGGTGCTGGAGCAGAAATGGGAATTTACTACGGGGGAGAACCCCATTGGCTTGTTGATACAAATTTGACATTGAATATGGCTTTATTTGTAGAATATAATCATAGAATGATAATATCATTTACACCTAAAGAAAAATATTGGTGGATTACAGGATTTAACCCTTATTATCAAAGTCCAAATATAAAAATGTTAAAGGTTACGGTTAGAGTCAGATTTGATAATCCTACCATGTTTATGGCTTTTTACATTAAACATCATAGAAACCCACACTGGAAATTTGTTCCTCAGTGGTACACAGGAGTGTTGGAGTTTTAATGGGGAGAGATATAAGTGAAGAAATTATTAAAAAGTAGTATTGTGTTTGTCTGCTATGCTTTTTTCTTTAACATCTTGTAATGGAATGCATAACAGATTGTATAGCAATGATCAAAGCATTGCTGATGATACTATGAACGATATCATCAAATATGTGAATGATGAAGATATTAATTCTTTATCTCAAATGTTTTCTAAAAAGCTTTGAGTTCAATAGATAAATATGAAAATAAGCTAAAAAGTATTTCTTGCAAAATTACGTTGCGGCATAAAAAAATATGAACTTTCTGCTGGTCCAGCGGGTACTGGAAGTTCCTATTATGGTGATATCATTGAATCAATTGATGTGGGCTACAAAATACAAACAAACGACAATAATATATATTACATAGGATTTAATAAAGTCTTTACGAGTACAAATGACAAAAGATTTGTTAGGCTTATCTTCTATACGATTATCTGAAAAAAAATGATGATGCATTTTGCTGTACGGAATATAATGAATATCTAATTGTTACTGAATAGTTTGTAAACTATATCTTTCTATCAAACAAGTAAGGAAGTAATCCGTTACTAGGGTTATTCCTTACTTGTTTTTGATATTATAGTTTGTCAATAAGTCCCGAAAATAGTAACAAAATCATAGATTGTATTGCATTTGTGTTTATGCGTGGTTATAATGAAAGTGAAATGCCAGTGTAACAAATCAGATATAATGATTTCGGTAGAACAACACAGGTTAGAACTGTTCGAAGTGACGATGTCATTGTATTTAGTTCCGATTACGAGTACGCGGATTGTAAGATTATTAACAAATACCTCCTATGGTAATTTGCTTATTATCATAGGAGGTGATTTTTTTTATTGTACTTTTTAGGAGATTAGTCCGATGAATTTATCTAACAGAAAACGCATAAAATAGTTTGCCTAATATATAATATTGTGTTAAAATTATGCGAAAAGGAGGGTGACAGCTCTATGGAGCAATATATGCCGATAGTGTGGATAGGCTTTGCAATATTCATGTTGCTTTGCGAAGGCTTTACAACACAGCTTGTATCAATATGGTTCGTTCTCGGCTCGGTTTGTGCCGCAGTAACTACAATATTTACAAGCGACATTACAATCCAGTCGGCGGTGTTCCTTGTTGTGTCACTTGTATCGCTTATCGTGACACGACCGTTTGTAAAACGCTTTAAAAAGCGTAATAAAACAACGGGAACAAACGCAGACCGCCACATTGGTCAAGTCGGGTTTATGCTCACGGATTTAACCGATATTGACAAAACAGCACAGGCAAAAGATTGGTGCGGAAACTTGGACTGTAAAGTCTGACAAAGCACCGCTTTTAAAAGGAACAAAAGTTAAGGTTCTTGCAATTGAGGGCGTAAAGCTCATAGTAGAACCCGTAACAGAATGAGAGGTAAATAATGTTAGGACTTATTATTTTAGGAATTATCCTTTTAATCCTGCTTATAGTAATTGTAAGCAATGTCAAGGTAGTACCGCAGGCACACGCATATGTAATTGAAAGACTCGGAACATATCATGTAACATGGTCAACAGGACTTCATGTAAAAATTCCGTTTATCGACAAAATTTCAAAGAAAGTTTCACTAAAAGAGCAAGTAATCGACTTCCCTCCACAGCATGGAGTGAATAAAACGATACCTTCTTGTAAATCTTAAAAAGTATGTGTATATCAGAAAATTGAAGATAATCAATAACGATTACTTATTTAATATTTTTAACACCTGAGCCATTGGGCTCTTTTTTTATGCCTAAAATTCTTGTATACTCATTTTTCGTGTTGCAAGAATATGGCGGCGCAGGACATGGGCTTCTCAAGGTCGGCAGTTCTCCTGTGCCGTTTGTCAAAAAGTTCTCCGCAATACCGAGCTTTACAAGCTGATGACGACTAAGTTTGGAGAGGGATAAAATGCAAAA